>Ga0335084_10001053_pt1 | contig 25039 bp, 18 predicted proteins | sample Lox_Sample_44_FD_206721 | JGI IMG/M metagenome (GOLD analysis project Ga0335084, IMG submission 206721) | Soil microbial communities from Loxahatchee National Wildlife Refuge, Florida, United States - Lox_Sample_4.4 | ecosystem: Environmental > Terrestrial > Soil > Wetlands | place: USA... | reverse complement strand
TGGTCTTGCCCGCACCCGGGGGCGCCTCGACCACGGCCGCGCCTTCCTGGCGGAGCGCCGCGACGAGCTCCGGCAGGACATCGTCGATGGGAAGGCGATCCACCCCCGCGCTCTACCATGCCCCCCCGCCGCGAGCGTAGGCGCCATCCGGCGTCCGGCAACGGAGGTCCGAAAAGCCCGCGGGGGCGCACCATGCGCCCCCGCGTCCCGCCGGCCCGGCCCCTGGTTTCCGGAGCGGCGAAGGAAATTTGTCGACTCAGTTCCGGGCGGCGTCCCCGCTCGGGCCGAGGCCGAACATCGCCTCGCACTTCCCGGTTCCGGTCATCTCGTCCTCCCTGGTGCGGCGTACGGAGGCGACTGTGACAGGCCCGATCGCGGTGCGCGGTGATGCGACGCACACTCTGGATTAGCGGCGATCCTTAGGTATTCCAGAGGTGCTTGATCGCTCAAGTACCTGGAACGACTGGGAACCAGCAGCACACACAAACCAGGTCCGGCGCGGCCGGGCCGGCGAACCCGAGCGAGAGCGAACCGCTACGCCGGCTCGGGTACGGGCGGCGCCTTGGGCGCGTGGGCCGCGGGCGCCGCCGGGGTCACGACGAGGCGCAGCTTCTCGCCGTTCTCGTCCACCTCGACCCGCACGGCACCGCCGTCGTGCAGCTCGCCGAACAGGATCTTCTCCGCGAGCGGCTTCTTGAGCTCGTTCTGGATGAGCCGCGCCATCGGCCGCGCGCCCATCTTCCGGTCGAAGCCGTGCTCGGCCAGCCAGGCGCGGCCGTCGGGCGTGAGCTCGATGGCCACCTTCTTCTCCGCGAGCTGGCCCTCGAGCTCCTTCACCAGCTTGTCCACCACGAGGAGGATGACGTCCGGCGGCAGCGAGTCGAAGGCCACCCAGGCGTCGAGGCGGTTGCGGAACTCGGGCGAGAACGTCCGCTCGATGGCGTTCCGCGCGGTGCCCGGCGCGGAGTGGTCCGAGCCGAAGCCGACCCGGCGCGCCGAGATCTCCTGCGCCCCCGCGTTGGTGGTCATCACCAGGATGACGTGGCGGAAGTCGGCCTTGCGCCCGTTGTTGTCCGTCAAGGTCGCGTGGTCCATCACCTGCAGGAGCAGGTTGAAGATGTCCGGGTGGGCCTTCTCGATCTCGTCGAGCAGGAGCACGGCGTACGGCGTCTTCCGGATGGCGTCGGTGAGCAGCCCGCCCTGGTCGAACCCGACGTAGCCGGGCGGCGCGCCGATGAGGCGCGAGACGGTGTGCTTCTCCTGGTACTCCGTCATGTCGAAGCGCAGGAACTCCACGCCGAGGATGCGCGCGAGCTGCTTCGCGAGCTCGGTCTTGCCCACACCGGTCGGCCCCGAGAAGAGGAAGTTGCCGATGGGCTTCTCGGGCGAGTTGAGGCCGGAGCGGCTGAGCTGGATGGCGGCGACGATGGCCTCGACGGCGGGATCCTGCCCGTAGATCACCTTCTTCAGCTCGGGCAGGAGGTTCGCGAGCTGGGCCTGGGCGTCGGTGGTGACCGTGCGCTCGGGGATCTTGGCGATCTTGGCGACCACCCGCTCCACGTCGCGCGCCGTGATCCGGTGCTTGCGGTCCTTCTCCGCGCGCATCCGGTCGCGGGCCCCGGCCTCGTCGAGCACGTCGATCGCCTTGTCGGGCAGCTGCCGGTCGTTGATGTGCTTCGCCGAGAGCTCGGCGGCGGCGCGCAGGGAGCGCGCGGTGAAGGTGACGCCGTGGTGCTCCTCGTAGACCTTCTTCAGGCCCCTCAGGATCTTGACGGTGTCCTCGACGCTCGGCTCGTGGACCTCGATCTTCTGGAAGCGCCGGGCCAGCGCATGGTCGCGGTCGAAGGTCTGCTTGTAGTCGTGGAACGTGGTGGACCCGATGCAGCGCAGCTCGCCCGAGGCGAGCGCGGGCTTCAAGAGGTTCGAGGCGTCGAGCGACGAGCCGGTGGTGGCGCCGGCGCCGACGATGGTGTGGATCTCGTCGATGAACAGGATGGAGTTCGGCGTCTTCTTCACCCCGGCGATGACGCCCTTCAGCCGTTGCTCGAACTCGCCGCGGAACTTCGTCCCCGCGAGCAGGGCGCCCATGTCGAGAAGGTAGATGGCCGCCTTCTCGAGCACGGCCGGCACCCGCTTCTCGTGGATGCGCAGGGCCAGGCCCTCGACGATGGCGGTCTTGCCCACGCCGGGCTCGCCCACGAACACGGGGTTGTTCTTGCGGCGACGGCAGAGCACCTGGATGGTGCGCTCGATCTCGGCCTCGCGGCCGATGAGCGGGTCGATGAGCCCCTGGGCCGCCCGCTCCACCAGGTTCACGGTGAAGGTCTTGAAGGGGTCCTTCACCGTCCGTGGCGATCCGTCCTCGCCCTGCTCCTCGCCGGGCTCCTCGCCGTCGTGGCCCCCGCCGCCGTCCTTGCCGACGCCGTGCGAGATGTACTGGAGGATGTCGAGCCTGCGGATGCCCTGCTTCTCGAGGAGGTAGACGGCGTGGGAGCCGCGCTCGCGGGTGATGGCCACGAGCACGTCTCCGGCGTTGAGCTCGGTGCGGCCCGAGCCCTGGACGTGCCAGGCGGCGCGCTGGAGAACGCGCTGGAAGGCTGCGGTCTGCTCGGGGTCCTGGGCGGCGCCGAGGGACTCGAGGGTGCGGTCGAGGTATTCCTCGAGCTCCTTCTCGAGCGCCTTGAGGTCCGCGCCGCAGGCGAGCAGCACCTCGGACGCGACGCGGTCGCGCGTCATCGCGTGCAGGAGGTGTTCGAGCGTCACGTACTCGTGCCGCCGGCGTCGCGCCTCGGCCACCGCCGCCTGCAGGGTCTGCTGGAGCTCCTTCGAAACCGTCACCATCATCACTCCGGCTCGACGGTCACGAGGAGGGGGAATTCCGCCTCGCGCGCGAGCGCCATCGTCTTCTGGGCCTTCGTCTCGGCGATCTCGTAGGGATAGATACCCGCCACCCCGACGCCACGCATGTGAACGTTCAGCATGATGCGATGTGCCGTCTCCGCGTCGTGGTTGAAGACCGAGATCAGCACCCAGTCCACGAACTCCTGGGTCGTGAAATCGTCGTTGTGGAACAGCACCCTGTAGAGCGGCGGGCGCTTGGTCTCCTTCTCGGTCTTCTGCTTCGGCACGACGACGGCCGTGTCGCCGCCGGGCCGTTGCCGCTCCGCCATGGGACCCCATTCTAAACCGGAGCACCCCCCCCGCGCAGAGCCGGCCCGCCCCGCCGGCCGGGATGGGCACCGCCCTGTCGGGGATGGGCGCACGCCCTCCCCGCGAGGTGTCACCGCCCGGTTCCGGTATCGCCGGCCGCCTCGAGCGTCCAGCGCCCTCGCAGCGTCGGCCGGGTGAGCGCGGCGGCGAGCCTGCGCATGAACTCCGCCCGCGAGATCTCCCTCGCGCCGAAGCGGAGCAGGTGCTGGGTGGTCTGCTGGCAGTCGACGAGCTCCACGCCGCGCCCGGCGAGATGGCGCACCGCGGCCGCGAAGGCCGCCTTGGACGCGTCCGGCCGGCGCGCGAACATCGACTCGCCGTAGAACGCGGCCCCGAGCGACACGCCGTAGAGGCCACCCGCGAGCTCCTCGCCCTCCCACGCCTCGAACGAGTGCGCGAGGCCGAGCGCGTGCAGCCGCACGTAGGCCTCGACCATCCCCTCGGTGATCCAGGTCCCGTCCTGCCCCGGCCGGCTCGCGCGGGCGCATGCGCGGATGACCGCCTCGAACGCGCGGTCCGCCGTCAGACGGTACGTGCCCCGCCGCAGCGTGCGCGCGAGCGAGCGAGGGACGTGGAGCTCGGCGGGGAGGAGGACGAGCCGGGGATCCGGCGACCACCAGAGGATGGGGGTCTCGTCGTGGAACCAGGGGAAGATGCCGAGGGCGTAGGCCGCCACGAGCCGCTGGGGCGACAGGTCGCCGCCCACCGCGAGGAGTCCGTCCGGCTCCGCCAGCGACGGGTCCGGGAAGGCGATCTCGCGGCGCAGCCGGTGGATCGGCATCGCCCGAATGTACCTCTGAGGACCGCGCACGACAGGGCGGGCGCAAATCCAGCGCGAGCGGGCCGACTGACTCGGGAGGGGAGATGCGGCATGATGTCGCAGCGACATCGGGTCGACGAACCTTCGCTCGACGGGGGGATCGATGAAACGCGTTGATGGGCCGCAATTCCGGGACCCCGGTTCCGCACGCGCCCGACCTCCCGGAAGCCCGTTGAAAAACTTTCCAGGTGCAGAACCTGCGCGCCTTGTGTAAGAGGGCTCCGGCGCCACCGTGACGAGCGGACCCCCCAAAGCCGCGCATCGAGGTGGCGCCTCGAAGGCACCACCGACCGCAGTCGCAGCCGCGGCACGTCGTGAGCCCGGATCACCGCTTCACCCTCCGTCTATGCCGATCCTCGCCTCCTTCCGGATGAGTCGATGAGCGCCCTCTTCACCCCCAAGGCGAACGTCAGGTTCCGCCTCGTCCTCGCCGTGCTCCTCCTGGGCGCGGTGGGCACGCTGGGCGGGCTGATGCTCTACCAGCGCATCCCGTACGGAACGGGGCAGGGCGAGGAGATCGTCCAGCCGGTCCAGTTCGACCACCGCCATCACGTGAAGGACGACCTCATCGATTGCCGGTACTGCCACGCCACGGTGGAGCGGGCGGCCAGCGCGGGCCTGCCCCCCACCGCCACCTGCCTCAACTGCCACTCGCAGGTCTGGAACCGGAGCCCGCTGCTCGACGTGGTCCGCGCGAGCTGGTTCTCGAACCAGCCCATCGTCTGGACCCGCGTCCACAACCTCCCGCACTTCGTCTACTTCAACCACTCCATCCACGTGAACAAGGGCGTCGGCTGCGTCGAGTGCCACGGGCGCGTCGACCGCATGCCGCAGATCCAGCAGATCGCCCCCCTCACGATGGGCTGGTGCCTCGACTGCCACCGGAACCCGTACGCGCGCCTCCGGCCGCTCGAGGAGATCACGAACATGGACTGGAAGCCCGAGGGCGACCCCGTCGCGCTCGGCCGCGAGCTGGCCAGGAAGTACGACGTCAAACCCCGGACGACCTGCTACACATGCCATCGCTAGGCCTACCCATCTACGGACAGAAGAGCGGACTCGACGCCCACCGGTGGAAGACGGTGGCCGAGGCCGAGGGCGCCCCCGGTCCAGCCGTCGCGCCGCCGCACGGAGACGCGCCCCCTCCCGACGCCTTCTCGCGCCGCGGCTTCCTGCAGATCCTCGGGGCCGGCGCCGCGCTCGCGGGGCTCGACGGCTGCCGGCCCCCGCGCGAGAAGCTCGTGCCGTACGTGCAGACGCCCGCCGGCGTCACGCCCACCGTCGCGAACCACTTCGCGACCGCGGCGGCCGGCGCGAGCGGCCACGGCGTGGGCATCGTGGTGACGAGCTACGAGGGGAAGCCCACCAAGATCGAGGGCAACCCCGACCACCCCGCGAGCCAGGGCGGCACCGACGCGCAGCTGCAGGCGTTCGTGCTCGAGCTCTACGATCCCTCCCGCCTCGCGGGCTTCCGGCGCGGAAAGCGCGCGCTCGCCCGGTCCGGTGCGCTCGCCGAGCTCTCGGCGATCGCGAAGGAGCACGACCGGGACGGCGGCGCCCGGCTGCGCTTCCTCGTCGAGCCCACCTCGTCCCCGACGCTGCTCGACCTCAGGGCGCGTGTCCTCGCGCGCTTCCCGAAGGCGCGGATGGTCGCCTGGTCGGCCTCGGCCGACGACGCGGGCCGCGCCGGCGCGGCGCTCGCCTTCGGGCGGCCGCTCGAGGCGGTCTGGTCGCTCGGCGACGCCGACGTCGTCCTCTCCCTCGACGCCGACCTCCTCGCCCGCGACGGCGAGTCGCTCCGGCAGGCGCGAGAGTTCGCGCGCCGCCGCGAGGGCGAGAAGCTCTCGCGCCTCTACGTGGCCGAGAGCGACTTCACGGTGACCGGCGGCATGGCCGACCACCGCTTCCGCATGCGCTCGGGCGAGGTGCTGCCCTTCGCGCGAGAGGTCGCCGCCGCGCTCGCGGCGAACCACGGCCTCTCCGCCCTGGCGCCGCTCGGCCGCGCCGCCGAGGGCGACCGGGCCCGCATCGCCGCCGCGGTGGCGAAGGACCTCGCCTCCGCCCGCGGCCGCTCGCTCGTGGCCGCCGGCGCCCGGCAGCCCGCCGCCGTGCACGCGCTCGCCGCGGCGATGAACGACGCGCTCGGCAACACCGGCGCCACCGTGCGCTGGCACGCTCCGGTCGTCCCCGACGCCGGCGCGGGAGCGGCGAGCGTGAGGGCGCTCGCCGACGAGCTGCGCGCGGGCGCGGTGGCCACGCTTGTCGTCACCGCCTGGAACCCGCTCTACACCGCGCCGGCCGATGCCGACCTGCGCGGCGCGGTGGCGCGGGCGAAGGAGACCGTCGTCCTCGCCTATCGCGACGACGAGACGGCGCGCGCCGCCGGGTTCCGCCTGGCCGCGCTCCATCCGCTCGAGTGCTGGGGCGACCTCCGCTCCCGCGACGGGACGACCTCCCTGCAGCAGCCGCTCGTGGCGCCCCTCGTCGAGGGCACGAGCGAGGCGGAGCTCCTCGCGGCGCTCGTCGACGAGGGCGACGCCGGCCTGCACCGCCTCGTTCGCGAGGGCTGGCGGCGCCGCGGGGGATTCCCGCCCGCCCCTCCGCCCAGGGCGGGCTCGGCCGCCGCGGTGGCGGGCGTGGACGGGAACAAGCCCCGCCCGGCGGATCCGTTCGACCGGCGCTGGGAGGAGTGGCTCTCCGCCGGCCTCGTGGCCGGCAGCGCATCGAAGGCGGAGAACGCCACCGCCGACGTGGGGAGGGTGGCGCAGGCCCTCGCCGCCGTGCCCGCGCCGGGCGGCGGCATCGAGGTCGGGATCGCCCTCGACTACAAGGTGGGCGACGGGCGCCTCGCGGAGAACGTCTGGCTGCAGGAGCTGCCGCACCCGGTGACGAAGCTCACCTGGGACAACGCGGTGCACCTGTCGCCGGCGACGGCGCGCCGGCTCGGCGTCGCGGACGGCGACGTCGTGGAGGTCTCGCGCGGCGGCCGCAAGGTGTCGGGCGCGGCGCTCGTGGTGCCCGGCCACGCCGACGAGGCGGTGACCCTCGCGCTCGGGTACGGGCTCACGGGCCCGGCGTCCACCGACGCCGGCTTCGACGCGCACCCGCTCCGCACCTCGGACGCGCCCTGGTTCGCGGGCGGAGGCGAGCTGAGGAAGCTCGGCGGCAAGCGCGAGCTCGCCGTCACCCAGGGTCACTTCAGCATGGAGGGCCGCGAGATCGCGCTCGCCGTCGACGCCGGGAGGCTCGAGGAGGAGCAGCAGGCGATCGGGAAGCTCCGCGGCCCCCCCGCCAACATCCTGCCCGACGTGGACTACTCGAAGGAGGAGTACTCCTGGGGCATGGCCATCGACCTCTCGCGCTGCATCGGCTGCGGCGCGTGCACGGCGGCCTGCCAGGCCGAGAACAACATCCCCGTCGTCGGCCGGTACCAGGTGCTCCGCTCCCGCGAGATGCACTGGATCCGCGTCGACCGCTACTACGAGGGCACCGCCGAGGAGCCCCGGTCGGTGAGCCAGCCGCTCGCCTGCCAGCACTGCGAGAAGGCGCCCTGCGAGTACGTCTGCCCGGTGAACGCCACCGTTCACTCGGAGGACGGCCTCAACACGATGGTCTACAACCGCTGCGTCGGCACGCGCTACTGCTCGAACAACTGCCCGTACAAGGTGCGGCGCTTCAACTACCTCGACTACCACGGGGACGTCGCGCCGACGCTCCAGATGCTCATGAACCCGGACGTCACCGTCCGGTCCCGCGGCGTGATGGAGAAGTGCACCTTCTGCACGCAGCGCATCGAGCACGCGCGCATCGACGCGCGCGTGGCCGGCCGCAAGATCGGGCCGGACGAGGTGGTGCCGGCCTGCGCGCAGGCCTGCCCCGCCCAGGCCATCACCTTCGGCAACCTCGCCGACCCGTCCTCGCAGGTGTCGAGGAAGCACGCCGACGCGCGCCGCTACGACCTCCTGCACGAGCTGGGGACCCGTCCGCGGACGGCCTACCTCGTGAAGCTGCGCAACCCCAACCCCGACCTCGCATGAGCACCGCCGAAAAGACCATCGTGGAAGCGCACGCGCTCGAGGGCCCGCCGGTCCTCGTCGGGCGGCCCGGCGACCGCGAGCTGACCGAGAGCCTGTTCCAGCCGGTGCTCGGGCCCACCCGCAAGGGCTGGCTCCTGCTCCTCGCCGCCCTGCTCGGCGGCGTGGGGTTCTGGACCCTCTCGCTCGTCACCACCTTCGCCGTCGGCATCGGCGCCTGGGGCAACAACATCCCGGTCGCCTGGGCCTTCGACATCACCAACTTCGTCTGGTGGATCGGCATCGGCCACGCCGGAACGCTGATCAGCGCCATCCTCCTCCTCTTCCAGCAGAAGTGGCGCACGAGCATCAACCGCTTCGCGGAGGCGATGACGCTCTTCGCGGTGGCGATGGCCGGGCTCTACCCGGTGCTCCACCTGGGACGTCCCTGGTTCGCCTGGTGGCTGTTCCCGTACCCGTCGACGAACGGCATCTGGCCCAACTTCAAGAGCGCGCTGCCCTGGGACGTGTTCGCCATCTCCACGTACGCGAGCGTGTCCTTCCTCTTCTGGTACCTGGGCCTCATCCCCGACCTCGCCACACTGCGGGACGCCGCGAAGAACCGCACGCAGCGCATCGTCTACGGCATCCTCTCGTTCGGCTGGCGCGGCTCGGCGCGGCACTGGCAGCACTACCGCATCGGCTACCTGCTCCTCGCCGGGCTCTCCACGCCGCTCGTCGTCTCCGTCCACACCATCGTGTCCTTCGACTTCGCCATCTCGCAGCTGCCGGGCTGGCACACCACCATCTTCCCGCCCTACTTCGTGGCGGGCGCCATCTTCTCCGGCTTCGCGATGGTGCTGTCGCTCCTCATCCCGGCCCGCCGCGCGTTCGGCTACCACCAGGTCGTCACCGAGCGTCACCTCGAGAACATGGCGAAGGTGCTGCTCGTGACCGGCATGATGGTGAGCTACGGCTACGTCATGGAGCACTTCATGGCGTGGTACTCGGGCTCCGAGTACGAGTTCTTCGCCTTCTGGAACCGCTGGGTCCCCGACGCGAAGCACGATACCGGGCACTACGCCTGGATCTGGTACATGCAGGTCTTCTGCAACGTGGTGACACCCCAGATCTTCTGGTTCCGCTGGGCGCGCCGCAACGAGGTGGTGCTCTTCATCGCCTCGATCCTCATCAACGTCGGGATGTGGGCGGAGCGGTTCATGATCATCGCGGTCTCCCTGTCCCGCGACTTCCTCCCGTCGTCGTGGGGGAACTACTCGCCGACCTGGGTGGACTGGGGGCTGTTCCTCGGCTCGATCTGCACGTTCGGCATGCTGTTCATGCTGTTCCTGCGCTTCCTGCCGGCCATCCCGCTCTTCGAGGTGAAGGAGCTCAGGCGCGAGCTCGACCACGCCGGCCACGGCGGACAGGCCGCCCACGGGGAGGCTCACCGATGAAGCACTACGTGCTCGGCGAGTTCGAGCGCGACGAGGCGCTGCTCGGCGCGGCGCGCGCGCTCAGCGGGCGCCCCGGCCTGACGGTCGACCTCCACTCGCCGTACCCGCTTCACGGCAGCGACGAGGCGCTCGGCCTGAAGCGCTCCACGGTGCCGCTCGTGGCGCTCGTCGCCGGCGTGGCCGGCGCCTGCAGCGGCTACCTCCTGCAGTGGTACGTGAACGGCGTCGACTGGCCGCTCAACGTGGGCGGCCGGCCGGCGCACGCCGCCCCGGCCTTCATCCCGGTGACCTTCGAGCTGGGCGTCCTGTTCGCGTCCTTCACCATCTTCATCGGCCTGCTCGGCTGGTACTTCGGCTTCCCGCGGGTCCACCATCCGGTCTTCGAGGTCGAGGCGTTCCGGTCGGCGAGCATCGACGCCCTCTGGCTCTCCGCCGAGGTCGATGGCGACGCCGAGCCGGTGGCCTCCGAGCTGCGGAAGCTCGGCGCGCGCCAGGTGACGATCGTCCCGGAGGTGCGCTCGTGAGCCGCCGCCTCGCCCTCGCGGCGATCGCCGCGCTCCCCGTCCTGGCGGGCTGCCCCAGCCTCGATCCCATGTGGCGCCAGCCCAAGAACAAGGCCTACCAGGCGAGCGAGTACCAGGCCGACGGCCTCGCGATGCGCGCGCCGCCCGAGGGCACCGTCGAGTTCCGCTCGGCCGGGCAGCCCGCCGAGACCACCGGCCGCGGCCCCGACGGCAACTACGTCGCCGTCTCGCCGGTGGCGCTCGACGCCAAGGCGCTCGCGCGCGGCCGGAAGAAGTTCGACATCCACTGCGCCGTCTGCCACGGGGTCCTCGGCGACGGCGAGAGCCAGCTCGCCCTCAACATGTCCATCCGGAAGCCACCCTCCCTGCACGCCTACCGCGACGTCGCGGACGGCTACCTCTTCGACGTCGTCAGCCACGGCTTCGGCCTCATGCCCAGCTACGCCTCCGAGCTCTCGGTGGCCGACCGCTGGGCGGTGGTCGGCTACGTCCGCGCCCTCCAGCTCTCGCAGAGCGCGAGCCTCGAGCAGGTGCCGCCGGCCGAGCGGGACCGGCTCGGGGGTGGGCGATGAGCGCGGCCGCCTGGAAGGGCGGGGCCGCCGGGCTCCGCAACGCCGCCATCCTGGCCGTCGTCGGGCTGGGCGTCACCGCCGCGTTCGCCGCCCTGGACGCGCGCCGCGCGCTCTTCGCGTACCTGGTGGCCTTCGTGGTGTGGTGCGGCATCGCGGTGGCCTCCCTCATCCTGCTCGGGTCGCTCCACGCCGCGGCCGCACGCTGGCCGGTGGTGCTCCGCCGCTTCCTCGAGACGGTGCCGCAGACGCTCTGGCTGTTCGCGGTGCTGTTCGTTCCCGTGATCGTCGGGATGCGGAAGCTCTTCCCGTGGGTCACCCCCGAGGCGGTGACCGACCCGACGATGGCGCACGCCATCCACCACAAGGCGCCCTACCTCAACGCGAGCTTCTTCCTCTGGCGCGCCGCCATCTACTTCGTGGTGTGGCTGCTCGTCGCGACCGCGCTCCGCTCCTGGTCGATCCGCCAGGACCAGGACGGCGCGCCGCGGCTGACGGCCTGGCAGCGCCGGCTGGGCGCGGGGGCGCTGCCGTTCCTCGCCCTCACCATGACCTTCGCGTCGTTCGACTGGATGATGTCGCTCGACCCGCGCTTCTACTCGACCATCTTCGGCGTCTACTGGTTCGCCGGGTCGTTCATGTGCGCCTTCGCGGTGGTGATCATCGCGGGGGCGCTCACCCGCGACGACCCGGACGGCTTCGGCCACCGCCTCACCGCCGAGCACTACCACTCGCTCGGCAAGTTCATGCTCGCCTTCACCGCCTTCTGGGCCTACGTGGCGTTCTCCCAGTTCATGCTCATCTGGATCGCCAACGTGCCGGAGGAGGTGCCCTGGTACGTGCTGCGCATCAACGGCGGCTGGATGTGGGTGGGCGCCTTCCTGGCGGTGTTCCACTTCCTCGTGCCGTTCTTCCTCCTGCTCTCGCGCGACCGGAAGCGCGACCCGCGCCGGCTGGCCCGGGTGGCGGTCTGGCTGCTCTTCGTGCACTGGGTGGACGTCTACTGGCTGGTGATGCCGCACCTGAACGCCGGCGGGCCGAGCTTCGGGCTCGTCGACCTCGCCGCCTGGGTGGGCGTGGGCGGCGCCGCGGCGGCCTTCCTCATCTTCCGGATGCGCGCCGCTCCCTCCGTACCGGTCCGCGACCCCTACCTCGACGACTCGCTGAGGTACATGCCTCCATGACCGACGCGCACTCCGCTCACGCCTCGCACGAGCCGGTCCGGCAGGAGGAGGACCGCATCTCGACGCGCACCATCGTCGTCATCGGCGTGGGATCGCTCCTCGTCTTCCTGCTCGCCGGCTGGGCCGCGGTGGGCTTCCTTCGCGCCCGCGAGACCGCCCACGGCCCGCTGGCGATGCCGGCCGAGATGGGCCACTCCAAGATCGGCATGGTCGAGCAGGACTTCTTCGACGTGGCCGTGCGCGGCACGCGCCAGCGCGCCCAGAAGATGGAGCGCCTCGGCTCGTACGGCTGGGTGGACGAGAAGGCGGGCACGGTCCACATCCCCATCGAGCGCGCCATGGAGCTCGTGGCCCAGGGCGTCCGGCCCGCGTCCGGCCCGCAGGGCGCGACCGCCCCGGGGGCGCAGCCGTGACGACGAGGAGCCTCGCGCTCGTCCTCGCGGCCGCGTCGGCGCTGGCCTTCGCTCCGGCGCCCGCCGGCGCCCAGTTCTGGCGCAGCCGCGAGCCGGCCGGGACGCCGCTCGACCAGACCCCGGCGACGCTCGAGGACGTGCGGGTGGACGAGCGGCTCGGCGAGAAGGTGCCGCTCGACGGGGTGGGCATCGTCGACTGGGAGGGGAAGCCCTTCGCGCTCCGCTCCGCCTTCGACGGGCGGAAGCCGGTCGTGCTCGCCCTCGTCTACTACGACTGCCCCATGCTCTGCGGCCTCATCCTCTCCGGCCTCGCCGACGCGATGCGGAAGAACGGCCTCGAGCTGGGCCGCGACTACCAGGCGGTGACGCTCTCCTTCGACCCGAACGAGAAGCCGGCCCAGGCGGCCGAGCGCCGCCGGGGCTACCTGCAGTCGCTCGGGCGCGCGGACCACGACGGCCGGGACTGGCCGTTCCTCGTGGCCACCGCCGAGGCGAGCCGCGCCGTCGCCGACTCGGTGGGCTTCCACTACCAGTACGACGAGGCCCGGCGCGAGTGGGCGCACGTGGCCTCGATCTTCGTGCTCACGCCGGACGGGCGCGTGTCGCGCTACCTGTACGGCATCGAGTACCCGCCCAAGGACTTCCGCCTCGCGGTGGTGGAGGCGTCCGCGGGCCACGTGGGAACGAGCTTCGACAGGTTCCTTCTCACCTGCTACCGGTACGACCCCGCCTCCCGCAAGTACGAGCCGTACGCGTGGGGCTTCGTGCGCATCGGCGGCGCCCTGGTGCTGCTCGCGCTCACCGGGCTCATCGGCGCTCTGGTCTGGCGCGAGCACCGCGCCAAGGCGAGGCAGACGGCATGAACGAGCTTCTCCGACGACTGCTGTTCCTTCCCGAGCAGGCCTCCGAGCACGCCCGGCAGGTCGACGCGCTCCATTACTTCGTCATCGTCACCACGATGGTGGCGGCGGCCGGCGTGTTCCTCACCGTCGTCTACTTCTTCGTCCGCTACCGGCGCCGCGGCATCGACGACCGCACCCCGTTCGTCCACCCGGAGTTCATCCACGAGGCGCTGTTCGTCGTCGTTCCCCTGGCGCTGTTCCTGCTCTGGTTCGCCATCGGCTTCCCCCAGTTCGTCCGGCTGTCCCTCCCGCCGGCCGACGCCATGGACGTGTACGTGCAGGGCAAGAAGTGGATGTGGAAGTTCGCCTATCCGGGCGGCCCCAGCTCCATCGACACCCTGCGCGTGCCGGCCAACCGCCCGGTGCGGCTGCTCATCACGTCGCGCGACGTCATCCACTCCCTGTACGTGCCGGCGCTGCGCCTCAAGATGGACGCCCTGCCGGGCCGCTACACCCAGACCTGGTTCGAGGCCGACCGGCCCGGCCGCTACGACGTGTTCTGCGCCGAGTACTGCGGCACCGGCCACTCGGCCATGCTGGGCGAGCTCGTGGTGATGCCCGAGGCCGAGTTCGACCGCTGGGTGAGCGAGCAGCGCCGCTCCGAGCTCGTGGCCTCCGCCCAGGACGCCGCCACGCCCGCCGACCGGGTGCTGCCGGCCGGCAACCTCGTGGAGCAGGGGCGCCGGGTCGCCTCCGAGCAGGGCTGCCTCAAGTGCCACAGCGTGGACGGCTCGCGTCACATCGGGCCGACCTGGGTGGACCTCTACCAGCGCCGCGAGAAGCTCAAGGACGGCGCGACCGTGGTGGCCGACGAGGGCTACCTCACCAAGTCGATGATGGACCCCGGCGCGCAGCTGGTGGACGGCTACCAGAACGTGATGCCGACCTACCAGGGCAAGCTGACCCCGCCCGAGGTCGCGGCGCTCGTCGAGTACATCAAGTCCCTCAGGACCCAGGCGGTCCGCAGCGGCCCGTCGGAGGGTCCGGCCTATGAATCCATCCCCCGCAAGTGAGGCGAGCGGGTCCATGCACTTCGTGACCGACCAGAACGGCTACTTCGCCGACAACTACCTCGTGAAGCCCGGCACGGGCCTCAGGTCGTGGCTCTACACCCTCGATCACAAGCGGATCGGGGTGATGTACCTCGTCGGCGTATCCATCGCGTTCGCCATCGGCGGCTTCTTCGCGATGCTCATCCGCCTCGAGCTCCTGACGCCGGGCCCGACGGTCATGGACGCGATGACGTACAACCGCGTCTTCACGCTCCACGGCGTGGTCATGATCTTCCTCTTCATGATCCCGGCCATCCCGAGCGGCTTCGGCAACTTCTTCCTGCCGATCATGCTGGGCGCGAAGGACGTGGCCTTCCCGCGCCTCAACCTGCTCTCCTGGTACCTCTACCTCCTGGGCGCGGCCATCGCGATCTACGGCATGGTGTACGGCGGCACCGACACCGGCTGGACCTTCTACACGCCGTACTCGACGACCACCGCCACGAAGGTCGTGCCGGTCCTCCTCGGGGCCTTCGTCATCGGGTTCTCGTCGATCCTCACCGGCCTCAACTTCATCGTCACCACCCACACGATGCGGGCGCCCGGGCTCACCTGGGGCCGCCTGCCGCTCTTCATCTGGGGCATCTACGCCACGAGCGTCATCCAGATCCTGGCCACGCCGGTCGTGGGCATGACGCTCCTGCTCGTCGCGGTGGAGAACGCCTTCGGCTGGGGAATCTTCGATCCGGCGCGCGGTGGCGACCCCGTGCTCTTCCAGCACTTCTTCTGGTTCTACTCACACCCGGCCGTCTACATCATGATCCTGCCCGCCATGGCGGTGATCTCGGAGGTGGTCTGCGCCTTCGCGCGCAAGAACATCTTCGGCTACAAGGCGGTGGCGTACAGCTCGCTCGGCATCGCCTTCGTCGGCTTCTTCACCTGGGGTCACCACCTCTTCGTGTCGGGCCAGTCGGCGGTCGACGGCGGCATCTTCGGAGTGCTCACGATGTTCGTGGGCATCTTCACCGCCATCAAGGTCTTCAACTGGACGGCGACGCTCTACAAGGGCTCGGTCGCCTTCACGACGCCCTTTGCCTACTTCGTGGGATTCCTCTTCTTCCTGGTGTTCGGCGGGATGACCGGCGTGGCGCTCGCCACCCTGTCGCTCGACGTGCACTGGCACGACACCTACTTCGTGGTGGCCCACTTCCACTTCATCATGGTGGGCGCGACCGTGATGGGGTTCCTCGCCGCCCTGCACTACTGGCTGCCCAAGATCACGGGCCGCATGTACTCGGAGGGCTGGGGCCTCGTCGCCGCGGTGATGATCGTGCTCGGCTTCAACTTCACGTTCATCCCCCAGTTCCTGCTCGGCAACATGGGCATGCCGCGCCGCTACTACTCGTACCCCGAGAAGTTCTGGGCCCTGAACGTCGCCTCCACCGCCGGCGCCTCGGTCCTGGCGCTCGGCCTCGTCATCGTCCTCGTCTACACGCTGGTCGCCATCAAGTGGGGGCCCATCGCCGGAAGGAACCCCTGGAACTCGCGCGGCTTCGAGTGGATGACGCCCTCGCCGCCTCCGCTCGAGAACTTCGAGAAGCCGCCGACCTTCACCCACGGTCCGCACGAGTACGCCGACGAGGACCCGGCCTTCCCCGCACCGCACCTCGCCCCCGAGCCGAAGCATGTCTGACGCCACCGTCGCGCCCCCGCAGCTCGCGCATCACTTCGAGAGCCTGGAGAAGCAGCAGCACGCCGCGCGCCTCGGCATGTGGCTGTTCCTCGCCACCGAGGTCCTCCTCTTCACGGCCCTCTTCGCCGGCTACGGCGTCTACCGCTACCTCTACTCGGACACGTTCCAGCAGGCGAGCCGGCACCTGCACACCTGGATCGGCCTCACCAACACGCTCATCCTCATCGTGAGCTCGTTCACGGTGGCGGCGGGGCTCGACCAGGCCGCGAAGGGCAAGGGGAGGAACACGTTCCGCCTCTTCATGTTCTCGGTGCTGTGCGGCGTCGTCTTCATGTGCTTCAAGGCCTACGAGTACACGCACCACTTCCACGAGGGCATGCTGCCCGGCCGCTACTACACGTACGAGGCGCTGGGGTCCGGGCCCGGCGGGGCGATCTTCTTCTCGCTCTACTACCTCATCACCGGCCTGCACGCGTTCCACGTGCTGCTCGGCATGACGGTCCTGACGGTGATCGGCCTGCGGGCCCGCGCCGGTCGCTACACCACCGAGTACTTCGTGCCGGTGGAGCTGGCCGGCCTGTACTGGCACCTCGTCGACCTCATCTGGATCTTCGTCTTCCCGCTCATCTACCTCGCGTAGGAAAAGGCGCACGCCATGGCCGTCTCCGAATCCCACGCCGAGTCCGAGAAGCTCCACCACTCCCACCTCGGCCGCTACGTCGCGGTGCTCGCGGCACTCGTGGTCCTCACCGTCACGACCTACCTCGCCGCGAAGGTGCACCTTCCGGCGCCGTGGAACGTGATCGTGGCGCTCGCCATCGCCACCGCCAAGGGCTCGCTCGTGGCGCTCTTCTTCATGCACCTCTGGGATCAGCAGGGCGCGAACCGGCTCGTCTTCGCGACCTCGCTCGTGTTCGTGGCGCTGCTCGTCGGCCTCACGCTCGCCGACAATGCCACCCGGTTCCCGCTCGCCAACCCGCCCGGCTCGGTCGGCGCCCTACCGGCTCCGGAGTACGTCCCCCCGCCCCAGGGCGGCGCGACCTATCAGCGCTGAGGCCCCGCCAGCTCGTCGAGCACCCGGCGGTAGATCGTGAGCGCCCCCGGCGAGAACACGCAGAAGGTCACCTTCTCCGGCCGTTCGGCGCCGCGCAGCCCGGCGAGCACCGCGCCCACCGCGATCCGGGCCGCCGGCTCCTGCGGGTAGCCGTAGACGCCGGTCGAGATGCCCGGGAACGCCACCGACGTGATGGCGTGCTCGCGGCAGAGCGCGAGCGCGTTCCGGTAGCAGGAGGCGAGCAGCTCCGGCTCGCCCCGCCCGCCGCCGTGCCAGACGGGCCCGACCGCGTGCAGCACGTGGCGCGCCCGTAGCGCGTGGCCTCCCGTGCGCTTCACCTCCCCGGTGCGGGCCCCGCCCAGCCGGCGACACTCGGCGAGCAGGCCGGGCCCGGCGGCGCGGTGTATGGCGCCGTCCACCCCGCCGCCTCCGAGCAGGCTCTCGTTCGCGGCATTCACGATCGCGTCCACGTCGAGGCCGGTGATGTCGCCCTGGAAGAGGGTGATCCGGCCGCCGAGCCAGGTCGGTTCCATGCCCCGATTCCTAGCGCGTCTCGTGCGCCCGTGCGCGTGGGTCGCAGCGGAACGGAAACCGCCGCCGCGCCGCCGGGTTCCTCGCGCGCGGCGGTGGCCCGGCCGGAAGCGCGCACCGACGGAGCGCAAACCGTGCAGCGGATCGGGCTCTCCGCGCGGGCATGCGCCTTGCTCCTTCACGAGACGGCCATGGATCGCCCGCGAATTCTCTTGATCGATACCAACCCGGAGGAGGTCGCCGCGCTGCGCGCCCACCTCCTCGCGGGCGGCTGGGAGGTGCGCTGCGCGGCCTCGATGGACCGCGAGACCCTCGCGCTCGTGCGGGAGTTCGCCCCGGGAGCCGTGCTCGCCGGGGCGGTCCTCCCCGACGTCGAGGGCGGCGCGGTGGTGGAGCGCCTCAGGAAGGCGCGGCCCGAGGTCGCGATCGTGGTCCACGCCCCCGCCGACCGGATCGACGCCGCGGTGTCCGCGCTGCGCGCCGGAGCCGACGCCCACCTCGTCCAGCCCCTCGACCCGGCCCGCACCGCGCTCGTCCTCGAGAAGGTGCTCGAGGCCCCCGGCCTCCGCCGCGACCGCGAGGCGCTCCGGCGCGAGCTCCGCGAGCGGCTGGTGCTGATCGGAGAGGCGCCGGAGATCGCCGCCGCCCGCGAGGTGATCCGGAGGGTGGGGCCCACGCCGGCCGCGGTGCTCGTGCAGGGCGAGCCGGGCACGGGCCGCGCCCACGTCGCCGAGGCGCTCCACGAGGCCTCGCCGCGGCGGGACCGGCCCTTCGTGCGCGTTCGGTGCTCGGGGCCCTCGGAGCTCCTGCTCGAGGCCACGCTCTTCGGCCAGGAGGAGGGCGCCTTCGACGGGGCGGAGGCCCGCAGCGACGGGGCCATCGAGCGGGCCGAGGGCGGCACGCTCTTCCTCGACGAGGTCCAGCGCCTGCCCGTGCCCGCGCAGGTGAGGCTCATGCGGCTCCTGCAGGCCGGCGAGTACGAGCGGCTGGGCGGGCGCGAGCCGCTGCGCGCGTCGGTGCGGGTCGTGGCCGCCGCCTCGGGCGACCTCGCCGAGCGGGTGCGCGCGGGCCGCTTCCGCGCCGACCTCTACTACCGCCTCGCCGTGGTCTCCATCGCCCTCCCGCCCCTGCGCGCGCGCAAGGCCGACCTGCCCGCGCTCGCCCGGCACCTCCTCGCGCGCCACGCGCGGAACGCGGGCGTTCCGGTCCCGGACGTCTCGGCGGGTGCGCTCTCGGCGCTCTTCGCTCACGACTGGCCGGGCAACGTGCGCGAGCTCTCCGACGAGCTCGAGCGGGCGCTCGACCGGTCGCTGGGCGGCGAGATCGCCACGGGCGACCTGTCGCCGGTGCTCCTCGGCGCGGACGGCGGACCGGGCCACGCCGTCATCCCCGGCGCGACCCTCTTCGAGATCGAGCGAGAGGCCATCCTGCGCACCCTCGACCGGGTGGGCGGCTCGTCCGCCCGGGCGGCCGAGCTCCTCGGCGTGTCCATCCGCAAGATCCAGTACCGGCTGAAGGAGTACCGGGACGGCGGCGGCCACGGCCACCCCGGGATGGCCAGCCACTGAGGGCTAAGGGCTCACGTCCTCCGGGCCCGACGGCACGCCAGGGATTTCCAGGCCGGCCGGAGCGCCGGGCTCGTCCGAGGTGTCGTCCGCGGAGGTGGCGGGGGCGCCGGCCGGCAGGTCGAACGCGGCGGGCTCCGACGGCTTCGCGCAGCTCGTCTGCCAGCTGCCGGTGCCGGTCACCGGGGTGCCGGCGCCACCCGCTGCGGCGATGCATGCCCCCGGGCCGTCGGCGCGCGAGCAGAGGAACCACTCCTCGAAGGCGGGCGTCGTGGCGCCCGGCTCGTAACAGGCGCGCCCGAACCAGTAGGCCTCTCCGCCGCCCGGGGCCGGCGGGACGTCCCCGTGCGCGCTGCCGCGCGGGTCGACGTAGTCGGCGATGACCGAGTAGGAGCGGCCGCCGAGGAGCGGGTGCCACGCGAGGCGCCAGAAGCCGAGCTCGGTGTCCGGGCCGGAGACGTCGAGGTCCTCGACGCCGGCGAGGCGCACGCGGGTCACGCCATCCGCCGACTTGAAGCCGTGGAACACGGCGGTGACCGGATCGCGGACCGCAGGGTCGCGCGTGAAGCCCACCATCCGCCAGGTGACCTTCTTCGCCACCGGCCCGGCGTGGAAGCCCGCGAGGGCGTAACCCACGCCGGTGAAGCCGGCGGCCGCGAGCCTCATGTGGTCGAGGTTCACGGCGAGCTTGCCGGCGCCGTGCCGGCCCACCGCGCCCTTCGCCAGGTAGCCGGCGAGCACCGGCTGGAAGGCCCCGTCCTGGGTCGAGCCCGCCGGGCGCGCCACGAGCACGAACGTGCCCAGGCTCCGCGTCAGGCGGTGGACGGTGAGGCGCAGGTTGGCCGTGCCGCCGGCGGCGCAGGTCGCGCCGTCGAGCTGCACGCAGCGATCGGAGGGCCCGTACACCTTCACGTCCCCGGGCTCGAGCGTTCCGCCGGTGGCGGCGAGGGCCTCGACGTGATCGAACACCTCGCGCACCGACGCGTTCAGCGCCCGGAGGCGGGCCCGGCCGGCGGCGAGGTCCTCGACGCGGGAGTTCGGGGTCCCGTCCGCTGCGGCGGGCGCGGCCGGATCGGCCGACGCCACGAGGGCGGCACCCTCGGCGGCCCCGCCCTGGACCTCCAGCGCGAGGCCGCTCGCCGCGGGCAGGTAGTCGGTGAACGCGACGTCCTCGGTCGGGCCGCAGGCCGCGAGCGCGAGCGCGAGCGCGCCGGTGGCCATGAACCTCGACGTCGGGGCCGGGCTCGTCATTTGCCTCTCCGGAACCATCGGGCCCGGGGCGTCCGGGCCTCCAGCCGATCCAACCCGCCGGCGGGGGAGGAGTTGCGTTCCTCCCGCCGGAAACGCCCGTGCCGTCGATGGAACGCTTCCGGCACGTGATCGGCCCCGAGGTGGAGGGCGCAACCTCTGCGCCGCACGCTGGCTCGTGTAGGGGGGTGTGTTTGACGGGTTGCATCGCGCTCGTGGATACTGACCCCTTCCTTCGTCGTCGGAGCGAGGAGACGTGAAGCAGAACGAGACGGGCTATCCGGAGCAGCAGGGCCTCTACGATCCCAGCCTCGAGAAGGACGCCTGCGGGTTCGGGTTCGTGGTGGACGTGAAGGGGCGGAGGTCGCACGGCATCCTCCGCCAGGCTCTGCAGGTGCTTCGCAACCTGGAGCACCGCGGGGCCGCTGGCGCCGAGGCGAACACCGGCGACGGCGCCGGCATCCTCTTCCAGGTTCCGCACGCGTTCCTCGAGGCCGAGGCGGCCAGGGGCGGCATCGCCCTGCCCAGGCCCGGGCACTACGGCGTCGGCATGGTCTTCCTCCCGCCGGCGCAGCAGGGCCGCGAGGCCTGCACGAGCATCTTCGAGGAGGTCGTGCGAAGCGAGGGCCAGACGGTGCTCGGCTGGCGCGACGTCCCCACCGACGGCTCCGCGCTCGGCCCCTCCGCCCGGGCCAGCCAGCCCGTCATTCGCCAGGTGCTGATCGCCCGAGGCGAGAACTGCCCCGACGCGATGAGCTTCGAGCGGAAGCTCTACGTCATCCGCCGCCTGGTCGAGAAGAAGGTCTCGCGCTCCGCCATCCCGGGCCGGACCCACTTCTACGTGCCGAGCCTCTCCTTCAAGACCCTCGTCTACAAGGGCATGCTCAACGCCGGGCAGCTCGACGCCTTCTACCCGGACCTCGCCAGCCCGTCCGTGGAGACGGCGCTCGCGATGGTGCACTCGCGCTTCTCCACCAACACCTTCCCGTCCTGGTCGCGCGCCCACCCGTACCGCTACATCTCGCACAACGGCGAGATCAACACGCTGCGGGGCAACATCAACTGGATGCACGCGCGCCAGTCGATGATGAGGAGCTCGCTCCTCGGCGAGGACCTGCAGAAGATCCTCACCGTCATCGACACCGAGGGCTCCGACTCGGCGATGTTCGACAACGTGCTGGAGCTGCTCACGCTCTCCGGCCGCGAGCTGCCGCACGCGCTCATGATGATGGTGCCGGAGCCCTGGACCCGGCACGAGTCGATGAGCGCGTCGAAGCGCGCCTTCTACGAGTTCCACTCCTGCCTGATGGAGCCGTGGGACGGCCCCGCCTCCATCGCGTTCACCGACGGCGTGCGCATCGGCGCCGTGCTCGACCGGAACGGCCTGCGCCCCTCGCGCTACTACGTGACGAAGGACGACCTCGTGGTGATGGCGTCCGAGGTGGGCGTGCTCGACATCCCGCCCGAGCGGGTGCTCGAGAAGGGGAGGCTCCAGCCCGGGCGACTGTTCCTCGTGGACACGTCCGAGGGTCGCATCGTCGACGACGACGAGCTGAAGGAGCGCATCGCGCGCGCCCATCCCTACCGCGAGTGGCTGGAGCGCTGGTCGGTGCGGCTCGACGACCTGCCCAGGCCCGCCCACTACCACGTGCCGGATCACGAGACGGTGCTCCGGCGCCAGGAGGTGTTCGGCTACACCGCCGAGGACGTGAAGATGCTCATCACGCCCATGGCCACCGAGGGCACCGAGCCCGTCGGGTCGATGGGCAACGACACGCCGCTCGCGGTGCTGTCCGAGAAGCCGCAGCCGCTCTTCTCCTACTTCAAGCAGCTCTTCGCCCAGGTCACGAACCCTCCCGTCGACGCCATCCGGGAGGAGATCATCATGGCGGTGGAGACCGCCGTGGGCCCGGAGGGCAACCTCCTCGAGCCCGCCCCGGAGTCCTGCCGCCAGCTCTCCCTGCCCACCCCGGTGCTGCGCAACGAGGAGTTCGAGCGCATCCGCAACCTCGACGGCACGACCGGCGCGAAGGGCCTGCGCTCGGTGACGCTGCCCATCCTCTTCCGCGCCAGGGAGGGCGGGGCCGGCCTGCGCCGGGCCCTCGAGGACCTGCGCTGGAAGACCTCCGAGTGCATCGCCGAGGGCGTGAACATCGTCATCCTGTCCGACCGCGGCCACGACGCGGAGGACGCGCCCATCCCGTCCGTGCTCGCGGTGTCGGCGGTCCACCACCACCTCATCCGCGAGGGCACCCGCACGCGCATCGGGCTCGTGCTCGAGTCGGGCGAGCCGCGCGAGGTCCACCACTTCGCGCTGCTCATCGGCTACGGCGCCTCGGCGGTGAACCCGTACCTCGCCTTCGAGACCATCCACGACCAGGTGAACCTCGGCCTCATCCCCGGCCCGGCCGAGGCCGCCGAGAAGCGCTACGTGAAGGCGGTCAACAAGGGCATCGTGAAGGTGATCTCCAAGATGGGGATCAGCACGATCCAGAGCTACCACGGGGCCCAGGTGTTCGAGGCCATCGGCCTCAACCAGGACTTCATCGACGAGTACTTCACCTGGACCGCCACCCGCATCTCCGGCGTGGGCATCGACGTCGTCGCCAGCGAGGCCAGGCTCCGCAACGAGCGCGGCTTCCCCCCGGGCCGTCCGATCCTCCACACCAGCCTGCCGAGCGGCGGCCGCTACCACTGGCGCGCCGGCGGCGAGCACCACCTCTTCAATCCGGAGACGGTCCACAAGCTCCAGTTCGCCTGCCGCTCCGGCAGCTACGACCTCTTCAAGGAGTACTCGTCGCTGGTGAACAAGCAGTCGCGCTCGCTCGCCACGCTGCGCGGCCTCATGGACCTCGTGCCCGGGAAGAAGCCGGTGCCGCTCGACGAGGTCGAGCCGGTCGAGGCCATCATGCGCCGCTTCAAGACCGGCGCCATGAGCTACGGCTCCATCTCCAAGGAGGCGCACGAGGCGCTCGCCGTGGCGATGAACCGCATCGGCGGGAAGTCCAACACCGGCGAGGGCGGCGAGGACCCCTCCCGCTACGAGCCGCTCCCCAACGGCGACTCCAAGAACTCCGCCATCAAGCAGGTCGCCTCCGGGCGCTTCGGCGTCACGAGCCAGTACCTCGTCATGGCGAAGGAGCTCCAGATCAAGATGGCCCAGGGCGCGAAGCCGGGGGAGGGCGGCCAGCTGCCCGGCTCCAAGGTCTACCCCTGGATCGCCCGGACCCGGCACGCCACGCCGGGGGTCGGCCTCATCAGCCCGCCGCCGCACCACGACATCTACTCCATCGAGGACCTGGCGCAGCTCATCCACGACCTCAAGAACGCCAACCACCGGGCGCGCATCTCGGTGAAGCTCGTCGCGGAGGTGGGGGTGGGCACGATCGCCGCCGGCGTCGCGAAGGCCCACGCCGACGTGGTGCTCATCTCCGGCCACGACGGCGGCACCGGCGCCTCCCCGCTCACCTCCATCCAGCACGCCGGGATCCCCTGGGAGCTCGGGCTCGCCGAGACGCACCAGGTGCTCCGCCTCAACGACCTCCGCTCGCGCATCGTCGTGGAGGTGGACGGCCAGCTCAAGACGGGCCGCGACGTCGTGGTGGGCGCCTTGCTCGGCGCCGAGGAGTTCGGCTTCGCCACCGCGCCGCTCGTGGTGCTCGGCTGCGTGATGATGCGCGCCTGCCACCTCAACACCTGTCCGGTGGGCGTCGCCACGCAGGACCCGAAGCTGCGCGCGCGCTTCACCGGGGAGCCCGGCCACGTCGTCACCTTCATGCGCTTCATCGCGCAGGAGGTCCGCGAGCTCATGGCCGAGCTCGGCTTCCGCCGGTTCGACGAGATGGTGGGCCAGTCCCAGCACCTCGAGATGCGCCGGGCGGTGGACCACTGGAAGGCCCGCAACCTCGACTTCAGCCGCATCCTCTACCGGCCCGTCGTCCCCTCCAGCCACGGGCACACCAGCCAGATCGCGCAGGATCACGGCATCGAGCGCACGTTCGACGCCACCGCGCTGCTCGACCTCTGCCGCCCGGCCATCGAGGAGGGGAAGCCCGTGCGGGCCATCCTGCCCATCCGCAACACCATGCGGGTGGTGGGCACGATGACGGGCAGCGAGATCACCCGCCGTCACGGGCCCCAGGGCCTGCCCGACGACACCATCCGCCTCCACTTCAAGGGCTCGGCGGGCCAGTCGTTCGGGGCGTTCGTGCCCCGCGGCATGACCCTCGTCCTCGAGGGCGACGCCAACGACTACGTCGGCAAGGGCCTCTCCGGCGGGCGGATCGTGGCGTTCCCGCCGCGCGAGTCCACCTTCGTGCCCGAGGACAACATCATCGTCGGCAACGTGGCCCTCTACGGCGCCACCGCCGGCGAGGCCTTCATCCGCGGCGTCGCCGGCGAGCGGTTCTGCGTGCGCAATTCCGGCGTGAACGCCGTGGTGGAGGGCGTCGGCGACCACGGCTGCGAGTACATGACCGGCGGCAAGGTGGTGGTCCTGGGCGAGACCGGCCGGAACTTCGCGGCGGGCATGTCCGGCGGCATCGCCTACGTGCTCGACGTGGACGGGCGCTTCGCCACCCGCTGCAACAAGCAGATGGTCTCGCTCGGGCCCGTCGAGGATCGCGAGGAGCTCGCCGCGGTGCGCACGCTCGTGGAACGCCACGTCGAGCTCACCGGCAGCGACCATGCCCGGAAGATCCTCGAGCGCTGGGCCGAGACGTCGAGGCGGCTCGTGAAGGTGATGCCGAACGACTACCGCCGCGTGCTCGAGGCGCAGCGGGCGATGCGGGAGCGCGGCATGAGCCCGGACGAGGCCGAGATGGCCGCCTTCGAGGCGAACGTGCAAGACGAGGCGCGGGTGGGC
>Ga0335084_10001052_pt1 | contig 25046 bp, 17 predicted proteins | sample Lox_Sample_44_FD_206721 | JGI IMG/M metagenome (GOLD analysis project Ga0335084, IMG submission 206721) | Soil microbial communities from Loxahatchee National Wildlife Refuge, Florida, United States - Lox_Sample_4.4 | ecosystem: Environmental > Terrestrial > Soil > Wetlands | place: USA... | reverse complement strand
GCGATGAATTCCTCGTAGTCGAGCTTGCCAAGGCGCTCGCCGGGCCCCTCGTAGATCGGGTCGAGCACGTCGATCACCTCGATCGATCGCTTGATCTGCGCCAGCGCGGCCTTCGCAGCGGGCGCGAATTCGCGATCGACGAAAAACAGCTTCGCCTCGCCGTGCTCGAGCATGAACGCGACCGAGGCCGCGTCGAGGCGCGTGTTGATTGCATTCAGTACGCAGCCCGCCATCGGAACACCGAAGTGCATCTCGACCATCTCGGGCGTGTTGGCGAGCATCACCGCGACCGTGTCGCCGCGCCCCAGGCCGCGCCGGGTGAGCACGTCCGCGAGTTGCCTGCAGCGCGTGTAGGTCTGACTCCAATTGCGGCCGATCGTCCTGCTGCCGAATCCGTGCACGATCGCAGGCAGATCCGGATAGGCGGTGCCCGCGCGCTCCAGGAACGTCAGCGGCGACAGCGGTGCGTGGTTGGCGGGATTGCGGTCGAGACCCTGGTCGAAGATGGAATTCGGCATGGCGTTACAGATCTCCGAGCGTGCGCACGTGCGCCGCGACGCTGCGCGCAAGCGCGCTCAGGTTGTAGCCTCCCTCGAGCGAACTCACGATGCGATTGCGGGCGTGGCGCCGGGCAAGGTCCATCAGCTTCTTCGTGATGAATGCGTAATCGGCTTCGACCAGGCCCATCTGGCCCAGGTCGTCTTCGCGGTGCGCATCGAAGCCGGCGGACACGAAGATCATCTGCGGCTCGAACGCCTCGAGCCGCGGCATCCAGACCTGTTCCACCACTTCGCGTACGCGGTCGCCACGCGTTCCGGCCGGCAGCGGCACGTTGACCATGTTTTTTGCCGGATTCTCCGTGCCGGAGTACGGATAGAACGGATGCTGGAAGAAACTTGCCATGAGCACTCGCTCGTCGCCCGAGACAATGTCCTCCGTCCCGTTGCCGTGGTGTACGTCGAAATCGATCACTGCCACCCGCTGCAGACCGTGATGCTCGATCGCATGAAGCGCCCCGATCGCCACGTTGTTGAGGAAACAGAAGCCCATCGCGCCCTGTGCCAGCGCGTGGTGTCCCGGGGGGCGGATCGCGCAAAACGCGTTGGTGAGCTCGCCGGCGATCACCCGGTCGGTGGCGTCGACCACCGCCCCGGCGGCACGCAATGCGGCCTCCCACGAATCGGGATTCATCGAGGTATCCGGATCGAGCGCGACGTAGCCGTGCTTTGGTATTCTGGCCACCAGCCCGTTGACGTAGTCGGCGGCATGCGCGCGGACGACCGCTTCGAGGGGCGCCGGCGGGGCTTCGAACGGAGCAAGATGGCTGGCGAGTCCCACCGCGATCAAATGGTCGTTGATCGCAGCCAGACGCTCCGGGCTCTCCGGATGCCAGGAACCCATTTCGTGCGCACCGCAGGCGCCGTGCGTGAACAATCCGGTCGACACGGTCCCTTTGCTCCCCGTCGTTTCCTTACTTTGTCAGCTCTCTAGCCATGCAGCGTGAAAAGCCCTTCGAGGCAAGTCTAATGCTGGAAAAGCTCCGCCACTGCGCCACGCACATCGGAAACGTGATCGTGGGCAAGGACCTGCAAATCCGGCAGAGCCTCACGTGCCTGCTCGCGGACGGCCATCTCCTGATCGAGGACGCGCCCGGCGTCGGAAAGACCACGCTGGCCCATGCGATTGCAATCTCGCTCGGCCTGCCATTCCGCCGTATCCAGTTCACCAGCGACCTCCTGCCTTCGGACGTCATCGGCGTGTCCGTGTATGACCGCGTAAACGGCCAGTTCGTTTTCCATCCGGGCCCGATCTTCACGGAAGTGCTGCTTGCCGACGAAATCAATCGTGCGAGCCCGAAGACCCAGAGCGCGCTGCTGGAGGCGATGGAAGAGAGCCAGGTTTCGGTCGACGGACTTTCACGACCTCTGCCCCAGCCCTTCTTCGTCATCGCCACGCAGAACCCGTTGCACCAGGTCGGCACCTTCCCGCTGCCCGAGTCGCAACTCGACCGCTTCCTGATGTGCATCAGCCTCGGATATCCGGATCGCGCCTCCGAGCGCGCGTTGCTTGCCGGCGAGTCGCGCCGCGACATGCTCAAGCACCTCGCCGCGGCTGCCCGTCCGACCGATCTCCTCGCCGCGCAGGCGAACGTCAAGCAGGTGTTCGCATCCAACGCACTGCTCGACTACGTGCAGGGTTTACTCGACCACACGCGGTCCTCCGGCAAGTACGCCGAAGGCTTGAGCCCGCGTGCCGGCCTCGCGCTGCTCGCTGCGGCACGCGCCTGGGCATGGCTCGACGGCCGCGATCACCTGATCCCCGAAGACATCCAGAACGTCCTGCCCGCCGTCGCCGGGCACCGCCTGCACGCTGCAACCCGCGAAGGGGGACGCGCGCTGCACGGCAAGGAACTCGTCGCGCAACTGATCCAGGCCGTCAAGGTTCCGTGAGCCGGCGCTCGTTGGCATGAGCATCACTGCGCATCCGTTGTCGATCCGGATCGGCGCGTGGATCGCCGGGCGCGACGCGCGCGAAACGGGCGATGTGTTGCTCGATCGCAAGCGCGTCTACATCCTGCCGACGCGCGCGGGCGTGCTGTTCGGAGCCGCCATGCTCGTCCTGCTGATCGGCTCGATCAACTACGGACTGCAGCTCGGATTCCTGCTCACGTTCGTCGTCGCCAGCATGGCGGCGGTCGGCATGTATCACACGCATCGCAACCTCGCGCGCATCACGGTGCGCGGCGCGAGTGCAGAAGCCGTCTTCGCAGGTGACGTGATCTCGTTCGAGATCGCGCTCGCGAATCCGAGTCCCGAGGCGCGCTACGCGTTGAACTTCTCCTTCGTGCTGCCGACCCGCCGCCGCCGCGGCAGCATCTTCCGCAGCGAACCGCCGGCGCCCGGTCCCTGGGTCGATGTCGCTGCGAAGTCGGCGCAATCGGTGCGCCTTCCGCTGCCGACGCGCCGGCGCGGCAAGCGCGCGAGCCCGCGCGTGCGCATCCGCACCGTGTTTCCGTTCGGCCTCTGGCAGGCGTGGGCCTACCTGAGACCGGCGCTCGATGCGATCGTGTATCCGAAACCCGAGGAGGATGCACCGCCGCTGCCGATGGTGCTCGGCGGGGGCGAAAAGGGGATCGGCCTTGCGTCGAGCGGCGAGGATTTCGCCGGCGTGCGTCCGTATCAGCGCGGCGACCCGCAGAAGATGATCGCGTGGAAACTCGCGGCGCGCTCCGACGATCTGTCGGTCAAGCTGTTCGACGCGGAGGCGGGCGGCGAGCTGGTGCTCGACTACATGACGCTTCCGACCACGCTCGACGTCGAGATGCGACTGGCGCGGCTCGCGCGCTGGGTGCTCGATGCCGAAGCCGCACATATGCGCTACGGATTGCGTTTGCCCTCCGAGTCGGTCGCACCGGGCAGCGGACCCGAGCATCGTGCGCGTTGCCTCACGGCACTCGCGCTCTTCCCCGGCTGACGATGGCAATCGCAAACGGCACGCGCAGCGGACGTTCGCGCCAGGTGTGGAATGCACTGCGCACCGCGACCTCGGGCTTCGTCGCGCCCCAGGTATCGAGCGCCGCGCGCGAGCGGCGCGACACGCTCGTGCTGCTCGGCGCGGTCGCGCTCGTCGTATCGCCGCACTTCGATCACCTGCCGTGGTGGGCGACGTCGCTTCTCGTACTGCTCTGGGCGTGGCGCTTCTGGCTGACGTTGTCGCGCGGAGCGCTCCCGGGTCGGTTTGCAATGCTGCCGCTGCTCGGAGGGGCGGCCGGCGCCGTTTGGCTGCAGCACGGCACGCTGCTCGGTCGCGAGGCGGGCGTCACATTCCTGCTCCTGCTGATGGCGCTCAAGCTGCTCGAGATGCGCGCGCGCCGCGACGTCATCATCGTGATCTTCCTGTGTTTCTTCATCCTGCTGACCGAGTACCTGTTCAGCCAGGGCCTGCCGGTCGCAGTGCTGACCGTGGCCGCGATCATCCTGCTCTTCTTCGTGCTCGTCAGCGCCAACCTCGTCGAGCAGGACCTGCCGGCCGCGCGCAAGTTGCGCCTTGTCGGACTGGTGCTTGCCAAATCGCTCCCGCTGGCGGCTGCGATGTTCCTGCTGTTTCCGCGCGTGAGCGGGCCGCTGTGGGGATTGCCGGGCGACACCATCGGCAACCGCACGGGACTGTCCGAATCGATGAGCCCCGGCTCGATCAGCCGCCTGCTCGAGTCCAACGAGATCGCCTTCCGCGCGCAGTTCAGGAACGCGCCTCCGCGCAACGATCAGCTCTACTGGCGCGGTCCGGTACTCGGCTATTTCAGCGGCCGCTTCTGGGCCCCGTTGCGCGTGCGCGCGGTCTCTCCGCCTCCGCTGGACCTGCGTGGCGATACGAGCATGGCGACCGATTACACCGTGACCCTCGAAGCGCATCAGCGCGACTGGCTGTTCGCCCTCGAAATGGCGGCGCTGCCGACGGGCGATCCGCTCGGGCCCCGCTTCACGCCCGAAGCGCAGATGCTCTCGAAGCAGCTCATCAACGAGCGGGTGCGCTACCACCTCGTCTCGTACACGCGCTTCGCGATCGGGCTGAACGAAACGCCGGAATCGTTGCGCGAGTGGCTGCAGCTTCCCGAAGGCTTCAATCCGCGCACCCGCGAGTTCGCGCAGGAGCTGCGGCGCCAGGTTCCGCAGGACGCAGCGGATGCGCCGCAGCGCCTCGTGTTCGCCCTGCTCGACCACCTGCGCCGCGGCGGATACCGCTACACGCTCGAACCACCGTTGCTCGGCAAGAATTCCATCGACGAGTTCCTGTTCGACACGCGCCTCGGATACTGCGAGCACTACGCGTCGGCATTCGTCGTCGTCATGCGCATGCTCGGGGTTCCTGCGCGGATCGTGACGGGCTATCAGGGCGGCGAACTGAATCCGGTCGATCGCTTCCTCACGGTGCGGCAGTCCGACGCGCACGCGTGGGCCGAGGTCTGGTTCGAGGGGCGCGGGTGGGTCCGTGTCGATCCGACCGCAGTGGTCGCGCCCTTGCGGATCGACAGCGGGGCGAGCGAAATCGCGCGCCAGCAGGGACTGGCTCCGCTCGGTGATGCGGTCGGACGCATCGACTGGATCCGCCGGCTGCGCTTCAACTGGGAGGCCGTGCAGAACGCGTGGTACCAGTGGGTGCTGTCCTATTCGCCGGAACGGCAGCGCGATTTCCTCGTCAAGCTCGGCTTGATGCCGGATCTGCGCACGCTCGGCTGGCTGTTCGCGGGCAGCCTCATCGTGCTGCTCTCTGTGCTCGCGTTCTTTTCATTGCGACACCGCTCCGAGCGCGATCCGCTGGCCGATCTGTTCGCGCGGTTCCAGGCGCGCTTGAGCGACGCCGGCTTCACGGTGAGCCTGCATGAAGGCCCGCGTGACCTCGGGCGTCGCCTGGAACGCGAAATGTCGGCGGAGAGCCTCCCCGTCGCGCGTGAAATCCTGCAAGCTTTCGAGCGATGGCGCTATTCACGCGCGAGTTCGAACATGCCTCCCGGCACGATGCGGCAATTGCGGCGCGCCGTGAATCGCTTTCGGCCGCGCGCGGCGTGAGCGTTCCATGAATCGTCGCTCGGCAGTGGCCGCCTTGGTCGCGGCGCTCGCACTGCCCGGCCTGGCGCGTGCGCAAGCGGTGAACTACCTGCTGCGCGACGACGTGCGCGAGTTCATCGACGCCGTGACCGCGGGCTACGCGTTCGATCGTGCGTGGCTGCTGTCGGTGCTCGGACAGGCTCGCTATGACGAGACGGCGGAACGGCTGACGACACCCGGGCTGCAGCCTCCCTCCAACCGCAACTGGCGCGAGTTTCGCGCGCGCGCTTTGGACGAGAAACGGCTGCGCGAAGGGGTGCTGTTCTGGCAGGCGAACCGGGCCACGCTCGCGCGCGCGACGGAGATGTTCGGCGTGCCCGAGGAGATCGTCGTCGCCATCATCGGCATCGAAACGATGTTCGGCCGCCTGAGCGGTTCGCATCGCATCGTCGATGTGCTGATGACGCTGAGCTTCGACTACACGCGGCGCGCTGCGTACTACCGCGAAGAGCTGGCGCAGTTCCTTCTCCTGTGCCGCGAACAGCGCCTCGACCCGCTCGCGCAACGCGGTTCGTTTGCCGGCGCGCTCGGCATGCCGCAGTTCATGCCGAGTTCGATCCGCAGGCAGGCGATCGACTTCGACGGCGACGGCCGCATCGACATTGCCAACAGCACGGCCGATGCGATCGGATCGGTCGCGCATTTCCTTTCCGAACACGGCTGGACGCGCGCCGTGCCGGTCGCATTCAACGCGCAAGCGAGCGCCGAGGTGACCGAAGTGCTCGGCGAAACGATTCGTGCGCTCTATCGCTGGCAGGATGTGCAGCGGCTCGGCGTCACCATCGACGGCTCGCTCGATCCCGACACGCGCGTGCTGCTCGCCGGTCTTCCGTTCGTTTCGACGAGCGGCATCGAGGGCATGGAGTATCGCGTCGGGACGGTCAACTTCTCGGCAATTCTCAACTACAACCGAAGCTTTCTCTACGCTGCGGCGGTCGCCGAGTTCGCGCAACTACTGCGCGCGCGACGGAACGTGTAGGCACGAGCGTTTCCCCCAGCCTCACCCTCCCCCGCAGGCGGGGAAGGGAATCTTTGCTCCCTCCCCTGCGAAGCGGGGGAGGGCTGGGTGGGGGCCGCATGGCGCCGCCCCTACTCCACGAAATCCGGCTGCTTCTCCGGCCGCGCGTTCTCGAACGCGGCGAGCTGCATGCACGACTCGAAGATCCGCATCACCGTCGGCACGCGATCGAGGCTGCAGTTGAAGCGGTGGGCGTTGAAGATCTGCGGGACGATGCAGACGTCGGCCACTGTCACCTGGTCGCCGAGCGTGTAGCGCCCGGTCCGCCTGCCGGCCACGAGTCCCGCTTCGATCTGCGCGAGACCCTGTTCGACCCAGTGGCGATACCAGGTGTTCTTCTTTTCCTCCGACAGCTCCATCTCGCGCACGAGATAGCGCAGCACGCGCAGGTTGTTGAGCGGGTGGATCTCGCATGCGACCGCGAGTGCCACGCTGCGCACGTACGCACGGTCGAGCGGCGCATGCGGCAGCAACGGCGGCTGCGGATACTTTTCCTCGAGATACTCGATGGTGGCGAGCGACTGCGTGAGATGCGCCGTGCCATCGTCGAGCAGCGGGACCAGTTCCTGCGGATTGAGCTTCTTGTAGTTCTCGGTCGCCTGGCCCCCCTTGCGCAGGTCGACCGGGACGTATTCGAAGGGCAGTCCCTTCACGTTCAATGCGATCCGCATCCGGAACGATGCCGACGATCGCGCCGCGTTGTAGAGCTTGAACATCGCGACCTCCGCCTCGTCGCTATAGCACGCGCACCTTGATCGACCCGACGCCTTCGACCGTGCCTTCCATGAGGTCGCCGGACTTCACTGCGGCGACACCTTCCGGCGTTCCCGTGTAGATCAGATCGCCGGGCACCAGTTCGAAGTATTTCGACAGGTGCTCGATCGTTTCGTTGACGTTCCAGATCAGCTTCGCCACGTCGCTTTGCTGGCGCACCGCGCCGTTGACCTTCAGCTCGATGCGGCCGGCAGTGACGATCCCGCTCTTCGTCACAGGCTTGATCGGTCCGATGGGCGCGGAAAAATCGAAGCTCTTGCCGACTTCCCACGGCCTGCCCTGCTTCTTCATCTCACCCTGCAGGTCCCGCCGCGTCATGTCGAGCCCGACGGCATAACCCCAGATGTAGCCCGGCGCGTCGGCGGCGGCGATATTCGCGCCGCGCTTGCCGATCGCGACCACGAGTTCCATTTCGTGATGCAGGTCGCGGGTCGAGGACGGATATGGCATCTCTCCCGTTTCGCCTTCCGCGACCGGCATCGCCGCATCGGCGGGCTTGGCGAAGAAAAACGGCGGCTCGCGGCCGGTGAAACCCATCTCCTTTGCGTGCTCCGCGTAGTTGCGGCCGACGCAGTAGATGCGATGGACCGGATAGAGGTCGCTCGATCCCTGGACCGGGACCACCGCTTGCGGGGGCGCTGCGAAGACGTAACCCATCTCGATTCTCCCAACTCGTTGATATGCAAGCAACGCGAGCGTATCGAAACCGCGCCAGTTCGCATCGCGCAACGCGGCGGCCGGATGACTTGACATGATTTGCCTGCTACGACAAACTTTGCCTAGTCAACCATTGCCCCGCCAATTGTTGCCATGGCAGTGGGGTTTCAAGGAAAGATCATGGCCTCTTCCAAGCACTGCGCGTTTTACGACGGCGACCGCTACGTGGTCGCGGACAGCATCGGCCATCAGCTGTTCTCGCTCATGACCATGATCCGGCGCGAGGTGGAAGCGCGCATGGCCAAGCACGACCTCACCGATGCGCAGTGGAAGCCGTTGATGTACCTGAAGATGGGCCGCGCATCGACCGCGATCGAACTGGCGCGCGAGATGGACATCGACGCCGGCGCGGTCACGCGCATGGTCGACCGCCTGGAAGCAAAGGGGATGATCGAACGCGCGCGCTCCGATGAGGACCGTCGCGTCGTGAACCTGCGCCTGACCAGGTCAGGCGAAGCCATCGCGGAGCAGGTGCCGCACATCCTTGCCGCCGTCAACAACGATTTCCTGCGCGGCTTCAGCGAAACCGAGTGGAAGCAACTGCGCAAGCTGCTGGCGCGACTCACGGCCAACGGTGTCGCCCTGCAGACCGAAAGCACGGAAGCCTGAACGAGATGAACCTGCTCAAGAAGTCGACGCGGGCGGCCATCGCGCTGCTCGCCGGGGCAACGGTGCTTCTCGCCGGTTGCGCCAGCACCGACGGCATCAAGCCCACGCATACGCTCGCCGACGCGAGCAGGTACGGCGGATCGGCGGGTACGACGCCGTGGCCGGCCGCTAACTGGTGGAGCGAGTACGGCGACACCGATCTCGATCGCCTGATCGACCAGGCCATCGCGGGACAGCCGACGCTGAAGACCGTGCAGGCGCGCCTGCAACTTGCTCAGTCCTCCGCAGACGCGGCGAACGCGGAGCGTTATCCGCGCGTCGACGGCTCGCTCGACATGACCGACCAGCGCATCAGCGAAAACGGCATCTTCCCTCCGCCGCTTGCGGGCTCCACCGTGTGGATCAACCAGGCGCAGGTCACGGCGAGCTGGGATCTCGATCTCTTCGGCCGCCAGCGCGCCGCGCTCGATTCGAGCATCGGCCAGGTGCGCGCCGCGGAAGCGGACATCCAGGCCGCGCGCGTGCAGCTTGCCAGCAGCGTCGCGCTCGCTTACTTCAACCTTGCCGGCCTGATCGAAGCGCGCGAAGTCGCGATCCAGTCGCAGCAGCAACGCGAACAGGTGCTCGCCATCACCCGCCAGCGCATCGCAGGAGGGCTCGATACGGTGGTCGACCTGCGCCAGGCCGAAGGGCTCGTTGCCCAGTCGCGCGTCGAGATCGAAGCGCTCGGCGAGTCGATCGGCCGCGCGCGCCACGCGCTCGCCGAGTTGACCGGCCAGAATCCGCAAGCGCTCGACACGTTCTCGCCGACGCTCGCCGCAGCCCGTGCGCATCCGTTGCCACAGACTCTCCCCGCCGATCTGCTCGGGCGCCGCGCGGACCTCGTCGCGCAGCGCTGGCGTGTCGAATCGGCCCTGCGTGACGTGGACGTCGCGCGTGCCGAGTTCTATCCGAACGTTAACCTCACCGCGTTCATCGGGCTCTCGAGCCTCGGACTCGACCGGTTCCTCGACCTCGGCTCGCGCATCTATGGTGCGGGGCCCGCGGTCCGGCTGCCGATCTTCGATGCCGGTCGCCTGCGCGCGAACCTGAGCGCGAAGAGCGCCGGCGTCGACGTGGCCGTCGAGGGCTACAACGGCGCGCTGCTGCACGCGTTGCGCGAGGTCGCCGATGAACTCACCAGCCTGCAATCGATCGAGCGCCAGCGCCGCGCGCAAGAAGATGCCACGTTCGCCGCCGACGCCGCGTTCGAACTCGCCCGCCAGCGCTACGAAGCCGGGCTCGGCAACTTCCTCGTCGTGCTGACCGCGCAGACCAACGTCCTGACGCAACGGCGCGCTGCGACCGACCTGAAGGCCCGTCAACTCGCCAGCGAAGTCGCGCTCAATCGCGCACTCGGTGGCGGCTACGCAATCGAACCCGGCGCACCCGCGCCGATCAAGTCTGCCTCACGCTGACGTCCTGCTCGCGAAAGACAAGCCATGAGCGATAACGATCGAACCGCCAACAAGCCCGCTGCCGCGGCCCCTGCTGCGACGGCCGCCGCCAACGGCAATGGAAACGGCAAGCGCAAGCGCGCTCTGCTCGGCGTTGCCGCAGTGACCGCCCTGCTCGCGCTCGGTTATGGCACGTACTGGTGGATCTATCAGCGCCACTACGAGACCACCGACAACGCGTACGTGAACGGGCCGGTGGTGCAGATCACGCCGCAGGTGACCGGCACCGTGCTGGCCGTGCTCGCCGACGACACCGACACCGTGAAGGCGGGCCAGGCGCTGGTGCGCCTCGATCCGACCGATGCGCGGCTCGCGCTGGAGCGCTCCGAGTCGCAACTCGCGCAGACGGTGCGCGAGGTGCGCACCCTGTACGCCAACAACGATGCGCTTGCCGCCAACGTGCACATGCGCGAGGCCGAAGTCGCGCGCGTGCAGGCCGACGTGGCGCGCGCCATCGATGACGTGAATCGCCGCAAGCCGCTGCTCGCAACCGGCGCGGTCGGCGGTGAAGAGATGAAGCACGCGGAGACGGCGCTCGCCTCCCAGCAGAGCCAGCTCGCCGCTGCACGTTCTGCGCTCGCCGCGGCCGAGGAGCAGGCCGCTTCGAACCGCGCTCTGACGGAAGGCACGAGCGTCGAGAAGCATCCCAACGTCGAGCGTGCGGCAGCCGCAATGCGCGAGGCATATCTGAACCTGCAACGCGTCGAGCTGCCGGCTCCTGTGAGCGGACAGGTGGCGAAGCGCACCGTGCAGGTCGGCCAGCGCGTCGCGCCGGGAACGCCGCTGATGTCGGTGATCCCGCTCGAGCAGGTGTGGGTGGATGCGAACTTCAAGGAGGTGCAGTTGCGCGAGATGCGCATCGGCCAGCCGGTGAAGCTGAGTGCCGACCTGTACGGCAGCAAGGTCGAATTCGACGGCCACATCGCAGGCCTGGGTGCCGGTACCGGAGCGGCGTTCGCGCTCCTGCCGGCGCAGAACGCGACCGGCAACTGGATCAAGGTCGTGCAGCGCGTTCCCGTGCGGGTCGAACTCGATGCGAAGCAGCTCGCCGAGCATCCGCTGCGCGTCGGGCTGTCGATGGAAGCGACCGTCGATGTTTCGCAGAAGACCGGAGCGCCCGTGCTCTCCGCCGTCGCGCCGCGTGCAAGCAGCAGCACCGACGTGTTCGCGACGCAAAGCGATGAAGCCGATCGGCTGGTGCGCGAGATCATCGCCACCAACATTGGCAAGCCGGTCACGGCGCGCTCGCGCGCCGGCGCCGCCGCCAAGGTCGCCGCCGCAGTGACGCGCTGAACGGCATGAGCAACTCGATCTCGGCGACCACCGACGCGGTTCGCGACGCGGCGCCGCCGGCACCGCCGGCACGCCCGGCCGGGCCGCCGCGTCCCGCATTTCCGCCGCTGGAAGGCAGCGCACGCATCATCGGGACGGTGGCGCTGTCGCTTGCCACGTTCATGAACGTGCTCGACACGTCGATCGCGAACGTGTCGATTCCCGCGATCTCGGGCGACATGGGCGTGAGCCCTTCGCAAGGCACATGGGTCATCACGTCGTTCGCGGTCGCCAATGCGATCGCGGTGCCGTTGACGGGATGGCTCACGCAGCGCTTCGGTCAGGTCCGCCTGTTTACCGCGAGCATCGTGCTGTTCGTGATCGCATCGTGGTTGTGCGGGCTCTCGCCGAACATCGAATCGCTGATCTTCTTCCGCGTCCTGCAAGGGCTGGTCGCCGGGCCGATGATTCCGCTCTCGCAGACGCTGCTGCTGGCAAGCTATCCGCCGGCGCTCTCGGGCACCGCGATGGCGTTCTGGGCGATGACCACGCTCGTCGCACCAGTGACGGGTCCTCTGCTGGGCGGTTGGATCACCGACAACATCGCGTGGCCGTGGATCTTCTATATCAACATCCCCGTCGGCCTGCTCGCGGCGGCGGTGACGTGGTCGATCTATCGCACGCGCGATCCGGGTCCGCGCAAGGTGCCGCTCGATTTCGTCGGTCTCGGCCTGCTCGTGCTGTGGGTCGGCGCGATGCAGATCATGATCGACAAAGGCAAGGAGCTCGACTGGTTCGGCTCGAACCAGATCGTCATGCTCGCGATCATTGCAGTGGTGGGATTCGCGTTCTTCCTCGCGTGGGAGCTGACGGACAAGCACCCAATCGTGAACCTGCGCCTGTTCGCGCGGCGCAACTTCCTGATGGGAACCACCGCGCTCGCGGTGGCCTATGCGCTGTTCTTCGGCAACGTCGTGCTGCTGCCGCTGTGGCTGCAACAGTGGATGGGCTACACGGCAACCTGGGCCGGCATCGTGACGGCGCCGGTCGGGATCCTTGCCATCATGCTGTCGCCGTGGGTCGGCAAGAACGTCACGCGCATCGATCCGCGCAAGCTCGCGACGGTGGCCTTTCTGGGGTTCGGGCTGGTGCTCTGGATGCGCTCGAATTTCAATGTGCAGGCCCCGGTGATGACGATCCTGATCCCCACCATCCTGCAGGGCGCAGCGATGGCGTTTTTCTTCATTCCGCTGCAAGCCATCATCTTCAGCGGACTGACGCCGGATCAGTTGCCGGCGGCCGCGGGCTTGTCGAACTTTGCGCGTATCACGGCGGGTGCGGTCGGCACGTCGTTGTTCACGACACTCTGGGATAGCCGCGCCTCACTGCATCACGCGCAGCTCAGCGAGATGGTGAATCCCGGCAACTACGCCGCCGGGCAGGCGATGACGCAGCTCGGCGCTGCAGGTCAGACACCGGAACAGATCACGGCGACCATCAACCGCCTTGTCGATCAACAGGCCTACACGATGGCGGTGACCGACGTGTTCTATCTGTCGGCCGTGCTGTTCCTCGGGCTGATCGCGCTCGTGTGGCTGACCAAGCCGAAGATGGCGTCGGGCGCCGCCGCTGGTGCCGGTGGCGCGCACTGACTAAGCCATTCGGCCCCCACCCCAGCCCTTCCCCGCTTCGCAGGCGAGGGAGCTCAAGTCCCTCCCCGGCGCGCGGAGCCCGGAATCAAATTCCCTCCCCCGCCTGCAGGGGTTAGGTGGGGGCCGCTAAAGCACCCTCTCACTCCCACTCATACCTCACCCCAACCCACGCCCCGCGCGGCGCACCGAGTCCACGAAACGACTCCGCAACCGCGTTGTCCGGATCGAACGACCGATTCGGGCCGGTGAACACGTTCTCGCCGAGGATGCCGAAGTTGGCGTACTTGCGATCGAACAGGTTGTTCACGCGTGCGAAGAATTCGAGGGCCTTGTTGACGCGATACCGACCGTCGAGATTGACGACGGTGTAGCCGGGAACCTGCCCGCTCACGTCCTGGTTGTTCTCGTCGCCGCGCGAATACACCGAAGTGTTGACGATGAGGTTGGCGCCGACGGACCACGCTTGCGACGGCTCGAAGTCGACGCGCATGCGCAAGGTCTGACGCGGGATACCCGGAATCTTGTTGCCCGGCTGCACCTGGATGTCGCCGTTGGCATCGGCGCTCGAGTTCGACGGGCTGTGCTCGATGAAGGTGGTCTGAAACGTCGCATCGATCAACCCGTAGCGCGCCACCACGTGCAGCGGTCCCCAACCGTTGCCGGCGGCGATCTCGAGTCCCTGGCGCCGCGTGCGGCCGACGTTCTGGAAGAACCCGGCATTGATGCCGCCGCCGCTGCTCACGAACTGGATGTCGTCGATGAGATCGGTGCGATACATCGACGCGCTCCACGCGAAAGCGTTCTGCTTGCCGCGCGCGCCGATCTCGATCGTCTTGGCGACGATCTTCTTCAATGGCGGATCGGCGAGGAAGCTGTTGGGCAGCTTGCACGGTGCAGCGGGGTCCGCGCAGGTGAGCTCGAGCGCGGTCGGCGCACGCATGCCTTCGTTGTAGGTCGCATAACCGGTGAACGCCGGCGTCGGATTGAAGTTCATGCCGATCGCCGGATTGAAGCGGGCGAACGTGTGATCGCCGTTCAGGTCCGGTGTGTTGCCGCTTGCATCGCGGATGCTGACGTGCGCATCGTTGTAGCGTGCCGAAAGCGTCAAGGTCCACTCGGGCGTGAACGCCAGGCTGTCCATCGCGTAGAGCCCGAACGAGCGCGTGCGCGATTTGGCGCTGGTCTCGGATTCGAACTCTCCGATCGGCACGGCCGCGCGTAGCGCGTCGAACTGCGCGGGCTGCGCATCCTGGTTGAACTTGATGTCGCCGAAATCGCCGGCTGTGCCGAGCACCAACTGGTTCCTGGTCGTGCCGTAGCTCTGCTTGAGCGTAAGTTGCAGGCCGAGGCCATAGCTCGTCTGGTTGAGGAACGCGCGGTCGTTGATCGCCTGGACGTCGTCCGGCAGGCCGGTCACCGGATCGATCGCCCCGAACTCGTCGTTGACGTTGCTGTTGACGGCGTTGTTCACATAGCGGCGCAGGTACACGTTGCCGTCGAGCAGCACGTCAGGCCCGAACGCATGATTGCCCTTCAACGCGAACATCGCGAGTTCGTTGATGTTGGTATCGGGATAGGTGTACGCCTGCGTGCGGTCGTCGAAGAACGAAAGCGGCAGCGTCTGCGTTCCCTCGAGGCGGTTGTCCGCGGCGGTGAGGCTGAGCTCGAGATTGGTCTGCTGCGCCTGGTAGCCCAGCTTGCTGAACAACTGGCGCACGTGACTCGGGTTGTGCTGCGCCCACCCCGATTCGTTCGAGACGTTGGCGGTGGCGAACCAGTCGATCGGACCCTTGGAGCCGCCGTGATCGAAAGCGGCGGTGATGCGCCCGAACGAGCCGCCCGAGAACTCGACCGATGTACCCGGATTGCTGCTTCCGCTCTTGGTGATCACCGAAAGCGCGCCGCCGAGCGTGTTCAGGCCGAACACCGGGTTCGACCCGGGAATCAACTGGAATCCTGCGATCGCCGACTGTGGCACCAGGTCCCAGTTCACGACGTCGCCGAACGCCTCGTTGATGCGCACGCCATCCTGGAACACCGAGATGCCCTGCGGCACGCCGAGCAGCGGCGATGCGGTGAAGCCGCGAAAGCTGATGTCCGGCTGGTATGGATTGCCCTGCGCTGCGTTGACCGTCACGCTGGTCGGATTGTTTTCGAGGAACTCCGTGAAGTTGCCCTGCCGCTGCTTGCCGATCTCGGTGCCGCCGAACATCTGGACGTTAGCCGGAACGTCGCGCAGTGGCGTGCCCAGGCCCGGAAGCGGCGTGGTGCCGATCACCGTCACCGGCGGCAGTTCCTGTGGGGTTGGTGTCTGGGACGACTGCGCCCATGCGATCGCGCAACAGCTCTGCAAGGCGGCGAGCACTGCGCCCGCGTGCGGGCTCACCAGCGCGGGCAGTCGCAATCGACGTTGCATGTTCTCCTCGTCCGTTCTTGATGCCGCGCCGTTCTATTCGTGCGCGGTCGCGCCGGATCAGCGTGGGCGCAAGTTTGCCGTCCCGCCGCGCGCGGCAAAGGGAATTCTTCCGAAATGCGACAGGAGAAATTCCCGATCGACGGGAACCAGTCATTGCGCGTGCCCGTCCGGGCGCTTGCATTAATGTCTGGCCGCCGATGAAGCTCTTCTCCCGCCGCTACCGCGCCTGGATCGATCTCGCGATCGTGCTGACCGTCGCCGCGGCGTGCTGGTGGACCGCCGCCAACGTCGAGCTGATCGAGTGGCTGTACGTCCTCACCCGGCAGTGGGAGCGTTTCCAGGTCGACGAGCTGGCGGTGGTGCTGGTCGCACTCGCGATCGGCATGACGTGGTTCGCGCTGCGCCGCTATTTCGATGCGCGCACCGAAGTGCGCCGGCGCAACGAGGCACAGGGGCGTCTTGCGGAATCATTGGGCGAACAGCGCCGCCTCGCGCAGCGCTACGTGCTGATGCAGGAGGCGGAGCGCAAGGCGCTCGCACGCGAACTGCACGACGAACTCGGCCAGTACCTGAATGCGATCAAGATCGACGCGGTGGCGATTCGGGATGCCGCATCAGACGGCGCGGCGCGCACGGCGGGCGCGAGCGCGATCGTCAACAACGCCGACCACGTGTATCGAACGGTGAGCGGGCTCATACGACGCTTGCGGCCGGTGGGGCTCGACGAACTCGGACTGGCCGCAGCACTGGAGCACATCGTCGACGGCGCGCGTGCACGCTCCGCCGGAACCCGCTTCACGCTCGCGATCGAAGGCGACGTCGAGCGTCTGGGCGAGAACTGCGATCTGACAATCTATCGACTGGTGCAGGAGGGTTTGACGAACTGCGCCAAGCACGCTTCGGCGAGCGAAGTCGACATCCGGATCACACGCGGCCGCGACGGACGCAGCGACAGCATCACGTTGACGATGACCGACAACGGCGCCGGAACCGATTGGGCACAGCACCGGGACGGACTGGGATTGGTCGGCATGCGCGAACGCGTCGAGGCGCTCGGCGGCGCCTTGCATGTCACGACTGCGCCGGGCCATGGCTTTCGCTTCGTGGCGTCGTTTCCGCTGGAAGAGGTGAAGGCGTGAGCCAGGCCGCGATCAAGGTGTTGCTGGTCGACGATCACGCGGTGGTGCGCGCCGGCTACCGTCATCTGCTTGCGCGCGATCCGCGCATCGAGGTGGTTGGCGAAGCCGCCGATGCGCAGTCCGCATATCTCTCGTTTTGCAGCCTCGCGCCGGACGTCGTGGTGATGGACATCGCGCTTCCGGGCGCAAGCGGCATCGAAGCGATGCGCCGCATCCTCGCGCGCGAGCCCGATGCGCGCGTGCTCGTGTTCAGCATGTACGAGGACGCGATCTTCCCGACGCGTGCACTGCAGGCCGGCGCGCGCGGGTATCTCACCAAGAGCAGCGGGCCGGACATGCTGGTCGAGGCGGTGCTCGCGGTGGCGCGCGGCGAGAAGTATCTGAGCCACGACGTGGCGCAGGCCGTCGCGCTGCGCTCTCAGGCCGCGCAACAGGAACCGGCGGTGGCGCTCTCGGCGCGCGAGTTCGAGGTGCTCCACATGCTCGCGCGCGGCGAGACGCTCACGCAGATCGCCGGTCGCTTGAATCTCAGCGAGAAGACGGTCGCGAACTACCAGTCGGCGATCAAGCAGAAGCTCGGTGCGAGCAACAACATCCAGATCGTGCAGAAGGCGATGCGGCTCGGGTTGTTGCCGGGTGGGAAGGGGGGAAGCGAGGCAGCGGGAGATCGAGGGCAATGATGTGATGTGAAGTCGGTCGTTCCTCGACGGCCGTGCGGCTCTGTGCTGCCACCTATAATTCGCGGCGATTGCAGCAGGAGAGATGGCCGAGCGGTTGAAGGCGCACGCCTGGAACGCGTGTATAGGTGAATAGCCTATCGTGGGTTCGAATCCCACTCTCTCCGCCAGGATGCTTCGAAAAATAAAACGGAGCAGACCTGCTCTAGCGGCAACCCACAGTTGAACCCACGGCGGCTGATTCCGACGTCGCGCTACGGTTTCTCCGCGACAACCTTGCCGTTCTTCATCACATAAACCGGCGTTCCGTGCATGCGCGCGATTCTGCGCGCCTCTTTCGCGGCGCGACGAAGAGAGCGGCCGACAGCGCGAGAGAAGTCGTTGGGCTTCGGCTTTTGCGGTGTAGTCCTCATGGCCACTGCTCGATCAGGTTCGGCGTATCGGTTGAATTGTCGTACACGGACCATTCGTCTGCCAGCGGACGGTAGACCTCGACGAAGTTGGTCCAGCTTCGGCCGAAACGACGCAGCACGTCGGCGCGCGGGACGCGATGACCTCCCTGTCTGACGCGAGCAGCGATTCGACGCAGCGCAAGGGCCGGTGTGGCGATCTTCAGATAGGCAATCTCGATTCGATACCCGGCGCGCGACAACGCGCGAGCGCAGGTGAATTTTCGACATGTCGCGACTTCCGGGGACAAGGCCGCCTCGGTTTCAGAACTAAGGTGCGCGCAATACGAGCGTTACTCAAATGGGAACGAAATGAAAGAAAGATCTGAGTTTGGGGTGGTTGGCCGGCGCGCTGTGCGCAATCGCCCTTTACGGCGCGGGTTTGGCGGCCAAGGCAAGGCAGTCCGAACGCCCTGCCCCTGCCGTTAGCCGACGCGATGAGCGATCCACGGATGGGAGAACGCGATGACGATTCGGTGGGAATCCATTGAGCGGCGGGCATGCCTCCTTGGTGCCGCGGTCCTTGCGACCCTCGGGCTGGGGGGCGCACCCGTCAAGGCGCAAACACCCGGCGTTCACCTCGACATCCCCGCGACCTACCTGCCAGTGCAAGGGCCCGGCCTCGCCGGACTGCACCTGAGGATCGACCCGACGGACTGGAGCATCTCAGCGGAACAGCTGAGCGGGGGCAGGACCCACTCTTCGGACATGGGCTGGAGCTACATCCTGCTGGTCGACCTCAATCGCGACGGCCGGGACGACCTTTGCGGTCTGTACGGTTTCGGAAGGTACTCGCATTCCTCGCATGCCTTCCTGTGCGTCCTGAATCAGCCGAACGGAGGCTTCGGGGGCACGCCGATGCAGGTCGACGCATTCAACGGTCCGGCAGATCCTTCGATCCATTCGACAATCACAGCCGTGGACCTCGACGGCACCGGAAAGCCCTATCTGTGCGGCCGCACGATGCAGGGCGTCAAGTGCCAGGGCTTCTTCCGCGATCATTTCGACCCGCCCGTTCTAGTTCATCCAATGTTCTCGGATGCCAACTACTGGAACCAGTGGCAGTACTACTCGACCATCGGGTTCGCCAAGCTCGGCGGCAAGCTCGCCATTTGCGGGCGCGGAACGGCAGGCGTTCTGTGCTACCAAGAGTCGGAGTGGCCAGGCCCGACCGGTGAACTGTTCGCCTCCGCCGCTTTGACCCAAACGCAGTTCAGCGACGGCGCCGGTTGGTCGACGCCGGACTACTTCCTGACGCTGCGCTACGTCGACATCAACGGAGACGGCCACAGCGACATCTGCGCGCGCGGCATCGCCGGCATCGTGTGTTCGGTGTTTCGACCTGGTCCTCCAACACCGCACTTCGCGCCCGTCGAACTGTGGACGACCCAGTTTTCGGACGCGTATGGCTGGAGAGACGCGCACTACATGACGTCGATTCGTTTCGTCGACGTCAGCGGCGACCGCGCGCAAGACGTGTGTGGACGTGGATCCGCGGGCCTCTATTGCGGCGTCAGCGGCTCGGTCTCCCCCGGCTCTCCTGCGACGTCGCTCCTGCCGCCGCTGAACGGCGCAGGAACCTTGCTGCAGTCCCAGGTCAGCGACGCAAATGGCTGGGGAAGTCCTTTCGATTTTCCGATCGACTATCAGATAGCAGCGCTCCATTTCGTCGATTTCAACGGCGACGGGCGAAACGATTTCTGTGCCATGGGTCCTGTGCCCAACGGAGCCCGGCCCGAGTATCCCTTGACCTTCTTGTGTGCTCCCAACACGGGCGCCCCCGGTGCGGCCGCGTTCGGTCCATTGGTGCTCCGGACACAAGGCATCCGACTTGACAACTTTGCCGGCTTTCTTAGCGGTCGGTTGGTGGTCGGGCGCCTCTATTCAGGCTCGAACGCGGGAAAGATCGGTTTCTGCTGGAACGACTCCTATACAGGGAACGTCGCCTGCAGCCTACCGTGGAACTAAGAGGGTCCGCTCGTCGCCGGTACGCGGGTGGTGGGTTGAGGTACCGAGCTGACGGTGTGGATGTACTACGACTGACCGCCAGCCAGCGCAACGAGGGACGACTTCTTGAAGACCAAAGCAAGGAATCGTTGTGCACGGAAGGTGGGCGGGGGCGATCAGAGAGGAGTGAACCATGAAGTCGATGACCTTCGTGCTCGGGGCGCTGCTGCTGGCCCACATCACCCTCGCCGGCTGCCACCACAGTCCTGCCGACGAGACGCCACCCGCGCGGAAGTTGCTCGCGGTTCCGCTCGGACCAGGTCCTGCACCGGTCGTGAACACGACGGTCGACGCCGCAGGAGCGACGCTGGCGAGCAGCGATGGCAATCTGCAGCTCGTCGTTCCGGCCAACGCGCTGGCGAGCGCGCGCACGATAACAGCCGCGCCCTTCGCGCCGGAGATGGAGCCGGTGCCGAATGTCGTCCCCGGCACCGGTTACGCGTTTGGCCCCGACGGTCTCGCCTTCGAGCAGCCGGCACGACTGAGCATCCGCTACGACCCCGCGAAGCTGCCGGCCGGGACCGACGAGGCGAACCTCGTTCTCGCGAAGATCCGTGCCGACGGGGTGCTGGAACTCGCCGCGGGCATACAGGTCGACGTTGCGAATCGAACGGTCAGTGGCGACATCCGGGGCTTCAGTTCGTGGGGCGTGATCACGGCCTGCAATGGGCTAGCGAGCGCCATCCCGAATCTCACCGTCCGGTCCGCCACGTCCACGACCATCGAGCTCGCCGTCGGTCCCTACCAGAACGACACGGCTTCGGCGATCTGCTCTCCCACCGAGTATTGGATCCAGCGTGCGCCGGCGAGCGTGCCGATCCCGAGCGGTACGCGGGAGCCCACCGATGGCGAGTACACGTATTTGTGGCCGCCCGTTGACGTCACGAAAGGCAACCCGGTTGTTCTGCAAACGTACGTCACGACAGATGCGAACCTGAATCCGGGCACGAGCTACCGCTATCGCCTGATCAGGTTTGTTTGGCTGCCCACTCAACGCATCCCCATCGCATACCCACCCGGTGTCGCGGTCATCGGAACGACCTCGGCCGGCGCCGCGGCCACGCCGCCCGCGCCGCTTCACTTCGCGGCGGCGCCCGACTACGACGTGCAGGCGCCCTACATGGGAACCGGTTTCGGCAAACGTATTCACTTGAATTGGTCGCCGGTCGCATCGGGCGACTACTACCACCTCGAGCGCCGCAGCCCGAACGGCCAGTTCACGGCGCTCGCCGACGTGTTCGGCGCCAGTGACTACATCGACGCGAGCATCGATCCGGCAATCAGCACGCGCTACGAGTACCGGATCGCGGCTGTCAACGTGGCATCCGGCACCTCGAGCGCCTACGTCTCCGCGAGCGCAACGATGGAGAGCGGGCCCGGTGCGGCGTCGTTCTGCTTCGATCACAACGACGACAACCGGTGCGATCTCGCCACCGACATCCTGAGTTTCAAGGCCGAAGCCGGCAAGCAGGCGGATATTCCGTTCCGCGTTTCTGCGCCCGGCATCCGTTTCGTCGATCCAACCGTTCCGCCTGCGTTCGTGACGTGCGATATCTACTTCGCGGCGTTCAACGTCGGCAGCGGCATCAGCCAGCCGGTGAACCAGGAGTTCAGTGCGTCGCCGTTGCATACCGACCCTGCCATGTTCGCGACCATGCTGAACAGCGCCTCGTCGTACGCCCTCAGCATGAAGCTTGACATCGCCGCCGACGCCGCCGTCGGCGTTCGGTTTCTCACGCTGTACGCGACCGGCTGCCTCGGTCCGACCGTCCTCAAGCAAGCGATCGCGCTTGACGTCCGCCCACGCGGCCTGCCGAACCGGCTGAAGGTGGAGGTGTTCGGCGGCGGCACGGTCAAGAGCGCTGTGCCCGGGATCGACTGCGGGGTCGACTGCGATGAGGACTACGCAGCCTTCACTCCGGTCAATCTGACGGCAGCAGCGCTGCCCGGCTCGATGTTCAGCGGCTGGAGCGGCGACTGTCACGGCTTGTCGGCCAGCTATCAACTCACGATGGACTCCGACAAGACGTGCGGTGCGACGTTCACGCTGCAGCCCGTCACTTCGACCAACGCACACGTCGCAGCGGGGCACTTCTTCAGCCTTGCGCGCGGATCGAACGGTGCGGTTCTCTCCTGGGGCATCGACAGCGGCGAGGAACTCGGCAATGGACTCGGTAACGCCGGACGCAGTGTTCCCGGTCCGATCGCCCTCATCAGCGACGCGATCGCGCTCGGAGGTCTCTACGGCGGCAACGGCAACGGGTTCGTGATCCGCGCAAACGGTGAAGTCTGGGGCTGGGGCAACGACGGTTTCGGTCAACTCGGCGACGGCGCGAGCGGGACGCCGCGCGGGACGCCGGTCGTGATGACCGACGCCACCGGCGCAGCCATCGCGAACGCCGCGGGCGTCGCCAGCGGTGCCGGCCACACGATCGTTCTACTCGCCAACGGCAATCTCCTCGCGGCGGGCGTGAACAGCAGCGGCGAACTGGGTACCGGGGCGATCTCGTCGCCGAGCCCGCGCGCGGTACCCGTCACCGGACTGGCGGACGTGCGCGCAATCGCCGCCGGCTCTCACTTCACGGTGGCCCTTCGCACCGATGGAACGGTCTGGACTTGGGGTGCAAACAACCAGGGTCAACTCGCCGACCCAGTGGTGGCGAATCGGCCAGTACCCGCCCAGGTCGCAGGATTGGCCAACATCGTCGCGATTGCCGCCGGCGCCGAGTTCGCCATTGCGCTCGACGCAAGCGGCGATGTCTGGGCGTGGGGCAGCAACGTGGACGGCGAACTCGGCGACGCGAGCGGTGTTCCGAACCGGGCGGCGCCGGGTCGGGTCGCGATCACAGGCGCGAGCGCGATCGCGGCCGGACAGAGCCACGCCTTTGCGATCAAGGGCGGCGCCCTGTTCGCGTGGGGTCGCAATGTGAACGGGCAACTCGGCCTTGGCGACGTCCAGTCACGAACTGCGCCGGTTGCGGTGAGCGGCATCGCCAACGTGAGCGAAGTCGCCGGAGGCAGCTCGCATTCTCTTGGCGTCGATTCGAATGGCGACGTCTGGGCCTGGGGCAGCAATGCTGCGGGCGAGCTTGGAATCGGTCCCGGGCCGCTGCAGGTCCCGACGCCGACTCGGGTGCCCTCGCTCAACGTCCATTGAAGATGATCGTGCGGGAGATGCATATGCGTGCGACCGAGAACTTCTCCGGCGCCAGCCAGGACGCTTGCAGGACCGAGGCTCCGCCGGAACTGCGCCGGCCCCCACTTGGCACGCGGCGCCTTGTTTCGTTCGTCGGAAAGGCGCTGGTTGGCCTTGTGCCGGCGATGTGCGCATGGGGTGCGACCATCACCGTGAACAGCACGGCCGATGCGGTGACCGACGATGGCGTCTGCACGTTGCGCGAGGCGATTCTTGCCGCGAACACGAATGCGGCGTCGGGCGCCCGCGTGGGTGAGTGCGCCGCCGGCAGCGGCAGCGTCGTCGACACGATCGTCTTCAACATTCCCGGCCCCGGCGTCCGAACCATCGCGCCGGCGTCCGCTCTGCCCACGATCACGGAGGCGGTCGTGATCGACGGGTACACCCAGCCCGGCGCGAGCACGAATACCCTCGCGACAGGCACGAATGCCGTGCTGCTGATCGAACTCACCGGAGGAAACAGTGCGGCGGGTCTGAGTGGCCTGACGATCTCGGCGGGCAACAGCACGGTGCGCGGTCTGGTCATCAACCGGTTCAAGAACCGCGGCATCGTTCTGCAGAACGGCGGTGGCAACACGATCAGCGGCAACTTCATCGGCACGAATCCCGCTGCGTCGTCCGGTGGTGCAGCCACCGGCAACACCAGCGCGGGCATCGATATCGGCGTCAATTCCGCGAACAACACGATCGGCGGCTCGAGCCCGGCGGCGCGCAATGTCATCTCCGACAACGGCGGCAACGGCGTCTTCATCGCAACCAGCGGCAACAGCGTCATCGGCAATCTGATCGGACTGAACGCGGCCGGGGACAGCATCCTCGGCAACGCAGGCACTGGCATCTTCACGCAGGGAGGAAGCAACAACACGATCGGCGGAACCACCGCGGCGTTGCGCAACGTCGTCTCCTCCAACGGGCGCGGACTGCAGATCGGCGGCAGCAACAACGTCGTGCAGGGCAACTATGTCGGCACGAATGCCTCCGGCACCGCGGCGCTGGGCAATCACAACGAGGGCATCGTGGTGAACGGCGCCGCCGCCACGCTCATCGGCGGCACGACCCCCGGCGCCGGCAATGTGGTTGCGGGAAACGGCACGTTCGGCATCTACATCACCAACTCCGGCTCCGCCGGAACCGTCGTCCAAGGCAACGCGATCGGCACCGATGCGTCCGGGGCGCTGTCCATGGGCAATGGGCTGGCGGGCATCTTCGTCAACAGCGGGCCGGCACTCGATATCACGATCGGCGGAACTGCACCGGGCGCGGGGAACATCATCGCCTTCAACGGCGTGGTTGCGGGCGGCACGCAGCACTCGGGCGTCGAAGTCAACACGACGACGGCGGGCGTCGCCATTCGCGGCAACGCCACTCATTCCAACGGTGCACTCGGCATAGACCTTGGCGGGCTTGGCGCGGTGGCCCCCAACGACCCGGGTGATGCCGATACCGGTCCGAACAACCTGCAGAACTTCCCGGTGCTGGATTCCGCGCTCATCGACGTCGGCACAACCACCGTGCGGGGCAGCCTGGACAGTGCCGTGGGGCAGTACCAAGTGGACCTCTACTTCAGCTCGCAGTGCGATCCCTCGGGCTTTGGCGAAGGACAGAGCTTCATCGGCACGATCGATGCTCTCGTCACGGCGTCGGGCCCGGCAACATTCAGCAGGGTGTTTCCGATCCAGGTCCCGGTCGGCTCCGCGATCACGGCAACCGCGACGGACGCGGCGGGCAACACCTCGGCCTTCTCGCAGTGCCGGACCGCGACGGGCCTCGTGACGCCGACCACGACGACGGTGACCACGAGCCTCAACCCGGCGCAGTACGGCCAGCCGATCACCTTCACCGCGACCGTCACCGGATCGTTTCCCTCGGGGACGGTGACATTCAAGGATGCCGGCTCGACTTTCGGCAGTGGGCGACTGACCCAGACTCTCAGCGGCCAATGGATCGCGACCTTCACAACGCCGATGGTCCAGCCGCTGGATGTCGGCAGCCACGTCGTTACCGCGGAATACCCGGGC
>Ga0335084_10001051_pt1 | contig 25058 bp, 21 predicted proteins | sample Lox_Sample_44_FD_206721 | JGI IMG/M metagenome (GOLD analysis project Ga0335084, IMG submission 206721) | Soil microbial communities from Loxahatchee National Wildlife Refuge, Florida, United States - Lox_Sample_4.4 | ecosystem: Environmental > Terrestrial > Soil > Wetlands | place: USA... | reverse complement strand
CTCGCGGGTCCCCTCCGCCTCGCCGTGGCCGCCGCCGAGAGCGAGACGGCGCTCGCCGCCGCGGCGCTGGCCCGGAGGCGCCGCATCGCCGACTCCGTACTCGTGGGCCCGGTCGAGCCGCTGCGAGCGAGGCTGCGGGATCTGGGCGAGGACCCGGACCACTACGCCTTCGAGGCGGCGGCCACCGACGCGGAGGCCGCGCGCCGGGCCGTGGCCCTCGTGCGCGGGGGAGCCGCCGCCGCGATCATGAAGGGCAAGCTCCCGACCGGCGACCTGCTGCGCGCGGTCCTCGACCGGACCGAGGGCCTCCGCGCCGGCCTCCTCTCCGACATCCTCGTCTCCGACCACCCGTTGTCGCCGAAGCCGCGCCTCCTCGGCTTGACCGACGGCGGCGTGAACGTGGCGCCCACGCTCGAGCAGAAGAAGGACATCGTGCGAAACGCGGTGCGCCTCTTCCGCGCCCTCGGGTACGAGCGCCCGCGGGTGGCCTGCCTCTGCGCGGTCGAGACGGTGAGCGAGACCATGCCGCACACGCTCGAGGCGCGCGCGCTCGCCGAGGCGGGGGGTCGTGGCGAGCTCGGCCCCTGCGACGTGGCCGGGCCGCTCGCCCTCGACAACGCGCTCAGCCCGGAGGCGGCGCGCATGAAGGGCATCGAGCACCCCGTGGCGGGCCGGGCCGACATCCTGCTCGTCCCCACCATCGAGGCGGGCAACCTGCTCGGCAAGGCCTTCACCTGGCTCGCCCGCCGCAGCGTCGGCCACGTCATCCTGGGGGCGCGCGCGCCGGTGCTCATCCCCTCGCGCGTCGAGTCCGCCGAGGACAAGCTCGCCTCCATCGCCCTCGGCGTGATCGCCGCCGCCCGCGGCGAGCCCGGGCCCGCGGAGGCACGACGTGCCTGAGCCGCTTGTGCTCGCGGTGAACCCCGGCGCGGGCTCGACGAAGCTGGCCCTCTTCCTGGGCGAGGCGGCGCGGCGCGAGGAGCGCCTCGAGCACCCCGAGCTCTCCGCCCGGCCGGCGGCCCGCATCCTGGACGAGCTGCCCGCCCGCCTCGCCGCCGTGCGCGCGTTCCTCGCCGACGCGGGCATCGCGAAGGGCGAGCTCGCCGCGGTGGTGGGACGCGGGGGGCTCCTCCCGCCGGTCGCAGCCGGTGCCTGGGCGGTCGACGACGCGATGCTGGCCGACCTCGCCCGCGCAGAGCGGGGCGAGCACGCCTCCAACCTGGGAGCGCCGCTCGCCCGCGCCCTCGGCGACGAGCACGGCTGCCCGGCCCTGGTGGTGGACCCGGTCTCGGTCGACGAGCTCGCCCCGGTGGCGCGGGTCACCGGCCTCGCCGGCGTCGAGCGGCGCAGCATGACCCACGCGCTCAACATGCGTGCGGTCTCCCGACGCCACGCCGCAGGCGTCCGCAAGAACCTCGCCGACCTGCGCCTCGTCGTCGCGCACCTCGGCACCGGCATCTCCCTCGCCGCGTTCTCCGGCGGGCGCATGGTGGACGTCGTGAACCCGCAGGACGAGGGCCCGTTCTCGGGGGATCGAGCCGGCGGAGTGCCGGTGACGGCGGTGGTGGACCTCTGCTTCGCGCCCGAGGCCGACCCGTCCGCCGTCCGCCGGAGCCTGTTCGGCGACGGCGGGCTCTACTCGCACCTCGGTACGCGCGACGTGCGCGAGGCACTCCGGCGCGCCGGCGAGGGCGACGAGCGGGCCGCGCTCCTCGTCGAGGCGATGGCCTACCAGGTCGCGAAGGCGGTCGGTGGCCTCGCGGCGGCGCTCGGGGGCAAGGTGGACGCCGTGCTCCTCACCGGCGGGCTCGCCCACCTCGCGCCCGTGGTCGACGCCATCCGGCCGCGCGTGGCCTTCGTGGCACCCCTCCACGTCTGGCCGGGCGAGGACGAGCTCCGTGCGCTCGCCGAGGGTGCGCTCCGGGTGCTCCGCGGCGAGGAGCCGGCACAGCGCTACGCGGAACGCGTGGCCGCGCATCGCTGAGTTTTTCGTTGCCCGGGGCTGATGCACTGCGCAATATTCACGCCCCCGGATTGACTGGGGAATCGGAGAAGCCTCATGCCGCTCAAGATCCTGGTGACCGCGAAGCGCGTCGAGGACCCCGAGTCGAAGATACGGGTGAGGCCGGACGGCGCGGGCATCGTCACCGACGGCGTCAACTACAAGATGAACCCCTTCGACGAGATCGCCGTCGAGGAGGCGCTCCGGCTGCGCGAGAGGCACGGCGGGGAGGTGGTGGTCACCTCCATCGGTGGCGATAAGTCGACGACCGAGATCCGCGCGGCCCTCGCGATGGGCGCGGACCGCGGCATCCTCGTCCGGCACGAGGGCGCGCTCGACCCCGTGGTCGTCTCCTCGCTGCTCGCGAAGGTGTTCGAGACGGAGAAGCCGGATCTCGTCATCCTCGGGAAGCAGTCCATCGACGACGACCAGAACCAGGCCGGCCAGTACCTCGCCGAGCGGCTCGGGCTCCCCCAGGCCACCTTCGCCTCGAAGCACGAGAGCCTCGAGTCGGAAGCCGAGCAGAAGAAGGAGCCCGGGCTCGCCCTCGGCGCCGACGGGAAGTCGCTCTCCGTCGTCCGCGAGGTCGACGGTGGCGTCGAGACGGTCGAGCTCCGGCTGCCTGCGGTGGTGACGACGGACCTGCGCCTCAACAAGCCGCGGTTCGCGTCGCTGCCCGGGATCATGAAGGCGAAGAAGAAGGAGCTGAAGGAGCTCGCGGCCGCGTCGCTCGGGGTGGACCTCGCCCCGAAGGTGGTGGTGAAGCGGCTCGCCGAGCCGCCGACCCGGAAGGGCGGCGTGAAGGTGGCCGACGTGGAGGAGCTCTGGAAGAAGCTCCACGAGGAGGCGAAGGTCCTCTAGGGCCTTCGGGAGACCGGCCATGGCGAACGTTCTCGTCGTCGCGGAGCAGTCGGGAGGCGCGCTCCGCAAGACCACCCTGCACGCGCTCGGCGCCGGCCGCGAGCTCGCCCGCCGCACCGGCGGGAAGCTCCACGCCGCCGTGCTGGGCAAGGGCATCGGCGCCGTGGCGAGCGAGCTCGCGGCCCACGGGGTGGAGGTCCACGCGGCGGACGCCCCCGTCCTCGAGCACGCCCTCGCCGAGGCCTGGGCGCCCGTCGTCGCCGAGATCGCCCGGGCCTGCGGCGCCACGTACGTGGGCGCCGCCGCCACCGCGATAGGGAAGGACGTCCTGCCCCGGGTGGCGGCCCGGCTGGGCGCCGGCATGGCGAGCGAGGTGCTGGGCTTCGGCGGCGAGGGCGCGGCGGTCACCTTCCGCCGGCCGATGTGGGCCGGAAACGTCCTCGCCGAGGTGGAGATCGCCACCCCGGTGAAGGTGTTCACCGTCCGTCCCACCGAGTTCCCGGCCGCTCCCCGCGAGGGCCAGGGCTCGGTGACGGCCCTGTCGGTGTCCCTGGAAGCCTCCGCGCTGAAGTCCCGCTTCGCGGGCTTCAAGGAGGTGAAGAGCGCCCGGCCCGACCTCGCCGATGCCCGGGTGGTGGTGGCCGGAGGGCGAGGCACCAAGGGCGACTTCAAGGCGGTGGAGGCGCTCGCGGACGAGCTGGGCGCCGCGGTGGGCGCGAGCCGGGCCGCCGTGGATGCCGGCTGGGTCCCCAACGACTGGCAGGTGGGCCAGACCGGGAAGGTGGTCGCGCCCGAGCTCTACGTGGCGGCGGGCATCTCCGGCGCCATCCAGCACCTCGCCGGCATGAAGGGCTCGCGGGTGATCGTGGCGGTGAACAAGGATCCCGAGGCGCCCATCTTCCAGATCGCCGACTATGGCCTCGTGGGCGACCTCTTCAAGGTCCTGCCCGAGCTCGCGGCGAAGGTGAAGGCGAGCCGCTAGGAGGGCGCTCTTGACCGAGGCCGATCTCGCGGACCTCGGGGTGCACCGCATCGCGGTCCCCGTGCCGTTCCCCCAGGCCGGCGGCCCGGTGAACGTCTATCTCGTCGAGGAGCGGGGAGGCGGGTACCTGCTCTTCGACGCCGGCCTCGGCTCTCCGGACGCGCAGGCGGCCATCGAGGAGGGCTTCCGGCGGCTGGGGCGGCGATTCACCGAGATCTCCCGCATCGTGGTGTCGCACGGCCACGTCGACCACTACGGCGCCGCGCGATGGATCCAGGAGCGCCACGGCGGCTCGATCCCGGTCTACGCGCACCGGAACGACCACGCCAAGATCACCGAGACCGGCCGCCGCTGGAAGGAGCTCGCCCCGCTCTACGGCGCGCACCTCGCCTCGCTGGGCGTGCCGCCCGACGTGCTCGCCGCCATCGCCCGCGAGGGCGAGCGGAGCCTCGGCCTCTCCCGGCGGCTCCTCGCCGTGAGCGACCTCGACGAGGGCGCGGTGCTGGAGACGAGGCACCTCCGGCTGGAGGTGCTCCACATGCCGGGCCACACGCCCGGCCTCCTCTGCCTGTACGACCGCGAGAGGCGGCTCTTCTTCTCCGACGACCACCTCCTCGAGAAGGTCTCGCCAAACCCGCTCATCGACCTCGGGCCCGACGGCCGCGCTGGATGGTTCAAGCCGCTCCTCTCGTACGAGCGGAACGTGCGCCGCCTGCACGCGCTCGAGGTGGACCTCGTCCTGCCGGGCCACGCCGAGCCGTTCACCGGCCACCGCGCCGTGGTGGAGAGGCTGCTCGCCTTCTACGAGAGGAGGCAGGCCCGGCTCCTCGAGCTCGTGGGGGACGCCTCACCCACCGTGTACGAGCTCGCGACCCTGCTCTTCCCGCGGGCGCGGGCCGGCGAGGTGTTCCTGACCGTCTCGGAGACCGTCGCCAACCTCGAGGTGCTCGAGGAGCGGGGCGGCCTCCGCCGCGACGAGGCGGGCGGGGTCACACGTTTCCGCCGCACCGGCGCGGCCTGACGCCCGACCCCTCGACATCCGGGGCCCCTTCGGGCATGGGAGGACTCGCCGTGTTCCACCTCCTCGCGCAGCCCGAGACCTGGATCTCGCTCGCCACGCTCTCGGCGATGGAGATCGTCCTCGGTATCGACAACATCGTCTTCCTCACCATCCTCGCCGGCCGGCTGCCTCCCGACGACCAGCCGGGAGCCCGGCGGCTCGGGCTGGGTCTCGCGCTCGGGACGCGCATCCTGCTCCTCCTCGCCATCAGCTGGGTGATGGGGCTGACCCGCGACCTCTTCACGCTCGTCGGTCACGGCTGGTCCGGGCGCGACCTCATCCTCCTCGCCGGCGGCCTGTTCCTCGTCGCGAAGGCCACCTGGGAGATCCACGACAAGCTCGAGGTCCACCCGCCCGCGGGCCGGGCCCGCCGGGCCGGGCGAGGAACCTACTGGCTGGTCATCGCCCAGATCGCGCTCCTCGACGTGGTGTTCTCGCTCGACTCGGTCATCACCGCGGTGGGCATGGCGCGGCACCTCTCGGTCATGATCGCGGCCATGGTGATCGCCATGATGGTGATGCTGGCGTTCGCGGCGCCCATCGGCGAGTTCGTGGAGCGTCACCCCACCATGAAGATCCTGGCCCTGTCGTTCCTCATCCTCATCGGCGTCATGCTGGTGGCCGAGGCGTTCGAGCGGCACATCGAGCGCGGTTACGTCTACTTCGCGATGGCCTTCGCCTTCGGGGTGGAGCTCATCAACATCCGGGTGCGCAAGATCCACGACCCGATCCACCTGCACTCTCCGTACGAGGGCGAGCGGGACCGCGAGAGGCCGCGTGGCTGACCTGGCGCTTCTGGTGCTGACGCTGTTCTGGGGCACCACCTTCCACTTCGTGAAGGGAGCGCTGGCGGTCGCCTCCCCGGGCGTCTTCCTCGCCACCCGCTTCGCGGTGGCCGCCGCGGTGCTGGGGGCCGTGGCGCTCTGGCGTCGCGATTCGCCGGGCCGCGGTCTCGCCCGGGACGGGTTCCTCCTCGGGCTCTCGATGTGGGCCGGGTTCGCGCTGCAGACGGTCGGCCTGCGCCACACCACCCCGGCGCGCTCGGGATTCCTCACCGGGCTCGCGGTGCTGGTGGTCCCCTTCCTCGCCCGCTTCGTGCAGGGACGGTCGGTTAAGGTCGCCTCCTGGGTGGGCGTGGCCCTCGCGGTGGTGGGCCTCTTCCTCCTCACGCGCCCGTTCCACGGCGGCGACCTCTCGGCCTCGGTGCGCCTCGGCGACGCGCTCACCGCGGGCTGCGCGGTGGCCTTCGCCCTCCAGATCGTGTGGACCTCGGAGTTCGCGCCGCGCCACCCCCTCGTCTCGCTCACGCTCGTGCAGGTGCTCGTCACGTTCCTCGGCGCGCTCGTCATGATCCCGTTCGAGGGGCCGTTCCTGCGCGCCGACGGGGTCGGCATCTTCGCCGGCACGGTCGCGTTCACGGGCGTGCTCATGACCGCGCTCGCGTTCTTCGTGCAGAACTGGGGACAGCGCCACACCACCGCCGTCCGTGCCGCGCTCATCTTCTCGCTCGAGCCGGTGGCGGCCGCGCTGTTCAGTCACTGGTACGGCGGCGAGCCCCTCGGGCCCTGGGACTGGGGCGGGGGCGGGCTCATCGTCCTCGGCGTCGTCGCGGGCGAGCTCGGCGGCGCGCTCGAGGGCCGCGCCACGCCGATCGAGGCGTAGCCCGATGCGCCGCGCCGTCGCGCTCGCGCTCGCGCTCGCCGGTCCGGCGTGCGTGGTGGCCCCGCCCGCGCCGCCACCCGAGCCCGCGAAGACGCCGGAGCGCGCCCTCGAGGAGCTTCCACCGGACGCCTTCCCGTCGTTCTCGGACGACCTCGACTACGCCGGGCTGGACGAGGCCATCGGCCGGTCGCTGGACGGCCTCGCCCGCCTCGCCGCCGCCGACCCCGGGCGGACGTTCGCATTCGGGCGCGAGCGGGTGCGCGTCCAGAGGATGCAGGCGACGCTGGTGCGGTTCCGCGAGCTCGCCCTCGCCCGGCCGTCGCCCGCGGATCTCTCGGCCGCGCTTCGCGGGGAGTTCCGGGTCTTCCGCTCCGCCGGGGACGGGGCCGGAAGGATGCTCGTCACCGGCTACTACCTGCCCGAGCTCCACGGCTCGACCACGCGCGAGGGGCCGTTCCAGGTCCCGCTACACGCCGTTCCGGACGACCTCGTGATCGCCCGCGTGAAGGACTTCCCGCAGCTCTCCGAGGACGTCGTGGGTAGGGTGGACCGCGGCCGCCTCGTTCCGTACCGGACCCGGTCCGAGATCGCCGCCGGCGCGCTCGACGGGCGCGGCGCGGAGCTCCTCTGGGTCGACTCGGCGGTGGACGCCTTCTTCCTCGAGGTCCAGGGGAGCGGCATCGTCCGCCTGCCCGACGGAACCGCCCGGGTGGTCACCTTCGCGGGCAAGAACGGCCACCGCTACGAGTCGGTGACCTCCGAGCTCATCCGGCGCGGGGTGATGACCCGCGAGACCTCGTCCATGCAGGCAGTCCGCGCCTGGCTGCGGGACCACCCCGAAGACCTGCGCGCCATCCTGGACACGAACCCGTCCTACGTCTTCTTCCGGCTCTCCGAGGCGGCCATCGGCGCGCTCTCGGTCCCGGTCACGGCCGACCGCACGGTGGCCGCGGACCCGCGCGTCTTCCCGAAGGGCGGGCTCGCCTTCCTCGAGTCGGAGCGCCCGGCCGACGGCGCACCCGACGCGCCGTTCCGGCCGTTCTCGCGCTTCGTGCTCGACCAGGACTCCGGCGGCGCCATCCGGACCTCCCAGCGCCTCGACCTCTTCTTCGGCTCGGGCGCGTACGCCGAGGCGGCCGCCGGCCGGATGCGCCAGCCAGGGCGGCTCTACTACCTGCTCCTCAGGTGAGCCGCGATCAGCGGGAGGCGCGCGCGACGTGGCGCGCCCAGCCCAGGGCGGCCTGCGCATCCGGCGGTCCCAGGACGATGTGCTGGCGCCCGATGAGCCCGAAGAGGGGCCCGGCGAGGCTGGCGTAACGCGGTCCCAGCTTGTCCCTGAGCGCGTCGGCGCGAAGGCCCGGCCCGATCGCGGCGAGCACGGCCGCCTCCTCGTGTCCGAGGTCGGGATCCACGCGAGGCAGCGGGCCCGGCGCCAGGTCGGCGTCGGCGGGGATGCGCTCCGGGCAGGAGGCGTAGGCCTCCAGGCCCGGGTAGGCAGCGAGGATGGCGTCGAAGAACGGCCGGGCCGCCTGCACGCTGTCCGGCCTGAACACGATGCCCACGTGCCACGGCGCGTGGCCGGAAACCCAGGCCACCCGCCCCGTGACCGTCACGGGCGTCGGCACCCGCTCCTCCACGAGCTCGATCTCGAGCTCGGTCCCCGGGGCCAGCCGGTTGCTCGCCACGAGCTGGCAGCCTGCGAAGCCGAGGTCGTGCGTCGGCGACCCCCAGAACCCGCCGCCCGGCATGGCCACCCGCGCGTCGCAGCGGATGGGCGCCCGCAGGGCGCGTCGAGGGTTGACGAGGAACTCCATGAGACCTCCGGAAGGCAATCTACCTCCCAGGGGGTGGCGTACGGGAGCGGGTCGTTCGGGACCGGCACCGCGACCCGTGTCGGCCGGCCGATGTAGAACGGAGGCCGTGTCGCCCGCCAGCCGCACCCGCCCGATCGAGCTTCACCACGGCGACCTGCGCGTGACCGGTACGGTGCTGCACCTCGACTCGCGCCGGCGGGCCGCGTGCGCCTTCGTCTCGCATGCCCACGGCGACCACATCGGCCGCCACGACCGCACCATCGCCACCGCCGCGACCCTCGCGCTCATGCGCCACCGCCTGGGCGAGCCGCGCCGTCGGCCGTCGGAGGCGCTCCCCGCGACCTACCGCGCGCCGTTCGGGCTCGGCGAGCTCACGCTCGAGCTCTTCGCGGCGGGGCACGTGCTGGGCTCGGCGCAGCTGCGCGTCACGCGGGACGGGCACTCCGTCGGATACACCGGTGACCTGTGCACCGAGCCCACGCACGCCGCCGAGCGGGCGGAGGTGATGCCCTGCGACGTGCTCGTCCTCGAGTCGACGTTCGGGCAGCCCCGCTACGTGTTCCCGCCCAAGCCGGAGACGCTCTCGCGTATCCGGGCCTTCGTGGACGACGCGCTCTCCGACGGCGTGACGCCGGTGCTGCTCGGCTACGCGCTCGGGAAGGCGCAGGAGATCCTGAAGCACTTCTCCGACCTCGGTTACCGCTGCCGGGCCCACCCCACGGTCCACGCCGTGAACCGGGTGTACGAGGCGCACGGCGTGGCGCTGCCCAACGTCCGCGCCCTCGGCCCGGAAGGTCCGGGACGGGACGAGCTCGTGGTGGCGCCTCCCCACCTCGCCCGCGGGTCGGCGATGCGGGGGATCCTCCGGAAGCGGACGGCCATCCTCACCGGCTGGGCGATCGACGGCGCGCGCTGGTTCCGCGGCGTCGACGCCGCGTTCCCGCTCTCCGACCATGCCGACTTCCCCTCCCTCGTGAGCTACGCCAAGGCGACCGGCGCCACCCGGGTCTTCACGGTGCACGGCCACGCCGACGCGCTCGCGGCCGCGCTGCGCCGCGAAGGGCTCCGGGCGGAGCCGCTGCGCGAGCAGGCCCAGCTCGAGCTGCTCTGAACCGGGCGAGCCGGCCCGCCGCCCGCGGCGTCAGGGAGCCGACGATGCGATGTAGCCGAGCGCGAGCCCGGCCGCGGCGAGCACCGCGAGCCCGATGGCGATGGGGCGCGACGGTCGAGCGCGCCATGCGAAGGGCCGCTCCTCCGGCCTCTTGAAGCGGGGCAGCCCCACGTACTCGCGCCACGCCTCGTCCCGGAGGCGCGCGGCCTGCTCCGGTTCGCCGAGGCCGAGGAGTGCCTGCGAGAGGAGCCACCGGCCCTGCACCGTGCCCGGTCGCGCGGCCACGAGGCGCTCGAGCGCCTCGCGGGCGCCCCGGAGATCGCCCGCGGCGAGGCGCGATCGCCCGAGCTCGAGATCGATCTCGCCCAGGCGGTAGCCGGGTTCCTCGGCGCGGGCGATGCCGAGGACGCGCTCCGCCTGGGCGTGGTCCCCGGTGCGGGCGAGGAGCGCGCCGTACAGGAACGCCGTATGGACGTCGTCGTCGCCAGCCTCGAGGTTGGGCCTGAGCACGGTCAGGGCCGCCGACGGGCGATGCAGGTCGAGGAGGAGCTGCGCGAGCTCGAAGCGGGCGCGGCGGTCGCTGGGGTTGCGCGAGAGCGTGGCCCGGAGCGCAGCGCGCCGGCGCCACCGGCCCAGGAAGCGCAGCGGATCGGGGAAGAGGCGGAAGGTGAACCGGTCGCCCAGGAACCAGAGCGCGGCGACCACGACGAGCGCGGTGAGGGGATTTCCGGTGAGGAAGGTGAGGAGGATCCAGAGGATCCAGCCCGTGCCCATGGAGCGCCAATCTAGCCGAGAGCGTGGCCGGGTGGTCGACCGGTCGCGCGGTGCGGCTCTCAGCGAACCTTCACGCCGAGGGAGAGCCCCTCCTCGGTCGGAATCATCGTCGCACGGAAGCGGCCCCCGCGCGCCAGCCGCTCGTTGAACTCGCGCAGGGCGGCGATGGACTGGCCCTCGGCGTCGTTCGAGGTCCTCTTCTCGTGGATGCGCCCGAAGCCGAAGGTGTTGTCCGCGAGGACGAGGCCGCCCACGCGGAGGTGCCTTCCCGCCCAGTCCAGGTAGGCAGGGTAGCCGACCTTGTCCGCGTCCACGAAGACGAGGTCGAAGGGGCCCTCGCGCTCCACCTCGGACAGCCGATCGAGCGCCTTCCCCACGTGGATGCGCACCTGTGTCGCGACGCCTGCGACCTCGAACGAGCGTCGCGCCACCTCGGCGTGGTGCGGGTCGACCTCGAAGGTGTGGAGGAGGCCCTCCGGGCCCATGCCCCGCACGAGGCACGTTCCGCTGTAGCCACCCAGCGTGCCGATCTCGACCGCCTTCCGCGCGCCGCAGCTCCGGGCCAGGACCTCGAGGTGCAGGCCGTCGAACCGGCCCACGGCGATGGTCGGGAGCCCCTCGCGCTGCGACCGCGCGCGGATCTCGGCGAGCACCGCGTCCTCGGGCACGTAGACCGTCTCGGCCCAGCGCGCGAGAGCGGGGTCGGCCTGCCCGAAGCCCTTCTCCGGAGGAGAGCCCATGGTCCTCGTGTAACGGACGAGCGGACGGGCGAAAGGCCCCATCGGTGCCGGTGGTCCATCGGTGCTAAGAGTCCCCCCGTGCTCACCCTCACCGTCTCCTCCGACGCGGCGGGCCAGCGGCTCGACAAGTACGTGCGCAAGGCGCTCAAGGACGTGCCGCTCTCGCACGTCTACAAGATGTTCCGCACCCGCCGCATCCGGGTGAACGGCGCGCGCGGCCGCGCCGAGCAGCTCCTCGCCGGGGGCGAGACGATCGTCATCCGCGGGGACGAGGAGCGGCTCCTCGCGTCCCCGCAGGCGTCGGGCGGGCACGGGGGCGGAGGCGAGAAGGGATCCATCACCTTCGGCGTCCTCCACGAGGACGCCGACCTCCTCGCGGTGGACAAGCCGGCGGGCCTCGCCGCCCACCCGGGCACGGGCATCACCGGCGCGACGCTCGTCGAGATGTCGCGCGCCTATCTCGGGGCGGCGAGGGCCCCTCCCGGAGAGTTCAGGCCGTCGCCCGCGCACCGGCTCGACCGGGACACCTCCGGCGTGGTGGTCGTGGCGAAGACCCGCCGGGCCATGGTCGGCCTGGGCGAGATCTTCACGTCGGGTGAGAAGGTCGAGAAGGCGTACCTCGCCCTCGTGAAGGGGAAGATGCCGAGGGATCACGGGGTCATCGACCTGCCGCTCTCCGAGCACGAGCAGACCGCACGCTCGAAGCTGCGGCGGGGGGTCAACTTCCAGGAGGCCATCACTCGCTGGAAGGTGCTCGCCTCGATGAAGGACGCGTCGCTCCTCGAGGTGCGGATAGAGACCGGGCGGACCCATCAGATCCGGCGCCACCTGGAGGCGGCCGGGCACCCGGTCGCCGGCGACAGGCGCTACGGGGACTTCCCCTTCAACCGCACCGCGAGGCAGCGGTGGGGCCTCCGCCGCATGTTCCTCCACGCCTGGCGGCTCGCCCTTCCGCACCCCGTTACCGGCGCGAGGCTGAGCCTCGAGGCGCCCCTGCCGGCCGAGCTCGCAGCCGTGCTCGCGAGGGTGAACCTCGCCCTGCCGGCCGGGCGCACCCCGGCGAGCCGCCGCACGGTCCCGGGCGCTGCCGGCGAGCCTTGAGCAACGCCTGCCTCCGCGCATAGATTCGCGCCACGCACGATGAGCGAGACGACCCCCGACCCGAGCGCCGACGCCCCTGCCGAGACGCCCTCGCGCCCCCCGGCCGCGCGCATCGTCCTCGACGGCCTGCCGCCCCGGCGGCCGCTCCTCCTTCGGCTCGCCCGCTGGTCGCTCTTCCTCGCCATCGGCGCGATGAACGCCGGGCTCGTGGCGGGGACCGTCGCCTACGCGATGTTCGCGCGGGGGCTGCCGAGCATCCCCAGCCTCGACGAGTACCGGCCCCCCATCGTCACCGAGCTCGTCTCGTCCGACGGCCAGATCGCGGGCGAGTTCTTCGTCGAGCGCCGCAAGGTCGTCCCCTACGAGCGCATCCCCCGGCGGCTCGTGCAGGCGTTCGTCGCGTCCGAGGACCAGCATTTCTTCGACCACGGCGGCATCGACTGGAAGGGGACGCTCCGGGCAGCGCTCAACACCTTCGTCCTGCGCAAGCGAACGCAGGGCGGCTCGACCATCACCCAGCAGACCGCGAAGGCCATCCTCATCAGCTCCGAGGGCTTCGCGCAGGGCACGAAGAAGAGCCTCGGCCGCAAGATCCGCGAGTTCATCCTGGCGAGACGGCTCGAGCGCGAATTCACGAAGGAGCAGATCCTCTGGATGTACCTGAACGGCGTCTACCTGGGTCACCACAGCTACGGGGTCCAGGCCGCCGCCGAGAACTACTACCGGAAGAACGTCGAGGACCTCACGCTCGAGGAGGCCGCCCTGCTCGCCGGCCTGCCCCAGGCGCCCTCGCGCTACTCGCCCTTCTCGCACCCGGAGGCCGCGAAGGAGCGGCGCCGGTACGTGCTCCGGCGCATGGCCGAGGAGGGGATGATCAGCCAGGACGAGCGGCAGGTCGCCGCCGAGACCGAGGTCAAGGTGCACGGGCTCGACGACGTGTTCCGCGAGACCGCCCCCTTCTACGTCGAGACGGTCCGCCGCGACGTCGTGGCGCGCTACGGCAACGACCGGCTACTCCGCGACGGCCTCCGGGTGGAGCTCGCCATGGACCTCGAGGCGCAGCGGGTGGCCCAGGCGGCCATGTTGCGCGGCCTCATGGAGGTCGATCACCGCCAGGGCTTCCTCGGCCCGGTGCAGAAGGTCGCCGGCGACGAACGGAAGGCGCTCGAGGCGCGCCTCGCCCGCGCGTGGCCGGCGGGCGCGCTCCAGGTGGGCGACTACGCGGTGGGCATCGTCGAGAAGGTCGACGACCGGGCCGCCTCGGCGGAGGTCTCGGTGGGCGAGAACCTTGGCCTCCTCCCCATCTCCGGCATGCGCTGGGCCCGGAAGCCCAACCCGGAGGCGTTCTACCCCGACGCGCTCATCTCGCGCCCGTCCACCGCGCTCCACGCCGGCGACGTCATCCTCGTCCGGCGGGTCGCGCGCGAGGAGCTCGCGGCGCGGGAGAAGGCCAACGAGGGCGGGAAGCCCGGCGACGTCCCGGACGCGCCGCTGCTCCTCGCGCTCGAGCAGGACCCGAAGCTCCAGGGCGCGCTCGTGGCCGTCGATCCCTGGACCGGCTACGTGCTCGCCATGGTGGGCGGCTACGATTTCGAGGCGTCCGAGTTCAACCGGGCCTTCCAGGCCTGCCGCCAGCCGGGCTCGGCCTACAAGCCCGTCGTCTACTCCTGCGCGATCGAGAAGCTCGACTTCACGCCGGCGACCATCCTCACCGACGCACCCATCGTCTTCCGCGACGAGGAGATGAGCTGGAAGCCGCAGAACTTTGGCGAGACGTTCAAGGGCGACGTGACGCTCCGCACCGCGCTCGTCAACTCCATGAACATCCCCGCGGTGAAGACCTACGAGGCCCTCGCCACGAAGTTCGGCATGCAGGTGCTGCCCGACTGGGCGAAGAACCTCGGTCTCTCCACCCCGGTGAAGCTGGAGCTCGGGAGCGCGCTCGGCTCGTCCTGCGTGAACCTGTGGGAGCTCACCAACGTCTACGCCCTGTTCGCGCGCTACGGCGAGCGGCGTCCCTCCACGTTCGTGAAGCGCGTGCTCGACCGCGACGGCCGGCTGCTCGAGGACCACAGCGATCCGCGCGACCCGTGGGTGCCCATCGCGACGCGGCTTGCGGCGGCGGTGTCCGAGGTCGAGCGGCCCCGCGAGAGCGCCATGGACGAGAAGACCGCCTACATCCTCGTCCGGCTCCTCCGCGAGGTGGCCACCGTGGGGACGGGCGCCCGGGCGGCCGCGCTCGGCAAGCCCGCGGCGGGCAAGACCGGCACCACCAACGACTCCTTCGACACCTGGTTCATGGGCTTCACCCACGACGTCGCCACCGGGGTCTGGCTCGGCTACGACGTGAACGAGACGCCGCTCGGCCGCTACGAGACCGGCGGACACGCGGCGCTGCCCATCTGGCTCGACTTCATGTCCGCGGCGCTGAAGGGGCGCGAGCAGCCCGAGTTCGAGCCCCCCGAGGGCATCGTCGAGGTGAAGATCGATCCGGAGACCGGCAAGCTCGCCGCCGCCACCGGACGCGGCGTGACGGAGCCCTTCAAGGAAGGAACCGAGCCGACCGAGGACGCGAGCCAGCCTGCGAAGGCCGAGGTCCGCGATCTCTTCATGCAGTGACCGGCGTGGTAGCATCGCCTGATCGCGTCGGGCGCGCTGGCGCGCTGGGCTCCGGATGAACTCGTTCTTCGCAAAGCTGGGAGTGAAGCGAACGCTCGCCCTCGTCTTCGTGACGGCGGCGGTCGTGAGCGTGGCCTTCACCGCGCTCCTGCTCGGCCGATCGGTGAGCGGAACGTTGCGGGCCATGGCGTTCGAGCGCGCCCACGCCGCCGCCCGGCGGGTGGCGGCCGACGTGGCGCCCGGCGTCGCGGCCGACCGGGAGGGAAACGTGGGGCCGGCGCTGGCACGCGCCGCCGAGGCCGAGCAGCTCACCTACGCGGTGGTGGTCCGCCCGGATTTCTCGACCATCGCCTCGCGCCTGCCCGAGGGCGGGCGCCCGGACGCCGACTCGCTCCGCCGCGTCCATGCCGAGCACTCCGGCACGACCGGCTTCGAAACGGCGGGAGCGCTCTCGGTCACCGAGGCCGTGAGCGTGAGGGGGGCCGACGGCCAGGAGCGCACGGTGGGCTACGTGCTCGCGGGCCTCCCGGCGGCGCCCGGGGACGGCCGGGCGAGCGAGGTGGTGTGGGGCGTCCTTCGCTGGGTGCTCCTCGGCGGGCTGGTTCTCGGGTCGGTCATCTACGTGGCCGTGTCGAGGCTCGTGCTCCGGCCCATCGATCACATCGGCTCGATCGCGCGCCGCGTATCCGACGGCGACCTCGCCGCGCGTTCCGAGGGGCTGGGGGAGGACGAGCTGGGCGTCCTGGCCGACGCCATCAACCGCATCGGGGAGGGGCTCACCGAGACTCTGGCCCGCGTGCAGAACGTGACCGGCGGGGTGGCCACCGTCATCGATCGCATCTCGCGCACCGGCTCGGCGGTGTCCTCCGGCGCCGGCACGGTCTCCAGCGAGGCGGTGAAGACGTCCACGTCCATGGGCGAGATGATCGCCAGCCTGAAGGGCATCGCCGACAACGTCGAGGTCCTGGCCCAGAGCGCCGAGGAGTCGTCGTCCTCGATCCTGGAGATGGCCGCCACGAACGACGAGGTGGCGGAGAACATCCAGGCCCTCGCCGCCAGCGTCGAGGAGACCACCGCCGCCATCGAGGAGATGACCTACTCGATCAAGGAGGTGGCGAAGAACATCGAGGACCTGTCGGCCACCACCGAGGAGACCTCCTCGTCGATGAACGAGATGGACGTCTCCATCTCCCAGGTCGAGACGAACGCCAACGAGACCGCCAAGCTCTCCGAGCAGGCCCAGCGCGACGCCGAGATGGGCGCAGAGGCGCTCTCCCGCACCCTGGGCGGCATCGACAAGATCAAGGACTCCTCCAAGGAAGCGGCCAGCGTCATCGAGGCCCTGGGCAAGAAGATCGCGGCCATCGGCAACATCCTGAACGTCATCGACGACGTCGCCGAGCAGACCAACCTGCTCGCCCTCAACGCGGCCATCCTGGCCGCGCAGTCGGGCGAGCACGGGAAGGGCTTCGCGGTCGTGGCCGACGAGATCAAGGACCTCGCCGAGCGGACCGGCGCCTCCACGAAGGAGATCTCGGAGCTCATCCGGGCGGTGCAGGAGTCGTCACGCCAGGCGGTGGCTGCCATGGACCGCGGCGTCCGCAACGTCGAGGAGGGGGTGCGACTCGGACAGGAGACCGAGACCGCGCTCAAGAAGATCCAGGAGTCGTCCCAGAAGTCGACCCAGATGGTGAAGGCCATCGCCCGCGCCACCATCGAGCAGGCGCGCGGCTCGAAGCAGGTCACCATGGCCATCAACCGGATCGCCGAGACGGTTCAGCAGATCGCCACTGCCACCGCCGAGCAGGCGCGCGGCTCCGAGCAGATCATGAAGAGCGCGGAGAAGATGAAGGCGATCACGAAGCACGTGGAGCGCTCCGCCCAGGAGCAGGCGCGGGGCTCGAAGCAGATCACCCGGGCCATCGAGTCGATCTCCGAGATGGTCCACAACCTCAACCGGGCCCAGAAGGAGCAGACCAAGGGCTCGGAGCAGGTGATGAGCGCCGTCGTCCAGATCAAGCAGGTCGCCGAGGCCCAGACGCACTCGGTCCGCGATCTGGAGGCCGCCATCGTGGACCTCGCCTCGCAGGCCGAGGTCCTCCGCGGCGAGGTGAGGCGCTTCAAGGTCTGACGGCGCGCCTCGCCCGGGCCGGCCGCCGGGCCGCCTTCCGCGGTTTCGGGGCAGGCTCGGGCCGCGAGGCGAGCCGCAGCAGCTCCTCCCACTGGGCCTCCTCGAGCGGCACCACCGAGAGCCTTCCCTGCCGGAGGAGCGGCGAGCGCGCGAACGGCTTCGAGGCGCGGAGCGCGTCGAGACCCACCGGACCCGGGAGCGGCTCCCTGGGCCGGAGGTCCACGCAGACGAGACCGCCGGCCCCGGGCTCCGGGTAGGCCTCCCGGACGACCTCGGCGAGGCCCACCGCCTCCTTCACGCCCGAGTGGTAGACGACGACGGCGTCGCCCGTGCGCATCGAGCGGAGGTTGGCCTGCGCCTGTGGGTTCGAGACTCCGGTCCAGGCGGTGCGCCCCTCGCGGATGAGATCCGACCACGCGTACGTACTCGGCTCGGTCTTGACCAGCCAGCGGCCCATGCGCCCGAGGTAACCCCGCGCCCCGGGGACCGCAAGGGAGCCTCGATCCCCCTTTTTCCGGCCTGTGGTAAAGGACGGGGTCATGTTCGGGCTGGGCTTCGGGGAGATCGTCATCATCGCCATCCTTGCGCTCGTGCTGCTCGGGCCGGAGCGCCTGCCCGACGCCGCGAAGACGCTCGGGAAGACCCTGCGGGAGCTCCGCAAGCACACCGACGACCTCAAGGAGCAGTTCGAGAACGAGGTCTACGCCGACGAGCGCAAGAAGCTGAGGCCCGCGCTCGTCCCTCCCGTGCCCGCCATGCCCGCGGCGCAGGAAGGGCCGCCGCCCGCCGCAACCGCCGAGAACGTGCCCGGCCTGGAAGCCGCCCTGGCCGGCGACGAGCCGCCGCGGCCCGCCGAGGCCTCAGCCTCGCCGTCCACACCGGAGCGCGCATGAGCGTGAGCTCCCTTCCGGGCCCGTCCCCGAGCGCGGCTCCACCGAGCCCCGAGAACGAGGTCAAGCTGTCGTTCTTCGAGCACCTCGTCGAGCTCCGCAAGCGACTCGTCCGCGCCGTCCTCGGCATCGCCCTCGGGATGCTCGTCATCGCCATCTTCGTCCAGGAGATCTTCGACTGGCTGATGGTGCCGGTGCGCCAGGCACTGCCGGCGGGCACGAAGCTCATCTACATCGACCCGATCGAGCCCTTCATGGTCTACATGAAGGTGGCCATCTACGGCGGCATCTTCGCCGCGGTGCCCTGGATCCTGTGGCAGCTGTGGCAGTTCGTGGCGCCCGGGCTCTACCGAAAGGAGAAGCGGCTCGTCTTCCCGTTCATCTTCTGGGGGACGGCGCTCTTCTACCTGGGCGCTGCGTTCTGCCGGTTCTTCATCATGCCGCCGGCCTTCCCGGCCATCCTCGGCATCGCCCGCGCCGAGACCGCGTCGCCCATGCTCGGCATGAGCGCCACCCTCGGCATCGTGACCGCCATGCTGCTCGGCTTCGGGATCGTCTTCGAGCTGCCGCTCGTCATGGCGTTCCTCGCCATGATCGGCCTCGTCTCGCCGGAGTTCTTCGCGAAGTACCGTCGCCACGCCATCGTGGTGAACGTCACGGTGGCGGCGATCATCACGCCCACCGGCGACCCCATCAACCTGTCGCTCATGGCCGTGCCGATGATCGTCTTCTACGAGATCGGCATCATCATCGCGCGCATCCTGGCGAAGAAGCGCAAGGAGTCCTCGACCGCCCTCGCCAAGCTGTAGGCGCCCGCGGCGCGATGCCGCGGTCGGCTCGCGCCCGACCGAGGAGCAGACACCGCTTGTCGCCGACGGCCATCGACGCGCTGCTCGCGCTCTTCGCGCTCGCGATGCTGGTCCGCAACGGGCCTCCCGCCCTCCGGGCCGTGCGGGGCGACCGGCGCGCCGCGCACCTCACCGCGGCCGTGAACGTCCTCCTCGCGCTGGCGATCATGGCCTGGGCCGTGAAATCGATCGCCGCGAGGCTTATCTCCAGATGATGCATCCTGCAGGCGGGCGCGAAGGGCGATGGGCGAAGGACCGCCGGGGACGGCGGGGAGGAATGACATGAGACGCGCGGGCAAAGAGGACGTCGTCTTCCTGGCAGCGAAGCGGACTCCCTTCGGAACGTTCGGCGGAGCGCTCAAGGACCTCTCCGCCACCGACCTCGCCGTGCACGCGGCGCAGGCCGCCATCGCCCAGGCCGGCGCGCCGGCCGACGACTACGGGCACGTGGTGGTCGGCAACGTGGCGCAGACGAGCCCGGACGCGATCTACCTCTCGCGGCACGTGGGGCTCCGGAGCGGGCTCCCGCAGCGCACGCCCGCCCTCACGGTCAATCGCCTGTGCGGCTCGGGATTCGAGGCGGTCGTGCAGGCGGCGCTGCTCGTCGAGACCGGTCGGGCGGAGCTCGTGCTGGCGGGCGGGACCGAGTCGATGAGCCAGGCGCCGCTCGTCCTCCGGGGCACGCGCTTCGGCCACGCCTTCGGCAAGACCCCCCCGCTCGAGGACGTGCTCTGGTCGGCGCTCACCGACTCCTACGCCGGCCTGCCCATGGCCATGACCGCCGAGAAGCTCGCCGAGCAGTACCGGATCGGCCAGGCCGAGGTCGACGAGTACTCGGTGTCCTCGCAGCGGCGCTGGGCCGCGGCCCAGGAGGCGGGCCGCTTCGCGAAGGAGCTCGCCCCGCTCGAGCTCAAGGGCAAGAAGGGCCCCGTCGCCTTCGAGCGCGACGAGCACCCGCGCCCGGACACCACCGTGGAGGGCCTCGCGAGGCTTCCCAAGGTGTTCAAGAAGGACGGCGTCATCCACGCCGGCGCGGCGAGCGGCATCGCGGACGGGGCGGCCATGCTCGTGGTCGCGAGCCGCTCCTATGCCGACCGGAAGGGGCTCCGCCCGCTCGCGAGGCTCGTGAACTGGGGCCACGCCGGCGTCGACCCTACGATCATGGGCATCGGCCCGGTGCCCGCCATTCACGACGCCCTCGCTCGCTCGCAGTCGACGCTGGGCGATTTCGATCTCTTCGAGGTGAACGAGGCCTTCGCCCCGCAGTACCTCGCGGTCGAGAAGGAGCTCGGCCTGCCGCGCGACCGCACCAACGTGGACGGCGGCGCCATCGCGCTCGGCCACCCCCTCGCGGCGAGCGGTGCGCGCATCACGGCGCACCTCGTCTACGAGCTCGCCCGCCGGGGAGGCAGGGCGGCGATCGGCGCGGCCTGCATCGGCGGCGGCCAGGGCATCGCCGTCGTGGTGGAGGCCGTCTAGATGGCGCGGCGCGGGAACGATGTCGTCCGGCTCCTCACGTTCGGCGGGCGCGTCCCGCCCGCGGTGGGCGGGCTCCTCGTGGCGCTGGTCCTCCTCTCGGTGCTCGATCCGCTGAGCCACCGTGCGGTGAGCGCGTCCCTCGGCCTCTCCGCCGCCGAGGTGCTCTCGGGCGAGGTGTGGCGGCTCGCCACCTGGTCCCTCATCGCCCAGGATCCGATCGGCCTCGTCTTCGCGGCGCTGTGGATCTGGCAGACCGGCAGCCAGCTGGCGTGGAACTGGGGCTCGCGGCGCTTCGCGGCCGTGTGGTTCGGCATCACCGCCGCCTCGGGCCTCGCGCAGGTGCTGGCGGCGCTCGTCCTCCCCGGGGCGGGCCAGCTCCAGGCGACGCCCTGGCCGCTGCTCGTGGCGCTCCTGCTCATGTGGGCGCTCGCCCATCCGGGCGCCCGGATCAGCTGGTTCGGCGTGCTCCCGATGACGACCGAGGCCCTGCGTTGGGTCCTCCTCGGCGGCACGGCGCTGTTCGCGGTCTTCGCGCCACCCGCGGCGCGCGCCACCTTCGTCACGAACTTCGCCGCTCTCGGGATCGCCTGGGTCGTGGCCGGGCCGGGCCTGCCGTTCCGGCACTGGTGGTACCGGATGCGCGCGGAGCTCCACGTGCAGTCGGCCCGCCGGCGCGCGAAGGCGAGCAACCTCAAGGTCGTCCGCAAGAACGGAGAGGGCCAGCCGCCGCGCTGGATGAACTAGGGCGGGGCGAGGCGCTACGAGACCGCGACGCTCTTCACGGCGGCCCTGTAGATCCAGATCCGCCCGGTATTGGTGCGCAGCTCGGCCGGGATGATGAAGAAGCCGACCCCGTCCTCGCGGTAGTCCGGGCTGAACCCCGCCACCTGGCGTCCATCGCGGAAGGTGACGCGCACGCGCTTCCCCTCGGGCTTGGGTGCGGTCTCGCCGGGCGCGAGCATGAAGAAGATCGCCTTCACCCGGTCGGTGCCGAGCACGTCGGGCTCGGCGCCGGGCTGGGACGAGAGCCCGAGCACCGGCGCGGCGAGGTCGGCGTCCTGTAGGACGCCGCGCTTCGCCTGACCCTCGACGGGATGCACCACCACGCGGTGCACGCCGTGCACGACGAGACCGGGCTCGCCGGCCTGCTCGGGCCCGGCAGCCGTCGCGGCGGGCGCCGGGGCCGTGCGGGCCACCGGCGACGCGGTGGGCGGCGGCGTGAAGGCCACGTCCTCGAAGGCGAGGTCGGGGACCGGTCCGGTCGCGTCGTCGTGGTGGTCCAGGATCTCCTCCGGCTCGAGCACCTCCTCGGCCTCGACCGTCGGGATCTCGTCGGCGGGACCGGGAGCGGGAGCGGGCACGGCGCGCGTGGGTGCGGACGGCGCCGGTGCGGGCCGGGCGGCCGCCGGCGCCACCGGGATCGAGGAGGACGTCGTCGCCGCGCGAGGGGCGGGGGCCGGAGGCGCGGCCGCCACGACGGCGGGCGCGGGCTCCGCGGGCCGGGCCGGCCTCGTCACCGGTGCGGGTCCGCCGAGCGCGAGGGGCGGGGCGGGCACGGCCAGGAAGTCGTCGCCCCCCTCGGTCGAGAAGTCGGGCGCCGACCGATCCAGCTCGGGCGGCGGTCCGAGCTCCGGCTCGGGCTCCGCCTCGGCCAGTTCGCCGCCCTCCCACGGCGCTGCCGCCTCGCCTCCGCCGGCCCACTGGGGCGTGCCGGCGTCGGCCTTGGCGTCGAAGGAGCCCCCGGAGGCGAGCTCGAACCCGCGATCGAGGGCGGTGTCGGGGTGCCAGGATGCCGACGCGTCCTGGCTGCCGTCGTCGGCGAGGTGCGGGGTGGGCGGCGCCTCGTAGCCGTTCACCGCGAAGCCCTGGGTATCGTCGTAATCGCCGGAAGCGGGGCCGAACCCCTCGGGCAGGTTCGCCGGGTCGATGGCGGAGGCCGCCGCAGCGTCGAAGGGGAGCCCCCCGTCCGGACCGGCCGCGGGCTCGGGGGTCGGGTCCCAACCCCCGGGCACCGAGAGGTCCTCCGGGGCGCCCGGCGCGAGGTCGCCGGCGGGCTCGCCCTCGGCGGCGTACGGCTCGACCTCGGGCGGCAGCATCGCGTAAGGGTCCTCGCCCTGGGCCGGTGCGGCTGGCGCTTCCCAGGAGTCGAGCGGGGCGGCCCCGGCGCCGGCCGTGGACCATTCACCCTGCGTGTCGACCGAATCGTGGGCGGCCGCGAAGGCGGGCTCGGTCTCCTCTCCCGCGGGCGCCTCCGCGGGGCCGGGCTCCCATCCCGCGAGATCGAGCGGCTGCGCCGATGCGTCCGCCGCGGGCTCGGCCACCGCCCATCCCTCCGGGCCGGCCTCGCCCGCGGTCGGCTCGGCCGCGGCGAACGGCCCCGAGGCGTCGGGCTCGGCGGGCTGCTCCCCCGGAGCCTCGTGATCGAGCGTCGACGGATCGAAGCCGCCGTCCGGGGTCGAGTCCCAGCCGAGCACGGGAGCGGTCGCATCGCCGCCGCCCTGCGCGGCAGGATCCCACCCGCCCTCGGCGGGCGCGGCGTACGCGCTCTCATCGTGGGCGCCGGGCTCGGCCGCCGCGGCGCCCGGATCCCAGGAGCCATCGGCGGGGGGAGCGTAGCCGCCGGCCGCGTCGTAGGCCGCGCCCGCCTCGGCGCCCTGATCCGGCTGCGCGTTTGGATCCCAGGCGGCTTCCCCGGCCACGGCAGCGGGGTCGTACGGGGCCTGTGCGTTCGGATCCCAGGCGCCCTCGCCGGGCGCCGCCTCGTACGGGGCCTGGGCTCCGGGGTCCCATGCCGTGGCCCCGGGCTCGGGCTCCGATCCGAGCGCGGCCGGGTCGAAGAAGTCCATCTCGGCGGCGGGCTGCGACTCGAGCGGAGTGAAGGGCTGCTCGGCGTAGGCGGAGGCGAGCGCAGCGGCGGCCGGGTCCGGCTCCGGCTGCACCGGCTCCACGGCCTCCGGCTCGACCATCTCGGGCGTCGGCGGCGGCCGGTTGCGCAACCCCGCCGGCAGGAGCGAATCGCGAAGCTTCGCCGCCGCGGCGTTCACGTCGAATCCGCCGCGCGGTGCCGCAGCCGCGTCGGCGCTCACCAGCTCGGAGAGCTCGGCGTGGCGCCGCGCCTCCTCCGGCCCGAGGCCCTGCGAGACGCGCTTCTGCTCGAGGGCGCGGTATTCCTTCATCACGCTTCGCTGATCGGGCATCTCGAGGCCGGAGCGGGGGCGGGACGTCCCTCCGGTGCGGTCATCTTACCCCGACCCCCCCGGGCTGGAAAATGCGCGCCAGGCTTGCGCAGGGAGGGCGCCACGGCCATGAATGGCCGCCGAATGGGCCTGCCCGTCCTCCAGCCCCGAAAGCGGTCGCAACCGCCGCTCCCCACGCGCGACCGGTTCCTCCCGATCACCCGCGAGGACATGGCCGCCCGCGGCTGGGACGCGCTCGACGTCCTCATCGTCACCGGGGACGCCTACGTGGACCACCCCAGCTTCGGTGGCGCGGTGATCGGCCGCGTGCTCGAGGGCCGGGGGTTCCGGGTGGGCATCGTCGCACAGCCCGGATGGCACTCGACCGACGACGTGGCCCGCCTCGGGAGGCCCCGTCTGTTCGTGGGCATCACCTCCGGCGCAATGGACTCGATGGTGAACCACTACACCGCCCACAAGCGCCGGCGGTCCGACGACGCCTACACTCCGGGCGGAGCGTCGGGGGCGCGGCCCGATCGCGCCACCTCGGTGTACGCCCGCCTCTGCCGGGAGGCGTTCGGGCCCAACACGCCGATCGTGATCGGCGGCATCGAGGCGTCGCTCAGGCGGATATCCCACTACGACTACTGGGACGACCGTGTGCTCCCGTCGGCGCTCGTGAGCTCGGGGGCCGACCTGCTCGTCTACGGGCAGGGCGAGAAGGCCGCAATCGAGATCGCCCGGAGGCTGGCCGCCGGCGAGGACGTCTCGGGCCTCACCGACGTGCCGGGCACGGCGGTGCTGCTCCCCGATCTCGCCATCGCCGACCTGCCCGCGCGCGCGCGCGCCGTCCTCGAGCTGCCGTCGCACGAGGAGGTGGCCCACGACAAGAAGCGCTTCGCCGACTTCAGCCGCCTGTACCACCTCGAGCACAACGCCGACAACGCGCGCATCCTCGTGCAGCCGGTGGGGGAGCGCGACCGCCGCCGCTTCGTCCTCGTGAACGAGCCCATGGCGTCGCCCACCACCGAGGAGCTCGATGCGATCGCGGAGCTGCCCTACGTGCGCGACGCCCATCCCATCCACGGCGGCGCCCACATCCCCGCGCTCGAGCAGATCCGGTGGTCCGTACAGATCCTGCGCGGCTGCTCCGCGGGCTGCTCGTTCTGCTGCATCACCGAGCACCAGGGCCGCGACGTGTCTTCCCGCTCCGAGGCCAGCGTCCTCCGCGAGATCGAGGGCCTGGCCGCCCGGCCAGACTTCAAGGGAACCATCAGCGACGTGGGAGGGGCCACCGCCAACATGTGGCAGATGGGCTGCGGCAGCGCGGAGGCGCACGCCGTCTGCCGCCGGGCGAGCTGCGTGTACCCGACGGTCTGCAAGTTCTTCACGACCGACCACGGTCCGCTCATCGACCTCTACGAGAAGGCGCGTCGGGTCAAGGGCGTGAAGCACCTCTTCGTCGGGTCGGGCGTCCGCTACGACGTCGCCCAGGCCGACGCCCGGAACGGAGAGCGCTACCTCCGGACCCTCGTCGCGAACCACGTCTCCGGCCAGCTCAAGGTCGCGCCCGAGCACGTCTGCGAGCCCGTGCTCGCCGTGATGAAGAAGCCGAAGGTGGATTCGTTCGAGCGCTTCCGGAGCGACTTCGCCCGCTTCACGAAGGAGGCCGGGAAGGAGCAATACCTCGTCCCGTACTTCATCTCCTCGCACCCGGGCTCGTCGCTCGAGGAGGCGGCCCAGCTCATGGAGTACCTGCAGGCGAACCGCTGGAAGCCGCAGCAGGTGCAGGACTTCATGCCGACGCC
>Ga0335084_10001048_pt1 | contig 25092 bp, 19 predicted proteins | sample Lox_Sample_44_FD_206721 | JGI IMG/M metagenome (GOLD analysis project Ga0335084, IMG submission 206721) | Soil microbial communities from Loxahatchee National Wildlife Refuge, Florida, United States - Lox_Sample_4.4 | ecosystem: Environmental > Terrestrial > Soil > Wetlands | place: USA... | reverse complement strand
TCGTGCAGGAAGCCGACGGCGAGCCCGCCTTCCAGGGGGAGCCGGACTGCGAGCAGCCCGTCACCGGACTGGGCCCGGTCACCCGGGTGCGGGTCGGCGACTTCTCGGGCCTGGACACCCCGGGCCGGTACCACCTGGAGGCGGCGGGCCTGGTCAGCCACCCGTTTCGCATCGGGGCGGAGGTGTACGACGCCCCGGTGCGGGCGGTGCAGCGGGCGTTCTACTTCCAGCGCGCGTTCACCGCGGTGGAGCCGGTCCACGCCGAGGGCCCGTGGGCTCACCCCAGCGACGCGGCCCTCGCTCCGGCCGGGGTGCGGGGCGGGTGGCACGACGCGGGTGACGACTCGCTCTACAGCGCCTCGCTGAACTCGGCCCTCTTCTGGCTGCTCCAGACCCACGCCGACTTCGCCCCTGCCGCAGACGACCGGAACATCCCCGAGTCCGGCAACGGGGTGCCAGACCTCCTCGACGAGGCGCGCTGGGGGCTGCAGTGGCTCCTCTCGGTCCAGGACGGAGGCGGCGGGTTCCAGAACGGCACCTGCGCCGAGCGCTATGGCCCCTACGGGACCAACCTCCCGCACACCATGCGCCCGTACCGGGCCGGCGAGGTCGGCACCCTGGCCACCGCCCGCGCGGTGGGCAACCTCGCCACCGCGGCGGCGCTCTACCGGAACGTGGACCCCGCGTTCGCCGCACGCGCGCTCCAGGCCGCCTGGGGCGGCCAGCGCTACCTCGACGCCCACCCCGAGACGAGCGATGGGCCGACCTGCCCGGCCTACCGGGCCGACGGCGACCGCGCGGTGGGACGACAGACCCGCGCCTTCGCCGCCGCGGGGATGCTGCTCGCCACCGGCGCCGAGCGTTTCCGGGAGGACTTCGACCGGGCGTTCACCCCGGCGGACACCGACCCGAGCTACATGAACGTGCAGGGGTTCGCAGTGAGGCTCTACCTCCGTGCCCCAGCTGGTTCGCCGGAGCGCCAGGCCGAGCTCCGCGGCCTGCTGGCCCGCCACGCCGCACGAACCCGCGCGCAGGGCGATGGGAATCCATTCCAGCGAAGCGCCCCCACCTTCTGGGGCTCGCTCGGCGCCGGCTTCGTTCGCGCAGGGTTCTCCAGCATCCCCCGCTGCCTGGAAGACCCCGTTGCCGCGGCCGCGGACTGCGAGCAGGCGCTGGCCAACGTCCACCACCTGCTCGGCCGCAACCTGCTCCACTTCACCTACGTGAGCGGGCTGCCCGGGGTGAGCCACGGACGGCGCCATGCGTTCCACCACTGGCTGGCCGCCCTCCGGGCCGAGCCGTTCCTGTTCCCCGGCCTGGTCGCGGGCGGCCCCAACGACACGCCCGAGCCCGCCGACGTCTCCAACCCGCTCGCCCGACCCGTGCCCATCTGGGGCTACTGGGGGGACCCGGCGTTCCCCCGCGACGCATCGACGCCGTACGAGCAGCGCTACACCGACAACGACAGCTACTCCACCAACGAGGTCTCGCTCGACTGGCAGGCCCCCGTGCTCTACGGGCTGTACTTCGCCCAGTGGGTCGCCCGTCACCCGGCGATCCCCCGGCCGATTGAGGCACGCGCGCCGAACGGTAAGCTGCCCCGGTGCGATCGACGCCACACCCCCGACTGACCGGCCACCTCCCGGGGCTCGACGGGGTACGCGGGCTCGCCATCCTCATGGTGATGGCAGTGCACTTCGTGGGCGACGCCTCCGCCCGCAGCCACGTGCAGCGGGCGGTGGTGAAGGCGGCGAGCTACGGGGTGCTGGGGGTGGACCTGTTCTTCGTCCTCTCCGGGTTCCTCATCACCGGGCTGTTGCTCGAGGCCAAGGGACAGCCGCACTACTTCCGGAACTTCTACGCCCGGCGCACGCTGCGCATCTTCCCGCTCTACTACTTCGTCCTCGCGGTGCTGTTCATCGTGGTGCCGGCGGTGGCCACGCCCTCTCCGCTGCTGGAGGTGGCCCGGCAGCGCCAGGTGTGGCTCTGGACGTACACCAGCAACTTCTACATCGCGGCGACCTCGTCCTGGGCCTCGCTCACCTACGTGAGCCACTTCTGGTCGCTGGCGATCGAAGAGCACTTCTACCTGGTCTGGCCGCTGGTGGTGTGGCTCTTCCGCCGGCCGGTCCTGGAGCGGATCTGCGTGGGGATCCTCGTCGCCGGGCTCGCTTTGCGCATCGGACTGGTCCTCGGCGGGGTGAGCGAGCTGTCGGTCTCGGTGCTGACCCCCTGCCGCATCGACACGCTCGCCGTCGGCGCGCTGCTGGCCATCCTGATCCGTCGTCCGGACGCCGGCGCGCGGCTGCTCGACCTGGCGCGGCCGCTGGCGGTGGGGCTGCTCGGGGCAGTGGTCGTCGTCTCCGCGTTCGGGGTGGTGACCAAGCTCTGCCTTCCGGTGCTGCACCAGCTCCGCGGCTCGCTCTGGGCGCTGTTCTTCGGTGCGCTCACCCTGCTCTCGCTGGGCGGCAGCTCCGGCCCGGGGGTGCTGGCCCGGGTGTTCCAGAGCCGGGTGCTCCGGTTCTTCGGCAAGTACAGCTACGGGCTCTACGTCTACCACGGGCTGTTCACCTGGTACCTGGTGGAGGCCCGGGCCAACGAGCGGCTCGATCGGCTCTTCGGGTACCACCATTCACTCACCATCGCCGCCCGGGCCATCCTCGGCGTGGGGGTGTCGGTGGTGCTCGCGGTGGCGAGCTACGAGCTGCTGGAGAGACGCTTTCTCGCCCTGAAGCGGTACTTCGAGGCTCAGGGGGAGCCGAGCACCGCGCCGATCAGCCGCCCCCGGCCGACCATCTCCACCGTGCGCTGAGCGTCGGGGATGCGGCTCCGGTCCTTCTCCAGCACCAGGAGGGCCGCGTCGCACGCCGAGAGCACGCGGATGGCGACCGGATTCTCCAGCGGGCTGTCGATGGCGATGAGGTAGCGCTTCCTCTCGCCGAGCGAGCTCACCTTCCCCACCGCGTGGGCGATGGCCTCGGCGCGGTCCATGGTCAGGTCGAGGATCTTCACCGCCTTGAGCGCCCGGTACTGGTTGGCCCGCGCCACCTCCTCCAGCTTCTGCACCAGGCGCCAGGCGCGCGGCGAGTCGTCCGGTGCGAGGATCGCCAGGCTCGTCCATTGCCGTCCAACCAGCGCGTACCAGAGCGCGGTCACGTCGTTGGCCGGTGGCTCGGGGGAAGCGCGGCGCGGAGCCTCGGCGGGGGTGCCGGAGGCGGACGTGGGCGCCGGCGTCGAGCTGGGCGTGGCGACAGGAGCTGGCGTCTGGCCCGACGGCCCGGTGGCAGCTTCCTCCTCCACCGGCGAATCGTTCTCAGAGACCACGGATCTCTCCGAGCAGCGGGATGCCCAGCGTGTGCTCCACCTGCCACGGCTCGACCAGCTTCCGTGACCAGAGGTCGATGAGCGCGGTGGAGAACACCGCGAGGAACAGCCCGGCCACGATGCTGGCGGGGATGATCAGCGCCGGCTTCGGCTTGATCGGGCCCCGCGGCTTCTGCGCCGGCCGGATGATGGTGTAGCGGTACTTGAACGCGGCCTGGGCGCTGTCCTGCTCCAGCCGCGCGGCCTCGACGCGATCGAGCAGCGCGTTGTACCGAGTGATGGCGTGGCGGACCTGCGACTTGGCGTACTCGATGTCTGGGTCCTCGGCCTCGCGCGGATCCTCCGCCTCGAGCCCCAGCGCACCGAGCCCCTCCCGGGCCCGGCTGGTGCGGAGCGGGACGTCGCTCATCAGGCCGCGGGTGTTCAGCTCTGCCTCCAGCGGGGCCAGCTCGCGCTGCAAGGTCACCACCTGGGGCGACTCCTTGCGCATCGCCTCCAGGCTCTGCTCCAGGTCGAGGACCGCGGGATGGCTCGGGGAGTACAGCGCGCGCAGCTCCTCCAGCTTGGCCTCGAGCTCCGTCACCCGGCGACGGCGGAATTCCTGAAGGTCGGCGATGGCCCGGCGACGGCTCTGGACCTGGACCAGCAGCTGCGAGATCTGGGGGTCGAGCGTCGTCCCCGGAGCCGGGGCGACCGGCCGACGCACCACCTTGCCCAGCTTGGAGGCGCGCGCCGCCCTCAGGTTCTCCAGCTGCGCCCGCGTCTCGTCGAGCGCCTCCCGGGACTTCGCGGCGCGGTTCTCCAGGACCACGATGGCGTCACCGATGCTGGAGATCTCCGCGGCGTGCCGCGCCTCCAGGAAGTTCTCCAGGGCCGCGTCCACCAGCCGGTACGCCAGCTCGCCGTCGGGGAAGTGGATCCCGATCGAGACGGTGCCCTCGGTGTTGTCGACCCACAGCCGCTTCTCCAAGAGCCCGACGAAGTTCTCCAGCACCTCGTCCTTGGTCTGCGGAGCGAAGAGCCGGGCCCAGAGCGCATCCTTCACCCGGAGGAGCGGGGCCCGCCGCTCGGGCCACCTCTTGATGAGGTCGGTCTGCTGGATGAGGGCGATGAGGTTGTCGTGGCGGAGCACCGTCTCTGCCGCCTGCTTGCTGGGGATGTCCACCTCCCCCCCGGAGCCCCGGCCGCTCAGCGCGGCGATGACCTCGGCCCGCTGCGCCTGAAGGGTGGTCTGCACCTCGTAGGTCTTGGGGAGCACCGCCATCAGCCCCACGGTGGCCCCCACCACCCCGAACCACACCAGGACCAGCACCACCTTGTGGCGCGCCATCGAGCGGCCCACGAGCCCCAGAAACCGGCCGATCGCCGCCCAGTTGAAGAGATCGAGCGAGGTGCCTTCGGGCCCGTGGCGCGGCATCGGTCATCGCAGACTGCCAGGGTCGGTGCCCAGGCCGAAAGAGGGGCCCCAGGAGTGCTAGGCTTCCTCACCCCGTGCTGAAGTTCCTGCTCCTTTCCATCGTCCTGTTGACCTTCATCATCCCGGCGTACGCGGCGCGGGGGAAGGATCCGCGGCGGGCGCTCCTCTCCGCGCTCGGGGCCATGGCCCTGGTCGAGCTCGGCTACGCCTTCTTCCTGCTCCTCGTGTACCCGCGTCTCGTCTGACCCATGGACGTGAAGCTCGCCGTCCCCGCGTCGGCCTCGCCCTCCTGGTTGCCCGCCGCCCTGACCGCGGCGCTCTGCCTGGCGACCGTGACCGCGCTGATCGCCGGCAACGGGAACCTGGCCCTGGCGCTCGCTCCCGGGCTCGTGGCCCTGCTGGTGGTCGCCATCTGCTTCCTCCCCCTGCGCGGGACGGTGCTCGTGCTCCTGGTGCTCGCCTGGGCGCTGGAGGCTCCGGGGGACGCCTTCGGGGCCGGGTTGTTCCCGACCCCCTGGAACATCGTCGGGCGACTGCTGTGGGGGAAGCTGAACGGGGTCATCCCGATCGGCGCGCTGGTCGTCAGCGGGTTCGACCTGCTGGCCCTGCTCCTGTTCGCGGTCATCGCCTACCGCCACGCCCGCCGGTCCACCCTCGACACCGTCGGCTGGGTCGACGCGCCGCCGCCGCTGGCCAGCTTCGCCTGGATCTCGGTGGGGGCGGTGCTGCTGATGAGCGCCCACGGCCTGGTGACCGGCGGGAGCTTCCGCTTCATCCTCTGGCAGTCGACCCGGTGGGTCTACATCCCCATCGTGTACCTGCTCATGAAGCAGGGGCTCCGCGGTCCGCGTGACGGGCTCGAGGTGGGCAAGCTGCTCCTCGGGGTCGGCCTCTTCCGGGCGGGCGAGGCCATCGTCTTCCGGCTCATCTACCCCTCCACCGACGTGCTCCCGCACGCCACCACCCACGCCGACTCGGTCCTCTTCGCCACCTGCGTGGCCATCCTCGGGGCGCTGCTCCTGGAGATGCCCAGGAAGCGGATCGTCGCCATGGTGGCGGTGCTGCTGCCCATCTTCGTCTGGGCCATCAAGGCCAACAACCGGCGCCTGGTCTGGGCCGAGCTGGGTGTGGTGGCCCTGGTCTTCTGGATCGTGAGCCCCTGGACGCCTCTGAAGCGCAAGCTGGCCCGGCTGGCCGTCAAGATGGCTCTGCCGCTGGTCCTCTACGGCGTGGTGGGCTGGGGGTCGGAATCGGTGGTCTTCGCGCCGGTGCGGAAGGTCCGCTCCATGACCGATTCCCAGGTGAACACCTCCACCCTCTGGCGCGACTGGGAGAACTACGACCTCGTCTACACCTACGGGCAGGCGCCGCTGCTCGGGCTGGGGTTCGGCCACCCGTTCATCGAGAAGGTCAAGCTCCCCGACGTGACCGCGCACTACGAGCTCGAGCCGTACGTGCCCCACAACAGCGTGCTCGGGCTCTGGGCGTTCGGCGGGCTGGTGGGGTTTGGCCTCATCTGGGCCGTGTTCCCGGTGGGGATGTTCTTCGCCGTGCGGGCCTACCGCGTCTGTCGCACCCCGCGGGACCGGGTGGCCGCGCTCGGCGCCATGGCCGCGCAGGTTTGCTACGTGATGCAGGGGTACGGCGATCTGGGCTTCGGCGCCTGGGGGCCGCTGTTCACCCTCTGCGCCAGCTATGCGGTGGTGGGGAAGATCTGCCTCGCCAACGGCGGCTGGGGCCCCATCCCCGCGAGCGTGCCGGTCAGCGGCGAGTCCCCGCCGCCCCACGGCACCGTCCCCCTCCGCAGCGCGGGCTGACGTCCTCGGGGAGTGTCGCCGTGGCGACAGCGCGCCTGGGCCCGGCCCACACCGGGGGCAGTGCCTAGCTTGCAGCCTCCGTGCACCTGCTCCTCCTGGCCCTGCTCGCGCAGGCCCCCGACCCTGGCGCACCTGCCCCCTCGGAGGCCACCGCCGAGACAGCGTCGGAGTCTCCCGTCCGTCCCGAGGACTTCACCCTCTGCGAGCCGGGCGGACGGGCCCACCAGGGCAGCCGTCCGGGCGACTTCGAGCTGGCGCCACCCGACCCGGAGGCCTTCAAGGTCGGCGCCAAGGACAGCGGCTTCGACCTCGTGCCCATCCCGGTGGCGTCCTTCAACTCCGACACCGGGTTCGGCGTGGGGCTGGTTCTGCTGACGTACCTCTATGCGAAGGACTACCGGCCCTACCAGCACGGGTTCACCGCCCAGTTCTTCGCCACCACCACCGGCTTCCAGGGGCACTACATCACCTGGGACGCGCCCCACCTGATCGGGCCGGTGCGGGTCGAGGCCCGTCTCGAGTTCCACAAGGACCTCTATGCCCCCTACTACGGCCCGGGGAACCACACCTTCCCCGGTCAGCTCCTGGAGGGACCGGACAAGTTCTTCGGCTACCTGAACGTCTGGACCTCCGACTGGATCCGCTTCCGCATCAAGCCGCTGGGAGACGGCGCGCCGCTGACGCTCTACGCCGGCTACCAGTACCGCTACTTCTGGATCACCCCTTACGCTGGCTCGAACCTGGACCTGGAACGCCCCAACGGTGTCACCGGAGGCCGGAACGGTGCCGCGGCCGCCGGCATCCTCCTCGACACCCGCGACGACGAGCAGAACACCCACTCCGGCTTCCTGGTGCAGCTCGCGGGACGGATGGCGCGGCCGTGGACCGGGAGCCTGTTCAGCTACCAGGGCGTCACCTTCGGCACCCGCATCTTCGTCTCCCTCTGGACGCCGCGGCTGGTGCTCGCCCTGCACGGCGAGGCCGACCACCTCTGGGGCGACGTGCCCTTCTGGGAGTGGAACCAGCTCGGGGGCATCGCCAGCGTGGAGGGCCTCGGAGGGCTGGACACCGTCCGCGGCGTGCCCCGGAACCGCTACGGAGGGAACACCAAGGTGCTCGGAAACGTCGAGCTCCGGTGGGCGACGGTGGAAATTCCCTGGGGGCCAGCGCCGCTGCAGATCGGCCTGTCCGGGTTCTACGACACGGGCCGCGTCTGGCAGCCGGGGCAAGAGAACGGGAAGTTCTTCGATTCCAGCCAGTGGCACAGCGGAGCGGGCGGGGGCCTGCGACTGATGCGCCGGGCCGCGGTCATCCGCGCGGATTTCGGGTTCGACCTCGACACCAAGCGGACCGGCATCTACATCGCCTTCGGTCAGCTCTTCTGAGCCAGCGCCGCCGGACGGGCATGCAGGACAGGACGCGCTCAGGCCGTGAGCCAGGCCCGCAGCTCGGGCGGAGCCGAGCTCTCCGCGCGCACTCCGGGCTCGATGGTCAGCGGCACCGCGACGAATCCCCGGTGGGCGAGCGCGGCCAGGAGCGCGCGCCGGGCGTCCTCGTCGGGCGAGAAGAGCACGCAGCCGTCCCCACCGCCCGCGCCGCTCACCTTCCCGGTGCTCCCCGCGGTCCGGGCCAGGGAGAGGATGCGGCCGGTGCCGGGCGTGCCGACGCCCGGGAGTGACTCCAGCAGTTGCTCCAGGCCCTGGCACGCCTCGTCCACCTGGGCGAAGCGCGAGCGCCGCAGCCCGTCCTCCAGCTCGCGACCGAGCTCGTCACTCGACTCGATGAAGCGGTGCCGCGCTGAGCCGGCCAGCGCCGTCTCCGCCCGGGCGATCATCCTCGGCGTCGAGGCGCTCTGGCCGCTGAAGGCGTAGCTCGCCGGGAGCGCCGTGCTTCCGAGCCGGACCACGTCCGGCGCGCCGGCTGCGGCGAGCCCGAGCGACAGCGTCGCTGCCCCGGTGACGCGCTCCAGCGGCCAGCGCCGGTAGCGCAGGAGCCCACCCACCGCGCATGCCGCCACGTCCCCGCCGCTGCCACGTCCGCTCTGCACCTCGGCGTGGGCGAGCATCGCCAGCGCCAGCGGCGGGCGCACCTCGAGCAGCCGGGCCCCGCTCTCCACCGCGAGCACCACCGCCCGCGCCGAGCTCCCGAGGCCCAGCTTGTGCCCACCGGGGCCGGGACCCGTGGGCGACAGTGCAACCTCCAGCCCGAGCGACTCGCGCGCCCGCGCCCGCACCACCACGTCGAGCGCGCGGGCGGCGAAGGCGAACGGAGCGGACGGCTCGGCTGCCCAGCGCACCCCCAGCGGCGTCACCGTTCCCCGGAGCCGCCCCTCGGCCAGGACGAGGTGAACCTCCCGGTCCTCGCGCGTCCGGGCGAGCGCCGTGGCCCGCGGCCCGACGCCCAGCAGCCGCGCCGTCCCGCCCCAGAGGACGGCGTACTCCCCGGAGAGGAAGAGCTTGCCCGGGGCCGAGAGGCAGACCTCCATCGTCCGTCCTCAGGGCTCGACGAGCCGGGCATCGCCACCGGGACGGCAGCGCACCACCTCGACCGCCCCTGCCTCGCGGGCCAGCCGCTCCACCTCCGCCTCGTGCGAGGCGAGGGTGAGCAGCACCGGGTTGGGCCCGGCGTCGAGGGTGAACCACACCGGCACCCCCCGGCGGCGCGCCGCCGGCAAGGCGAGGATGAGGCCCAGCGTGGCAGGGAGGAGGTAGCAGAGCGGCGGATCGGCGGCGAGCGCGGTGGCGTGCATGCGCCAGGCGTTGCGCTCCGACAGCGCACCCAGCGCCTCCAGGTCCCGGGCGGCGATGGCGGCGGTGGCCCGGGGAATCTCGGCCTCGGCGTCCTTCACCCATGCCGGGTAGTACGGCGAGGTCTCCACCGTCTGGGCCATGCCGTCGCGGCTGCCGACCTCCTTCTCCGCGCGGCTGAGCACCGCGACCAGCAGCCGCAGCTCGGGCCAGTGCCCCTCGGGGAAGGCCTGGGTGGCGACGCTGTCCTCTCCGTCGTCGCGGCTGCCGCGGTGCCAGATGCACACCCCGCCCTGCACGCTGCGGCAGGCCGAGCCGCTCCCCTCGCGCGCCAGCCGGGAGACGGCGGCGGGGGCGATGGAGAGTCCGGCCGCGGCGCGCCCGGCGAGGGCCAGCGCGGCGAACCCGGCGGCGCTCGAGGCCAGGCCCGCAGCCATGGGGAAGTTCCCCCGCGACTCGACGCGCACCGGCCCGAGCGCCCGGATGGTCCCGGCGCGCACCCGTTCGAGGAGCCCGAGCACCCTGGCCTTCTCCTTGCCCCGGGCCTCGCTGCCGTGGAGGGTCACCGCGTCGGCCGGGGCGCCGAACTCCACCGTGGTCACCACCTCCAGCGGGGCGAGGGTGACCGAGAGGCTGGACTGGTGGGGGAGGATCCGGAACGGGTCGCGCTTCCCCCAGTACTTCACCAGGGCGATGTTGGGATGGGCGCGCGCCGTGGCACGCGACGGGCTCATGGGGTGGGCTCCAGCTCCGAGGTGAGCACGGTGAGGCCGGCCTGCTCCAGTGCCCGCGACGGCCAGGGCGTCCCGAAGAGCGCCACCACCGCCCCGCCGTCACCCCCGGCCCCGGTGAGCTTCGCTCCCAGCGCGCCGGCCCGCCGCAGCGTGTCCACCGCGCTGTCCAGCGCCGGCGAGCTGACCCCGGCCGCCGCGAGGAGACCATGGTTGACGTTCATCGCGTCCCCGAGGCCCTCGAGGTCGCCGGCCTCGAGCGCCAGGGTACCCTCGGCGGCGAGGCGTCCCATCTCCTTGAACAGCCGGCCGTAACGCCCGGGCCAGCGTGCGGCGCGCCGGCGAAGCGCGGCCACCGTCTGCTGCGTCCCGCGGCGCGGGCCGACCAGGGCGAGGACCAGCGTCGCCCGGGCGCCGATGCGGACCTTGCGCACCACGGGCCGCCGCCCGGGCGCCGGACGCCGGTACAGCAGCGGGACGCCGTGGGCGCTCACGGTGTGGTCCACGCCCGAGGGGGTGCCGTGGAACGTCTCCTCCATCCGCAGGGCCAGGGCGAGCACCTTCGCCGGGCTCGGCCGGGCGCCGCTCGCCCCGAGCAACAGGCGCGAGACGGCGACCGCCAGGGCCGCCGAGCTGCCGAGCCCCATCGAGACCGGCAAGGTGGACGACAGGGCGATGCGCAGCAGCGGACGGCCGGTGGCCCCGGCGACGGTGTCGAACGCAGCGTCGAGCATCCGCCGCTGTGGCGCGCTGAGCTCGGGCAGCCCGGTCAGGGCGCAGCGGTCGCCCGGAGATGCCCGGGCGGTGACCCCGAGGGTGAGCGGGACGGCGAGCGCCGGCTGCCCGTACACCACCGCGTGCTCCCCGAGGAGAATCACCTTCCCCGGGCCGAACGCCTCGGGGAGGGGACTCCTCTGCGGCGCGCCTGCCGGGGCGGCGGACCTCCGCGCCGCGCTCGACCTCGGGCTCACGGCCGCTCGGTCGGCCCGTGCACGTCGGAAGGCCCGAGCGAGGCGAGGATCTCCCGCGCCTTGTCCACCTTGACCATGCCGCTCTTCACCAGCAGGTGCGCCACCTTCTCCACGTGGTCCCCGCGGGCCCCGGCGGTCACCGCCACGCAGCGGGCGTGGAGCGCCATGTGGCCCTTCTGGATGCCCACCGAACCGAGCGCCCGGAGCGCGGCGAAGTTCTGGGCCAGGCCCACCGCCGCGAACACCATGCTCATCTCGCGGGCGCCGTGGGTGCCGATCAGCTTCAGCGCCAGCTGAACTCCGGGGTGGATCTTGATCGGACCACCCACGGTGCCGAGCGAGAGCGGCAGCTCGATGCGGCCGACCAGGTGAGCGTCCTCCACGTACCACTGGGAGAGCGGCCGGTACTGCCCGTCGCGGCAAGCGAAGGCGTGCGCCCCGGCCTCGATCGCCCGCCAGTCCTGCCCGGTGGCGATGGCCACGGCGTCGATGCCGTTCATGACTCCCTTGTTGTGCGTGGCCGCGCGGTACGGGTCGGCCCGGGCGAACCGGCTGGCCTGGCTGATGCCCTCGGCGATCACCGGCCCGGGCATGTCGAAGTCCGCCAGCGCCTCGAGCGGGATCTGGCAGCTGGCCCGCGCCAGGCGCCGGTCGGCGAGGTTGCTGAGGATGCGCAGGTAGACGTGCCCGCCGGTGATCTGCTCGATCAGCGGGGCCACGCCCTCGGCCATGGTGTTGATGAGGTTGGCCCCCATCGCCTCCTGGGTGTCGATGATCAGGTGGACGACCAGGAGCGGCTCGCCGCGGGAGCCCTCGGGGGCCGGGAGCAGCCGGACCTCGACTTCGCGCGCCCCGCCACCCCGACGCTGCATCGAGGGGTGGAAGCTGTTGGCCAGGGCGAGGATCTGCTCCTTGTGGGCGCGGATCTTCTCGGCGGCGATGGTGGGGTCGCCGTAGCGGGTGACCTGCACCTGGCCGATCATCAGCGGCTCGTCGGCATCGGCGCTGAAGCCACCCGCCTCGCGCACGATCTTCGCCGCGAACGAGACCGCGGCGACCACCGACGGCTCCTCGACCGCCATCGGAACCACATAGTCGCGGCCGTTGACCTGGAGGTTCAGCCCCAGGCCGAGCGGGAGGGAGAAGGTCCCCACCGCGTTCTCGATCATCGTGTTCGCCGTGGCGAGTGGCAGCGTCTCCGCGCTGCGCAGCAGCTCCAGGTCTTCCTTGGACAGGCCATAGCGCCGCTCCAGCTCGGACAGCCGCTGCTCCAAGGTCAGCTTGTGGAACCCCGGGAAACGCGAGGAGGGTGCCTGCTCCCCTGCCTCGTCGTCCACCCGCAGCACTGCCCCCGTCCCTTGTGCTCTCACAGCGACTCCATCCAGTCCTTCAACGGAGCCGTCACCACCCGCGGGCTGCGCCGCAGGTCGGCAACGGTCCGGCTCGAGGTCAACAGCAGCGCTTGCCGCAGTCCTGCGACCACGGTGCGCACTGCCGCGTCGGCGCCGGCCACGCCGCCAGTCTGCTGCGCGCGGAAGAGCGGCAGGGCCATGCCCGCCAGGTCCGCGCCGAGCGCCAGGGCCTTCGCAACATCGAGGCCATGACGAATTCCACCCGAGGCAACGAGCTTCACCGACGGGCCCACCGCCCGCCGCACGCTCGTCACCGCGGCCGCCGTGGGGATGCCCCACGAGGAGAAGAGGGCGCCCAGCTCGGCGATCTGGCCGCTGGCGCGTAGCTGCTCCACCCGCACCCAGCTGGTGCCCCCCAGCCCGCTGACGTCGATGGTGCGAACCCCGCAGTCGACCAGCCGCCGCGCCACCGCGGGCGAGATGCCGCAGCCGGTCTCCTTCACCAGGAACCGCTCTCCGAACGCCGAGGCCAGCGCCTGCACCAGGCTGTAGCCTCCGCGGAAGTCGCGGTCCCCTTCGGGCTGGCTCAGCTCCTGGGCCGCATTCAGGTGCAGCGCGACGCCGTCGGCGTCGATGCCATCCTTCAGGCGCCTCACCCCATCCACGCCCATCGTGACCGCCTGCTTCAGCCCGATGTTTCCGATGAGCAACACGTTGGGCGCGACGTCGCGGACCTGGAACGTGCGGGCCAGCTCCGGGTGCTCGGCCATCGCCCGCTGGCTGCCCACGCCGAAGGCCAGCCCGTGCCGCTCCGCCACCTGGGCGAGGTCGCGGTTGACCTCGCGGGCCCGGTCGGTGCCGCCGGTCATCCCGGTGACCAGGATGGGGGCCCGCAGGACCTTCCCCCACAGGCTGAGGGTCAGCTCCACCTCTTCCAGCGCCAGCTCGGGAAGGGCGTTGTGCACCAGGTGCACGCAGTCGAGCAGGGTGGAATTTCCCTCCGGCTCCACATCCCCTTGCGCGCACAAATCGAGGTGGGCGTCCTTGCGCCGCGCTGTCTGGGCCTCTGGCATCCGGGGTGTGGGGGGAGTACCAGCCAGGTCTTTCATGCGCAAGACGATCCGGGGTATCTGCCCTGTGTGTCGCCCGGCCCTCAAAGCGCTAGACTCGCGATTTTCCTACACAGTGGTGCCTATGACAGGCTGCATCAAGGTCTGTCCATCGCGGCCGCCGGAACCGCTCTGGGCCGCGGCGTGGACGTCTATTTCTTCTGGTGGGCGCTGGAGCGATTGCTGACCGACCGGTTGGACGAACCCGATTTCCCCGAGCGGGAGGATGTGGCGGCGCGTTTCGAGGCGCGGGGCCTGCCCACGCTCCGGGCCCTGCTCGCCCACCTTCGTGCCTCGGGCCAGGTCACGCTGGTCGCCTGCACTGGGAGTCTGGCTGCGCTGGGACACACCGCTGCGGAGGCCGAGGGCCGCGTGGACACCCTGCTCGGCTGGACGGCCATCCTCGCCCGGACCAGCGGGCTCACCGACCGCTTCTACCTGTAAGTCAGGGCGGCCGCGGTCGAGATCGACGGTAGCGGGTCCACGGCATTGAATAGTCGGTGAGGTCACGGCGGCCGCAGTCGAGTGGTCAGGGCGGCCGCGGTCGAGTCGTCACCGCGGCCGCGCTCTCCTCGCCGAGCGAGTCTGGGGCCGGAGGGCGACCAGCGCCGCGGCGACGAGCGCCTGCAGGCCGAAGAGCACCGTGGAGATGCCGTGGAGCATCCCGAAGCGCCGGCGGGTCGGATCGCCGGGCGCCAGCTGCGAGAGGGCCTCGCCGGTCGCGCGGCGGAGGGCAGCGATCTCCGGCGTGACGATGAACAGGCTCGCCGCGGCGAGGGCGGCCAGCACCCCCCCGAGCACCACCGCGGGCCGAGCCGAACGGCCGGTCGCGCCGAGCACCACCGCGGCGAGCCCGAGGACCAGGCCCACCGCGTCGAGGACGCCGAGCACCCGGCCGACCACCCGTGCGGCTGCCGAGGGCGGCACGGTGGCGAACAGGGCGGGTGTGACCGTGGTGGCGAAGAGCGCGAGGGCACCGAGGAAGGCGACGAGGAGCAGCCGGTGGGTGGAGTGGAGCATGCCAGGGGCATGCTAAAGGACGGCGGGAAGACACCCCATGGCTCTCCTCCTGGTCATCGTCAGCGTCGCCCTCGTCGTCTGTCTCGGGCTCCTCATCTTCGGACGGAGCGCGCCCGGAGTCCGCACTCCCGCACCGGCCGGCGCCTCCAGCTGCGCGCCCGCCGCCCGGACCGGGCCGGACCCCGAGCTGGAGCGGAAGCGGCGCGAGGTGGAAGAGCTGAAGACCACCGTGGTCGAGCTCCGGGGAGAGCTGAAGCAGACCCGGAAGAAGCTCCACGACCGGCGGGAGTCGGAGAAGGACGGGGCGGACCTGGTCAAGGCCCGCGCCGACGTGGAGCGCAGCGCGTCCCAGCAGCTCGAGGTGGTGCGCAGCGAGCTGGCCGCCGCCCTCGCCGAGGTGAGCCGGCTCAAGAGCGAGGCCGAGGCCTTCCGCACCCGCCGCCCTGCTCCGGCCCCCGCGCCTCACCCCGCGGCCCCCGCTCCGGCCCCGGCGGCCCCGCCGCCGCCCGAGCCCCGGCGCTTCCGCGAGCTGTCCGACACCGACCGGGAGAAGATGGAGCGGCTCGAGCACCTGGCCAACCGCGAACGCTCCCGGGCCCAGGAGCTCTCGGCGGAGGTGCGCCGGCTGAAGGGCCGCACCGAGACCCAGGCCCGGGTCTACACCGTCATCAAGGGCGAGCTGGATCTGCTGAAGGACAAGTTCAAGGCGCTGGAAAAGCGGCTGAACCGGACCCTGCTGGAACGCGACCTTCTCCGCCGCGCGATCCGGGATCTGGAGAAGAAGAGCGGGTTGGCCGCCGACCGGACCGAGCTCACCGCCGACGAGGTCGCCGCCTCGGACCGCTCGGTGGAGGAGCGCGCCGCGGCCGAGGCAGCGGAGATCGCCCGGCGCACCCGCCCTCCCGAGCCTGCCGAGCACCCCGATGCTGCGCCGTCCACCGCGGAGGCCAGCACCGTCCCCGGGCCATCGCTCGAGACCGCGGCCGCCGCCGATGCCTCTGGCGCGCCGGCCGCTCAGCACGTGGAGAAGGCCGGCTGACCAGCACCCCCACTCCGGGCCGGCCGCCCAGGGTGTCGCTGGCCACGCGCATCTTCCTCGGCCACGCGGTGGTGCTGGTCACCTTCGGCCTGCTGATCCTCTTCAGCGTCAGCGAGCTGCATCGCAACCAGCAAGAGATCCGCCTGGTGAGTCAGGGCTATCTCCCGCTCGCCCAGGACGCCGCCGCCCTCGACTCGTTCCAGCGCAACCAGGCGCAGGAGGCAGCGCAGATCAGCGCCGAGACCGACCCGCAGACCCGGGCCGCGCTGGCCCGGCTGGCGCCGCTGACCTACCCGCCGCTGCTGCGTTCGCGGCTGAGCTCGCTCGAGGCGACCCTCTCCACGCTCCGGGCCGCCGCTCCGGCCACCGAGCGGGCCTTCCTCGACTCGGTGCAGACCCGGGTGGAGCACGTGGCGCGCGAGCTCGAGGTGGTGGAGCGCACCACCTCCAGCACCTGGGCCGAGCACCCCCCGCCGGATGCGCAGCGCACCTTGGCCACCGCCCAGGACTCGCTCTCCCGCGAGCTCCGGGCGCTCCGGGCGGCGCTCGACACCCGGACCCGCGCGGTGGTGGAGGAGGCCGAGCGCCGTGACCGCCGGCGGGGGGTGCTGCTCATCGGCCTGTCCGTGGCGGCGATCGCCGTGGGGTTGCTGGCCACCGCGCTCTCCGCCCGCAGCCTGCGCCCGGTGCGTGCGCTGATCGCCGGCGTCGGGCGCATCCGCCGGGGCGACTACACCGCGCAGCTGAACATCCCCGGCGACGACGAGATCTCCCAGCTCGGCCGCGAGTTCGACGCCATGAGCCGGGCGCTCGAGGAGCGTGCGCAGGCCCTGGCCCGACAGCAGCAGGCGCTGCTCCGCGCCGAGCGTCTGGCGGCGGTGGGACGCGTCTCGGCACAGGTGGCCCACGAGGTCAGAAACCCGCTCAGCTCCATCGGCCTGAACGTGGAGATGCTGCAGGATGCGCTGCTGCACGCCCGCTTCGCCACGCCCGCCGAGGCGGACGAGGTGCGCACCTTGCTCCTGGCGGTCATCCGGGAGGTGGATCGCCTCACCGAGACCACGGAGCGCTACCTGCGCATGGCCCGTTCCCCGGCCCCGGCGCTCGCCGCCGAGGACGTGAACGGCATCGTGGACGCGGTTCTGGACTTCGCCGCCGGCGAGCTGGGCCGGGCGGGCATCCGGGTCGAGCGCCTGCTCGACCCCGCCCTTCCCCGAGCGCTGGTGGACGAGGGCCAGCTGCGGCAGGTGCTCCTCAACCTGGTGCGCAACGCCCGCGAGGCGATGGAAGGCGGGGGCACCTTGCGGCTCTCCACCTCGGCGGAGGACGGGGCGGTGCACGTGCGCGTCGAGGACACCGGGCACGGCATCCCCGAGGAGGCGCGGCCCCACCTGTTCGATCCGCTCTTCACCACCAAGCGGCACGGGACCGGGCTGGGGCTGGCGCTCAGCCGGCAGATCCTCGAGGCCCACGGAGGAGCCCTGGGCTGCGAACGCACCGGCCCGTCGGGAACCGTCTTCCACCTCCGGGTCCCGCAGGTCCAGAAGCCGTCGGTCGGGCAGCAGCCGGCCGCCCAGGCCTGAGCGGAGCGTGCCCTGGAACGGGCGAGGGCGGTGGGCCGCTGCTACGCTGTCTCCCTCGACTGCCGATGGATTCCTTCGTTCGCCGCCTCGTGGAGCGGCTCCTCGAGCCCTCGCTGCCGCTGTCGCGGAACCGGCACTTCCACACCTTCGAGACGCCGGAGGGCCGCCGGGCGCTCACCCTGGCCCGGAGACTCCGCGGGCTGGCCCGCGACGTCCGCCGGTGCATGGACCGCGGAGTCCGTCCCGAGGTCCGGGCCGACGGCTCGAACGGCGATCGGCGCGTCGAGCTTCGCTTCGAGGACGTCGCCGGCCGACGGACGGCGTTCCTCGGCGGAGAGGAGTATGCGCTGCTCCTCCGGCTGCCTGGGATGTCCGAGGCGCTGGAGCGGCCCGGGCCCTCCGGCTCGGCCAGCGGTCATGACTCCAGGAGCTGAGACCCCGCTGGCGGAGGAGGGGCAGTCCCCGGCCGCTCAGGTGGTGAGCCCCGCATAGGCGAGGAGGACCGCGCGGACCGCCTCGCGGGCGCCGGGATGGGCCGAGGCTCCGCGCCGGGCGAGCTCGTCGGGGCAGGCCTCCCCGAGCGTGGCCAGCGGCGCGTGCTGCTCGTCGGCGACGAAGCGAGCCAGGGCGAGCGTGGCCGGCGACAGCTCGGTCACCACCAGCCCGGCGGCGTCGACGGTGAAGGGCCGCCACAGCGGACGGCCCAGCTCTCCGGCGGGGACGATGCAGAAGTGGAGCAGGAGCCCCTCGGCGACCTCCAGCTCGGCCACCGTCCCCAGCGCGTCCGCCGGCGTCCCCTCGGGCGCGAGCAGCGGCAGCCCGGACAGGGACTCGCGGGCCGCCGAGGCATCGCGCGCGGCGAGGATGATCTTCAGCACCTGGCTCCGGGACGAGGCCCGTCCTCGCTGCGCCCGGCCCCGTACCGCGTGGGCCTCGGCCACCGTCAGGAGCGGCTCGGGTGCGGGCGGGGCGTCCGCGTCCACCGGGACGATCAGCCCCTCGCCATGGAGGAGCATCAGGCCCTGGAGCACCGCGAGGTCAGCCGCCTCGATGGCGTCCAGCAGCTCGGGCGCGCTCCGGGGCATGTCCAGCCGGGCCAGGACCTCGCGGGCGATCGGAGGCACCGCCCGCAGGGACGCGCCCGCCGCCTGGACCCAGCGCGTGGTCGGAGGCGGAAGCGCATCCAGCAGTCGCCGGCACTCGTCCATCTGGCGGGCGGCCTCGAGGAGGAGCTCGTCCGTGCCCCGGGCGAACCGCGCCTCCGCCGCCGCGGGCCCCGGCTGGAAGGAGAAGGTCCCCTCCGTCCACCCCAGCATCCGGAACAGCGCCTTCTCGCCCTGGACCGCACCGATCCGGGCATCGACCGGGCGGCCCTCCACCAGCTCCACCTCGCCCCGCTCGGCCCCTCGGCGCAGCGTCACCCGCCCGGTGCGCCGGGCCAGGGCCAGCGTCTGCAGCAGGTCCGGCAGGGCGAGCTGCGCCAGCGCGCCTTCGATCTCCTGCGATTCGGCCGCCTCGCTCCGCGCCCGCTCCGCCCGGGCCAGCAGATCGTCGATGTGCGCCAGCACCTCGTCGAGGTTGTAGGGCTTCCGGAGGAGGGCCCCCGGGCCATCGCGCATCGCCTCGTCCGCCTGCTCGGCGCTGGCGGTGACGACGACGGGGATGGTGTCGGTGCGGGGGTTGGTGCGGAGGATGTCGACGAAGGTCCGCGCGTCGAGCACCGGACAGCTCCGGTCGAACAAGACGAGATCAGGGTGGCGGAGCACCGCCAGCTCCAGGGCCCTCCCGCCGTCGCGCGCGGAGTAGACCTGGCATCCCTTCTGGCGGAGCGCCCGGGTGAGCGCGCGCACCGAGGCGAGGTCGGGGTCGGCGAGGAGCACCTTTCGGACCGAGGACATGGTGGGTCAGTACGGTTGCAGGTCGTAGGCGGTCTGCAGCTTGGAGACCAGCCCGTCCACCAGCGCGGTGTCGGAGGAGTGGAAGGCCCAGGTGGCTCCCCGCCCCCGCCGCTGGAGCAGCGCGTACGCGGTGGGCCCGTGCAGCCAGAGCACGAACTGGTGGCGGAGCAGCCGCTCGTCACCGCCGAGCACCAGCGGGGTGAGCCCCGGCCGCGGTGTCACCTCGGCCCGCCGGGCGAGCAGGTACACCCGCGGGGCGAAGTCCTGCGGGGCGCGCTCGAGCGTGCGCACCAGCGGCAGCCCGGCTCCGGCCTCTGCGCCGCCGAGGTAGACCAGGCTCCGGACTCCGGGCTCACGCAGCAGCGTCCGGCCGATCTCCGCTTGCACCTCCTCCAGCAGCTCCTCCGGAACGCGCCCTCGGCGCGAGGGGTCCGCGCCCTCCTCCGCCGGCAGCCGCGGCCCGTCGGGCGAGCCGAGGAGCAGCTCCACCGCTTCCCAGAACCCCACCGGGTCCAGCACCAGGCGCCGGTAGAGAGAGGCGCGCCGCTGCTCGAGCCGCCCGCGGCAGGACTCGGTGAGGAAGTCGAGGTCCTCGCCGTCGCGGGGAAAGCTCGCTGCGCCCCCGGTGAGCTGCAGGAGAGCAGCCCCCTCCACCGCCCGCAGCTCCGGCGCCTCGCGCGCCGCGGCCAGGGCACGGCGGAGGAACACCTGCGCACCGAAGGCGTCCGTCTCGGGCAACAACAGGAGAAACTCCTGCTCCGCCACCTTGGCCAGCACGTCGGACTCGCGCAGCACCCGGCCGAGGGCCCGGGTGGTGGCCCGCACCACCGCCCGGGCCTGCTCGGGTCCGGCGCGGGCCCGCAGGTGCGGCAGTCCGTCGAGCGCGAAGCTGAGGAGGGAGAACCCGCGGCCGTACCGCCGGGCCTTGTCCACCTCCTTGGTCGCGACGTCGGTGAAGTAGGCGAGGTTGTAGGCGGACGAGTCCGGGTCCCGGAGCGCCAGCCGCTGCAGCGCCCGGAAGCGCCGCGCCGAGAGCAGGGCGGCGGCGCCCACCCCGGCCAGCGCGGTGGTCGCCTCGAGCGCCTCCGGCGAAAGGCCCCCGGCCGCATCCGACAGCTGGGCCAGCGCCAGCCCCTCGCCCCGCGCGACGAGCGGAACCCACAGCCCGGGGCCGACCACCTCCCAGGGCCGGCCGGCCGACAGCAGCGCCCGGGCCTCCGGGTCCGGGGCGAGGAGCTCGGCGTAGGCCTCGCGCGGCAGCCGCCCCATCGTGGCGCGGAGCACGAAGCGCCCAGCGTCGTCTCCGAGCCACAGGGCGCCCGAGCTGGTCCCCGCCGCCCGGACCAGCTCGCCGAGGAGCAGCTCGTGGAACCCCTCGGCGTCGGGGTCCCGGAGCAGCGCCGCCACGCGCCGGTGCAGCTCCGCCTCCTGCCGGGCGGCCGCGCTCTCCGCCCGTGCGGCGTCGCGCTCGCGCCGCAGGTTCACGAAGGGCACCGCCCGCTCCACCGCCACCAGAAGCGCCCCGCCATCCGCGGAGGAGGCCCACTCGAAGGGGGCGGTGAGCTGTGGCACCGGGCGTCCTGGCTCCACCCACGCCACCACCGGCACCTCGGGCCAGACGCCGCGAAAGGACTCCAGGGCCGAGCTCTCGACCGGCACGCCGATGACCAGCACCTCGGGCGAGCCGGGCTGTCGCTCCAGCTCCTCCGGCGGCCCTGCCCAGCCCACCGCGTGCCCCGCCTCGGCCAGGCGCGCGGCGAGCCAGGAGCGCACCTGCGCCCGGGCATCCACCACCCAGAGCCGCAGCGGAGCGGGCGCGGTGGGCCGCGGGATGTCGAGCGCTGTGGTCAGTCGAGCAGCGCCTCCGGCAGCTCGGCGCGGAACACGAAGCGCGCCGGGCCGCGAAGGGTGGTGCGCTGGAGATCCGCGGACACCCGTACCGCCAGCCGCCCCCCGGGGAGGTCCACCGGGACGAAGACCTCGGGCGGAACCCAGCCCGCCACCACCGCCGCGGCGACCGAGGCGGCGGCGCCCGTGCCGCAGGCGTCGGTCAGTCCCGAGCCGCGCTCCCACACCGTCACCCGGAGCCCCTCACCCGCGCGGCCGACCGCCTCGACGTTGGTGCGCTCCGGGAACCCAGGCAGGTGCTCGAGCCTCGGCCCTTGCTCCCGCACCACCTCCGGCGGGGCCCCGAGCAGCACCAGATGCGGATTGCCCATGCTGACCGCGGTGCCCGGCCAGTCGACCCCCGGAACCGGCGCCGCCACGAACGGGCCACCCCCGGGGCCGGCTGGCAGGTGAGGCGCCTGCAGGCGCGCCGGGCCCAGCTCGACCTCCACCTCCACCACCTCGGCCCCGGCGCGGCGGACGCGCGTCGGGAGCACCCCGGCGCCGGTCTCCACCTCCAGCGCGTCGCGGCCGGGCTCGCGGTCGAGCAGGTGCTTCACCACGCAGCGGAGCCCGTTCCCGCACATCTCGGCGATGCTGCCGTCGGCGTTGTGCACCACCATCCGGACCGCGGCGCGGTCCGAGGGCAGGAGCACCAGCACGCCGTCCGCGCCCACCCCTCGCCGCCGGTCGCACAGCGCGCGGGACGCCCCGGGTGAAACGTCCCGCCCCGACGCGCGGCGGTCGAGCACCAAGAAGTCGTTGCCCAGCCCCTCGTACTTGAAGCCCTCCTGGACGCCGCCGCTCACGGGTCACCCTCGCCCGGCCGCCGGGCCGCGGCACGCGCTGCCGCCGCCCGGCGGAAGCCCAGGAGCTCTCCCTCCTGGGCCGCCAGACGCCGCTGCAGCTGGTCCACCCGCGCCGAGAGCTCCTGCGCCTGCGCCCGGGCCGCCTCCACCGCCGCGCGGGCCTCGTCGCGCTCGTGGGCCCGCTCGTCGGCCAGCGCGTCCCGGGCGGCCACCGCCTCGGCCAGCATCTGCTGCAGAGCGCCGGGAGCGCCGGACGAGACGCGCGCGTCCTCCAGCGCGTCGATGAGCGCCTGCTCGCGGGCGGCGGCCTGCTCGGCCTGGGCGGCAAGCGCGTCCCGCTCGAACTGCGCCGAGGCCAGCTCGTCGCCCATCTTCCCCAGCTGCTCCTCCAGCTCCGCCACCCGGCCCTCGGCGTACTCCTTCTCCTCGTCCCGCATCCGCGCCCGCGCCCGCTCCTGGGCGAGCTGCTGCTGAAGTTGCTCCCTGGCGACCTTCGCCGCGCGGGCCTGATCCTCCCCGCTGCTCTGCCCGGCCTCCAGGGCCGCGAGCCGGGCCCCGGTTGCCTCGCCCGACGCCTCGAGGGCGGTGAGCCGCTCCAGCGCAGCGTCGCGCTCGCTGGCCACCACGTCGCGCTCGGCCCGGAGCTGGGTGAGCTCTGCCTCCGCTGCCTGCGCCCGCTGCTCGGCGGACTCGAGTGCCGTCCGGGCCTGGTCCGCTGCGGCCAGCGCACCCTCGAGCGCCTCCACCCGCCCCCGGGCGTCCTCCAGCGCCCGGCCGAACGCCTCCGCCCGGGCCGCGGCCTCGGCGTGCTGGGCGCGGAGGCTGGACAGCTCCTCGACTGCCGGTTCGGCCCGGGAGAGCGCCAGGGAGCGCTCGGCCAGCGCCGCGGCGGTGTGCTGCAGCTCCACCTCCAGCGCCGCCACCCGCGCCTCGAAGCTGGTCGCCGCCGAGCTGACCGCCCCCCTGGCCTCCTCCAGCGCACGAGACAGCGCCGCTCGCTCACCCTCGGCCTCGTCCAGCCGTTGCTCCAGCGAGGCGAGGTGGGCCTCGAGCCGTGCCGCCTCCGCCGAGGCGGACCGGGCGGACGCCTGCGCCGCGTCGCGCTCGGCCGACAGCCTCGCCTCCAGCGCCTCGAGCGTGGCGAGCCGCTCCCGCGCCCCGGCGAGCTCGGACTCGGTCTCGGCCAGCGCCCCGCCCCGGCTCCGCGACTCGTCGACGAGCCGCGCTGCCTCGGCCTCGAGCTCGGTCATCCGGGCCCGGAGCGACTCCTGGACTGCAGAGCTGCTGCGGAGCTCCTCCTCGAGCCCGCCGCGAGCCGCCTCCGACTCGGCCAGGCGCGTCTCGAGCACCGCCCGCATGTCCCGAAGCTCGCCGAGCTCGGCGCGCCGGGCCGCGCCGGCCTCCGCCTCGGCCTCGAGCTCGGCCTGCCGGGCCTGGAGCGACTGCAGCTGCCCGTCGAGCTCCTCGGTGCGGCGAATCTGCAGCTCGAGCGCGGCGATGGTCCGCTGGTGCGCCTCGGCCCGCTCGGCCTGGGTCCGCGCGTCCTCCTCGGCGCGCTCGGCGCGGGCCACCGCCTCGCGGGCGAACACCGCGGTGCTGGAGGCCCGCTCCTCCACCCGGGTCAGCATCGCCTTCGCCTCGGCCAGCTCGGCCCCCATCTCGGCCACGTCCCGCTCTCGCTCGGCACGGGCGGTCTCCGCGGCCGCCAGGGCCTGCTCCAGCGCCTGCCGGGCGATGGCCAGCTCCTGGGTGATGGCCGCGTCCTCGGGAGTCTGGAAGTTGGCCTGGGCGAGCGCGGCCTCGGCGTTCGCCAGCCGCTCCTCGAGCGCGGCGGACAGCGCGCGCGCCGAGCCCTCCTGCTTCTCCAGCACCACCAGCCGATCGGCGAGCCGGTCCCGCTCGCCGGAGGCGGCGAGCAGCTCGGTGCGGAGCGCCTCGAGCTCCTCCAGCGAGGGTCCGGTGGGCACCGCGGCGCGGGCCTGCGCCAGCTGCTCCTCGAAGCGCTGGCGGTCCGCCTCCGCCGTGCGCTGGTCCCGGGCGCGTTCGGCCTCCAGCCAGCCCGTGCGCTGCTCCAGTGCCTCGGCCCGGCTCCTCGCCTGTCCGAGCTCGTTCTGGCTCCCCTCGAGCGCGGTGAGGACCAGCGAGTGCTGCTCGGCGAGCCGCAGCTCCCGGTCCCGGGCCTGGGCCAGCCGCTCCTCCAGCGCGGCGAGCTCCGAGCCGCGCGCCTCCAGCGTGAGGCGACCCCGTTCGCCGTCGGTCCGGGTGCGGGTCAGCTCCTCGCGCACGCCCCGAAGCTCGTCGTAGGCCGCGGTGAGCTTGGTCCGCGCGTCGTCCAGCTGCCGCTGCAGCTCCTCGCGCCGGGCGCGCTCCAGCCTCACCGACTCCTGGGCGGCGAGCACCTCGGCCTGCTGCTGGCGCTCCTGGACCCGCACCGCCTCGGACTCCGCGGCCCGCGCGGCGAGCCGGCGCTCGGCCTCGGCGGCCCGCTCGGAGGCGAGCTGCAGCTCGGACTCCAGCCGGCGGATGCGGGCGGCGAGCTCGTCCTGCACCACCGGGTGAAGCGCGGCCGCCCCTCGCACCTCGGCCTCGGCCTGGGCCCTCGCCGCCTCCTCGCGGGCGCGCTCCAGCGCACCCTGCGTGGCCTCGAGGTCTCCCCTGGCCTGGGCGAGCTCCTCGCGCGCCTCGGCGAGGGCGCTCTTCAGCCGGCGGGCGCGCTCCTCCCATTCGCGGGCACGGGTGGAGGCCTCGTCCAGCCGCCCGCCGGTGAAGGCCAGCGGCGCCGGCGGCAGCTGCACCCAGGTGGGGTCCACCGAGCGCAGCCGCTCACGGCTGGCCAGCACCACGAAGTAGGCGGCCTCGCCGGATCCGGCGAGCGAGCCGTCGACCTGGAGCCCCTCGCTCCGCTCGAAGGCCAGCTGGTAGCCGAGCAGCGGGCTCTGCGTCGCGGTCTCCACGTGGGGAAAGTGCGCCGACATCGCGTCCAGGACCTGCCCGTAGGTCGGCGGGGCACCTTCGCCGTCGGGCTCCATCAGCTGCGCGAGCGCCAGCCCCGCGGGGTTCCGGACGCCACCCACCAGCACTCCGGTCCCGGAGACCTGCTCGGCCAGCTGCGCGAGCAGCGCCGGGGCACGGACGTACGGCGCGAGGTCGGCGACCAGCACCAGGTCGAAGCCCCCGGGCGGCAGGTCGTCGAAGACCGCCGGGCGAAAACGCAGCCGCTCGCTGCCCGCGCGCGCCTGGGCTGCCTCCACGGCGGCCAGATCGTCGTCGCACGCCACCACCAGCCGCGCCCCACGCGACACCAGGAACTCGGCCGAGGCGCCGCCGGTGGCCGACACCGCACCCACCTCGAGCACCCGCCTGCGCACGAAGAGCGCCTCGGCGAAGA
>Ga0335084_10001047_pt1 | contig 25116 bp, 23 predicted proteins | sample Lox_Sample_44_FD_206721 | JGI IMG/M metagenome (GOLD analysis project Ga0335084, IMG submission 206721) | Soil microbial communities from Loxahatchee National Wildlife Refuge, Florida, United States - Lox_Sample_4.4 | ecosystem: Environmental > Terrestrial > Soil > Wetlands | place: USA... | reverse complement strand
GGATGGTGCATTTCGAGGTCGACCGCGCAATGGATCACCGCGGGGTGGTTGGCGTACGCACCGGCGAGGCGCCGGAAATCGGCGGCCGAAATGAAGATCGTGCGCGTGGCGAGCCGCAATGCGAGCTTCATCAGCCAGCGCTTGTGCCAGGGCCAGGCCGAAAGATCGCCGCCGTCGGTGCTGTGCACGGTGCCGATGAGGATCGCGGGCTTGCGGTGCAGCCGCGCCCACAGCATCGCGAACACCCCGAAGCCGAACCACCACGCGTAGATCGCATCAGCGTCGAGCGAGAGCAGGTCGCGCACTCGCGTGACCGCGCGCACTTCGACGCCGAGTTCGGCCAGCGCGCGCAGGTCGTCGCGGTAGAAGCCGACCGTCTGCAGCAGGTCACGACTTGAAATCCGAACAAAGAAAGCGAGACGGGGTGCTGGCATACGTGCTTGAGCGGAAGCGGTTAGTGACGGAGATCTGGCGACGATCAAACGTATGTGCTTTGATCGTCCCGTCACGCTCCTCGCGCGTGTTGTCCCGAGACCGCGGTCCTGAATGTCGTGACCAGATCGCGCATGAGGAACGCAACCGATCCTCCGCGCAGCCAGATAGCGAACAGGACCGCCACGAGTATGGCGAGCGAGAATGCGATCAAGTCTTGCCAGCGGAATATTCCTTCCATCAAGGTTTGCAGGAGGAACACTGCGAAGAATGCGCGCAGGGCGGGCGCGCCGGGGAGGCTCCCAAGCGTGCGCCACAGCGCCGCAATTACCGGACCAATCATGACGCACAGAGCGACACCGGCAAGACCAAGGACCATGATCAGGGCCGCAACAAATCCTGGCGACCGGAAGTCCAGCAGCCAGACTACGCCCACGATGTCCCTGGTGAAGAAGTCACGCAGTGACGTTGCCCAGATCGCTTGCCACCGTCCGATCAGAGGCACCGAGTACCCGTGGTCGCCAAGCACAAACCAGAGTCCATCGGCTCCGCTTATCCTGAGGAACAGCGCGCGCAGTCCCTGGTCGAGTCGAGCGGACGCCGAGATCTCGCTACCCTGCTGAAGTGCTTCGATCGCATCGGCCAGCGACAGACCCTCGATACGCAATACACGCAGATCGGCACCCAGGACAAAAAACGCAAGCGCGGCGACGCCAACCGCGCCGAGGATGACTTGTCGCAGCCGCGTCAAGCGCGCGCTGATGATCCAGAGGCACAGCATGTAGGCAGCGAAGTAGAAGAGGCCCGCCTTGCTCGCCGAAACCGCAGCCATTACGACCAGATGAACACCGAGCAGCAAGGTTGCCAGCATCGAAAGGAGCCGATCCCCACGCCGTTCCCCCGACCAGACCAGGACGAGCAACAACGCGGGAATCAGCGTTGATTGGGCGCGAAAGATGAGAGTGCTGATTCCATATGGCAACTCTTCGCTCTCGACACCCATCACGCCGATACCCAAGAAGCCACGCAGTGGCGCTAGCAACAGGACGATCACGAGAATTCCCGCGAGTGCCATGCGGGGCCGCAGAGTACCGTGCTGGATCTCTTCCGGTCGCGGCTCCCCCTGCAAACTGGCGATCGCCCCTAGTACGAAGAGCACGAATGCGGCGCACGTCACTTGGTAGCCCGTCAGCAGGTCGCTCTTGTCGAAATCACTCCACTCCGGGTTGAGGTCGGTCAGCGACTTGAATTCGAACAACCACTGCGCGGCGTAGAACGTCTTCGCGAAATAGCCGACCACGAGCAGCGCCAGGACAATCCAGATCCACAGCGTCTGGGCATCAATGCGTCGGAAGCGAGCGGCAACAAGGACCGCAGCGAGAGTCGACAGTCCCCACAGCACGAGCGCGGAGGAAGGCAGCGCCCTGATGCCGAATCCTGCAAACGGCCCGATGCCAACGATGACGATCATTGGAATGCTCAGAATCCACGCCGGCATCTTCGTACTCAGAGTGACTTTGGGCTATCCGCCGTCCGCTCGATCAGCGGCAGTTCAAGCATGAATGCGAGCACGAGGCGAGCAACGCCGCCGGCGAAGAACGCGAGCCCGATTCCCAGGATTCCTTCGCCTTTGACCAGCACCCATGCCAGGGCGGTGACGATCGCCCCCTCCGCGAATGCCGACACCAAGGACAAGTGTGGATGGCCGCGTGAGATAGCGCTATGAAGAACCCCGAGCGAAGCCAAGCGGAAACCGGCTCCAAGGAGAACGAGGCTTCCCGACAGATACAGAGACCAGCCGCATGATGGGATCAACAGCGAGCATCCTGGAAAGGTCAGCCAAGCCAAAGCCAATGCTGCACCCGCAAGTGCGCCGACCCCGCGCGCGACGACCAGACTATGACGGCGCATCGCGCCGGGAAGCAAGACACTGACGGCAAGCCGCAGACTCAACGGAAAGAACGCGGCGACGACGATCGCACCGAACGCGTTCGACAGGGTCACCAGTACGTGCGCCACGCCCACCTCGTCGGGCAAGACGTGTCCCACGAGCGTGACCGGTGCGATCGTGACGAGGGTTCCGACCAGGGAGATGAGTCCTGAACTCAGGTTCGACCAGAATACGTTCGCAGCCCTCCCGCGCGTCTCCAAGACGCTGCTGTCAGCGCGGTCAACGAGATCTCGTCCGAGACGAGCGATGTGGAGCTGGCCGACCAGGACGACGAGCACCGAAGCGCAAATTGCGACGGTTGCATCGAGCCCTATTGCACTGGCACCGAACAGGGCAAGGATGGCAAGCAAGCGCGGTACAAGAGTCCACACGAGGATGGCGCGATATTCACCGACCGCTTGTGCAATCCCCATCCAAAGCGTGAGGGGTAGCTGCGAAACCGACAACACCGCGAACATCGGGTACCAGACCGATAGTCGGTTACCACCACGCTCGGCGAGTTCGGGGAATACCCTGCCGATGAAGAACCACAGAAGGACCGCTGCACACAGCGCCACCAGGAGGAGCGCGCGCTCGAGGGCAACGTGATCGCGCAGGGAGGCGCGGTTGTCCTCCTTGCTTCCGCTTCCGGCGAGCAACCTTGCCATCGCGGGCGGGGCAAGCGCAAACCCGCTCAGGAGAAGGACGTTCAGATAGCTTGCCCAGTTGAGGGCGGCCGCCGCGACATCGAATACCTCCTTGCCATAGGCAGACCCGAGTCCAAGAATGAAAGCCAATGGATAGGCGCCGATGGTGAGACGGGCGCCAATCGAGGCGACAATCTGAATCCGTCTGTCGTTCAAGAACTAGCCTCGACCGGGTCTGGCAGCGGCGGCACAGGACGTCGCGTTCACGCGCGAGCGACCTGTGACGCGAAACGCCGGCCAACGATTGCGATAGCCGGTGTCGCGATGATTCGCGATTGTGGGTAGTTCGCCTTCAGGAGCAGCCACGCGATGACCTCGGTCAGGCGTTGGATCGTGTACGCGCCAAGTTCCGCGAGCGAGCCGACGGCGCGTGTAACGCCGAAGCATTCGACGATTTCGAAGCCCGCTGCGCGCAGGGCGGCACTCAGACTTTCGTGCGTGAAGCCTTGCCGATGTGTGTAGTCGGCCCATCGCGCGTACGGCGCGGTGATGAAGTTCGCCATATTCGGCACCTCCAGAATCACGGTGCCGCCCGGGGTGAGAGCGTCGAACATTGCGCGCAGGAGTTGAGCGCCGGCCGCCGCTTCGAAATGCTCGAGCACGTGCAACGCGACGATGCAGTCGAACTCGGCGGGATGCTGACTCAACCAGGCGATTGCATCCTCGACATGCACGGCGCCTTTTGCCCCGCGGGCCTGCAATGCCCGGATCAGAGCCGCGTCGTTGTCGAGCGCGATGCACTCCGCGTAGCCACGGGTCGAGAGATATTCGAGCATTTCACCGAAGCCCGGCCCGACTTCCACGATGCGTGCTTGTTGGCCGGCCGGCAGACGTTGTGCGTAGTTCTTGTGCAACGTCCGCACGCGACGCTTGAAGGCAGCCGGGTTGAAACGCTGCTTCCAGTAGGCGTCGAAGTAGCTTCCGGTGTCCATCGGCATCGCGCCAATCGATCCTTACGGCACGCGCCCGTACTGGTCGGAGAACCGCACGATGTCGTCTTCGCCAACATAGTCGCCGCACTGGACCTCGATCATCACCAGCGGCAGCTTGCCCGGGTTCTCGAGGCGATGGCGTGCGCCCACCGGAATGAAGGTGGACTCGTTCGGTGAGAGAAGGAACTCCTTGTCGTTGCAGGTCACCTTGGCGGCACCGGAAACGACGACCCAGTGCTCGCTGCGATGATGATGCATCTGCAGCGACAGGCGCCCGCCGGGCTTGACCTCGATGCGCTTGATCTTGAAACGCTCGCTTTCGTTCAAGGTCGTGTAAGTACCCCACGGCCGCTCGACCGTGACGTGTTCGGTCGCGAGCGGACTCGCCTTGCTCTTGAGGTCGTCGACGACCGCCTTCACGCGCTGGCTCGCGCCCTTGTGCGTGACCAGCACGGCGTCCGGCGTCTCCACCACCACCAGATCCTGCACGCCGACCGCCGCAACGAGGCGGCCCGTGCTGCGGACATAGGTGTTGCGCGAATCGACCAGCGTCGCATTGCCCTCCGCGGCGTTGCCCGCCTTGTCGACCTCGACCGTCTCGGCGACCGCGTTCCAGCTACCGATATCGCTCCAGCCGATCTTGCACTGGACTGCCGCGACATTTGCGGCGCGTTCCATTACCGCGTAGTCGATCGAGATATTCGGCAATGCTGCGAAGGCCTCGGCATCGAGTGCGACCGCACCGTCGGAGGCCTTGCTCTTGTCCAACGCGGCGCCGGCCCGCTGCATGATCTCGGGCGCGTGTGCGCGCAATGCCTCGAGCACGCTGCGCACGCTGAAGCAGAACATCCCGCTGTTCCATAGGTAGCCACCGGTGGCCAGGTACGACTCTGCGGTGGGACGGTCCGGCTTTTCGACGAAGCGCAGCACCTTGCGCGCGACCAACCCGTCGATCGGCGCGCCAACCTGCATGTACCCGAATCCTGTTTCCGGGGCCGTCGGTTCGACACCGAACAACGCGAGGTAGCCGGCGGCAGCGGCTTCGATCGCCGCATCGACCGCGACGCCGAACGCGGCCGCGTCTTCCACCAGATGGTCAGCAGGCAGGACGACGAGGATCGCGTCCTCGCCGAACTGGCGCGCCGCATAGAGGGCAGCCAAGGCAACCGCGGGCGCAGTGTTGCGCGCCATCGGTTCGAGCAGCATCGTGAACGCGCCTCGCCCAGCGCCTTCGAGCTCGCTTCGGGTCTTGGCGGCGTAAGCGTGGTTGGTCACGATCAGCGTGTGCGTGCAGCCGTGCACGTGGGTGGCCCGGTCGAACGTCCGGCGCAGCAAGGTGCCGCCGCGCACGTGCATGAACGGTTTGGGCGCCGTTTCACGCGAGATCGGCCACAGCCGCGTGCCCGCGCCGCCGGACAAAATGACAGGGACAACGGTTCGGGTCATTGGCAGAACGAGAGGAGGAGGATTGGACTGACCGCACGCGGTCGCTGGAAGTGAAGCTTGCTGCCGCCCGGTGCCTGCCGCTCGGTACGACAGTGCGCCGCAAAGTCTACCGGAGCGTTAAGCTCTGAAATCAAAAGGTTCGCTACCAATGACCCCTCCCGCTTCTCTTTTCGATTCGGCGCTTGCGGCGCATACACAGACCTTTGCGACCCTCGCGAGCCTGCGCACTCATCTCATGGCAGCCGCGGAAGCGTGTACCGATGCCGTACGCGAGGGCAACAAGCTGCTCTTCTGCGGCAACGGCGGGTCCGCCGCAGATGCTCAGCATCTGGCCGCCGAACTGGTCGGCCGCCTGGTGCGCGACCGGCGCTCACTCGCGGGCCTTGCCCTTTCCACCGACTCGTCGGCGCTCACGTGCATCGCGAACGACTTCGGATACGAAGAGGTGTTCGCGCGCCAAGTCGAAGGCCTGGGTCGCAATGGCGATGTGCTGATCGCGATATCGACCTCGGGCAACTCGCCCAATGTGATCCGCGCGGTCGAAGTGGCCAAGCCCATGGGCATCACGACAGTCGGCCTGCTTGGCCGCAATGGCGGACAGCTCGGCCCCATGGTGGACTTTCCGATCATGGTCGCAAACGACGAAACCGCGCGCATCCAGGAGGCGCACATCTTCCTCGGGCACGTGATGTGCGTCCTGATCGAGCACGGACTGGGAGTCGGCGGCTGGGATAATCCGGCCAAGTGACAGCTTCGGCCGCCTCCGGGCCGGCCCCTTCGCCTTGATCACTCGCGCCCAATTCGCCGCCTGCCGCATCCTCGTGGTCGGCGACGTGATGCTCGACCGCTACTGGTTCGGCGAGGTCGAACGCGTCTCGCCCGAAGCGCCCGTGCCGATCGTCCGCGTGCACAACACGCAGGAGCGACTCGGCGGCGCCGCAAACGTCGCGCGCAACGTCGAATCGCTCGGCGTTCAAACGGGACTGCTGTCGGTGGTGGGCGATGACGAGGCCGGGCGTCTTGTAAGCGGCCTGCTCGGCCGGACGTCGATCAAGGCTTATCTGCACACTGACACGACCCTCGCGACTACGGTCAAGCTGCGCGTGGTCGGAAGGCAGCAGCAGATGCTCCGCGTCGACTTCGAGAATCAGCCCGAGGCCGAGGTGCTGGCGGACCACCTCGATGAATACGAGTCGCTGCTGCCGCGCAACGACCTCGTCATCCTCTCCGACTACGGCAAGGGCGGGCTGACTCACATCACGCGGATGATCCAACTCGCGCGCGCTGCAGGCCGCAGGGTGCTGGTCGATCCGAAAGGTGACGATTACACGCGCTACGCCGGCGCAACGATGATCACGCCCAATCGCGCGGAGTTGAGGGAAGTCGTCGGGCGCTGGAAAAGCGAAGTGGACCTCGAGCAGCGCGCGCAGAAATTGCGCCGCGAGCTCGGCATCGAGGCGGTGCTGCTGACGCGCAGCGAAGAAGGAATGACGCTGTTCGCGCAGGGCCCGAGCTGGTCGATCCCTGCGGTCGCCCGCGAAGTGTTCGACGTGTCGGGCGCGGGCGATACGGTGATCGCTGTGCTCGGCGCGGCGCTCGGCGCCGGTGCGGAAATGCGCGAGGCGGTTACGCTTGCAAATCGGGCCGGCGGGATCGTGGTCGGCAAGCTCGGTACGGCAACGGTGTCCTACGCGGAACTGTTCGAATGAAGATCGTCGTCACCGGCGCGGCCGGCTTCATCGGTGCAAACCTCGTCAAGGCGCTCAACGACCGGGGCGAGACCGACATCGTCGCCGCAGACAATCTGACGCGCGCCGACAAGTTCCACAACCTCACCGACTGCGAGCTCTCGGACTACTTCGACAAGGCCGAGTTTCTCGATCTCGTCAGGCGGCGGGCACTGCCCAAGCCCGACGTCGTTTTCCATCAGGGTGCGTGCTCGGACACCATGCAGGCCGACGGCCGCTACATGATGGAGAACAACTATCGCTATTCGCTGGAGCTGCTGCGCTGGTGCCAGGCCGAGCGCGTTCCGTACGTGTACGCCTCGTCGGCGGCAGTCTATGGACTCGGCCCGACGTTCGAGGAGTCGCGTTCGAACGAACGGCCGCTGAACGTCTACGGTTACTCGAAATTCCTGTTCGACCAGGTCGTCCGGCGCGAGCTGCCGCGTGCCACCGCGCCGGTGATCGGCTTGCGCTATTTCAACGTCTATGGCCCGCGCGAAGCACACAAGGGACGGATGGCGTCGGTCGCCTTCCATCAGTTCCAGCAGTTCCGTGCCGAGGGCAAGGTCAAGCTGTTCGAGGGCAGCCACGGCTACGCCAACGGCGCGCAGTGCCGGGACTTCATCCACGTCGACGATGCGGTACGCGTGAATCTCTTCTTCTGGCAGCGGCCGACCAGCGGCATCTACAACGTGGGCACCGGGCGCGCGCAGGAGTTCAACGACGTGGCGCTCGGGGTCGTCAACACGCTGCGTGCCGAACGCAACGAGCCGGCGATCGGTCTTACGCAAGCGGCGCGCATCGGCGCGATCGAGTACATCGCGTTTCCCGACGCGCTGCGCGGCAAGTACCAGGCGTTCACGCAAGCCGACGTGACGCGCCTGCGCGCCGCGGGTTTCGACGCGCCGATGATGACCGTCGAGCAGGGCACCGCCGCCTACATGCGCTGGCTGTTGGAACAATCGGACTGAAATTGGTATCTGACCCCGTTTTACGAGGGCGGCGCGCGGCGTTTCTCGACCGCGACGGGGTGATCAACGTCGACCATGGTTACGTGTTCCGCCGCGCGGACTTCGAGTTCGTCGAGGGTGTGCTCGAGGCGTGCGCGACGCTCGCTGCGCGCGGGTTCGCGCTCGTCGTGGTGACCAACCAGTCCGGCATCGGGCGCGGAATCTATTCGGAAGCGGACTTTGCCGATCTGACCACCTGGATGACGACGCGGTTCGCCGCGGCGAACGCATCGCTCGCGGGCGTCTACTTCTGTCCGCATCATCCCGTCGATGGCAAGGGCGTGTATCGCATCGAATGCTGTTGCCGCAAACCGGCCCCTGGAATGTTGCTGAAGGCCGCGCGCGAACTGCAGATCGATCTCGCGCGCTCGGTGCTGTTCGGCGACAAGCGCCTCGACCTCGAAGCGGCGGCAGCGGCAGGTGTGCCGGTCCGTGTGCTGCTCGGGAGCAACGGCACGCACATGCCAGCCGCGATCGAAGGAAGCCTTTGCAGCGCGCGCTTCCGCTCTCTTGCGGAGGCCGTAGCGAGCGCACCGCTGTGGAACCTGCTCGGCGAGGCTTCGCATGCCTGATCGGCCGGGATTCGAGCACAAGATCGTGGCGCGCGCGGATCTGCCGGCGCGTGTCGCGGCGCTCGAACGTCCGATCGTGCTGACGAACGGCGTCTTCGACATCCTGCATCGCGGGCACGTGACCTATCTCGATCGCGCCCGCGGGTTCGGCGCGAGCCTCGTGGTGGCGCTCAACTCGGATCTCTCCGTACGCCAACTTGGGAAGGGCGACGACCGGCCGATCAACTCGCAGGACGACCGCGCCGCGGTGCTCGCCGCCCTCGAAAGCGTGAGCCTCGTCACGCTGTTCGATGAAGCCGTTCCCCTGCCGGTGTTGCAGATCGTCAAGCCCGATGTGTACGCAAAGGGGGGCGACTACGACATGGAACGCATACCCGAGGCACGGCTGGCGCGCACGTGGGGCGCACGCATCGTGTCGATCGCGTTCGAGCACGAGCGCTCGACCACCGCGCTCCTGAAGCGCCTGCGCGGGAGCTGAATGCTGGTCGTCGGCGACTTGCAAGGGTGCTTCGCCAGCCTGCGTGAGCTGCTCGCGAAGGAGGACTCCAAGCACCGCTTGCTGTTCGTCGGCGACCTCGTCAATCGCGGTCCCGCCTCCCTCGAAACGCTGCGCTTCGTGCGCGACCTCGGCGATCGCGCGGTTGCGCTGCTCGGCAATCATGACCTGCACCTGCTCGCGGTCGCCGCGGGCATTCGGCCTTTGCATCGCAAGGACACGTTGCAGCAGATCCTCGATGCGCCGGACCGCGAGGAACTGCTCGCCTGGCTGCGGGCGCGCCCGCTCGCGTATGCAGAAGCGGGTGCCCTGTTCGTGCATGCAGGCGTGCTGCCGCAATGGACGGTCGCGCAGACGCTTGCGCTCGCGGGCGAAGTCGAGGCATGTCTGCGCGGCCCGGATCACCACGCGTTTCTCACGCAGATGTACGGCAACCTGCCCGCTCGATGGGATGACGCGCTGGTCGGCGCAGACCGGCTGCGTTGCGTAATCAACGCGCTCACTCGGCTGCGCTTCGTCAGCACCGACGGGACGATGGATTTCAGCGTTAAAGAAGGCGCAGCCGCGGCGCCACCCGGTTTCCAGCCGTGGTTCGATCATCCCGCACGCGCGACGCATCCGGCGCGCGGCGGCCTGCCGGTGGTGTTCGGGCACTGGTCGACGCTCGGCTTGCTCATCCGCGACGACGCGGTATGCCTCGACACCGGCTGCGTGTGGGGCGGCCGGCTTACTGGGATGCGCTGGCCGGAGCGGACGACCGTTCAGGTGAAGTGTTCACGCTCGCAGGCGCCGTCGCGGTAACGGCGGGCGGATGCGCTGGCCGCTGCGAATGCGACGGCGGATCCATCCTGACTCCGAGGTGATCGGCGATTGCGCTGCGCGCGTGCTGCGCCAGCTCGTGGCGTGTGTGCTCCGGGCTGGCGGTGAATCCGGGCAAACATGCGACCTCGACCGCGATGTCGTGCGCCACCAGGATGTTCCAAAGCGACGTGACGAGACCCATTCTGCCGACGAATCCGGCGGCAGATGTCTGCACGCCATTTTCGGTGTAGCGCAGCGCGACCGGCCAGATCTCGCAGCAGGCATCGAGCGCGGGCGCAATCAGGTTGGAGTGAAATGGCAGCAGCGAGAAGCCGTCGCCGGTCGTTCCTTCACCGAACACGACGATCGTTTCGCCTGCTTCGAGGCGATCGCGCACGCGCTGGTTCATCGCGGCCACCGCGTGGCGCCGCCCGCGTTCGATGTAGAGCGTTCCAACCAGCGTAACCAGCCATCCGACCACCGGCCAGCGACCGATTTCCGATTTCGCGACGAAGCGCGATGGCAGCGTGCCGAGCAGCGCGAACACGTCGATCCACGAAATGTGATTGGCGAGCACCAGCCGGCCGAGCGTTCCGGGTACGACGCCCTGGCGCGCGAGCCGTGGATCGAGAGCGCAGCCACCGACGACGAGGCGCATTCCGCAGATCCGCAGCAGGCCGCGCGACCACGCACCGATGATGCGATTCCGATGCTTCTGATTCAGCGGCGGGAACAGCAGGCCGCTGATCACGATTCCGTCGAGAATGTGCAGCAGCAGGACCACCGCGCGTACCGGCGCGACGACGAATCGCATCGCGCGAAAAAAGGTACCTGACCCCATTTATTTGCGTGCGAAGCGGAGGTCGCCGCCGACCAGCGTGTAGCGGGTGCGGCCGATCAGTTCGTATGGAGAAAATGGTGTGTTCTTGCCGTAGCTCACGAGCGCGGACGCTTCGGGGCGCCACGGTGCGGCGGGATCGAACAAGAAGATGTCGGCCTTGGCGCCGATCGCGAGGCGACCCGTGGGCTCGCGCAGGATCTGGCCCGGCATGTTGGTCACCTTGCCGAGCGCGTCGAGCAGAGCGACCTTGTCTTCGGTCGCCCACTTGAGCACGAGAGGAAGCAGCGTTTCGAGCGCGGTTGCGCCCGGCGTGGCCTCGTCGAACGGAAGCAGCTTGTCGTCCGCATCGACGGGCGTGTGATCGGAACAGATCGCGTCGATGGTTCCGTCGGCGAGGCCGGCACGGATCGCGTCGCGGTCGCGGGTGGAGCGCAACGGCGGATCGAGGCGGAAGTTGGAGTCGAAGTAGCCGATGTCGACGTCGATCAGGTGCACGTGATGGATGCCGACGTCGCAGGTGACCGGCAGTCCTTCGCGCTTCGCGCGGCGCACGAGTTCGACGCCGGCACTGCTGGACAGCCTGCACAAGTGCACACGCGCACCGGTCGAACGCTGCAGTTCGAACACCGTATGCAACGCGACGGTTTCCGCGACATCGGGAACGGAAGCCAGGCCGAGTCGACCTGCGACCGCTCCGGAAGCCGCGACGCCACGCCCCGCCAGCGTGGTCTCGACCGGACGCAGCCAGATCGGAAGATCGAACGTTCGCGCGTAGCGCATCGCCTGCAGCAGCACGCTGTTGTCGTGCGGCAGCGCTCCGGTCTGCGCGAAGGCGACGCAACCCACTTCGGAGAGCGTTTCCATCTCCGCCAGCGCTTCGCCTCCGAGACCTGCAGTCATCGCACCGAGCGGATACAGGCGCGCGCCGGCTGCCTCGCGCGAGCGTTGACGCAGCATGCGCACGAGTCCCGGCTCGTCGAGTGGCGGATCGGTATCCGGCGGACACACGACGCCGGTGATTCCGCCCGCAAGCGCCGCGTGCGATTCCACCTTCAGCGCTCCGTCGGTCCCGGGCTCGCGCATGCGCGCGCACAGGTCGACCATTCCCGGCGCAACGATCAGTCCCGAGGCATCGAGCGTGTGGTCCGCGACGAACCCGTGCGGCGCCGTGCCGATGGCGGCAATCCGGCCGTCGTCCAGGAACACATCCGCCCGCCCGTCGAACTTCGACGCGGGATCCACCACGCGGCCGTTGCGCAGAGCGACCTTCATCGTCAGTGCATTCTCTGTGACGAAGAAACCAGCGCGAGCACGGCCATGCGCACCGCGATGCCGAACGTGACCTGCGGCAGGATCACGCTCTGCGTGCCATCGGCAACGTGCGAGTCGATCTCCACGCCGCGATTCATCGGGCCGGGGTGCATCACGATCGCGCCGGCGCGCGCGAGCTGCAATTTCTCGGGCGTCAAGCCGTAGTTGCGGAAGTATTCCTGCGCGCTGGGAAGCAATGATCCCTTCATGCGCTCGTTCTGTAGCCGCAGCATGATGATCACGTCTGCTCCGCGAATGCCATCTTCGAACCGCGTGAAGACGCGCACCCCAAGTTGCTCGAGTCCGGAGGGCAGCAGCGTGAGCGGACCGACCGCGCGCACCTCGGGCACGCCGAGCGTGGTCAGCGCGTGAATCGCCGAGCGTGCGACGCGCGAGTGCAGGATGTCGCCCACGATTGCCACGGTAAGTTGCGAAAAATCGCGCTTGTAGTGGCGGATCGTGTACATGTCGAGCAGCCCCTGCGTCGGATGCGCGTGGCGCCCGTCGCCGGCATTGATCACGTGCACCTGCGGCGCGACGTGGCGTGCGATGAGATACGGTGCACCGCTGGAGGCATGGCGGACCACGAACATGTCGGCCTGCATCGCGGTCAGGTTGTTGATCGTATCGAGCAGCGACTCGCCCTTTGCGGTCGACGATCGCGTGATGTCGAGATTGAAGACATCGGCCGACAGGCGGCGGGCGGCGATTTCGAAGGTGGTGCGCGTGCGCGTGCTGTTTTCGAAGAAGAGGTTGAACACCGAACGGCCACGCAGCAGGGGCACGCTCTTGACCTCGCGCTCGGCAATGTTGATGAAGCTGTCGGCCGTACTGAGGATCCGCTCGAGAATCGGGCGCGGCAGCCCTTCGATCGAAAGCAGGTGATGCAACTCACCGTTGCGGTTCAGCTGCGGATGGCGGCCGAACTCAGGCACTGCGCTGCTCCAGCGTGAGATGCAACCTGCCGTCCTGGTCGCGCGACAGGACCACGCTGATCTCGCGCGGCACCTCGACGGTCGCACCCACGACAGTTGCCTCGATCGGCAACTCGCGTCCGCCGCGATCGATGAGCACCGCGAGATCGATGCGCGCAGGACGCCCGTAGTCGAACAATTCGTTCATCGCCGCGCGCACGGTGCGGCCGGTGTACAGGACGTCGTCGACGAGCAGGAGATTCTGGTCGTCGACGTCGAACTCGATCTGCGACGGCCGCACCGTCGGCGACAGGCCCTGGCGGTCGAAGTCGTCGCGATAGAAGCTGATGTCGAGCACGCCGACCGGATGCCGGACCTCGAGTGCGTCTTTCAGGCGTTCGGCAAGCCACACGCCGCCCGTGCGCACTCCCACCAGCCGTACATCGCGACCGGCAACGTGCTCGCGCACGCGCGCCGCGAAACGGCGATAGATGGCTTCGGCGTCGAGATCGATCATCTTGTTTCGCCCGTCGCAGGCACCTCGTCGAACCACTGCTGCAGGATGACCGCGGCGGCATCCGCGTCGCTGCCCGCTTCACCTTCGATGACCGCGGACGAGTAGCGCTCGTCGACGAAGGCAACGGGAAGACCATATCTTCCGGCAAGTTGGCGACCGAAGCGCTGCGACTTGCGCGTCATCTCGTGCTCGGCGCCGTCCGGATGACGCGGCAGGCCCACGACGAACTGCGTTGGATGCCACTCGTGGACGACCGCCTCGATTGCATTCCAGCGCGCGGCCGATTCGCCCGCGATCACCTTCAGCGGACGCGCCTGGCGGGTGATCGAATTGCCGAGCGCAACGCCGATGCGGCGCGTGCCGAAATCGAAGCCCAGCACGACCTGTTCGGTCATCAGGGGAAAGGGAAGGAAAGAAAGCTGCAGTGGGGATGCGCTGGCGACAGCACCATGCTCACGCATGCCCGGCCTGCCCCGAAAGCTGCATGCCGTCGATGATGCCGAGCAGCTTGAGCGCGGCCGCCATGCGATCTTCTGCCGGCGTCTCGAAGATCACGAGCGGGTCCGCCGGCACCGTAAGCCAGGCGTTGTGCGCGATCTCGTCCTCGAGTTGGCCGGCGCCCCACCCGGAATAGCCGAGAGTGATGAGCGCCTTGTTCGGGCCGCCGCCGATGGCGATCGCTTCGAGGACGTCCTTCGATGTGGTGAGGGCGATGTCTTCGGTCACCCGCAGCGTCGAACCGTAGCTTCCCGAAGGCTGGTGCAGGACGAACCCGCGCTCCGTCTGCACCGGTCCGCCAAAGAAGACGAGTTCGTCCTTCCACGGGACGATCTCGAGCTTGAGGTCGATCTTGTCGAACAATCGCGCAAGCGTGAGTTCGGTCGGACGGTTGATCACCAGACCAAGCGCGGTCTTGTCGTTGTGCTCACACACATACACAACCGAGCCGGAAAAGTTCGGATCGACCATGTTTGGCATGGCGATCAGGAAATGGTGCTTGAGATCCATGCGTATGGCGTTCCAATCACAGCAATTCTAGCCCCGTGTTCTCCGCCCATGCCCTAAATCTGGAGACGAGCATTGGCCTTTTGTGCCTTGCGCCCCACTGTCAAGATGCACTGTCACCTGCTGCTTGTGGGAACCGTGGTGGATTCAGCCCTGGTGTGGTTTCGCCGCGACTTGCGCGTCGCCGACAATGCCGCGCTGTATCACGCCTTGCGTGCGGCGCGGCGCGTGTACTGCGCGTTCGTGTTTGACAGTGCGATTCTCGATCCGTTGCGGACGAGCGGCTCTGCCGCCGATCGCCGTGTCGAGTTCATCCATCGTTCCGTTGCCGAACTCGAAGAGCGCTTGCGTGCCGCGGGCGGTGCGCTCCTGCATCTGCACGGCGCGGCAGTCGACGAAATTCCACGACTTGCAACCGAACTCGGAGTTGCCGCGGTATTCGCCAACCGCGACTACGAGCCGGACGCGCTCGCGCGCGACGCGCAAGTCGCAGCAACGCTCCAGCGCGACGGGCGCGCATTGCAAACGTTCAAGGACCACGTCATCTTCGAGCACGACGAGATCCGCACGGGCGCGAACTCGCCGTTCTCGGTTTTCACTCCGTACAAGAGCGCCTGGCTGAAGAAGCTGACGCCGTTCTACCTGCAGGCATATCCGGTCGAGCGCTATCTCGGTGCGCTCGCGCAGCCTTCCTGCGCATATCCCCTGCCGGGTCTCGACGCGCTGGGATTCCGCACCACCAATCTCGTCGAGCTGAAGCTCGGGTATGGCGAATCGGGCGGACGAGAGGTGTTCGACGAATTCCGTTCGCGCATCGATGTGTACGGCAGCACGCGCGATTTTCCCGCGGTCCGTGGGCCTTCGTATCTTTCCGTCCACCTGCGCTTCGGCACCGTCTCGATCCGCGAGGCGGCGCGTTTCGCGTGGGAGCGGGCCGAGTGTTTCCCTGCGAATGCCGAAAGCGGCGCTGCAGTCTGGCTGTCGGAACTCGTCTGGCGCGATTTCTACCAGATGATCCTGCGCGAGCATCCGCACGTGACGACGCATGCCTTCAGGCGCGCGTATGACGCAATCAGCTGGGAAGACAATCCCGAGGTTTTCGCGGCGTGGTGCGAGGGCCGCACAGGCTATCCGCTCGTCGATGCCGCAATGGCGCAGCTCAACTCGACCGGATACATGCACAACCGATTGCGGATGGTCACGGCGAGTTTTCTCACCAAGGATCTCGGCATCGATTGGCGCGCAGGGGAGCGCTATTTCGCGCGCCACCTGAACGACTACGACCTCGCCGCCAACAATGGCGGATGGCAATGGGCTGCGTCCACCGGTTGCGACGCACAGCCCTATTTCCGCATCTTCAATCCGGTGACGCAGTCGGAACGTTTCGATCCGGAGGGCAAGTTCATCAAGCGCTATCTGCCGCAGCTGGAACGATTCACGGCGGCGGAGATTCATGCGCCATGGCACGTGCCGATAGCGCGCCAGCGCGAAGCGGCTTGCGTCGTCGGCGACGACTACCCTGCTCCCATCGTCGATCACGCGGCGGCGCGCGTGCGCACGCTTGCGCGCTACGGCAAGGTCAAGTCGCGCTAGGCGGAAAACAAAACGGCCCGCAAATGCGGGCCGTTCTGCCTGGGTGACGGAACCCTGGAATTACATGTCCATTCCGCCCATGCCACCCATACCGCCCATGCCTCCGGCACCACCAGGCGCCGCGGGCTTTTCTTCCACGAGCTCGGCGACCATCGCATCGGTCGTCAGCATCAGGCCCGCAACGGACGACGCGTTCTGCAGCGCCGTGCGCGTGACCTTGGTCGGATCGAGCACGCCCATCTCGACCAGATCACCGTACTCGCCGGTTTGCGCGTTGAAGCCAAAGTTGCCCTTGCCTTCCGTGACGCGATTCACGACGACGCTCGGCTCGAAGCCGCTGTTGTTGACGATCTGGCGTAGCGGCTCTTCCATCGCGCGCAGCACGATCTTGATGCCCGCGTCCTGGTCGGCGTTATCGCCCTTCACCTTCGCAATGGCCTGCTTCGCGCGGATGAGCGCAACACCGCCACCCGCCACGATGCCCTCTTCGACGGCAGCACGGGTCGCATGCAGCGCGTCTTCGACGCGTGCCTTCTTTTCCTTCATCTCGACTTCGGTCGCGGCGCCGACCTTGATCAGCGCAACACCGCCGGCGAGCTTGGCAACCCGCTCCTGCAGCTTTTCGCGGTCATAGTCGCTGGTCGCTTCCTCGATCTGGGCGCGAATCGCCTTGACGCGCGCTTCGATGCCCTTGGCTTCGCCCGCCCCGTCGATGAGCGTGGTGTTTTCCTTCGCGATCTCGACCCGCTTGGCCTGGCCGAGGTCTGCCAGGGTCGTCTTCTCCAGCGTCATGCCGGTTTCCTCGGCGATGACCGTGCCGCCGGTGAGGATCGCGATGTCTTCCAGCATCGCCTTGCGACGGTCGCCGAAGCCAGGAGCCTTGACGGCGCAGGTCTTGAGGATGCCGCGAATGCTGTTGACCACCAGCGTCGCGAGTGCTTCGCCTTCGACTTCCTCGGCGACGATGAGCAGGGGACGGCCGGCCTTGGCAACCTGTTCGAGCACCGGCAGCAGGTCACGAATGTTGCTGACCTTCTTGTCGTGCAACAGGACGTAGGGGTTCTCGAGGATGCTGATCTGCTTGTCGGGGTTGTTGATGAAGTACGGCGACAGGTAGCCACGGTCGAACTGCATGCCCTCGACGATGTCGAGCTCGTTGTTGAGCGACTTGCCGTCTTCGACGGTGATCACGCCCTCCTTGCCGACCTTGTCCATCGCGTCGGCGATGATCTTGCCGATCTCGGGATCCGCGTTGGCGGAGATGGCGCCGACCTGCGCGATTTCCTTGCTGGTCGTGGTGGGCTTCGAGAGCTTCTTCAGTTCCTCGACGGCTACGGTGACCGCCTTGTCGATGCCGCGCTTCAGATCCATCGGGTTCATGCCGGCGGCGACGTACTTCATGCCTTCGGTCACGATCGACTGCGCCAGCACGGTGGCGGTCGTGGTGCCGTCACCTGCGTTGTCCGAAGTCTTGGATGCCACTTCCTTGACCATCTGGGCACCCATGTTCTCGAACTTGTCCTTCAGTTCGACTTCCTTCGCAACCGAGACGCCGTCCTTCGTGACGGTCGGAGCACCGAAGCTCCGCTCGAGCACCACGTTGCGACCCTTCGGGCCCAGAGTCACCTTGACTGCATTGGCAAGGATGTTGACGCCACGAACCATGCGATGACGAGCGTCATCGCCGAAAAACACTTGTTTTGATGCCATGTCGAAAAGCTCCGTTGATTTCAGTTCTTGGGTTGTTGCGCTCAGGAGATGACGCCCATCAGGTCTTCCTCGCGCATCACGAGGAGCTCGTCGCCCTCGACCTTGACCGTCTGACCCGCGTACTTGCCGAACAGCACGCGATCACCCACCTTGACGTCGATCGGGATCAGCTTGCCGTTGTCATCACGCTTGCCGGGTCCGACCGCAACGATCTCCCCTTGATCGGGCTTCTCAGCAGCGTTGTCGGGGATGACGATGCCGGAAGCGGTCTTGCGCTCGTTGTCCAGGCGCTTGACGATCACGCGATCGTGCAAAGGACGAATCTTCATAGCCATAGGTCTCCATATACAAAGCATTGATTCAAAACGGGATATGCCCTTGGCTTCCGACCTCTTGGCGGGCGGGCGGATCGCCGCCCATCAGCACTCACCAAGGACGAGTGCTAATTGTAGGGGTCCGCGCTGGGGCTTTCAAGCAACGGCCGCGAAAATCGAGCAGCGTCGGAATCCCGAAGAGGCGTTACTTGCGGGAATACCGATAGATCGCGGAGCGCTGCCGTCGACCGCGCTTGAAAGCACGGAACGCCGTGATTTAGGGGCGTGTATTAGGCCCTCTCCGCGATTAAGTATGGGATCGACGCGCCGAAAATTCGAGGTGATCGGCCGCAAAGGATTTGCAAGATGGAACTGACGCTGCACAGCATCCCGCTTGGTGGGGAGAAGAAGCCCCGCTCGGAGAAGCGCGAACAGCGCGGCAAGCAGGGCTTCGTGCACTCGATGCTCAGCTTCACGCGCCTCGAGATCCCCGAGGTCGAGTTGTTCGAAACCGCGGTGACGTTCGATCCGGCCACCGATCCGCTGACAGCCCACGATGCGTTGGCTTCCGTGTTCGGCCAGAAGGCCGGCTTCGGACGCTTTCTCTTCCGCGCCGACAGCGCCAGCCCCGGACGGTTCTGGGTGCGGTCGATCGAACCCTGGACGCGCTGGCCCGATCACGCGCTCAACGCGCTCGAGCCGCGCCGCGTGGTGGTTCAACTTGCAGCCGGACTGATGTACCACTTCAGCCTGAGCGTTTGCGCCGGCGAAGAGTTCGTGTCGGCGACCGAAAAGCGCGTCGTGCCCTTCGACACGACCGAGCGCGTTGCGGCATGGTTCCGCGACGAGGCCGCGCAGTTCGGCATCAAGCCGCTCATGCTCAACGTCGCGCTGAACACGATGCGGTTTGCGCACGGTGAGCAGCGCTTCAAAGTCCCCTACGCCATGCTGGACGGCGCACTCGAAGTTGCTGACCCGGATCGTTTGCGCCGGCGAGTCCTCAAGGGATTCGGGTATTACCGCCGGACCGGGCTCGGCATGTTGGAGCTGTCCAACTGACCATTTCCGGGCGCCGCCCCGCCCGGGACTTGCGTGATCTCCAGGCAACCCCATGTGTCGAGCATGGAGGTTGTGTCATGACCGATACCACGCAAGACAAGTTCACCCGCGACGTCATTGAAGCTTCGCGCGAAATCCCGGTTCTCGTGGATTTCTGGGCGCCCTGGTGCGGCCCTTGCCGCGTGCTTGGTCCCATGCTCGAGAAGCTCGAGCGCGAGTACGACGGACGCTTCGGTCTGGTCAAGGTCAACTCCGATCAGAATCCGGATCTCTCCGCGCAATTCGGCGTTCGCAGCATTCCGTACGTCGTGGCGTTCGTCGACGGCAAGCCCGTGAATGCGTTCGTCGGTGCACTGCCCGAATCGCAACTGCGCGCGTTCATCGACAACCTCGTCCCCAATCCCAGCGAGATCCAGCGCCGCAAAGCCTCGCGTCTCGTTGCGGCCGGCGACACCGCTGCTGCAGCGAGTTCGCTGCGGTCGTCGATAGCACTCGACCCGGACAACGAGGCCGCACGCTTGGATCTCGCAAACCTGCTTCTCGCCGAGCCGGATGCGAAGACCATTGCGGAGGCGAAGCAGGTGCTGGCGCGGATCGCCAGTCGGCAACCGGCAGACCCCGCGCTGACTGCGCTCAAAACTCGGCTTGCCGCGCTGGAGATGAGCGCAAGCCTCCCGTCGCAGCATGCGCTCGAGGCGCGCATCGCGGCGGACAGCACGGACCTGCAAGCGCGACTCGATCTGGCGAACCGGCTGATCGCAGAGCGTCGCTTCGAGCCGGCGCTGGAGCAATTGCTCGCGATCGTCGAATGCGATCGCCCCTTCAACGACGACGCTGCCCGCAAGACGATGCTCGCGGTGTTCGATCTGGCGGCCGATCAGCGGGAATTGGTCTCGAGCTTCCGCCGTCGCCTCGCGGCTGCCCTGAACCGCTAGATCAATCGAAGGAACGGCGCCGCGCGGCGCCGTTTCTGTTCAGCGCGACACCGTCAACTTGCGTTCATGAAACCAAGATCGGCGCTGAAGCTCTCGACGCCGGGGATCACGGTCGACAAGCTCGATGCGGGGACACCAAACCAAGCCGCCAGCGTCGCCGCGTACTGCACGACCGCTTGTGCAGGCAAGAGATTGCCGCGGCCGACGTCTTCCGGACCACCTAGAGCGACGGTGGGAAAAGCGCCGTAGACATCGCCTCCCTTGACGGCGCCGCCCACCGCGATGTGATGCGCGCCCCATCCGTGATCGGAACCATCACCGTTCGAATTGAGCGTCCTGCCGAAGTCCGATGCGGTGAACGTCGTCACCTTGTCGGCGATGCCCATCTCGACCGTCGCTGCGTAGAAGGCGCCCATGGCCTGCGAGATCGTTGCCCATAGCGGGCCATGCCCATTGACCAGTCCGCTGTGCTGGTCGAACCCGCCAATGCTCACGTGAAACACCTGGCGCCGCGAGCTGAGTGCGGTTCGAGCAGCGATGACGCGCGCCACACTGCGCAGTTGCGAACCAAGGCCCGAGTTTGGAAATGTGGTTGTCAGCGCGACCGATGCGAGCGCCGTATTCAACGCCTGCGCCGAATCGGCCGCGCGCTTGTTGATGGCGTTGTAATCCTTCTCGAGCGTCTGCGTGCGATCGGAGGTCATGATCGCGCGCACGGTGTTGCCGACATTGCGCCCGCCGAACAGGGTCTGGTTGTTGAGCGCGTTGACCTGCACCGCGCCGTTGTTTCCAATCTGCATCTGCACCGTGGTCCGACCCGACAGGAACACCGTACCGCCCGACGCCGACATGCACGTGAAGTTCTGGAACTGATTGGACGCGGCGAAAAGATCGCCGATCAGTCCGCCCCAACCGACGCGGGTGCCTTCGCGTGCGGTTGGCGAGGCCTGCCAGTTGGTCTGCTGATCGTCATGCGAGAACAGCTGCGGCGGCAGCGGAACACTGCGCGCGCGGTATTGCGCCATGGTGGTCGGAACGCGCAGCGTGCCGACGTTCGACAGCACTGCAAGATTGCCCGCGTCGTACAGGGCCTTCAGGCTCATCTGCGTAGCGTCGAAGGACTGCCCCATCTCCGCGCGCATCGCGACCTGCCGGCCGCTCAACGACGCGTTGGTGGGCGCATTCAGCGGCAGCAGTGTGTTCTGCGCAAGCGCCAGGTTGCCGCGCGACTGCGCGTATTGCTGGTAGCCGGCGGCGTCGACCGGAATGATCGTGTTCGAGTGGTCGTTGCCGCCGTACATGAAGATGCACACCAGCGCCTTGTAGTCGCTCGGCACGGTCTGCGCCGCAGCCGCGCCGATGCCTGCCAGGTTGATCGCCCAAGGCGTGGCGCTGCCCGCGAGCGACAACGCAGAGGCTGCCCTGATGAACTCGCGGCGGGAGGCTTTGCTGGTCATGACGCACTCCTGTGGGCACTCATTTCTGCACGAGGAAGTCGGGCGACGTCATCGTCATGAACAGCGCCAGGTTGACGCGGTTGGCCGCCGCGTTGTTGGCCGTGGCGGACACCGATTCCACCACCGTGCGGATCGCGTCGCGGGTCGTGGTGCTCATCGTGTTCGCGGTCAGCATCAGGTTGACGTGATCGACCAGTTTTGCGGCGTCTGTCGCGATGGCACGCGCTTGTGTCGCAGCGATGCGGATGTCGGGTCCGCTCTGGCCGGTCGCGGTCGAACCGAAACCGTTCGGAATCCAGTTCTGCAGCGTGTTGGCGTAGGTCGCGACCGAGACCTCGTTCGCGATCTGGAACTCCGGGGCCACCAGCGACTTCGTCGCGATCGTCGTGTTCGGCGGGACATATCCCGGCCGGTAGAAGTTGAACACCGTAGGCGAACGCATCGGCGTCTGGAACATCTGGTTGTCGATGTTGCCGATGCGGAACTGCTGACCCGGACTCTGCGACGTCGCCTCGAACGCGCGCATGAGCGCTGCGATGCGCAGCACGGGTTCGCGCAGCTTGCCCCAGTCGTCCTGCGTGGCGTTGCTCGCGGAACGCGCTTCGCTGTCGAGCAGGACGGCGGCCACCGTGGCCTTCATGTCGCCGCGCTGTCCGGTGCCAACGGTGTAGTACCCGTTTGCCGATGTGAAGCGACCGCTGGCGAATGCGTTGGCGACACGCTCGACGTACTGTGGACTCGGGTTGCTCGTCACCAGACGCTGGATCAATTCGCGTCCGATGAAAGGCGCGACGTTCGGGTGATTGAACAACGTGTCGAGCGCGGTGTTGAAGGCCTGCACGCCGTCGGTGCCGGCGGCGATGTTGGCGGTCAGGAACACCTTCGCGTCCGGCGAATGGTATTGGCGATAGAACTGCATCGGGATCACGCGCCGCATCGGATCGGCCGGGTTGCCCGCGAAGCGGCCGTTGGTGGGGTCAGCCGTGCCCTGGTTGCCCCAGCTCCATCCGGTGAATACCTTCGCCAGGCCGCGGATGTCGTCCATGCCGTACGTCTCGACCGGCGCTCCGTTGACGATCTTCTGCGTCCCGTCCATGTTCAGCTCGAACAGGCCGATCGAGAACAGCTGCATCACCTCGCGCGCATAGTTCTCGTCGGGCGTGCGGCCGTTGTCACCGCGATTCGCAAGCGAGGTCAGGTACTGGCCCATCGCGGGGTGTGTCGAGACCGCCTGCAGGATGTCGCGATAGTTGCCGAAGGCGTTGTCGGCGAGGAGATCGAGGAAGGACGCGATCGTGTGCGGCGACGCCTGCAGGTTCGCATCGGCCGCCGAAACGACCGTGATCTGCGAAAGCGCAAACGCCACGCGCTGGCGCAACTGGTCAGGTGCGAGCATTACCTGGCGCCAGAACGTGTGATAGGCCGGATCCATCGTCACTGTCGTCCCATCCGGGATCGGCAGCGGAAACTGCGACAGCACGTAATCGAGGTGCGTGCCGGTTGCCGAGCGCGACATGCCGAACTGCTGATCGAGCCACGCTTCCAGGCCGATATCCTTGAGCTGCGCGATGTCGGCGGTCGTCGCGCCGAACGAAGCCTGCGCGAGAAAGCGCACCGCGCCGGCGTCGTCCGGCCTGGTCGGTTGCGCCGGCATGCTTGTGCTCCCGCCTCCGCCTCCGCCTCCGCCTCCGCCCCCACCCCCGCTCGCTTTCCAACTGACCTTCTCGCCTCCGCCACACGCACCGAGCAGCACGGTGACGACTATCGCGATGAGTAAGCTTCGCATCGTGCTTCGCTCTGTCTTCATTCGGATCCTCGCTGCGCAACGTCTCGATCTCATCTCGCACGCTGCGCGGTTACTCAGTCGCGACAGTGCGGCGAGACTAGGCAGCACGCTCGAACGCGTCCATCCGGCGAACGAACTAGCCATGCAGCGAGCGTTATGTCCGAGTGAAAATTTCGCACGCGATGGCGGGAAACGATCCCTGCGGTCGTCGCTGCTGTTCTCGTTGTGGTCGTTCGTGCTCTGTCTCGCGCCGATGCACGCAGCGATCGCCCTCGATGCGAGGACATTCGCATCGCTCGCGCCCGCATTGCGCGAGTCGCTGCGCTCCACGGGTTTGCCCGCAACGGCGTTTGCAATCGTCGTGCGCCCGCTCGACAAGGGCAGAGTCAAGATCACGTTCAATGCGACCGCAGCGATGAGTCCCGCTTCGACCATGAAGCTAGTGACGACCTATGCGGCACTCGACATGCTCGGTCCGGCGTTTCGCTGGCGTACCGAGGCATTCACGGCGGGCGCTTTGCACGACGACGTGCTCGAAGGCGACTTGGTGATTCGCGGCGGCGGCGACCCCAGGCTCGTCGTCGAAAGCCTGTGGTCGCTGGTCCAACGGGTACGTGCCTATGGCATCCGCGAAATTCGCGGCGACGTGGTGCTCGACCGCTCGGCGTTCGAACCGCTGGTGCACGATCCAGCGCTGTTCGATGGGGAGCCGCTGCGGCCCTATAACACCGGGCCTGACCCGCTCCTGCTCAACTTCAAGACGTTGAGCTTCGGATTCGTGCCGGATCCCGAATCACGCACTGTGCGGGTCGTCGTCAGTCCGCCCATTGCCGGAGTCAAATGGCCCGCAACCGTGAGCGCGAGCGATGGGCCGTGCAACGACTGGCGTGCAGAACTGCAGGCGGACTTCGCGAATCCGCTTGAACCGGCATTCAACGGCACATTCCCGCTGTCCTGCGGCGAGCGGGTGTGGCATGTCAGCGTTCTCGATCACGCAACCTACTTCGCCGCGGTGTTCCGTGCGTTGTGGGAAGGCACACACGGGACTTGGTCGGGTCGTGTGAGGGACGGAACCGTCGCGCCGGATGCACGCAGCATTGGAGTCAATCTTTCGCCGCCACTCGCCGACGTGATCCGCGATATCAACAAGTTCAGCAACAACGTCATGGCGCGCCAGGTCTTCCTCACGTTGGGCGCAGAGAGCACAGGGCGCACGGCGAACAACGAGCTCTCGGCGCAGGTGATCAAGGATTGGCTCGTGCGGCGCTCGATTTCGATGCCCGAGCTCGTGCTCGAAAACGGCTCGGGGTTGTCGCGCATCGAGCGCGTGACGGCCGCGGGCATGGCCCGCCTCCTCGTCGCGGCATTCGCAGGCCCCCTGATGCCGGAGTTCGTCGCGTCGCTGCCGCTGGTCAATGTCGACGGGCTTGCACGCGAGCCTTCGATCGCGGCGGGATCCGCACACGTCAAGAGCGGATCGTTGGCGGATGTTCGCGCTGAGGCCGGATATGTCCTGACCAGGAGCGGCCGGCGGTATGTTCTGGTCGTCTTCGTGAACCACCCGTCGGCCGGCAACGGCCAGCCGTTCCTGGACTTCATCCTCGACTGGCTCTATTCGAAC
>Ga0335084_10001046_pt1 | contig 25127 bp, 17 predicted proteins | sample Lox_Sample_44_FD_206721 | JGI IMG/M metagenome (GOLD analysis project Ga0335084, IMG submission 206721) | Soil microbial communities from Loxahatchee National Wildlife Refuge, Florida, United States - Lox_Sample_4.4 | ecosystem: Environmental > Terrestrial > Soil > Wetlands | place: USA... | reverse complement strand
GTGACCGCACTTGTGATGCGGGTCGCGACTGTCCGATGCCCGATTTCTAGCATGCCCATCTGATGGAATTTCCCTCAGCCAAGAGCCAATTTTTCTCGATGTCTTAACTGTATCGAATATCTACTGGCTCCCGACTCCTGACTACTTCATCCCACTCCCCGCCTTGAACTTTTGCTGACACACTTCCGCCGCTTTCACGATGTCCCGAAAATCCGAATCTCCCTGAACGCCGCTCAGCAGCGGATCCGCCTGCAACGCGTGGTAAGCACAATAACTCTCATCAACCGCCTTCTGCAGGAACTCGTACGCGATCTTCTTCTGGCCGCACTGCGCCAGAATCGCACCTTGATAGTACTTGAGTTCCGAATCCTGTTCCGGCAGCAGCCGGTCCCGGGCCTGTGTTCCAAGCAGGTCGAGCGCCTCCCGCGGTTCTTTGTTCAGGCACGCCAGGAGGAAATCCCGCATCCATGTCGGATTGGTCGACATTTTGTCGGCCGCTTCGCGCGCCTCTTTCATCCGCCCTTCACGCATCAACACCGACACCATCACCGCATTCGACCACTCCGAGCCCGCATCCTTGTCCAGATACTGCTTGGCGAATGCCGTCTTGCCCGCTTCGAAGAACGCGAACGCGCACGACCGCCAGTTGAAGTTCCCCGGATCGATGGCAGCAGCCGCATCGCACTCCTTCTGTGCTTCGTCCAGCATGCCGGCATAGCGCAACACATACGCCAGCGAGTAGTGCGCAATCGCGTTATCCGGACGCCGCGCCACCAGATCGCGCGCGTTCTGATATGCCTTGTCAAGATTTCCGGTCTCAACTTCGTTCGTCGCCAGAAACCCCGCAGCGCTGACGCGCCCCGGCTCCAGGCTCAGCGCCTTGCGATACGCTGCGTTCGACCGGTCATACTGCGCCGCGCCTCCACCCGAATAGATAGCGTCGAAATAGTAGCGGCGTCCCAGCGCCTCCCACGCGGGGGCGTAGTTCGGATCAAGGCTCACGGCCCGCTCCAGCATGCGGATGCCATCTTTATTAGGTCCGGGATCGTGCGATACCGATAAGCTCCGCAGGTAGAGATCGTACCCTTCGGTGTTTCCCGGCGCCGTGCTCACATCCACGGCGGTTTCCGCCACGCCGAGGGCTGGCAACAATTGCTGCCGCACCTTCTTCGAAATCTGGTTCTGCAGCGCGATCATATTGTCCGCCGGCGCATTCAGCGTATCCGTCCAGAGCAGCTTGTTGTCTTTCACCTCGATGGCTTCCAACGTGACCATCAAGCGTTTGTTCTGCTCGAGGAAGTGGCCCGAGATGACCGTACCCACCTGCAATTCGTTCCCGACTTTCTCCGGATCGACGTCCATTGCGGTGTACTTGCGCGTCGAAGCCGAAGGCCGGATTTCCAGCGAACGCGCATAGGTCAACGAGTTCGCAATCTCATCGGCGAGTGCAAACCGCAGAAACTCATTCTTCTGGCTGTTCTGGACATTCTGCAGCGGCAGCACCGCAATCGTCTGATTGCCCGCATGTCCGGTTGCGCCGCGCCGTTTGAACCACCACGCTCCTACGGCCGCCAGAACTGTCACCAACATGGCCGCCAGAACCAGCGTGATCCACAACTGCTTCGTACTCGATCTCTGAAACGTCTTGCTCCCGGCTTTGGGCAGTGAGGGCAGTCTGGGCCGTGACCGCGTAAGGCCTGATTCCGTCTCCTTCTTCAGTTTTTGCAGATCAGCCTTCATCTCCGAGGCGTTCTGGTACCGCAGCGTGCGGTCTTTTTCCATCGCCTTGCCGATGACCGTTTCCAGTTCCTTCGGCACAGCAGGATTTACCGACGACGGCGGTGCCGGCTTCGAATTGATCACTGCATGCAGCGTGGTCACCACATTCGTGCCCGTGAATGGCTTCTTGCCCGTCGCCATCTCGTACAGCACCACCCCAAACGAAAAAATGTCGCTGCGCGCATCCAGGTCCTGAGAACGCGCCTGCTCCGGCGACATGTACACTGCGGTTCCTGGGATGACTCCAATCTGCGTCAGCGATTCTTCCAGCGAACTATCCGTCGCCGTGCCAACCTCGCCGCCTTTGGACAGCTTCGCCAGGCCGAAATCCAGAATCTTCACCTGCCCGTTCGGCGTGATGAAGATGTTCCCTGGCTTGATATCGCGATGCACAATTCCTTTGGCATGCGAAGCCGCGAGCGCATCCGCCACCTGCACGGCAATGTCGAGAAGATGATCGAGATCGACCGGTTTGCCTCTGATCCTCGCTTTCAGGCTCTCGCCTTCCAGCTTTTCCATCACGATGAACGGATGCCCACCGTTGTCTTCAATGTCGTGAATCGTGCAGATGTGCGGATGGTTCAGTTGCGACGCCGCTCTCGCTTCGCGCGTGAAGCGCTCGAGTGCCCGTTTGTCGTTGGTCAGATTGTCGGGAACGAACTTCAGGGCAACATGTCGGCCTAGCCGGATGTCTTCGGCTTCGTAAACCACGCCCATCCCACCACCGCCCAGCTTCGACAGGATGCGGTAGTGGGAAACCGTCTGCCCGAGCATATCCATGGTCAAGTGTGGGGCAGACATTTCTGTCCGCCAGCCCCGGAGGGGCCATTCAGTTTAGCTTACTCGCGCAGTGCCGTGTAACCATTCCTGTTCGACGGAGCGCAAAGGCCAGGACTACACCAGTAGACGCGAACAACCGATCACCAACCACTATCCACTGATAAGAGCCGCCGACGATCCCACCCACTGCATGTTTTTGTTATGGTCTACGCCCATCATTTGGCCGCGGCCCATGCGGACGATGATCATCACCGGCATCAGTTCTTTCAGCCAGATGTACATGATGCGCAACTCCGCCTTGGTAGGGCCGTGTGGAGTTTCAATTACCGGCGTGAAGTTGATCCGCTCCTGCAGGATGTACTCGTGCCGCTTTTCCGCAGGGATCGCGTCGATGTCTGTTCGTGACGGCGCGATCTTCACGCCCAGCCCGGCAAACGAATAGAGAGGCTTTAGCACGAAGTTCTCCAGGTCGTCCGGTACGGCCGGCATCTGATCGAGAAACCAGGTCCGCGGCACCGACGGATGCTTCAGGTAAGGAAGCGAATACTTGCTGATCCTGAAATACCAGTTCGGATGCCCCGCCCACTCGACATCCAGATCGTCGCGGAAATCGAACGGCAGGGTTACGCCCTTCCGCTCGAGTTCATCAACGATCGCCCGGTTGTAAATCCGATGAATGTGCACGCGTCGCCCGCCGTGCTCGAAGAACAGGTTTCTGCCTTCCTTGATGATCCTCGTGATGCACACCGTACGAATGCCCAGCAGGTTCGACGTCAGCAGAAAATCGGGCAATGTCTTCTGTTCTTCCGGATGCACTTCCATCAGCACGACGTTCGCCGGGTCGTGTCCCGCAACAATCGCATCGGCCAGCAGCCGCTTGTACGAAGCCGCATCCAGGCCACTCAGGTAGTAGCGCAGATTGCGATCGAGGCCGAATGCGTCGAGATACGTATGCGCCAGCACCGGCTGATAGGCATATAGAGAAGGGAAGGCCTGCAACTCGACGAGCTTCGGTTGCAACTCACCTGCGGCATCGCGCACCAATCCAAAATCAACTTGAATGAACATCGGGTGCGCGGCTTCATTCGGCACACGAAAGCGATCCGGGATCGTGCTCTCCGAGCGAGCGTGATACTCCGGACTATCCACCAGTTGCCGGATTAGCGTCTTTCCGTCCTCTCCGAACCGCTCGACAAGCGCGGCCGGAAAGAAGCAAGGCGTCTCCGAGACCTGAAACGGCACCTCCATCCCACACCGCGCCGCCAGTTCCCGGCGGAAACGCGGGTATTTTTCCGTGGTGAATCCCGCATTGAAGGATTGCCGAAGTGAAGGAACCATAGATGAGTCGCTCTTTCTTCAACAACCCAGACAATCTGTCATCCTGAGCGAAGTCGCCGATCCGCTGGCGGATCGGTGACGGAGTCGAAGGACCCCTACACTGCCCGAACCGTTGATCCCGCACCGAGGAGTTCTACCCAAACCCAGAGCACTCATCCAAATTGTTTCTCGGCGACCCCGGCGTCTCGGCGGTGGGCTTAGCTAGTAGCTAGCAACTGCCCTACGCCTCAATCAAAAACTGCCCGCCCCGCATAATCTGTTCCTGATCGACCCAGATATCGAAATTGCGTCCGACCACGTCGATGTGCGTCGACGAATCCCACTCCGCTCCGGTGTGCGCGCCATAGGGATTTCCGAAGGCAATGTGCACACCCGGATACTTCTCGTCCTGCAGGATCTGTCCGATCACGTCTTTCAGTTCAATGTTCGTGCCGATGGCGAACTCGCCCACGCGGTCGCTGTTCTCATCGGTATGGGTGTACTTCCAGAAATCTTCTTCCAGTTCGCGATTCGACGAGTGCGCTTCGACCACGCGATTGCCCTTTACCTGAATGGTCAGCGGATTCTCTTTGAGGTCGCCAAACTTCGCGCACAAGTAGTCGCCAACCACGCCGTCAATGACAAACGTGCCGTTAACCTCGCCCGGCGTGGTGAAAATCTCTCCGCCTGGCAGGTTGCCCCACTTCTCCGGGCTGATGATCCCGCTGGTCTTGAGCCAGCGGTAGTTCGGATTCAAGTCCGCCGTCAAATCCGTGCCGGCCGCGGTCTTTGCGCGAATCTGTTTCGCTACACGGACCCGTTCGACCACCTTGGAGCTCAAGCGGTCGACACGCTGATAATCCGCGCGCATGCCCTCGATCATGATTTGCTTGTTGATGTTGACCATATGCGCGTGCCGGATCTTGCGCCGGTTTACGATGTCGGTCATCTGCATGCGCGACTTCAGTTCGTTCCGCTGCGCCCACACGGCGAAGATGCTCACCTGGCTGGTCTCAAGGTCATTGCCGATCGGCTGCGGCAAACCGGTCAGGGGACGCTCGGCCACATCTTCCAATACCCACGGGGTATAGGGGCAGCCGACCTCGTCGAGTTCGCGCGCGATGGCCGCGGCGATTTCGAGGCTGGCCTCGTCGGTGATGACCGTGACTTTTTCCGTAGGCTGAATGCGCAGGCACACGCGGACGGCGTTGCTCGCGCCCGGAGTGAGTACGGGATCGAAGGAGGTAGTTTGAAGTCGGTGTTTGGTTGGCATCATTATTTACAAGCTTTTCACTACTAGAAATTGTCATCCCGAGCGATAGCGAGGGATCTGCAGTTGGCCGGCGGACTGCAGATCCCTCGCTGCGCACTCAGTCGCTTCGCTCCGTCGTGCTTTGCTCGGGATGACAATCCGGATGAGTCGGTCGAACATCAATACTCACCCAACGTCAGACGGCCCTGGCTTCGGGCAGATCGCTCATCTCTTCGCCCAGGCCCGCCTCAGTCTCCTCGATAATGTAGTCAACCACCGCTTTCATGTCGCCGGTTTCGCGGAAGACGCGCAGTTGCCGGTCGGCGCCGGTGCCGGTCTTCATGATCTCGCGGATGTGCTCCACTTCCTGACGCGAATCCAGTTCGTCGAGCATGTCGTCGACGAACTCCAGATACTCTTCGATCAACTCGGGCTCCGGCACTTCAATCTGCTTACCGAAGTCGATCAGCTTGCCATCAAGCCCGTAGCGCGCCGCGCGCCATTTGTTTTCCATCAGCAGCGACCGCCGGTAGAGGCGGAAGCCCTGGTTGGCGGAGTAGAGCTTGTAAAGCTTCGCCACCGTGGCCTGGATCAGCGCCGCCAATGCAATCGTCTCGTCAGCCCGCATGGGGATATCGCACACGCGGAACTCGATCGTGTTGAAGAACGGATGCGGCCGGATATCCCACCAGATCTTTTTCGCGTTGTCGATGCAGTTCGTCTTGATGAGCAGCTTGATGTAATTTTCGTACTCACCCCAGCTGGGGAAGTAATCCGGCATATTCGTGCGGGGAAACTTGTCGAATACCTTGCAGCGATACGATTTCAGCCCCGTGTCCATGCCCAGCCAGAATGGCGAGTTGGTCGAGAGCGCCAGCAGGTGCGGCACAAAGTATCGCGCGTGGTTCATCAGGTGGATGGCGGTTTCGCGGTCCTCCACGCCGACGTGCACGTGCAGGCCGAAGATCAGGTTTGCCCGAGCCACCAGCTGCATGTCCTGCACAATGTTCTTGTAGCGCTCGTCCGGATAGACCTCCTGCAGCCGCCAGTCGGCAAACGGATGCGTTGCCGCCGACGCCAGCCGCAACCCGTTTTCCCGCGACAGCCGGATCATGTCCCGCCGCAGCTTCTTCAGTTCGTCCTTGGCTTCTTTGATGTTCTTGCAGACCGACGTCCCCACCTCCACCACCGACTGGTGCATCTCGGCCTTGACCCGCTCCTGCAGGATCAGCTTGCCTTTTTCGATGATCTCGGCATGAATATGCGACCGCAGGTCCCGGGTGTCGGGATCAACGGTCTGATATTCCTCTTCTATGCCAAGCGTAAAGGATGGTTTCATGGACGCACCGCACGGCCGGAAGGGGCCACCGGCAAGGTTTTAATAGTATAGCTTGGAAATACTGGTGTGGCGCGGCCTCGCCCGCGCAGGGACGGCCGTCTCGGCTGTCCCTGCTGGACCGGCCCTTAGACGGCTACGGATGTGCTGGCCTTGCGACGATCCTCGACTCCAGTGAGGCGGGCTGCCCTTGCCAGTCGGTCACATATTGCCCTGTCACCGCATCACCCTCGAAAGCACCAAAAGCAAACACATGAGCGTGCCGCCCAAAACTCGCATGCGCGCCTTGTGCAGTCGACGACGCGGTGTAAAAGAGTCTGCCCAGAGCCGAAGCCCGTTCATACTGCGGAAGAAACTCTACCGACCCGTTCTTGTCAGTCGTCGCCGTTATTTCGTGGGAAGTGCGCTCGACAGAATAGTTCTGATAGACCAAACGCACGCTTACATTACGAAGCGGTTGACCTGAGCCATTAACAACCGACACTTTCCAACTGGGTGAGGCTAAGTATCGAAAGGGCCACAGCAGCGCGACAATTAGAAGAGCAGCGAAGGCCAACCACCAACGACTGAGGTGGTATCCACCGATTGTCGAGCTAGCTACAGGAGGCACTTTCTCAAGCCTATTCCTTTGTCCCAAGCCTCTTCTTCGGCTTCGGCGTCTTCAAGTCCGCCCACTTTGGCCCGCTCAGAAACGAATGTCAGCACATCTCTCTGTTCAGGATATACAGCCTCGTCGTTATCCGTGCGCCGCTCTTGTCCAGGTCAGCCAGACGAACGAGCAGACAAGCAGCAGCATGAGCACGCTGAAGAAGACAGAAATCACAGAGAACAAATTTCGAAGCTGGTGACCAGCCTCGAACGCTCGCAGTAAAAGAACGATTGCTACAACCTGGAAGACGAGCGTGGTGATCAGGCCGACTAACACGAACATCTCAGTGAGTCCGCCAGCCACGGCCGCAAGACCAGTAGCTTTCTCTGTCGAAATGCCACGAAACGCATTGGCAAGCCCGATCAAGGTCGGCAGCCAAGGGGCCCAGACGAGAAGCAATCCCCAGAAGAAACGTTTGTTCTTCATTTGATCCATGCTCTATTACTGGCTGACCTCCGTGTCTCCGTGCCTCCGTGGTGAGCTAACCCTTCTTCCTCGGCCTCGGCGTCTTCAAATCCACCCATTTCGGCCCGCTCAGAAACGACGCCCACCGCATCTCGTCATAAGGTTTTTCGCCGCTCTGCGCTTTCTTTACGGCCAGCTCCGCCGCCGCATTCACGATCCACTCAAAATTTTCCTGCCCGACCGACGTAATCTCCGCATCCGGCGCCGGATTCATGAAGTCAATCGCATACGGCACGCCGCCCTCGACGGCAAACTCGACGGTGTTCAAGTCATATCCCAAAGCCCGGCACAGCGTCAGCGCATCTTTCTCCACGCGCTCCTTCATCGCCGGCGCGGGTGGCGGATTCCCCTTCACATACCGCTCATGATGCGGCGCCTTCGGATCGTAGCGCATGATGTGCACCTTCTCCTGCCCGACCACATAGCAGCGGAAATATTCTTCAAACTCCACGCCGTGTTGCAGCGTCATGCAGAGATCACCCGTCTGGTTGTAGTTGTTGAAGAACTCCTCCGGTGAATGGACCTTATATACGTGCTTCCATCCGCCGCCCGCATAAGGTTTCAAAAATGCCGGGAACCCGACGTACTCGAAAATCTGCTCCCAGTTCAGCGGATAGATCAAATTCCGCATCGACCGATCCGTCGTATCCGGCGGATGCTTCTGATGCGGCAGGATCACCGTCGGCGGAATCGCCACGCCCAGCTTGTGCGCCAGCGCATAGTTGAAGAACTTGTCGTCCGCCGTCCACCAGAACGGATTGTTGATGACAATCGTCCCCTGCAGTACCGCGTTCTTCAGATAAGCGCGATAGAACGGAATATCCTGCGAAATCCGGTCGACGATAACGTCGTATTTCTTCGGCTCATCCATGCGGATCCCGCCGATCGACACGAACTCCGCCTGCACATCAGGCACGTTCATGGAGTTAATCTTCTCCACCACTGCTGGTGGAAACGTGTTCTCCATCCCGAATAGAATTCCGATTTTCTTCACAAATATCTCCAACCCACAAGAATCTGAATCGTCGATTACGCCGACTAAACTCCCGGAATACGCCCACCTTCATCAGAATCCTTCTTTAGCCATGCATGCCAATCGGAAGTGGCATCTCGCCAGAGTCCGGTTCCGATTGGCAGATTCACGACCGGTTCCAGTGAAGCATCGACCGCCAAAAGGGTCCCTAGAGAGACAACGCGCATCTCCTCATTCGGAACATCCGGACCTGCGCCCGCAAACAGTTCCCACTCACCTTCTTCCCAGCGACACGCTTCGGTGATTCGCTCTCCGCGAAGCGCCGCGAGGTTAGTGGTCGCAGTCGAATCTTCGGGTACCGGATAGCTCCAGGGTTCGTGCAGCCACCTCCATACGGGCTCCTGGGTTGCAGCCCAGGGCACGCTCATATTCGGGACGTCGATTGTCCAGTGGTCTCGATCCGGGACGATCTGAAAGGCCGGAATGTCCTTCTTCTGGTAGTAGTCGAACACGCCCAACATCAACTCTCTTGCCCAACTGCTATCGACCTTGCGAAGTGTAAACGAACCCAATCCTGCGGCCTCGATAAGTTCCCGATCACGAGACGCTCTTAGTTGAGCAATAGCATCACGGATGATCTGCCCAACTTCCTCCCGCATGTAAAAGATGGCGCCCGCCAGGACGAGTTCGAAGCCGAGCGCCACATTAGCTCCGATTGTGTAAGCGAAACGCGGTGTCGTGTCGCCAATGACCACGTAGATATGCTGGCCGCTTCGAGCAATATTCTCTCGAATGTCGTCTAGCGCTCGTTTCCGCTGGGCGTCGCTGATCATCCTTCCTAATCCAATCTGACCGACAGAAACGTTAACTGGCAACTAGTAAAAATACTTTCCCGCCATCCTCCGCCAAAGCGGCCAGTCATGCTTGCTGTTGTCGTTCCACACGTCCAGCCAGTGCGGAACTTCCTTGGCGTTCAGCAGTCCCGACATCTTGAAATTCGCATCCAGGCACATGTCCCAATCCGAACTGCCCAGCACGATTTTCATCTGCCGGTAACGCGACAGAAACCAGTCATCATTCATTCCCTGCAAATAGTCCGGAGGATTGTTGAAGTACACGTTGTCATCGTAATAGCCGTCGAGCCGGTCTCTAATGTCGTACGCCCCGCTCATGCACACGCATGCCGACACCAAGTCCGGATGTCGCATCGAAAAATTCAGCGCGTGATATCCGCCGAAACTGCATCCCGTCACAAACAACTGAGGCGCCCAGTTCTTCCACTTGATGAACGGATAAAACTCATTGAGCACATACCGCTCATACTGCACGTGCCGCCAGATGCGATAGCCCGGGTGCGCGCCCTTGTTGTACCAGCTCTCGGTGTCGACACTGTCCACGCAGAACACTTGTATCTGTCCCGCGTTGATCCTCTCTTCGAGCGCCCGGATCATCCCTGCATCTTCGTACTCGAAGAAGCGTCCCATGGAACTGGGGAAGACGAGCATGGGTTGACCGGCGTGTCCGAAGACCAGCGCCTCCATATCGCGCTGCAACTCATGGCTGTAGTTCTTGTGATGTTCGCGGTTCATGCCGAGGGAGGATTGTACCCGATGTCCGTGTGCGGCTGGCTCTCGTGCCCGCCGTGTTTCCATAAATGGCCGGGTGCCACGCCCTTCTTTCGCGTTCTTTGCGAAAGAGAGTGCGTGAATTGCCCATAAAATAGATGTCCTGCCGGTGATCTATGAGCCACCTTGCCATCTGGGAATTCCACGTCAAGCAGGATTCCATTTCCGCTTTCGAAAAAATCTACGGCCCCGCCGGCGACTGGGCCCAACTCTTCTGCCTCAGTCCGGACTACCTTGGCACCGAACTCATCCGTGATCTTAACCATCCCGCTCGCTATCTCACACTTGACCGCTGGACCTCCGGCGAAGCCCTCGAGCGCTTCAAGCACGACCATCACGCTGACTACTCTGCGCTTGATCGTCAATGCGCGAGCCTGACCGAAAACGAGACTCTGTTGGGTGAATTCGATGGAGTTGACTGACAGGGGCTGAGAACCTTTTGCCGCCATTGAGTGATTTTCTCTGCGCTCTCTGCGAGTCCTTGGCGAACTCTGCGGTTTGCTTTTCGTCGGCGACCTGCGATGAGCCGACTAAAATGTCCCCATGCGCGCAATGGTTCTCGAAACTCCACGGCCGATTGAGGATTCGCCGCTTCAACTGCGCGACGTCGCGATTCCCACCCCCGCCCCAAACGAAGTCCGCGTCAAAGTCCATGCCTGTGCCCTTTGCCACACTGACCTCCACGTGATCGAGGGTGACCTCCCTCCGCACAAGCGTCCGATCATCCCCGGCCACCAGATTGTCGGCACAATCGACGCCCTCGGCGCCAACGTTACCGCATATAAGGAAGGAGACCGCGTCGGCATCCCCTGGCTTCACTCAACCGACGGTATCTGTGACTACTGTCGCCGTGGCCTCGAGAACCTCTGCCCCACAGCCCGCTTCACCGGATACGACGACGACGGCGGCTACGCCGAATACACCACCGTGCCTGCCGATTTTTGTTATTCCATCCCCGCCGCCTTCGACAACCTTCACGCAGCGCCGCTTCTCTGCGCCGGCATCATCGGATACCGCTCCTATCGCCTCTCCAACATCCGTCCTGGCGAGAATCTCGGCCTCTACGGTTTCGGCGCTTCCGCCCACCTCGTCATCCAACTTGCCCGCCATCAGAACTGCAATGTCTTCGCCTTCACCCGAACCGAAGCCCACCGCGCCCACGCCCGCCAACTCGGTGCCCAATGGACCGGTCGCGCCGAAGACACGCCGCCGGAACCGCTCCACGCCGCTATCATCTTCGCCCCTGCCGGATCGCTCGTCCGCGATGCCCTGCGCGTGCTGCGCAAGGGCGGCACGCTAGCCTTGGCCGGAATCACCATGTCGCAGATTCCCGCCCTCGATTACGCTCTGCTCTATCACGAGCGGACAATCCGTAGTGTGGCCAACAGCACGCGCCGGGATGCCCGGGAATTTCTCCAACTCGCCGCCGATATTCCGGTGCAGTCCGATATCCAGACGTTTGATCTCGCCGCCGCAAATCATGCCCTGCAGGCTCTAAAGAAGAGCAGTCTTCAAGGGGCAGCCGTTCTGCGGATCTCCTGAGCGGCCTTCGTCCTCGATAGTCCTCGATACGCTCGCCAGGAAACTCTCCTCATCCCCACCGGCGGAAGTCAGAGCCCGAACCCGTTCGTCACAAGCCCAGGTGAGTATTCTCACAGCGTCGCTTGCGACACTGCTGGTATTGTAGCCACGCCTTTCTTTTGCTTGTTGCAGGTCGATGCAGTCGAGTGGCGCCTTGCCAGCTTGAATCCCGCATATCGACGGGAGGCGTTCGACTCTGTCCGCGGCGTCACCGCCTGTCAGATTGCTGTGTAAAAGCTCTTGGGGGTGACCCGTGACGTACTCAAGTTTCGGACGGTGGTTCTCTCTTCTCCTGTTCTGCTTTGTTCTCCCTGCTCTGGCGGTTGCCCAGACCGCTACAACCTCTCTGCAAGGGCAAGTCCTTGACCCGCTGGGAGCCGCTGTCCCCGGCGCCCAGGTCGTTCTCACGAACGTGGACACCGAAGCCTCGCGTACGATTACCACGGATGCGAACGGTAATTATCTGTTCGCCAGTCTTCCTCCGGCTAACTACCGGCTCCGCGTTGAGGCTGCTGGCTTCCGGACCTATGTACAGACGAACCTCCACCTGCTGGTGAACTCGCCCATGCGTCAGAATGTTTCCTTGACCGTCGGCGCGCGTCAGGAAATGGTGGAGGTGTCGGCGGCTGCGGAGCGCCTGAACACCATCGATGCCAGCGTCGGCAACGCCTTCGCTGAAAATCAGGTCAAGCAGCTTCCCCTCGAAGCACGCAACGTGGTGGGCCTGTTGAGCCTGCAGGCTGGCGCTGTCTTCCTTCCGGGCCAAGAGGACATCCGGTACAACGATCCGCGCAGCGGCGCGATCAGTGGGGGCCACTCCGACCAGACCAACGTCACTATGGATGGCGTCGACGTCAACGATTCGCAGAACGGCTACTCGTACAGCTCGGTCTTGCGCGCCACCCTCGACTCGGTGCAGGAGTTCCGCGTCACCACCACCAACTACGGAGCCGATCAGGGACGCTCCAGCGGCGCCCAGGTCTCGCTCGTCACCAAGAGCGGATCCAACACTCCGCACGGGGCTCTCTACTGGTACCACCGCAACACGGCCTTCTCATCGAATGAATTCTTCAACAAGCTGTCTCAGTACCAGGATGCGGAGCGGCTCGGGCAACCTGTCGATAATCGCCCGCCCAAGCTGCAGAAACACATCTACGGGGCCTCGCTCGGCTTTGCGCCGATCAAAGACCGCCTGTTCTTGTTCGGAAACTTCGAGAACCTGCGCTTGTCCGCCCAGCAATCGGTCGAGCGCTACGTTCCGTCAGATACCATGCGTGACGGCATTTTGGTCTATACCTGTGCCGATCCCTCCGCCTGCCCCGGAGGCACCGCCCAGGGATTCACCGACACCCATAACATTCCTGCTGGATGGTATGGCGTTGGCCCGGACATCCTGGCGCAACTGGACCCCCTCGGGATCGGTCCCAGTGTTGCCGCCTCTGACTACTTCAAGCAATTTCCCGTTTCCAACTCCAGTGGCCGCGACGGTGTGTTTCTGCCCGGCGGAGGCATTGTTGGCAATATCACGGGCTACCGCTTCGGTGCTCCCATTACCAAGGACTGGTGGACCTACATCGTGCGTGCCGATTTCAATCTCGACCGTTCCGGCAAACATCAGTTGACCTGGCGCGGAAACCTGCAGAACGATCGCGATGTTGACCAACCCCGGTATTGCTCTGGCGGAGAATGCACGCCGCCTCTGAATATCACTGCCGGCAACAACCGTGGAATGATGGCCGGCTATACCGCCGCGATTACTCCTCATCTCGTCAACAATCTTCGCTACGGTTACACCCGGATCGGAAGCCACCAGGGCGGAACTCTGAACTCTGCTTTTGTCAGCTTCCGTTTCATTGACGACATCAATGGGTTTGATACCGCGGGCAGCGAGAACAGTGGCCGCATCGTTCCCACCCACAACTTCCTCGATGACCTGACCTGGAACGTTGGCAAACACACCCTGCAGTTCGGCGCCAATCTCCGGTTCACGCGGGTCGAAACCGACACCAACGTGAATTCCTATCCTTACGTCGTCACCAACGGTTCTTGGGTCTCCGGCAACGGAAAGACGTATATTCCCGGTCGTTACAGCTGCCCCTACGCCGCCTGCGACGAGGTCCCGGCGGCCAGCGACGATTCGTACGCCTCATATGCCGACTCTTGGATCGACATCCTCGGCGTTCTTTCCGAAACCGACGCCACTTACAACCACGACCGCAACGGTAACGTCATTCCGTTCGGTGACCCGATCAAACGGCACTGGGCGACAAATGGCTACGAGTTCTACGCCCAGGACAGCATCAAGATCAAATCGAACTTCAATATCGTCGCCGGCTTGCGCTGGGGTTACACCAGCCCGCCCTGGGAAACGAGCGGATTGCAGGTTGCTCCCGACAGACGGCTAGGCGATTGGTTCAACATGCGGGCCCAGTACATGGCAGACGGCAAGCCTGCCAGCGAGATTCCACTAATCAACTTCGACTTGGCGGGACCCGTCAATCACAGCGATCTGGGCTTCTATGACAAGCAGTACAACAACTGGTCGCCCCGCTTGGCCTTTAGCTACAGTCCGGACTGGAAGGACGGCTGGCTGGGTAAGTTGGCTGGCGGACCCGGCAAAACCGTCATCCGCGGCGGCTATGGGGTCGTCTATGACCAGATCGGTCTCGCCCTTGCCTATCACTTCGACAGCGTCGGCGCCTTCGGCTTGGCCAGCCCTGTGACCAGCCCTTGGCATGCGCACAGTGAAGACGATCCTGACGTTCGCTTCGTCGATCTCTACACCGTTCCCGACACGCTACCCGACCCAGAAAACGTAACCTTCCCCTACACTCCGCCTACAGCGGCCGGGGCCATCAACTCCACTATCGACACCAATGTCAAAACGCCCTACTCGCAGACGTTCAATTTCTCGATCGGGCGCGAATTGCCCTGGAAAACGACTTTGGAATTGAGCTACGTGGGACGGCGCGCCAGCCGCATTCTGACTCGCCGCGATCTGGCGATGCCGCTCAACCTCACCGACACCGTTTCCAAGACCGACTATTTCACTGGAGCGCGTCAGCTCATCGACGGATTGACGGCGGTGGATCAGGATTGGACGCAACTTCCCGCCATTCCGTATTGGGAGAACATGTTCCCCACGGCGGCTGACAGCTATAACGCTGCTTACGGCGCTGACTACGGTTATGTCACCAATAACACCCAGGCGGTGGGATTCGACTTCAGCGGCCTGGAAGGCGATTGGACCACTGGCCTCTATTCGCTGGACGAATTCTGCGATCCTGACTGCAGCAAGTTCGGGGCTTTCGCCTACTTCGATCCGCAGTGGGACGCTCTCGGCGCCCTCAGCTCCGTCGGCCGCTCCAACTACAACGCACTCCAGGTCTCGTTCCGCAAGCAATACAGCAACGGGTTGCAGTTTGATCTGAACTACACCTTCTCCAAGTCTATGGATCACAGCTCCGCCGCCGAGCGCGGCAGCAGTTGGACAGACTTCGGAGCCGGTGGTTACTCCGATTTTCTCATCAACTCCTGGGACCCCAAACAAAGCTTTGGCAACTCGGACTTTGATGTGCGCCATCAGATCAACTTCAACTATTTGGCGGATCTTCCCTTCGGTAAAGGCAAGAAGTTTGGCAGCGGAGCCCATGGTTTCCTCGATGCTGTGATCGGAGGATGGCAGACCACGGGCATCCTGCGCATCAACAGCGGCATGCCTTTTGACATTCTCAACTGCCGTTCCTGCTGGCCCACGAACTGGCAATTGCAGGGCAATACTCAGTACACGGACCTTGGGGCGGTGCGAAAACTCCTCGGCCACACGCTCAACGCTCCCGGCCTGGGTGGCAAACCGAGCCCCTTCAAGGATCCACAGAAAGTGCTCGACTATATCCGCTACTCCTATCCCGGCGAAGGAGGCCAGAAGAACCGCTTACGGGGAGACGGCTACTTTACGTGGGATGTCAGTATGGCCAAAGCATTCAAAATGCCCTACAACGAGAATCACCTCCTCAGGTTCCGCTGGGAGGTTTTCAACGTCACCAACACCAACCGGTTCGATGTCGGCTACCTGATTGCGATTCGCGATTTCGCCTCGACCTTCGGTTCCTACAACCAGATTTACTCCGGTTGCGACGGAGCCGCTGGGCGCTGTATGCAAGCCAGTTTGCGATACGAATTCTGAGCGTTCTCAAAACCGGATCCCTCAACCGACCCCGGGCATGCCCGGGGTCTTTTTAGTCTCAAAGCTTGTACTTGCGAGCCCAGACGCACTCGAGAGAGAAGATGGGAGACACAAATCCGCCCGAACTCGCTCACCGCCACAACCCCTTTCAATAAATGCCTCTAATACCCTTAGGTACCCTGTTTTTTCAATAACTTAGGACCATTCACTGCAGTCACCCCCCACTCAACCCCAATTTTCGCCAGTTGGGTGTCTTCTGCGTGTATAAAGGACGTAGCCTCAATAAGATCAAGCTGTCGAATTCCACGCATAGAAACTTCCAGGTTTCATCCGTGGAAAACGTTTATCCGGGGTGAGGTGCCCACGTCTCGGTTGTTCGAGAGTGTGGAATGACGCCAAAGGGAAAGTTCTATTTTCGAGCTGTACCCGGTCTTGGCTGAGAGCAGATAGCCGAGAGCTGGGTTTAAGGAAAGCGAGAGCAGAATGCATAAGCCGATCAAGTATGTAGAAAAGGCTGTCACCATCGCCGCCTCTGGCGCATGGGCAATTTTGGAACGCCTGAATCGCATCTCTCCCAATCCCTCTCCGACCCCGAAGTGGTCCGACAAGCCGCTCTTGAAGTCCTGGGAGAAGTCCAAGCCGCCTCTTGGCTGGCCGCGCTCGACCGACTCGCTCTGCCCCAAGTGCGTCCCTGAAATCCGTCAGCAGATCCTCGATGGCCATCTTCCTGTCGACATCCTGATGAACGAGAAAGTCGGCGAAGTGAAGGCCCAGATTGTCGAAAAAGACGGCAAGCTTTGGATGGTCAAGGACTGCCCCAAGCATGGCCATTTCGAGGACCTGATGTCGATCGACCTCGAATTCTCGCGCCACCTCGAAGAGGTCTTTCCCGGCCGCGATATCAAGGCCCACAGCGATGAGCACCTCCATCACCACGGATCATCCACCGTGAAGTATGGCCGCGGCGCCGTCCTCACCGTCGACCTGACCAACCGCTGCAACATGATGTGCGATCCCTGCTTTATGGACGCCAACCAGGTCGGTTTCGTCCACGAGCTTACCTGGGAAGAAATCAAGACCGTCCTCGACAACGCCATCACCGTCAAGCCGCGCCGCCAGATGTCGGTACAGTTCTCCGGCGGCGAACCGACGCTCTCCCCATACTTCCTCGATGCCATCCGCTACGCTCGCAAGGTCGGATACAACTCCGTGCAGGCCGCGACCAACGGCATCGAGTTCGCGAAGAGCTTCGAGTTTGCCCAGCAGGCCGTTGAAGCCGGACTCCGCTACGCCTACCTGCAGTTTGACGGCATCGGCAACGCCGCCAACTCGCATCGCGCCGTCGGCAACCTGTTCGACGTGAAACTGAAGGCCATCGAAAACCTGCACAAGGCCGGATGCGAAATCGTGCCGGTCATCACCATCATCAACGGCATCAACAACGAGCAGGTCGGACGCATCATCCAGTTCGCGCTCGACAATCCCAAGACCATCAGTTTCCTCAGCTTTCAGCCGGTCAGCTTCACTGGCCGCGACGAAGCCATCACCGACGACCGCCGCGTCGCCCAGCGCTACACGCTCGCTCACCTCGCTCACGACGTCAAGAATCAGACCGGCCTCGGCGAGCCCGCTCGCGACTGGTTCCCCATCAGCTTCATGGGCACCTTCAGCGACTGGGCCGACCTGATGCACGCTCAGGACGCCAACAACAACTGGGGCCAGCTGAGCTGCGGTTGCCATCCGAACTGCGGAACCGGCATGGCCGTCATGATCGACAAGGAGACGAAGGAAGCCGTCCCGGTCACTGCCTTTCTGAAGGGCGACCAGCTCGGCAAGGACATCGCCAAGGTTAACGACGCTGCGCGCGGCAAGTTCTGGACGGTCGCCGGCATGGCGCTGCTCCTGATGAAGAACTACGACCCGTTCAAGGCGCCGAAGCACTTCAAGATGATCGACCTGTTGCGCAAGTTCGATAAGAACTACAACGCCACGGGTCACAACTATGGCAAGGTCGGCCCAGACCGCACGCTCGACGACGTCATGAAGCGCCGCACCGGCGACCGCTGGAACTTCCTGTTCGTCGCCGGCATGTGGTTCCAGGATCTGTTCAACTATGACTTCCGTCGCACCGAGCAGTGCATTATTCCCTACGCCACGCAGGAAGGCGAGATCAGTTTCTGCGCCTACAACACCGGCGTGGGGTGGCGCAACATCATCGAAAAGATGCACATGACGGCCACACTCACCAAGTGGTACGAGGAGCATGGACGTCATGAAATCTTCGCCGGCGGCAAGAAGGTCAATGTCCCTAGCAAAGACGACGGCACGTACGTCTATCTCCGCGAAGAGATCGTCACCAACGAGGTCCAGCACGACCTCGACAAGCTGGGCATCGCCAAGACCGCCCGCGAGGAGAAGATTCGCGCTCGGAACGAGAAGATCAAGCACGACGCCGCCTACGACGCCCGCATGGCCCAGCTCTATCGGGAAGTCATCCTGAAAGAGAAGCCGGCCACTTCGAATGAAGCCGGATTCATCCCGCTCGGCGCCATCGCCAAGCCGAGCGGCAATGGAGCCAACGGCAACGGCGCGGTCCAGAAGACCGAGGAAGTCGAAGAGCCAGTAGCCGGTGACTAGGTTGTGCCGGCTAGGCATAGCTCTGCAGATGTTCTGAGGCCGCTCTTCGGAGCGGCCCTTTTCTTGTCTGCCGCGATCGTTTGTTCCTCTATCCTGGAAAGGGGTGAAGATTGGCCAGGAAACTCCACAAGGCCCGCCGGGGACACACGCACGCTCCTCATCAACTTTGTGATCTTCGGAGCGACGAACATCGGCCCGTGGAGCGCCCGCATCTGATAGTGTGGGAAAACCATGTCCAACGTATCGCTTTCCACGAAACAACGGGAAGAAATACTCCGAGCCTTGAAAGCCCGCTTTGAGAAGAACATGAACCGCCACAAAGGTCTTGAATGGCCTCAAGTGCAGGCCAGGCTCGAAGCGAATGTCGAAAAACTGCGGTCACTTCATGAAATGGAACGAACCGGCGGTGAGCCGGATGTCGTCGGCCACGACAAGAAGACCGGCGAATACATTTTTTTCGATTGCTCCGAGGAAAGCCCGAAAGGCCGCAGAAGCCTCTGCTACGACCGTGAAGCGCTGAACTCCAGGAAAGAACACAAGCCAAAAGACAACGCTCTCGACATGGCAGCCGCCATGGGCATTGAGTTCTTGACAGAGGAGGAATATCGCGACTTGCAGGAACTCGGCGAGTTCGACACGAAAACGTCGAGTTGGGTGAGAACACCTTCCGCGATCAGAAAACTCGGCGGCGCCCTCTTTTGTGATCGCCGCTTCGACACGGTCTTCCTCTACCACAACGGCGCGGAATCGTACTATGCCGCCCGAGGGTTCCGCGGCTCGCTTAGAGTCTGAATCTGTCTGCGGGGGCATCGTCAGCCGTGTTCGACGCGTGCCTTGATATCGGCGTGCGCCTCCTCAATGAGCCCGGTTAGCGCTTCGGTGTTTGTGGCGGTTCCCGGTCTCAACTTCACATGGCGCATGAACTTGCCTCTACCTTGCAGCAAGCCGGCCGGATCCGGTAGCGCTGCGCCGTGAAAGAAGCCTACATTCACGTGCGACGTGAAGACATTGACATAGCCGAAGGGCGCATCTCCCAGACATGCAACTGGGCACCCGTCATGCAACAGCTCCCGGACTTCGTCCCCGCATCTTCGCATCACCTCAAACCACTCGCACGCGATGGCCCCCAATTCCCCAGCATGCTCTTTCATCCACGAATCGATGGCCGGGTCCCGTTCGACCGCGCCGTTGAAGCGCAACAGTTGCGCTCTCATCGTGTCGTCTTGAGAACGGAGGTGGCCCAGCCTGTGCCTTGTCGCTTTCACCCAACAGAGAGTGCCCCACCCTTGCGTTCTTTGCAAGGCTGGGAATCAGGACTCCTGTCGGTTCGTTTGGGGAAAATGACTGAGCCCCGGCCGAGACATTCTTGCGGAAATATGGTGTCAGGGGGTCTTTCCACTAGTGAATTTGTGTTATTGACCTGCTTTCACCGTTCTGCCTTCCGCAGATTTCTCGCTGAAACAGGCCCTTTCTCACGCTCGCCTGTGACATTCCTCACAGGTTTGGTCGGATTCACCGCTCTACTCTCGCGACGATCCATCGCGAACTCCCAGGTCATTCCTCCGTGCGCGTGGCTGGATCGCAATCATGATCACTGTTCGCATGTGCCTCCGTCAGTTGTGCGAGCGGTGATAGTAGGCCGCGCTGCCTGGCTCGACGTCGATCGCAGGCAGCAATGGCCGCGAAGAGGCCCTTCATGCGGAAACACGCCCTTGTGCTGGTGATCTTTCTGTGCAGCCTGCTGTCGCTGCGTCTGGCAAGTCAGTCGAACAGTTCGGCCGTGGAAGGCACAGTGCAGGACGCGTCGGGCGCTGCCATCCCTGACTGTGCCGTTACTCTGGTGAACTCCGGCACAGGCGCAAGACTCATCACGACCACCGACGGTGCCGGCGTTTACCTCTTCCCATCCGTCCTGCCGGGTGTGTATTCGCTGAGAGTCGCGAAGGATGGGTTCAAGTCGTATTCGATCACCGACTTCAGCGTGACCGTTTCGCAGCGTGCCACGCAGAACGTCGTGCTGCAGGTCGGCGTGGTCTCGGAGAGCGTAGTTGTCGAGGCATTCGGATCCGGAACGCTGGTCGAACCTACGTCGAACGAGCTCGGTACGATCATCGAGCGCCACAGCGTCCAGGCCCTCCCCCTGAACGGCCGCGACTTCCTGCAACTGGGCATGCTCTCGGGCGCCGTGCAGGATTCCGGCACTCTGGCCTCCGACTTCCTCACCCTGCAGGTTGGACATCCGGATCGCGCCATCATCATCGCCGGCAACGAGCAGGACCTCACCGGGTTCCTGATCAATGGGATGTCCACCGCGGGAAGCCGCCTCGGCCATGCATCGCTGAACCTGTCGGTGGCGGCGATCGATCAATTCAAGGTCCATGAGGGTTTCTTCCTGCCCTCAGAAGCACCGCATGACGCCGGCGTGATCAGCGTCGCGACCAAGTCCGGAAGCAACCAGTTGCACGGAGAGGCATTCGAGTTCGTGCGCAACAATGCGTTCGATGCCAGGAACTACTTCGACCCCGCGGGTGCACCCCCGCCCCCTTCCGCCGCAACCAATTCGGCGCCGCGATTGGCGGGCCGATCCGCAAGGACAAGCTGTTCTTCTTCGCGCACTATGAAGGACGGCGCCAGATGCTCTCCGGCACCGCCAAGGCCACGGTGCCGTCGGCCAAGATGTTCGGCGGAGATTTTTCCGAACTGCTCGACCTGAGCACGCCGGTGGTGATCTACGATCCGGAGAGTTTCGACCCGGGAACCGGCCAGCGGCAGGCGTTTCCCGGCAATGTGATCCCGCCGGAGCGCATGAATGCCATGTCTACGAAACTGCTTGCGTATTACACGCCGGCCGCTGCCTATGCCCGCGAGAATGTCATCGGCAACCCTCGCACCACGGACAACTACGATCAGTACGGCGTGCGCATCGATGTGAATCTCGGCGCGAAGCACAATCTGTTTGGCCAGTTTGTACACGAGAACTCGCCGACGCTCGATGCCGGATTGTTCCCGCTTTCAGGCTATGGCTATCCGCTGAACACCAATCTCGTCATGGTGCAGGTCACAAGCTCGCTGACCTCCCGTCTGGTGAACGAGTTCCGCGTCGGCTGGGTCCGGCCGTCGGTCTTTTATGCCGGCGAGAGCCAGCCGGGCATCCAGGACACTCTCGGATTCACAGGTACGGCCGACCACAACGGCGTTCCGGGGATCTTTCTGGATGGTTTCAGTCTCTCCGGGAATCCGCAGAATGCTTCCTTCGGACGCAATCAGGGACTGATCGGAAACATCGACAACCAGTACCAGATGCATGATGGGCTAAGCTATCTCAAGTCCGGCCACGAGATCAGCTTTGGCATTGATCTGCGTTACATCCGCAGCGTGCAAGAGAGCTCGAATTTCTATTCTCGCGGCGGCGTCTGGTTCAGTTCGATCTTTACCGCACAGCTGGCGGACGATGGCAGCGGAGCGCTGCTGCCAGTACCCGGAACCGGCAACTCGTTCGCCGACTTCCTGCTGGGCATGCCGAAGAACGGGAGTGTGACGTCCATGCCACGCACGCATTTCCGCTGGACCGAACTGGCTCCCTATTTCCAGGACACGTGGCGCGTCCGGCCCGGCCTCACGGTCAATCTCGGTCTGGGGTGGAACCTGAGCACTCCGCCCAACGCTGTGGGTTCCGATCGCAACTATCCCCACGCGTTCGATTTCGAAACCGGCCAGGTGAAGTTCGCTGCGCTCGGGCAGATCAGCCCGCAGGTGTACAAGATCGATCTCAACAATTTCGCGCCCCGTGTCGGGATTTCGTGGCAACCAAGTTTCTCGCCGGGAACGATCGTCCGCGCTGGAGCCGGCATCTACTACCCAGCCGTGAATGCGCTGTATGAACTTTTTGCCATCACCGCGCCGGGCGTGGCGATCGTGCAGTCGATCACCAATAATCCCTCACAACCACTGCCGGCTTATGTACTGGGCGACAACGTGTTTCCCCCCATTTCACAAACGCCCATCACGCCTGAATTCGCCGAGAACATTCACGGAGTCGTATTTGGCCTCGATACCAGACTGCGCACGCCGTACATCCAGCAGTGGAGTCTGGCGATTCAGCATAGCCTCGGTCCGAATACCATCGCCGAGATCGATTACATCGGTTCTCAGTCGCGCAAGCTACCGATTCGATGGAATGCCGACGATTGCTCTGTGCCGGACTCGCTGATCTGTGATCAGTCCGTGCGGCCCTATCCGCAATTCCCATACCTCTATATGGCAGCCAACGAAGGCACAGCCAGTTACAACGCATTCGTCGCGAAACTGCAGCGTCAGTTCGCGCGAGGCGTCAGTTTTACCGTGAACTACACCTGGTCGAGATCACTCACCAACACGGTGCAGGGTGGTGCTCCCGTTGGCATCAATCAGCGCGGCACGTGCCTGAGCTGCGACAAGGGTCTCGCTGGCTTTGATGTGCCACAGCGCTTGGTAGCGAGCGGCGTCTGGGATTTGCCCTTCGGCAGAAACCGCAGATACCTTACTTCGATTGCTCCGGCCTGGAATCACATCGTAGCTGGCTGGACGCTCAACGCGATTGCGACTTTCTCCCAGGGAAATCCTTTCACCGTGATCGCTGCTTCGAGCACGGCGATGGATCCGATGACCCTGTTCCGTCCGAATCGCTTGTGCGACGGCCGTTCCAGTCTCGCCAACCACGATGTCCGCAGCAACGGACATTACTGGTTCGATACGTCCTGCTTTGCTGTGCCTGCTCCCAACTACTTCGGAGACTCGGGGACGAACATCATCACAGGCCCCGGAACCAACAACTGGGACATTGGCATCGGGAAGGTTATCCGTCTGCGCGAGTCCATGAGCCTGCAAGCGCGCACCGAACTGTTCAACGCTTTCAACCATGCGCAGTTCAACAACCCCGCCAATGTCATGACGGACACGAACTTTGGCCGCATCACCACCGCGCGGGCTGCCCGCGAACTGCAGTTCGGCGTGAAGCTGCTCTGGTAGGACAATAGCCGGAGTCAGGTACGATTTGGGACGCACATTCCAGAGTGTCTCCGGTCTGCTGCGAGTTTTGCCTTCAGTGGCCTTCGCACCGCACCGAAGTAACGCGTGTCCAGTTGGGATCACAGCGGGGTCGCGCACCGCGCATTAGAATACCGCCTGTCCTGTCGATCGCGACGGTATCTCCATGTCCAAATATGATGAGCAGCTTCTGGAGTTCGAGAGCTACGCCCGAGGCAACGTAAGCGTCGAGTCTTGCATGCAGCACATGGCGCAGCGTCTCCATGAGAACACCACGCGGTACAACTGGGTTGGCTTCTACCTCATGGAGGCCCCCGCCTGTGACACGCTCGTGCTTGGCCCCTATGTCGGCAGCTTCACGCCCACTCCGCGCATCCCGATCGACAAGGGCCTCTGCGGCGCCGCTGCCACCACTGGCAAGACCGTCGTCATCAATAATGTCGCTGCCGATTCCCGCTACCTCGGCTCCGACAACGTGAAGTCCAATATCGTCGTGCCCATCACGGTCAAGGGCCGCGTCATGGCAGAACTGGACGTCGAAAGCTACTTCGCTGATGCCTTTCCTCCCGCCGAGCAGAAGTTCCTCGAAGCCTGCGCCCGGCTGGTCGAACGCCAAATGCAACGCTCGTAGGCGGTCTGCCCCAGGGAATTCGTCGGGACCGGCCGGCCCCCGGGAAGCCCCAGTTTTCCCTTGAGTGGCGACTTTGGCCTGGCGCCGCAACCCACTGTCAGGGTGCCACTTAGCACTCTATTACGCACACCTATGTACGTACAGAAAAGTACTGACAATGTTCCACGTGGAACATTTCGCACATCCACCTCCAGGCCGAGCCCGGTGTCAGGAAGTGCCCGACGGCTTCGCCAGATCCTCCAGTTCGATCTTGGCCAGGCCGTATATGCCCACCTCGTCGAGGTCGAGCTTCACGACCTGATGTCCTCGCGAGGTCCCCGTCGTATATTTCACCGGCTTCATCTCTCCCAGCGTGCCGCTCCAGGTGACCGCGCGTACCGCTTTGCCGCTCGGGATCGAGACTTGCGCCTTCAGGCCGCGTGCGGGCGTGATCGCGCCGTCCACGGTTACGTCGTAGTTCACCATGTGGAGAAGCATCCAGCGATCGGCTTTTTCCATCATCGTGGTGATTTCGACATAGGGCGCTGGCGACGTGAGGCGCGTGACGCGCCCGCCGAGCTCGGCGGGGATTTTGCCCGACACACGTTCCAGCGCCTGACGCAACGCGGGGTCCATGCGGTTCCGCGTGTAGCCTTCGGGGATGTCGGCAAACACGTCGGCCATGGTCGGACCGAAGGTCGTGTAGTCGCCTTGCGCTTTCATCGGGATCAGGAAGCGTGACGGTGGAATCGCAAGCGGAACGAAAACGACTTTGCCTTTTCCTATGCGCTTCGTGGTATCCCGCGCCGGATACTTTCCGCCCAGCAGTTGCGCCAGTGGAATCTGAGGCTGCGCCAGGCCGTACTGATCCTTGCTGCCGCTGGCGCCAAGAATGAGCAACGTGCCGCCTGA
>Ga0335084_10001044_pt1 | contig 25143 bp, 21 predicted proteins | sample Lox_Sample_44_FD_206721 | JGI IMG/M metagenome (GOLD analysis project Ga0335084, IMG submission 206721) | Soil microbial communities from Loxahatchee National Wildlife Refuge, Florida, United States - Lox_Sample_4.4 | ecosystem: Environmental > Terrestrial > Soil > Wetlands | place: USA... | reverse complement strand
TGCCGGGCAGGCGAAGCGGCGACGACGTGGAGCTCGCGGGGGGCATGCGCGTGCCGATTCCCGCCGAGCTTCGCGCGAAGGCCGGCGCCGAGCTCACCGTGGGGATCCGTCCCGAGCATCTCGCCGCCGGCGGGACCGGTCCGGAGTTCGGCATCACCGTGGACACGATCGAGGCGCTGGGCGCCGATTCGCTCGTGCACGGCGTCTTCGGCGGCGCCCCGCTCGTGGTGCGCATGGACGGGAGCAGCGTGCCCGCGCTCGGCTCGGCGCTCGCGGTGCGCGCGCAGGCGGGCAAGGTCTTCTTCTTCGACACGGCTTCCGGCAAGCGGATCGAGGCATGACGCCCGGTGCGAGGCGCATCGAGGAGCTGAGCCTCAATTCGTCCGCGCCTCCCGGCCAGCTGCTCTACGACGGGTGGGTCGTGCGCCTGCTGCGCGGCAAGGCCAAGCGCGCGCGCAGCGTGAACGCGGTGTACGAATCGAGCGTGCCGCTCGCCGAGAAGATCCCGTATTGCGAGCGCATGTACGAGGCCGCGGCGCTGCCGGCGCTCTTTCGCATCACGCCCTTTTCACTGCCCGCGGGCCTCGACGAGGAGCTCGCGCGCCGCGGCTACGAGCGCTTCGACGACACCGCCGTGCAGGCCATGTCGATCGACTGCGGGAAGCTCGACGGCGGCGATGCCCAGGCCATGGACCTCTCCGCGTGGTGCGAGGCGGTGGGCGAGCTTCGCCGTTCGCCCATCGGGCATCGCTCCTCGCACTACGCACGGCTGGACGGAATGCCGCTCGCCAAGCGGGCCGTCGCGATCAAGTCGCAGGGACGCGTGCTTGCGACGGGGCTCACGATCGTCGAGGGCGATTGCGCGGGCCTCTTCGACATCGTCACGCACGAGGAAGCGCGCCGCCAGGGCCACGCTCGAAACGTGGTCTCGAGCCTGCTCAGGCTCGCCTGGGAGCTGGGTGCCCGGCATGCCTACCTGCAGGTCCAGCGCGACAACGAGCCGGCGCGGCGCCTCTACGCGCGGTTCGGCTTCGAGGAGAAGTACCTCTACTGGTACCGCGGCCGGCCCGGGCAGGAGCGATGAAGCGCTACGACATCACCGCTCTCGCGCGCGAGCTGGGCCTCGCGTGCCGGCGCCGCGGCGCGATGGTGGCCACCGCCGAGTCCTGCACCGGCGGCGGCGTGGCCGAGGCGATCACGCGCATCTCCGGAAGCTCCGCGTGGTTCGACCGCGCGTTCGTCACCTACACGAACACCGCGAAGAAGGAGATGCTCGGCGTCGCGCCGCGATCGCTCGCGGCCCACGGCGCCGTGAGCGCGCAGGTGGCCCGCGAGATGGCCGAAGGGGCGCTCGCCTTCAGCCATGCCGATGCGAGCGTGGCCATCACGGGAATCGCCGGTCCCACGGGGGGCAGCCGCGCCAAGCCCGTGGGCCTCGTGTACGTCGCCTGGGCGGGCCGCCAGGGCGGCGCGCAGGTCCGCCGGTTCCGCTTCCGGGGCGGAAGGGACGCCGTCCGGGAGCAGTCTATTGCCTTTGCGCTTCAAGGACTTATATCGCTCCTGGCCTGACCCCTTGACAGGCAGAACGATCGTTCTGTAGCCTTCGGCAGAACAATCGTTCTGTCATCGAAAGGCAGGCCGTGGCGTTGAATTCCCAGAAGCCCCAGCTCGACCGCGAGTACCTGGAGAAGCTCCAGGACTACTACGCCGAGCACAAGGTGATCCCGTCGTACTCCGTGCTGGCGGGGCTGTGGGGCATCTCGGCCAAGTCGTGGGTGGCCGCGTGCGTGAAGCGCTTCGAGGAGGCCGGCTATCTCGACTGGACTCCCGACCGGCAGCTGAAGCCGGGCACGCGCTTCTTCGAGCGGCGCTTCGCGGATTCGGCGGTGCAGGCGGGCCTTCCGAACCCGGCGCTTTCGGACGGCTACGACCTCATCACGATCGACGACTATCTCGTCCGCGTTCCGTCCAAGACCGCGCTCGTGCGCGTGAAGGGCGATTCGATGGTCGATGCGGGCATCCGCGAAGGCGACCTGCTCGTGGTCGAGCAGCAGCCCAACGCGAACGTGGGCGACATCGTCGTGGCGATCGTGAACAACGAGTTCACGGTGAAGTACCTGGAGCGGGAGAAGGACGGTTTCGTCCTGAAGCCCGCGAACAAGGCGTATCCGGTCATTCGCCCCAGAGGGGGCTTCGAGATTTTCGGAGTGATGGCGGGGTTGGTGAGGCGAACGCGGTAGCTCATTCCATGAGCTTGTCGCCCGCTAACCTCCATAGCGTCTTCAACGAACCAACGATGGGATAATTCAAATGCTCAAAGTCATCACCAGCCCCGCGGACGCCCCCAAAGTGGACGAGAACAAGGCCAAGGCCCTCCAGGCGGCGCTCTCGCAGATCGAGAAGCAGTTCGGCAAGGGTTCCATCATGAAGATGGGCGATGCCGACGTGGAGCAGGGCATCCAGGTCGTGTCCACGGGATCGCTGGGCCTCGACATGGCCCTGGGCGTGGGCGGCTTGCCCCGCGGGCGCGTGGTCGAGATCTACGGCCCGGAATCCTCGGGCAAGACCACGCTCACGCTGCAGGTCATCGCCAACGTCCAGAAGCTGGGCGGCACCGCCGCCTTCATCGACGCGGAGCACGCGCTGGATCCGCAGTACGCGCAGCGCCTGGGCGTGGATACGTCGGAGCTGCTCCTGTCGCAGCCGGACAACGGCGAGCAGGCCCTCGAGATCGCGGACATGCTGGTGCGCTCCGCGTCCGTGGACTGCGTCGTGATCGACTCCGTGGCGGCGCTCACGCCCAAGGCCGAGATCGAGGGCGAGATGGGCGAGCCGCAGATGGGCCTGCAGGCGCGCCTCATGAGCCAGGCGCTTCGCAAGCTCACGGCCAACATCAAGCGCTCCAACACGCTCGTGATCTTCATCAACCAGATCCGCATGAAGATCGGCGTGATGTTCGGCAACCCCGAGACCACCACGGGCGGCAACGCGCTCAAGTTCTACGCGTCCGTGCGCATCGACATCCGCCGCATCGGCTCCATCAAGAAGGGCGAGGAGGTGATCGGCAACGAGACGCGCGTGAAGGTGGTGAAGAACAAGGTCGCGCCCCCGTTCAAGGTCGCCGACTTCGACATCCTCTACAACGAGGGCATTTCCCGCGAGGGCGAGATCATCGAGATGGGCGTGAACCACCGCATCGTCGAGAAGTCCGGCGCCTGGTACGCCTACAAGGGCGAGAAGATCGGCCAGGGCAAGGACAACACGCGCGAGTTCCTCAAGGAAAACCCCGCCGTCGCCCACGAGATCGAGCAGAAGATCCGCGAGGCGGTCGGCATCGCGGGCGGCATGCCGCAGTCCAAGGAAGCGGCCGAAGGCGACGACTGACCGGCCGGCCTCCACACAGCGTTCTTCGTGCCTGACGCATGGCCTGGGCTTTCATGACGGCCAAGACCGAGCCCTCTCTCGAGGCCCGGGCCATGCGGTTGCTCGCGCGCCGGGAGCATTCGCGCCTGGAGCTTGCGCGCAAGCTCTCGCGCATCGCGGGCGAAGGGCAGGAGGTGGACCGCGTCCTCGACGACCTGGCGCGCAAAGGCTGGCTCTCCGACGCGCGCTTCGCCGAGCACTCGGTGCGAGCGCGGGCGCGCCGTTTCGGGCCGCTCAAGGTCGCCCACGAGCTGCGCTGCAAGGGCATCGGCGAGGAGGTGATCGAAGCCGCCTTCCGTGCCGCAGGCATAGACGGCACTGCGGACATGCAGCGCGTCTGGCAAAGCCGCTTCTCCGAGAAACCCGTGAACGACCGCGAGCGCGCCCGCCAGGTCCGCTTCCTCCAGGGCCGCGGCTTCCCGCTCGACAACGTCCTTCGCTTCCTCCGCGAGGCCTCACCATGACCTGGCGCCTGCAAAAGCTCTTCGCGCTGGCCGCGATCGCCGCGGCCCTGCTCATCAACAGCCTGCCCGCGAAATCCGAGGGCAAGCCGCGCGTTTGCCTCGGCGAGCTGATCGAGATCGTCCTGTCGCGGGGCGCCGCGTAGCTTCGTCGCGGTAACTCTTTGGTATCCTTGCTGTTTGCCCTTCCGCGCGCCGGCCAAGGCCCGCGAAGCTGCCACAAGGTCCATGAAAACCAGAGAGATACGGCGAAAGTTCGTCGAGTATTTCGAGTCGAAGGGGCACACGCACGTGCCCTCGAGCTCGCTCGTCCCGCACAACGACCCGACGCTGCTCTTCACCAACGCGGGGATGAACCAGTTCAAGGACGTGTTCCTCGGCCTGGACAAGCGCGCGTACCTGCGCGCGGTCACCGCGCAGAAGTGCGTGCGCGCCGGCGGCAAGCACAACGACCTCGAGAACGTGGGCTACACCGCGCGCCACCACACGTTCTTCGAGATGCTCGGCAACTTCAGCTTCGGCGACTACTTCAAGCGCGACGCCATCCGCTACGCGTGGGAGCTCCTCACCGTCGAGTACGGCCTGCCGAAGGAGAAGCTCTGGACCACGGTCTACGAGACCGACGACGAGGCCTACGAGCTCTGGACGAAGGACATCGGCGTGCCGAAGGAGCGCTGCATCCGCATCGGCGACAAGCCCGGCGGGCGCAAGTTCGAGAGCGACAACTTCTGGCAGATGGCGGACACCGGCCCGTGCGGCCCGTGCTCGGAGATCTTCTACGATCACGGCCCCGGCATCCCGGGCGGTCCTCCCGGCTCGCCCGACCAGGATGGCGACCGCTACATCGAGATCTGGAACCTCGTGTTCATGCAGTTCAACCGCGACGAGTCGGGCACGATGAACCCGCTGCCCAAGCCCTCCGTGGACACGGGCATGGGCATCGAGCGGCTCGCGGCCGTCCTGCAGCACAAGCATTCGAACTACGAGATCGACCTCTTCCAGACCCTCATCCGCGCAGCGGCGCGTGAGACGCGCACCAAGGATCTCGAATCGCCGTCGCTGCGCGTGATCGCGGACCATATCCGCGCGTGCGGCTTCCTGGTGTGCGACGGCGTGATCCCGATGAACGAGGGCCGCGGCTACGTGCTGCGCCGCATCGCGCGCCGCGCCATGCGCCATGGCTACAAGCTGGGCCACAAGGAGCCGTTCTTCTACAAGCTGGTGGCCGACCTGGTGCGCGAGATGGGCGACGCGTACCCGGACCTCGCGCGCGACGAGAAGCGCGTGACCGAGACGCTGAAACAGGAAGAGGAGCGCTTCGCGGAGACGCTCGAGACCGGCATGGCCATCCTCGAGACGGCGCTCGCGAAGAACCCGAAGCGCCTCGATGGGGAGACGGCGTTCAAGCTGTACGACACGTTCGGCTTCCCCGTCGACCTCACGGCGGATATCGGCCGCGAGCGCGGCTTCGAGATCGACATGGCCGCGTTCGACGCCGCCATGTCGCGCCAGCAGGAGCGCTCGCGGGCCTCCAGCAAGTTCAAGGCGGGAACGCTCCTCGAGTACAGCGGCGCCAAGACCACCTTCCGAGGCTACGAGACGCTCTCCGAGGAAGGCCGCGTGGTCGCGCTCTACAAGGGCGGCACGCCGGTGAAATCGCTCTCCACGGGCGACGAGGGCGTGGTGGTCCTGGACCGCACGCCGTTCTACGCGGAGTCGGGCGGGCAGGTGGGCGACCGCGGCGAGCTCACCAAGGGCGGCGTGTGCCTCACGCTCTTCCAGGTGGACGACACGCAGAAGATCCAGCCCGAGGTCTTCGGCCACCACGGCGTGGTGAAGACGGGCGAGCTCGCGATCGGCGACACGGTCGCGGCCAACGTCGACCTCGACAAGCGCACCCGCACGATGCGCCACCATTCGGTCACGCACCTCATGCACAAGGCGCTGCGCGAAGTGCTGGGCGCCCACGTGCAGCAGAAGGGCTCGCTGGTGGACGAGGACAAGACGCGCTTCGACTTCAGCCACAACGCGCCGATGACCGCCGACGAGATCCGCCGCGTGGAATCCATCGTGAACGCGGAGGTCCTGCGCAACGAGCCCACCGCGGCGCGCGAGATGCCCATCGACGAGGCGCAGAAGCTGGGCGCCATGATGCTCTTCGGCGAGAAGTACGGCGATGTCGTGCGCGTGCTCGACATCGGCAGCTCGCGCGAGCTCTGCGGCGGCACGCACGTGGCGCGCACCGGCGACATCGGCCCGTTCCGGATCGTCTCCGAGGGCGGCGTGGCGGCGGGCATCCGCCGCGTCGAGGCGGTCGCCGGCACGGTCGCGCTCTCGCTCATGAACCAGGCAGCCGACCAGCTCTCGCGCATCGCCTCGCTCCTCAAGGCGCAGCCCGCCGAGCTGGAGGCCAAGGTCGCGCAGCTGCAGGAGGCCCTGCGCGGTCTCGAGCGCGACGCCGCGAAGGCCAAGCAGCAGATGGCCGCCGCCGCCGGGAAGAACCTCGCCGATTCCGCGGTGGACGTGAAGGGCGTGAAGGTGCTCGCCGCGAAGCTCGACGGGGTGGACGCGAAGACGCTGCGCGAGACGATGGACAAGCTGAAGGAGAAGCTCAAGTCGAGCGCCATCGTGCTCGCGGCTTCCGAGGGCGAGAAGGTGAGCCTCATCGCGGGCGTCACCAATGACCTCATCGCCCGCGTGAAGGCGGGCGAGCTGGTGAACTTCGTCGCTTCCCAGGTGGGCGGCAAGGGCGGCGGGCGCGCCGACATGGCGCAGGCCGGCGGCACCAACGCGGCGGCGCTGCCGAAGGCGCTCGAGTCGGTGCGCGGCTGGGTCGAAGAGCGGCTCTGAGCATGGCGGTCCCGCGATGAGCGCGATTGCCGGGCGCGATCGCATCACGGCCACCTTGCGCGCCGCGGGGCTCGAGTCCCTGCTGGGCCGCGAGCCGGACGTCGAGCGCGCCATCCGCGACCTCATCGAGGCCATGGGCGAGAAGGTCGCGATCGGCGACGAATCCTCGCTCTATGCCTATCCGATCCCGATGCTCACCGAGGACGGCACCTGCTCCGTCGTGGACGAGCTGGCACCCATGCCCTACGACCTCGCGCCGATCCTCGGGGGCCGCAGCTCCCAGACGACGCGGCGCCTCGCGCTCCTCGAGCGCCTGGTGGAGCGCGCGCAGGAGACGACGGGCTCGGATTGGATGGGCATCTACCAGCGCCGCACGAATCCCGCGGGCGCCGAAGTGCTGGTGAAGCTCGCCTACGTGGGGCGCCCGAGCCGCGCCGAATTCCCGCTCACCACCGAGTTCGCGGAGCGCAGCACCAACAGCACGGTGGGGCTCACGGGCCGCGCCACGGTGATCGAGGACGTCTCGAAGCACGTCGAGGCGGGGGGCGGATTCTACGTGTGCGACGACGGCGTGCAGTCGGAAGCGTGCCTGCCGATCCTCGACGAGGCGCGCCGCGTCCTGGGCATCGTCGATGCGGAAGCCAAGCCCAAGGGGTTCTACGGCGCCGATCGCCTCGCGGTGATCGCCGCGCTCGCGATCGTGGCCGCGCCGGTGCTGCCCTAACCCGCGACGAACGGCTTCTTCCCGTCCTTCCAGCGCCGCCACGCCTTCGGGTTCTCCAGCGCTTCCAGCAGCGCGAGGTTCATGTCCACCGGCGTCGCATCGAGGCCCTCGGCGCGCGCCTGGGCTTCCCACGCGGAGCGCTCGCCCATCAGCGCTTGGGCGGCATCATGTCGGTGATCGAGCCCTCGGCCATCTCGGCCGTGAAGAACACCGTTTCGGAGAGCGTCGGGTGCGGGTGGATCGTGAGCCCGATGTCCTCGGCGTCCGCGCCCATCTCGAGCGCGAGCACGGTCTCGGCGATGAGCTCGCCCGCGTTCACGCCGACGATGCCCGCGCCGAGGATCCGCTTGCTGCCCTTCTCGTAGAGCACCTTCGTGAGGCCCTCGTCGCGCCCCATGCCCAGCGCGCGGCCGCTCGCGGCCCACGGGAACAGCGCCTTCTCGTACTCGACGCCCTGGGCCTTCGCCTCGGGCTCGGACAATCCCATCCAGGCCACTTCCGGATCCGTGTACGCCACGCTCGGGATCGTGCGCGCTTCCCACGCGTGGTGCGCCATGCCCGCGATCACCTCGGCGGCGAGCTTGCCTTCGTGCGTGGCCTTGTGCGCGAGCATGGGCTCGCCCACGATGTCGCCGATCGCGAAGATGTGCGGCACGTTGGTGCGCATCTGGCGATCCACGGGAATCCAGCCGCGCTCGTTCACCTGCACGCCCGCCTTGTCCGCGCCGATGTTGGGCCCGTTGGGGCGCCGGCCTACCGCGAGCAGCACGCGGTCGAAGGTGTCCGCGGGCGGCGCCTCGCCGCCGGATGCCGCTTCGAACGTGGCCTTCAGGCCCGCGGGCGTGGCCTCGAGCTTCGCCACCTTCGTCGAGAGCAGGATCTTCTCGTAGCGCTTGCCGATGCGCCTCGCGAGCGGCTTCACGATGTCGGGATCGGCGCCGGGGATGAGGCGGTCCATGAACTCGACCACCGTCACCTTGCTGCCGAGCGCGTCGTACACCGTGGCCATCTCGAGGCCGATGATGCCGCCGCCGATGATGAGCAGGCGCCTGGGCACTTCCTTCAGCTCGAGCGCGCCGGTGGAATCCATGAGGCGCGGGTCGTCGTACGGGAAGCCGGGGATGCGGGCCGATTGGGAGCCAGCCGCGATGATGCAGTGGTCGAACGAGACGACCGTCTTCTTGCCGTCCTTGCCCTCGACCTCGATCGTGTGCGTCGAAGAGAAGCGTCCCTTGCCCTCGACGACCGTCACCTTGCGCGCCTTGGCGAGCGACGACAGGCCCTTCGTGAGCTTGACGACAACGCTGTCCTTCCAGGCGCGGAGCTTCTCGATGCTCGTCTTCGGCGGGCCGAACTCGACGCCGAACGCGGCCATCTCCTCGGCATCCGCGATCACGCGCGCGGCATGCAGCAGCGCCTTGGACGGGATGCAGCCCACGTTGAGGCAAACGCCGCCCAGCGTGGGATAGCGCTCCACCAGCACGACCTTCTTGCCGAGGTCGGCGGCGCGGAACGCCGCCGTGTATCCGCCGGGCCCCGCGCCAAGCACGAGCACTTCGGCGTGCAGGTCGGCATCGAGGCTCGCGAGCGTGGAGTTGAGGACGTCGCGCACGGCCTGCGCGCCGGAGGTGGCGATGGCCTTCGCGAGCTGGGGATCGGGAGCAGGCGCCACGGGGGCGGCAGGCTTGCCCGCGGCGTCACTCGCCTCGACGATCGCGATCACCGTGCCCTCGGAGACCTTGTCGCCGATCCTGACGCGCAGTTCCTTCACGGTGCCGGAGTGCGTGGAGGGGACCTCCATGGTCGCCTTGTCGCTCTCCAGCGTGATGAGCGAGTCCTCCTTCTTCACCGCGTCGCCGGGCTTCACCAGCAATTCGATGACGGGGACGTCCTTGAAGTCGCCGATGTCCGGGACCTTGATCTCTACGGTAGCCATGGTTGTTCTTCTAGAGGACGCTGCGGCGCAGGTCGGCGATCACCTGGGCGAGGTAGGAGGTGAAGCGCGCGCCGAGCGCGCCGTCCACCACGCGATGGTCGTAGGAGAGGGAGAGCGGCATGATGAGGCGCGGGGCGAACTCCTTGCCGTTCCACACGGGCTTCATCGACGCCTTGGAGACGCCGAGGATCGCGACCTCGGGCGCGTTCACGATCGGCGTGAACGCGGTGCCGCCGATGCCGCCCAGCGAGGAGATCGAGAAGGTGCCGCCCTGCATGTCCGCGGGGCCGAGCTTGCCTTCGCGCGCCTTGGCGGCGAGCTCCGAGCTCTCCCTCGCGATCTCGATCACGCCTTTCTTGTCGGCGTCCTTGATCACCGGCACCACGAGGCCGTTGGGCGTGTCGGCGGCGAAGCCGATGTTCCAGTAGTGCTTGAGGACGAGGTTGTCGCCGTCGAGCGAGCTGTTCAACGTCGGGTGCTTCTTGAGCGCGGCCACCACGGCCTTGATGAGGAACGCGAGCGGCGTGACCTTCACGCCCGACTTGGCGTTCTCCTCGTTCACCTTCGCGCGGAATGCCTCGAGGTCGGTGATGTCGGCCTCGTCGAACTGCGTGACGTGCGGGATCATCACCCAGTTGCGCGACAGCGCCGGGCCCGAGATCTTCTGGATGCGCGAGAGCGGCTTCGCCTCCACCGGGCCGAACTTCGCGAAATCCACCTTCGGCCAGGCAGGCAGGCCCAGGTCGCCCAGGCCGCCGCCGGGCTTCGCGCCCACGGGAGCCGCGCCCCCGGCGAGCGCGCCCTTCACGAAGCCCTGCACGTCTTCCTTGAGGATGCGTCCCTTGGGCCCCGAGCCCTTGACGAGCGCGACGTCCACGCCGAGCTCGCGCGCGAAGCGGCGCACGCCCGGGCTCGCGTGGGCCGGCACGCCATGGGCCGGCAGCGCGTCGGGGGAGGATTCCGGCGTCGCGGCGACGGGCTTGGCCGGCGCGGGAGCCGGGGCCGGCGCGGCCGCGGGCTTCGCGGCAGGAGCCGCCGATGCGGCAGGAGCAGGAGCAGGCGCGGGCAGCGAGGCGCCCTTTGCCGCGGGCGTCTTCGCTGCATCTGCGGCGCCCTCCATGGTGAGGATGGCCACGCCTTCGCTCACCTTGTCGCCCACCTTCACGCGGATTTCCTTCACCGTCCCGGAGGAGGGCGCGGGGACTTCCATCGTCGCCTTGTCGCTCTCCAGCGTGATGAGCGAGTCGTCCTTCTTCACCGCGTCGCCGGGCTTCACCAGCACCTCGATGACGGGCACGTCCTTGAAGTCCCCGATGTCCGGAACCTTTACCTCAATCAAGAGACACTCCCTTTCTTTTCTTGGCAGCGGGGCGGCCGTGGGAGCGGACGCAAGCGCCGCTCAACGGCCCAGGCATTAAACCGTCCACGGTGCGGGCTTGTTCGCGTCGATGCCGTACCTCGCGATCGCCTCGGAGGCCTTCGCGGCGGGAAGGGCACCCTCCTCGGCGAGGGCCTTCAACGCGGCCAGCACGACGTAGTGCCGGTTCACCTCGAAGAAGCGGCGCAGGTTGTCGCGCGAGTCGCTGCGCCCGAAGCCGTCGGTACCCAGCACCTTGTAGCGGCGCGGCACGAACTCGCGGATCTGGTCGGCGAAGGCGCGGATGTAGTCGGTCGACGCGACGACCGGCCCCTGGGTGGCGCCCAGGCACTGCGAGACGTAGGAGGCGCGCGGCTTCTCGCCCGGATGCAGCAGGTTCCAGCGCTCGGCGGCGAGCCCGTCGCGGCGCAGCTCGGTGAAGCTGGGGCAGCTCCACACGTCGGCCGCGACACCCCAGTCGTTCTTCAGCAGCTGCGCGGCGGCCATCACCTCGCGCAGGATCGTGCCGCTGCCCAGCAGCTGCACGCGCGGACCCTTCGCCGCGCCCGCATCGCTCAACTTGTACATCCCCTTGAGGATGCCCTCGCGCGCATCGGCGGGCAGCGCCGGGTGCGGGTAGTTCTCGTTCATCAGCGTCACGTAGTAGAAGACGTCCTCCTGCTCTTCCACCATGCGGCGCAGCCCGTCCTGGATGATCACCGCGACCTCGAAGGCGAAGGTCGGGTCGTAGGAGATGCAGTTCGGGATCACGGACGAGAGCACGTGGCTGTGGCCGTCCTCGTGCTGCAGGCCCTCGCCGTTCAGCGTGGTGCGCCCCGCGGTGCCGCCCAGCAGGAAGCCGCGCGCGCGCATGTCGCCCGAGGCCCATGCGAGGTCGCCCACGCGCTGCAGCCCGAACATCGAGTAGAAGATGTAGAAGGGGATCATCGGCACGTCGCTGTTCGAGTACGCCGTCGCCGCGGCCATCCACGAGCACATGGCGCCCGCCTCGTTGATCCCCTCCTGGAGGATCTGGCCGTTCTTGTCCTCCTTGTAGAACATCAGCTGGTCGCTGTCCTCGGGCTCGTAGAGCTGGCCCACCTGCGAGTAGATGCCCAGCTGGCGGAAAAGCCCCTCCATGCCGAAGGTGCGCGACTCGTCGGGCACGATGGGCACCACGTTCTTGCCCACCCCCTTGTCCTTCACGAGCTGCGTGAGCATGCGCACGAAGGCCATGGTGGTGGAGATCTCGCGTCCCTCGGCGGTGGCTTCCAGCAGCGGCTTGAAGGCCTCGAGCTTGGGCACGGCGAGCCTGGTGCTCTTGCGCCGGCGCTGCGGAAGCGAGCCGCCGCGCTGCGCGCGCAGCTCCTTCAGGTACTTCATCTCCGGCGAGCTTTCGGGCGGCCGGTAGTAGGGCAGCTCGGCGAGCTTGTCGTCGGGAATCGGGATGGCGAAGCGGTCGCGGAACTGCCGCAGCGCCTCGATGGGCATCTTCTTCTGCTGGTGCGCGATGTTCTTGCCTTCGCCCACCGCGCCCATGCCGTAGCCCTTCACCGTCTTGGCGAGGATCACGGTGGGCTGGCCCTTGTGCTTCACGGCCGCGGCGTACGCCGAGTACACCTTGTGCGGGTCGTGCCCGCCGCGATTCAGGCGCCAGATGTCCTCGTCGCTCATGTTGGCCACGCGCGCCTTGAGCTCGGGGTACTTGCCGAAGAAATGCTCGCGCACGTACGCGCCGTCGCGGCTCTTGAACTTCTGGTACTCGCCGTCCACCGCCTCTTCCATGCGCCTCAACAGCAGGCCGTCCTTGTCGTGCGAGAGCAGCGGGTCCCAGTAGGAGCCCCAGATCACCTTGATCACGTTCCAGCCGGCGCCGCGGAAATCGGCTTCCAGCTCCTGGATGATCTTGCCGTTGCCGCGCACCGGGCCGTCCAGGCGCTGCAGGTTGCAGTTCACGACGAATATGAGGTTGTCCAGGTTCTCGCGCGCGGCCATGCCGATGGCGCCCATGGATTCGGGCTCGTCCATCTCGCCGTCGCCCATGAAGGCCCACACGTGGCGGCCCTCGGTCTTCGCGTGCCCGCGGTCCTCGAGGTAGTGCAGGAAGCGCGCCTGGTAGATTGCCTGGATCGGCCCCAGGCCCATGGACACCGTCGGGAATTGCCAGAAGTCCGGCATGAGCCAGGGGTGCGGATACGACGCGATGCCCTTGCCGTCCACCTCCTGGCGGAAGTTGTCCAGTTGCGCCTCGGTAAGGCGCCCCTCCAGGAAGGCGCGCGCGTACACGCCGGGCGAGGAGTGCCCCTGCATGTACACGAGGTCGCCGCCGTGCTTGTCGGTGGGGGCGTTCCAGAAATGGTTGAAGCCGATGTCGTAGAGCGTGGCCGCGGAGGCGTAGCTCGCGATGTGCCCGCCGAGCTCCAGGTCCTTCTTGCCCGCGCGCAGCACGAGCGCCACCGCGTTCCAGCGCACCATCGAGCGCAGCCGCGACTCGATCGCCTGGTCGCCCGGGATCGGCTCCTCCAGGTGCGGCGGAATCGTGTTGATATAGGCGGTGTTGGCGGAGTAGGGGATGTACGCGCCGGAGCGGCGCGCCTTGTCCACCAGCTGCTCGAGGATGAAGTGCGCGCGGTCCGGCCCTTCGATCTCGAGCACCGCGTCCAATGAATCGACCCATTCACGGGTCTCGAGCGGATCGACGTCCTGGAGACGGTCCATGAAAATCACTCTCGGGGGTGCGAAAACCCAATCGTATAATGACTGGCTTCGTCGCGCCGGGGCCTGACCTGGGCGGGGAAACTATCTTGAGAAATCAGGGAGATGGGTCGCGAAGCGGGATTGTTTCTCAAAAAAGCTTTTTAAGTTATTATAAATCCGAGATTTTGCGGGCTGAGCCGTCAACAAAAACCGGAAACGGGATGACACAACAGGCGCACCGGAAAAGGGAGGACGTTTCGGCGGGCACTTGCGGGGGACGCGCATGAACCTCACGCAGGCGCTTGCCTCTGCGAGCCTCACGGATCCGGGACGCGTCCGGGATCACAATGAAGACTGCATCGAGTCGCGGCCGGACATCGGGCTGTTCGTCCTCGCGGACGGCATGGGCGGGTACAACGCCGGCGAGGTCGCGAGCGGCATGGCCACGTCCCTCATCTCCGACGGCCTGCAGGATGCCTGGAATCCCCACGACGTCGAGCGCCTGGGCCGCGACGAGGCCAAGGCCCTGTCCGAGCGGCTGCTGCGCGAGCAGATCGCGCGCGCCAACAGCGCCATCTACACCACTTCGCAGAACAACCCCGAGTGCGCCGGCATGGGCACGACGCTGGTCGTGACGCTCTTCTTCGACAACTTCCTCACCGTGGCCCACATCGGCGACTCTCGCCTGTACCGGCTGCGCGGCGAGTCGATGGAGCAGGTCACGCGCGACCACTCGCTGCTGCAGGAGCAGCTCGACTCCGGCCTCATCACGCCCGAGGAAGCCAAGCTCTCGCAGAACAAGAACCTCGTCACCCGAGCGCTCGGCATCGACCCCACCGTCGAGCCCGAGATCCACGTCTACGAGACGCAGCCCGACGACACGTTCCTCTTGTGCTCGGATGGCCTCTCCGACATGGTGGAGGACGAGGAGATCCGGCTCACGCTCATCACGCTCAAGTCCAACCCGAACCTCACGGTGCAGCAGCTGGTCCAGGCGGCCAACGACAACGGCGGCCGCGACAACATCTCGGCGATGCTGATCCGCGTAAGCGAGCCGTTCGGCGTGCCGCGCGGCTGGATCGCGCGCCTCAAGGCATTCTTCCGGTAATACCCAAGGAAAAACGACTATGGCCAAGCTCATCCTCAGCGTCGACGGGCAAGTGCTCAAGGAGTACCAGCTCTCGAAGGAGCGCACCCTGATCGGGCGAAAACCGCACAACGACATCCAGATCGACAACCTGGCGGTGAGCGGCGAGCACGCGGCCATCATCACGATCCTGAACGACTCGTTCATCGAGGACCTGGGCAGCACCAACGGGACCATGGTGAACGGCAAGCCGGTCAAGAAGCACTTCCTGCAGAACAACGACGTGGTCGAGATCGGCAAGCACAAGCTCAAGTACTTCAACGACGCGCCCACCGCGGCGACGGCGGCCGACTTCGAGAAGACCATGATCATCCGCAACCCGGCCAAGGCGGCACCGACGCCCGCGCCCGCGGAAAAGTCCATGGGCGACACGCAGACCAACCTGAAGCCGCTCGCCGCCGAGGCGCCCAAGCCCGCGCCGGCACCCACGGCCACCGCGACCCAGCCGCCCGCGCCCCAGCCGGCCGCGCCGGCCCCGGCGCCGGCGCCTGCTCCCGCCCCGGCGCCCGCGCCGGCCGCCCCCGCCCCCGCCGCCGCCCCCGCGGCCGGCGGGACACCGCTGCGCGAGGCCGCCATCCAGGTCCTCTCGGGGGCCGCGGCCGGACGCACGCTCGACCTCACCAAGAACCTCACGACGATCGGCAAGCCGGGCATGCAGGTGGCGGTCATCACCAAGCGGCCCAACGGCTACTTCATCACCCACGTCGAGGGCGCGACCTATCCCACCATCAACGGCGCCTCGCTCGGTGCCCAGGCCCGCCAGCTCGGCGACCACGACCTGATCGAGATCGCCGGGGTGAAGATGGAGTTCTTCTACAAGCCGTGAGCGGCGCCGGGGCGCGCGGCCTCTCCCGGGGCCCGACGCGCCTCACTCGCCGACTGCGGCTTTTTCTGTGGAATCGCTCACTGCGGGCGTGATAACGTGGGCTGATAATGGGACGAGAGTCCGTACTCCATCGGAGCCACGCCGCGGAAGAGCCACGCGAACCGGTTACCGCACTGGCGCAGGCCGCCAAGATCCGGGTGCTGGGTTGCAGCGGCGGCATCGGCGGCAGCCTGCGCACCACGTCGTTCCTGGTGGACGAGGACGTCCTGATCGACGCGGGAACGGGCGTGGGCGACCTCTCCCTGGAGCAGCTCGCGAAGATCGACCACATCTTCATCAGCCACTCGCACCTGGACCACGTGACGAGCATTCCCTTCCTGGTGGACACCGTGTGCTGGATGCGCCGGCACCCGATCAAGGTCTACGGGATCAAGGAGACGCTCGACATCCTGCGCGCGCACCTCTTCAACTGGAAGATCTGGCCGGACTTCACGCAGATCCCGGACGGCGACAATCCCTTCATGGTCTACAGCGAGATCCGCGTGGGCGAGCCCGTGGAGCTGCGCGGGCGGCGCTTCACGGCGATCCCCGCCAACCACACGGTGCCGGCGGTAGGCTATTCGGTGGAGGCCGCGAAGGCCTCCCTCGTCTTCAGCGGCGACACCTCCGTGAACGACGCCCTCTGGAACGTCGTGAACCGGATCGCCAACCTGAAGTACCTCATCATCGAGACCGCGTTCTCCAACAAGGAGCGCGAGATCGCGATGGCCTCCAAGCACCTGTGCCCGCGCATGCTGGCCGAGGAGCTGGAGAAGATGCGCGTGAGGCCCGAGGTGTTCATCACGCACCTGAAGCCGGGCGAAGGGGCCCTCACGATGAAGGAAGTGGGCGAAGCGGCCGGGCGGTGGCGCCCGCGCATGCTCGAGAACAACCAGGAATTCTCCCTGTAGGGGAGCAAAGGCAGGTTCGACCATGAGCGCCGTACTCGACACCAAGATCCCAGCCTCCGGCAACGTCGCGGACATGAGCGTGAAGCTCGCGTTCTCGAAGAAGCTGCAGGCCGTGACCAACCGCATCCACTCGACCAACAACGTCGACGAGATCATCCTCGACGTGTCGCGCGACATCTGCCAGCTCTTCGAGGCCGATCGCATGACGGTCTACACGACGAGCGAGGACGGCTCGTCGATCGTCTCGAAGGTGAAGACGGGCCTGAACTCCTTCAAGGACATCAAGCTGCCCATCTCGGAGTCCTCGCTCGCCGGGTTCGCCGCGCTGAACAAGCGGCACATGAACATCAAGGACGTCTACGATGACGCCGAGCTCAAGCAGTACTCGCCCAACCTCACGTTCCTGAAGGCGGTCGACCAGCGCACCGGCTACCGCTCCAAGCAGATGCTGATCGCGCCGATCCTGGGCGGCGACTCGGGCACCGAACTCATGGGCGTGATCCAGCTCATCAACAACCTGGCCGGCCAGCCCTTCTCGTCGCTGCACGACGAGGGCGTGATGGAGCTGTCCAAGACGCTCGCGATCGCCTTCCGCGTGCGCCAGCAGATGCCGGGCACGATCTCGTCGAAGTTCGAGTACCTGGTGATCGACAACGTGATCGCCGCGGGCGAGCTCGACCTCGCGACCAAGGCCGCGCGCCGCAAGAACAAGAACGTGGAGGACGTCCTCATCGAGGAGTTCCAGGTGAAGCCGCCGGCCATCGGCGCGGCGCTCGCCAAGTTCTTCGGCGTGGAGTACGAGCCCTTCAAGCCCGACCGCATCAAGCCGCCGGACCTGCTGAAGAACATCAAGCGCGACTACGCCGAGGGCAACCACTGGGTGCCGCTCGAGGATTCCAAGAACGGCATCGTCGTGATGTCCACCGACCCCGAGCGCGTGCGCAACTCGCGCATGGTGGAGAACGTGTTCCCGCGCTCCAAGGTGGTCTACAAGGTCTGCACCGAGAAGGACTTCAAGCTCACGCTCGACCATTTCTTCGGCGCCGACAGCGGCCTGGGGAGCATGGGCAGCGAGTCGATCGGCGACCTGCTGGGCGGCCTCGAGACCGACGACGAATTCGGCGAGGGCAGCGGCGCCGACGACGTCTCGGCGGCGGCCGACAACGAGCTCGTGAAGCTCGTGAACAAGATCATCGTGGATGCCTACCAGCAGGGCGCTTCCGACATCCACGTGGAGCCGCTGCCCGGCAAGCAGAAGACCGGCATCCGCTTCCGCAAGGACGGGACGCTCATGAACTACATCGAGGTCCCGGCGGCGTACCGCCAGCCGCTGGTGACGCGCCTGAAGATCATGTGCGACCTCGACATCTCGGAGAAGCGCCGGCCGCAGGACGGCAAGATCAAGTTCAAGAAGTTCGGCCCCCTCGACATCGAGCTGCGCGTGGCGACCATTCCCACCGCCGGCGGCGTCGAGGACGTGGTGATGCGCATCCTCGCCGCGGGCGAGCCGATCCCGCTCGACAAGCTGGGCGTGCTGCCGACCAACATGGAGCGCCTGAAGAGCTGCATCACCAAGCCCTATGGCCTGTTCTTCGTGTGCGGCCCGACGGGTTCCGGCAAGACGACCACCCTGCACTCGGTGCTGGGCTCGCTCAACACCGTGGACACCAAGATCTGGACCGCGGAGGACCCGGTCGAGATCACGCAGAAGGGGCTTCGCCAGTGCCAGATGAACCCGAAGGCGGGGCTCACGTTCGCAACGGCGATGAAGGCGTTCCTGCGCGCGGACCCGGACATCATCATGGTGGGTGAGATGCGCGACAAGGACACCACGTCCATCGGCATCGAGGCCTCGCTCACGGGCCACCTGGTGTTCGCCACCCTGCACACGAACTCCGCCCCGGAATCCATCATCCGCCTGCTGGACATGGGAATGGACCCCTTCAACTTCGCCGACGCGCTGCTGGGCATCCTCGCGCAGCGCCTCGCCAAGCGCCTGTGCAAGTGCAAGGAGGCCTACACGCCGAGCCAGGACGAGGTGAAGCACTTCGTGACCGAGTACTGCACGGAGCTGCTCAACACGCCCGAGTTCAAGGCCGACACCCCGGGCAGCTACAAGAAGGTGTTCGAGCGCTTCCAGAAGGACTACGGCTTCGGCAAGCCCGACTACAAGATGTACAAGCCGAAGGGATGCGATGCGTGCGGCGGCAGCGGCTACAAGGGCCGTTGCGGCCTGCACGAGATGCTGGTGGGCACGGACCCCGTGAAGAAGCTGATCCAGGAGCACGCGCGCGTGGCCGAGATCCTCGCCACGGCACTGAGCGAAGGCATGCTCACGCTGAAGATGGACGGCATGGAGAAGGTCCTGCAGGGCGTCACCGACATGGCGCAGGTCCGGGCGGTCTGTATCAAGTGACGGCGCGCAAGGCATCGGAAAGTGCCGTCATCCCCGCGCCGGCGGGGATCCAGGCCGGTGCCTCGCGAAGCGCGAGGACCTCCGCGAAGGACCTGCGGCGCTCCCTCGAGACCCACTTCCTCTCCAAGCTCGAGTACCTCAACGCGATCGGCATCGCGCTCTCGCAGGAGCGCGACATCAACAAGCTCCTCGAGACGATCCTCATCGCGGCGAAGAACCTCACGAGGGCCGACGGGGGCACGCTCTACCGGCTGGTGGACGACCGCCTGCAGTTCGAGATCCTGCGCACCGACTCGCTCGGCATCGCCATGGGCGGCACCTCGGGCAACCCGGTGCCTTTCTACCCGATCCCGCTGCACAACAAGGACGGCCAGCCCAACTACACGATGATCGCGGCCTACGCGGCGCTCACGCACAAGACGGTGAACGTCGCCGACGCCTACACCGAGGAAGGCTTCGACTTCTCGGGCACGCGCAACTTCGACAAGCGCACCGGCTACCGCTCCACGTCGTTCCTCACCGTGCCGATGAAGAACCACGAGGGGAACATCATCGGCGTGCTGCAGCTGCTGAACGCCACCGAGGAGGGCAGCGGGCGCGTGACCACCTTCGGCGAGGAGGACCAGCGCCTCGCCGAGTCGCTCGCCTCCCAGGCGGCCATCGCGCTCACCAACCGCCTGCTGATCCAGCAGCTCGAGGTGCTGTTCGAGTCCCTGATCGACCTCATCAACACCGCGATCGACGAGAAGAGCCCCTACACCGGCGGGCACTGCAAGCGCGTGCCGATGCTCACGATGATGCTCGCCGAGGCCGCCCACGAGGCCGACAGCGGCGCCCTCGCGAACTTCCGGATGACCGACAAGGACCGCTACGAGCTCAAGATCGCGGGCCTGCTGCACGACTGCGGCAAGATCACCACGCCCGTCCACGTCGTGGACAAGGCGACCAAGCTGCAGACCATCTTCGACCGCGTCGAGCTCCTCGGCACGCGCTTCGAGGCGTTGAAGCGCGAGGCCGAGATCGAGATGCTGCGCGCCAAGGTCGCCGCCCTCGAGGCGGGCGACGAGCAGAGCGCGCGCCGCGCGGAGGAGGCGTGCGCCGCGAAGCTGCGCCAGTACGACGACGACCGCGAGTTCATCCGCCGCACCAACATCGGCAGCGAGCGCATGAAGGCCGAGGACCAGGCGCGCGTCTCGCAGATCGCCCGCTACACCTGGCGCAACGAGCACGGCCAGGCCGAGCGCTTCCTCACCAGGGACGAGGAAGACAACCTCAACATCCCGTACGGCACGCTCAACCCGGGCGAGCGTGAGATCATCAACCACCACATCGTCGCCACCATCAAGATGCTCGAAGCCCTTCCCTGGCCGCGCCACCTCGTGAACGTTCCCGAATACGCCGGCGGCCACCACGAGCGCATGGACGGCAAGGGCTACCCGCGCGGCCTCACGCGCGAGCAGATGAGCGTGCAGGCCCGCGTGATGGGCATCGCCGACATCTTCGAGGCGCTCACCGCCAAGGACCGGCCCTACAAGCCGGGCAAGACGCTCTCCGAGAGCCTCGCCATCCTCGGGCGCATGAAGGAGGGCGGCCACGTGGATCCGGACCTGTTCGACATCTTCGTGCGCGACAAGGTGTACCTGCGCTACGCGCGCGAGTTCCTCGATCCGGAGCAGATCGACGAAGTCGACGAGACGCGTATTCCCGGCTACAAGCCGTGAGGGGGCCCACCCGGGTTCCCGTCGGCGTCTTCTTCGCGCTCTTCACGATCTCCGGCTTCGCCGGGCTGATCTACGAGTCGATCTGGAGCCACTACCTCAAGCTCTTCCTCGGCCACGCCGCGTACGCCCAGACGCTGGTGCTCGCCATCTTCATGGGCGGGATGGCCATCGGCTCGTGGCTGGTGAGCCGCTTCACCCACCGCATCCGCAACCTCCTCGCGGGATACGCGTTCGCGGAGCTGGGCATCGGCTTCCTCGCCATTGCGTTCCACCGCGTCTTCGTGGGGGTCACGGGCTGGGCCTACGACTCGGTGATGCCGGCGCTCGCGGGCACGGGCGTGGACCTCTTCAAGTGGTCGCTCGCCTCGCTGCTCATCCTGCCGGCCTCGATCCTGCTCGGCACCACGTTCCCGCTCATGAGCGCGGGCGTGATGCGCCTGTACCCGGGGTCGGGCGGGCGGTCGCTCTCGATGCTCTACTTCACCAACAGCTTCGGCGCGGCGCTCGGCGTGCTCGCGAGCGGCTTCTTCCTGATCGACAACCTGGGCCTGCCGGGGACGATCCTCACCGCGGGCCTGCTGAACGCGGTTCTCGCGCTCACGGTGTGGATGATCACCAAGCGCCTGCCGGAGGTGGCACCCGAGCCCGCGGCGGCTTCGCCCGCGGCGGCCGGCGGGACGATCGTGCGCACGGTGCTCGCGCTCGCGCTCGCCACCGGCGCCGCCTCGTTCATCTACGAGATCACGTGGATCCGCATGCTCACGCTGGGCCTGGGCGCCTCCACCCACTCGTTCGAGGTGATGCTCGCGGCCTTCATCCTCGCGATGTCGCTGGGCGCCTTCTGGTTCCGCAACCGCATCGCGAACCTGCGCAACGACCTCGCGTGGCTCGCGGGCCTCATCATCGCCAAGGCGCTGCTCGCGATCTGGGCGATCTGGATCTACGACGACGTGCTCGCGTTCCTCGGCTGGATGATGCAATCGGTCACCCGCAGCGAGGGCGGCTACGTGCTCGTGACCGGCGGCGGGATGCTCGCTTCGATGGTGGTGATGTTCCCGACGGCGTTCTGCGCCGGCATGACGCTGCCGCTCGCCACCCACGTGCTCACCTCGCGCGGCTTCGGCGAATCGTCCATCGGGAAGGTGTACGCGGCCAACACCGCGGGGTGCATCCTGGGCGCGGCCTTCGCCACGCACGTCGGCATGGAGCTCGCCGGCATCAAGGGGCTCACCGGCATCGGCGCGCTGCTCGATCTCGCGGTGGGCATCTTCCTCATCGCCGTGACTTCGGACGCGGCGGGGCGCAAGCGCTCCTATGGCATGGCCGCGGCGGTCGCGGCGATCGGGCTCGCGGCCTACTTCGGCACCCATTTCGACACGCTGCGCATGTCTTCGGGCGTCTACCGGTACGGGATTTTCGCGAATCCGGAGACGAGCAAGGTGCAGTTCTATCGCGACGGGAAGACCGCCACCATCGCGGTCATGGACACCGGCTCGATCCGGGCGATCTCCACCAACGGCAAGCCCGACGCGAGCATCGAGACGGACCCGGCGCGGCGTTACGCGATCGACGAGCCGACCATGGTGCTGGTGGCCGCGCTCGCGCTCGCGACGCGCCCCGGCGCCGCGGAGGTGGCCAACATCGGCTTCGGCTCGGGGCTCACCACGCACACGCTGCTCGGCAGCCCCCGCATCCAGTCGCTCGACACGATCGAGATCGAGCGGGCGATGATCGAGGGAGCGCGCTGGTTCATGCCGCGCAACCGCCGCGCCTACGAAGACCCGCGCAGCCGCCTGCACATCGAGGATGCCAAGACCTTCTTCGCCACGCAGGGCAAGCGCTACGACCTGATCGTCTCGGAGCCCTCCAACCCCTGGGTGAGCGGCGTCTCGACGCTGTTCTCGGACGAGTTCTATGCGCACGTGAGGCGCTACATCAAGGACGACGGCGTGCTGCTGCAGTGGATGCAGGCCTACGAGATCAACATGGGCCTGCTGTCGTCGATCTTCGAGGCCCTCGGCAAGAACTTCGAGGACTACGCGGTCTATCGCACCGGCGCGGACCTGATCGTCGTGGCGCGCCCGAAGGGCAAGCTGCCGCCGCTCTCGCAGGAAGTGTTCGACCTGCCCGGCACGGCGGCGGAGCTGCGCTACCTCGGCTACAACACGCTGCAGGACCTGCAGGCGCTGCGGGTGGGCGGCAAGGCCGCGCTCGCGCCGCTCTTCGTATCCTCGGGCTTCCCGCTGAACTCCGATTACTTTCCGATCGTCGACCAGCGTGCGCCCCGGGCACGCTTCATGAAGGAGACGGCCGAGGAGCTGCCCAACCTGCGCGAGGACCTGGTGCCGGTGCTGGCCGTCCTCGATGGCGAATCGCGCATTGCCGTCGACCGGCTGGCGAGCGGCGGGCTCAACCGCCCGATCGTCTTCGACCGGGCGCTGGTCGGCACCGAGGCGATCGGCGTCTTCCTCACGGGCGCAGCCGACCGCTCCCGCGCGCTCAACATGGACCAGCGCGCCACCTCGATCCTCGCCCACGGCCTGCTCGCCGATTGCACGGGCTCGCAGCGCGAGTGGCTCGAGGCGCTCACGCAGATCGCGCGCGAAGCCACGCCCTATGTCGCGCGCGACGACGTGGCGGTGCTCTTCGACCGCGCGAAAGCGTCGCGCTGCTACGCATCGCTCGACGAGGCGGGGCGCGAGCGCTTCGCCTGGCTGCAGGCCATCAACGACCGCAATGCCGCGGGCATGCTGCAGCACGCGCAATACCTTCTCGGGCACGCGCCGGGAAGCGAGGCCGATGCGGGGCGCTATCTGCAATCGGCGATCCTCGGCGCGATCGCGTCGGGCCGCATCGCCGAGGCGCGCGCCCTGCGCGATCGCTACGTGAAGCAGCTGCCGAAGCCGGAGCGGCAGAAGCTGGGCCTCGAATTGCTGCTGGCGCACCTCGCCCAGATGCCCGGGGAACCGGCGCGGTGACTGTCGGCGTCACTTTTGACGCAATCACGCAGCGCGGGCCTGCGGAAGCTGTGACTTGGATCACTTCCTGACAACCCGCGTCAGTGCATCGGCAGATTGTCCCTCCGCCCTAGTTTCGCAAGTTACTGATAATACTGGATAAAATGTTGTTCTCGCCCTCGCTGTTACACTTGCCCGCCATGGCACGGCGGTTGCATTATTGGTCCACGCACTCTGCCGGTGCGAACGAGTCACCCTTCACGTTTCAGACAAGGAGAGTTCATGAAAAAGGTTCAACAAGGCTTCACGCTGATCGAACTGATGATCGTGGTTGCGATCATCGGCATCCTGGCGGCCATCGCCATTCCGGCCTACCAGGACTACACGATCCGCTCGAAAGTGACCGAGATGATCAACTCGGCGGGCGTCTGCAAGACCTCCGTCGCGGAGTACTACCAGTCGCTCGGCGCGATGCCCACCAGCGCCAAGCAGGCCGGTTGCTCCGACGTCGGCTCGGCCAACACGCTGCCCCCGGCCGTGACGAACGGCGAAGTGCAGATCACGGCGACCGGTACGCTCGCCACGCAGCTCACGGCGGCCGGTGGCTCGCTGTTCGCCTACAAGGCGGACTGCGGCGGCGGCGCGGCCTGCACGGGCGCGGCGATCGTGGGCTGGTCCTGCTCGAAGGCCGGAACGCCCGCGGCTTCGACGGACATCAACCCGAAGTACCTGCCGGCGACCTGCCGCTAATCGCAGCACGGTCTGGAGAGGGGCCGCATCCGCGGCCCCTTTTTTCATTCCCCTAGCCGAACTTCGCGAGCAGGCCCGCGACCTCGCGCACCCGCCGCTCGCTGCCCGCCTCGGCTTCGACCGCGCAGGCGATCACGTTGAAGAAGGCCTTGTCGAGCGCGCTGCGCGCCGCCGAGAGCTGCTGCACGACCTTCTCGCAGTCCTCGCCTTCCGCGATCATCGCCTGGATGCCGCGCAGCTGCCCCTCGATCCTCTTCAGGCGCAGCACCATCTCCCGCTTTCGCTTCGCGTCTCGAATCGCCTCCATCGTTGACCTTCCTCAAGTGTCCCGGGGGTATTGTGCCGCATCCTGGCTTCCTATACTATACCCCCCATAGTATATCAACCGGAGGGCTCGACATGACGACCGAACGCATCGTGCGCATCTTCGCAGGGACCGTGGTGCTCCTCTCGCTGGCGCTGGGCGCCGCGGCGAGCCCGCTCTTCGTATCCGCCCATTGGCTCTGGCTCACCGCCTTCGTGGGCGCGAACCTGTTCCAGAGCGGCTTCACGCGCTTCTGCCCGCTCGAGACCGCCCTGCGACGCATGGGGGTGGAATCGTGCGAGGAGCCGCGGCGCGTGCGCCCCGCGTGATGCAACGCATCGCCCTGCTTGCCGCAGCGACGGTGCTTGCCGCCTGCGGCGGGCACGAGCCCCCCGGCGCGCCGGCTTCCGCGGCGCCGCCCCTGGCGGCTGGCGCCGTGGAGCTGCGCGACGTCGAGACCACGGTCTCCGCCGAAGCCGTGGTCGAAGCCGTGCACCAGTCCACGGTCGCTTCGCAAATTGCCGGCCGCATCGTGGACCTGCCCTTCGACGTGGGCGACCGCGTGGAGAAAGGACAGGTCATCGCACGGATCGACGAGCGCGCGGCGAGCCAGGCGCTCGCCGC
>Ga0335084_10001043_pt1 | contig 25160 bp, 23 predicted proteins | sample Lox_Sample_44_FD_206721 | JGI IMG/M metagenome (GOLD analysis project Ga0335084, IMG submission 206721) | Soil microbial communities from Loxahatchee National Wildlife Refuge, Florida, United States - Lox_Sample_4.4 | ecosystem: Environmental > Terrestrial > Soil > Wetlands | place: USA... | reverse complement strand
CCATGATAAGCAGCGCGTCACAGATATTCATCGCAAGGTAATAGAAATCCTCGTGAAACTCCATGGGTATGCCACCCGGCGTATTGATGACTGTCCAGCGCTGCGAGGGCGGGTATTCAATTACGAGCACTTCCGCTGGGAGACAACCTATTTCCTTGAGCAGTTTGTTTCAGGCCTCAGGCAAATAACAATTCCAGAACCGGATGCGCTCGAACAAGAGTTCCATACACTTGCATCAATCGCCGATGCCTTTCCCAAGACCATAATCCATCGGGACTTTCAGTCACAGAATATCATGATTGCAAAAGGGAATGCGCCCAGGGTGATCGACTATCAGGGGGCGCGAATGGGCCCGCCAGGCTATGACCTTGCATCAATCCTTTGGGACCCCTATCACCCGCTTGACAACGATATGCGGAACGATCTTTTCGCGTATTACCTCTCCAAAAGAAAGGAAGATGACGAGAGTTTTTCCGAAAACGATTTCACTCCAACCCTCCTGCCATGCCGGCTCCAGAGGCATATGCAGGCCCTCGGCGCGTATGCGTTTCTTTCACAGACAAAGGGCAAAAGATACTTTCTCAAGCATGTAAAAGAAGGAATACGTCTTCTCAAAGCTGACATTGCCGATTCAGGAAACGATTTCCCGGTCCTTTTCAAACTCATTGAGAAGCTGTAATTGTCTTTACTCCTTCGTAATCCTTACAGGCCTCAGGATATGAATGAACAATAACTCAGCTGGTTTGACGTTCTTCCTAAGCTCCGAACCTTTGAAACCTGCTAACATAGTGTCAGCTATAATCGATAATCAATGGTGTTGACATACGACAAGAGTACGCTTATAGGCGCGAGGAAGTGGGACCGCAGAAAAAATGTATGTCGTAGCGATACATAGTCTGAAGGAGAATAAGGAAACACTATCCAGCGCCTTGGCAGCTGTCCTAGGAGTGACGATTTATGAAGCGCTCGCACGTATGCGTGCCCCTGGCAATGGTCCCTTGATTGTTGCTTTTTTCACCGAAAAAGGGCGAGCATTACAGCTTGTTGAAAGGCTTCAATCCGAAGGGTTCAAGGCGTCGCTTCTTACGGCGGGTGAGCTTGAGACCGAAGGCAATGCACTGATTGTGAGGAGGTTCAGCCTCGGCGAGTGTGAGCTCGACGTTACAACGGAGAAAGGCGACTGTCGTAGCATACCCTTTAAAAACATCGACCTCGTTCTTCGCGGCACCGGGATCGTTCGCGACGTAACGACGGAGACCGTCAAGAACCGTTCGGTGAGCCTAGGACGAGCAGTACTTTCCGGTGGCATGATGGTTACCAAGACTACGAAGAATGTTCGTGAGGTAACAACTGAGGAACGACAGGCCTTTGTCAACATCTATGCAAGAGACAGCTCACCCTTTGTTTTTCGCGAGAACACTCTTGTTTATGATTCGCTCGGTCCTACACTCCAACTGGCCCGAGCAGCGAACTTCATCTACTTCGTTGCCGAACTGCGCAGACGCTGTCCAGACGCCCTATATGATGAGCGTCTCCTGAGCAGGGTTGGACAGGCCGCTCTGCTTGGTCCTTCGCTTAATCCCGAAGAAGATCTCATCGTAGCCACTGCACTCCTTTCAAAGGTGCTAAGGAACGAGATCTGATGACATTCCAAGGAAGATCGTTGCTACTTCCTGAACTCGACAACAGTTACGTTCTTTCTTAACTGCGGACTCCCCCTTGTAATACGCCCCCTCCACCGTGATAACATTTTGTATTGCAGTTCTTTCTAATCATTGGCTTATCAGCGTTGTAAAGGAGGTTCACCATGCCTGGCACAATATGGTTTCCATTTAGACAGGGGGATCGAAGTGAATATCTCGCACTTTACATGCTTAGTGCGCTTGGTGTCGTTGTTAAGGTCCCTCGCGAAGAGGATATTGGTGCTGATTTTCAGTGTTCCCTGGCAAAATTTGATGGCCATCGAATGACGTTTTACTCCCCGTTTCTTGTGCAGACGAAATCTTCCTCTCTCAAGAGGATCAGTTATGGGGGACCTGATAAAGAAGGACGATGGAGAAAAGAAGAGATCACGTGGCTGTTCAGTCAGGAATTACCTTTAATGCTTGGTTTTGTTGATAAGGATAAAATGCAATTAGATTTGTATTCAACCAGCAATATGTGGCCGGCACTCTATGTCGGAGGCGAAGTGGGGGAAGTAGTTCTACAGCCGGGGTTTACTAAGAAATCAGATGACGAGGTAAAAATGCCTGAGTCGACTCAAGTCGATACGTGGCCAGGGGCATGAAGAATCAGAAGCGGTGGACGGTTCCCTTAGGACCACCTATAGTATCAATTTCAATAGATGATGTCGAAAATGGAGAACGAATCGAAGAGCTTAGGAGTATTCTTTTGGGACCTTTACAGATGGAACAAGATAACATCACATACAGACGACTGCAAGTGCACTTTTCCAAGTGGCCTCACAGGTTCAGCACTAACAGTCGTAATCACTTTGTTTACGGACTGTTTTATGCTGCAAACCCGGTTCTCGGAACTAACACTGACGCTCAGTTGCGATCACTCGCGCCGATTATCGCTACCCTTGCTTTCAATTTCAAAACTCAAGGAAGAATGGACGAACTTGACAAACTCAAGGGAGTTGCGGGCATTATGCCAACAGGAGCAGAACTGAATATGTTGAAAAAAGATGTCCCTGAGCTATTTGAATAATAGCAAATCACAACGACGAATGACTTCAAATTAGTTCTTCCTGAAGTCCGTATTCAGGGTGATGACTCAACCTCTATCAGCTACGTTCTGAAATCAACAAGGGCAATTTCCCATGTTTTACCCTCCTGACATTTCATCCACATAATTACAAAAAGCCATTAGCAATAATCTAGTTCCTTCTGTCTTTAAACGTTTGTTTCTTTTCAAGAGCCGTTGCATATGGTACTATCAAGCCTATGAAGGGGGAAAACACCTGCATGATATGGTAATTCCTGGGCTTAATAAAGAGAATCAATATGTATTTCTTAAAAGATAAGAAGCTTTATACAAACACAGATTATTGCCTTGATTCTTTGCGTAACCTTAAGGTTCAGTCTGGATTAAGCGCCAACTCAGGAACTTTGTTCCATGCTTATTGGTACGGAGAGTTTTCGGCACTTCAAGCATTATCGGTAAAGTCATTTTTAGCTATGCACGATCTTAGCAAAGTTACATTTTACCTTTGGATTGATGAAGAAAATGGCTCTTCGTCACATTTGCAAAATCCACACATTGTACCTTTACTTCCATTGATTACTGTTAGAAAATTCAATCCGCTTCAAGAAGCGGAAGGGACTTTTTTGGACTTTGAGTTATCTAAGAACTTTTTGTTAAGAAAGAGAAAGAAAGCGCTTTTAAGGGATACCAAGAAACTAGCTTATCAAGCAGATATATTTCGCACATTGATATTGCATAAATACGGAGGTGTATATTTTGATTTGGATATGCTTTTTTTGCGAAACCTTCAAATTTTACTAGATTTGTTTCCTTCATGCGAGTTTTGTTATCAATGGAGTGCAGAGTCCTATGCTAACACCGCGATATTAAAAATTAACAAGGAAAGTGACAATTCTAAGAGAATAATATCCAAATCTGTACAGCTCAAAGATTTTAATCCTCGGTCAATCTATACCTTCGACGATAACAAAATAGATATGCTTTGTTTTCCTAGCTCTTTTTTTGATCCATTTTGGCTGTGTTTTGACAAAAAAGATTTTAGTAATTACGCTTATTTTAATAGGTTCTCTGATTTTTTTTCTCCGATGGAGGTTAAATGTTCATTGGAACATTTCTATCCTGGAGCTTTCTCTTATCACTGGCATAACAATTGGACCGCAAATGATATTATTAATTCGTATGCAGGAAGATTTAATATGGAGATAGATAGTATCCTTAGATCAAAATATGACATAGAGCCTTACAAATCATTCCAGCAGACGGGTTAACGCCCCTGCTGAATTCACCTTTACTTCTATTGGAAATCTTCACTGTTGCAGATTCTTGAACCACGTTTGTTAGACGGTGAACACCGCAGCCAAAGGCAGGTCAGTTTTCAATGAGAAAAAGGGACCATTTTTCAGTAAGAACATACATCAATCAAAAGAAAGTCGCTTTCCCTTAGGATCTTCGCAGAAAAACCCGCCGGATGGCTTAATTTCCTGAAGGCATCTCCCCGATCACCGTCTCCCCTGCCTTGACCCTGTCGCCCAGTTTCACCTTTATCTGGACTTCCTTAGGCAGGTATATATCCAGCCTCGAACTGAACTTGATGATGCCATACCGTTCACCCTTCTGGAGGGAGTCCCCTGCCTTCACCCTGCAGACAGCCCTTCGTGCCAAGAACCCTGCCACCTGCCGGACCAATATCTTCCCGTATCTTGTAGCAAGGAGCATCGCGATATTTTCATTCTGGAGCGATGCCTCATGCTTGAAGGCAGAGAGAAATCTGCCGGAAGTGTGAACCACATCTTCCACCACCCCGTCATAAGGCGCTCTGTTCACATGAACATTGAAAGGCGACATAAAGATGCTCACCTCAACTGCGTCACCCTTGAGGAATTTATCTTCAGATACTTTCTGTATCAGGATGACCTTTCCGTCTGCAGGGGATACAAGAACATTTTTCTCCTCAGGTATGCGTCGTTCAGGGTCCCTGAAAAAGTAGACCATGAAAAGGGTCAGTACAAAAGGCAGTAACGCCCCCCACGGAGCAAAGAGAACCGTGAGCAGCGTCAGACCAAGGAAGCCAAGAATGAAGGGATTACCCTCAGGGGCAAGTTTAAACATATCTAAGTCCAGGTTAAGGCTAAGGTTGAGGTCGAGAAAAAATCTTTTACCCTCACCTTTGCCTCAGCCTTAACCTCAGCCTATTATTTATTATGCCTTCGACTTGTCCACCAATTTGCCCTTCTTGAGCCATGGCATCATTGCCCTCAGTTTCGCCCCTACCTGTTCGATCGGATGCTCTTCGCCCTTTCTTGTCAATGCATTGAATACAGGTTTGTTCACCTTGCATTCCAGTAACCATTCCCTTGCAAAGGCCCCGTCCTGGATTTCCGTGAGGATATTTTTCATCTCTTTTTTCGTCTCGTCAGTGATCACCCTCGGTCCTCTGGTCAGGTCACCATACTGCGCGGTATTGCTTATGGAATACCTCATGGTGGAGATGCCGCCCTCGTAGATGAGATCAACGATGAGCTTCACTTCATGGAGACATTCAAAGTATGCCATCTCGGGTGAATACCCTGCCTCAACAAGTGTCTCGTACCCGGCCTGAATGAGGGCAGTAAGTCCTCCGCACAATACCACCTGCTCGCCAAACAGATCCGTTTCCGTCTCTTCCCTGAACGAGGTCTCGATAATTCCCGCGCGTCCGCCTCCTATGCCTGATGCGTACGCAAGGGCGACATCCTTTGCGTTCCTGGAAGGGTTCTGAAAGACCGCGATCAGGCAGGGGACACCGCTGCCCTTCGTATATTCTGCCCTCACCAGATGCCCCGGGCCCTTCGGCGCCACCATAAAAACATTCACAGTCTGAGGTGGGACTATCTGGCCGAAATGAATATTAAACCCATGGGCAAATCCCAGGTAAGCGCCTTTCTTGATGTTCGGAGCGATCTCGGCCTTGTAGATGTCCGCGGCATATTCATCAGGAACGAGCATCATGATCACGTCTGCCTTTTTTGCAGCCTCAGCCGCAGTGAGCACCCTGAAGCCCGCCTTCTCGGCCTTTTCCCAGTTACTGCCCTTTGTCTCTGCCACCGTCACATCCAGGCCGCTCTCTCTAAGATTATTGGCATGGGCATGTCCCTGGCTTCCATATCCCACCACAACTATTTTCTTGCCCTTGAGCACGCTCTTCTTTGCGTCCTTATCATAGTAGACCTTCATTGTTCCTTCCTCCTTTATATGGTTTTAGTTCCTAAAGATAAATTCCACGCCTCTAATGGTTTATTCTCCTCGTAGAAGCTTATACTCGATGCTGTCAACCAGCGCCTGCCATGACGCCTCTATGATATTTTCTGAAACACCCACGGTCCCCCATCGCATCTCCTCATCTCCTGACTCCACCAACACCCTTACCCTTGCCGAGGTCCCCTTCCCTGCAGCGAGGACCCTCACCTTATAATCATGAAGCCTTACCTCCTTCAATTGGGGATAAAATTTCTCAAGGGCCTTTCTCAGGGCATTGTCCAGGGCATTCACCGGGCCCTCACCTGTTGCTGCAGTATGTTCAACATGGCCTCCCACCTTTACCATGATGGTCGCCTCGCTCAGTGCTTCCTCTTTCTCCTTCCTCTTTTCGACAATAACGCGGAAACCGATAAGATCAAAGAATCTCTTGTGAAGGCCGAGAGACTTTTTCATGAGGAGTTCAAAGGATGCCTCGGCACCTTCAAACTGAAATCCCTGGTTCTCAAGGTCCTTAAGTTTCGTCACAATGTCCTGAACCTGTGGTGCGTCAGGGTCAAGGGTAATGTGAAATTCAGCAGCCTTCCTCAGGATATTGCTTTTGCCCGCAAGGTCAGAGATAAGTACTCTCTGGGAATTTCCGACCGATTCCGGCCTGATATGTTCATAGGTCTCGGGCCTTTTTACTATGGCGCTTACATGGATTCCGCCTTTATGTGCGAATGCGCTGTCGCCCACAAAGGGCTGTCTCTTGAAATGCCTGACATTGGCGATCTCGTTCACAAATCGTGAGACCTCCCTTAATCTCATGAGTTGCTCATCAGTCACTGTCCTGAGTCCGAGTTTGATCTGGAGGTTAGGGATTATGGAGCAGATATTCGCGTTTCCGCACCGTTCACCAAGTCCGTTCATCGTCCCCTGGACCTGTGATGCCCCGGCCTCCACGGCAATGATGGAGTTGGCAACCGCGCACTCCGCGTCATTGTGCGCATGAATTCCAACAGATACAGACAGCGTTTCCGAAACCTTTTCTGTCACCTCCTTCACCCCATTGGGAAGGGTCCCCCCATTGGTATCACAAAGGACGATACAGTCGGCACCCGCATCCTGGGCAGCGAGAATGCACTTCATCGAAAACTTCGGATTGTCTCTGTGCCCGTCGAAGAAGTGTTCAGCATCAAAGAATACCTTGTCCACATACTTCTTGAGATATAAAACCGTTTTATGAATGATCTCGACATTTTCCTCCAAAGTAATCCTCAGCGCCTCTTTCACATGAAAATCCCACGTCTTCCCCACAATAGTGAGAATCTCAGTCTTTGCAGCAAGGAGTGCCTTGATATTGGTATCATCCTCCACCCTGTGTTTCGGCCTGTAGGTGCTCCCAAAGGCAACGACCATGGAGTTCCTCAATTTAAGTTTCTTTACTTTTTTGAAGAATTCTATATCCTTCGGATTGGAACCGGGCCAGCCTCCCTCAATGTAGTGGATGCCAAGTTCGTCCAGTCTCTCGGCAATGCGCAGCTTGTCCTCAACAGAAAAAGATATATCCTCTGTCTGGGCCCCGTCCCTCAGGGTCGTATCAAATAACTCTATCTTTCGTGCTGCTTTTCCCATAGCCCTCTTGAGTATGCGGATATCCCCTTCGAAAGATTCATTCTTTATGCTTTCTCCAGCTCAAAGGCATCATGCAGGACCCTTACTGCGAGCTCTGTATATTTTGCATCAATCACACATGACACCTTAACTTCAGAGGTGCTGATCATCATAATGTTAATTCCATGGCCTGCAAGGGTCTCGAACATCTTTGCTGCGACCCCTGAATGGGTCCTCATGCCCACTCCCACAATGGATATCTTTGCGATCTCCTCCCTTAAGGTGACCCCTTTCGCGCCCAGCTCCCGTACGATCCCCTCAGTCATTTTCAGTGCCTTTTTGCTCTCGGTCTTGGGCACGGTGAATGAGATGTCTGCAGCCTTCCCGTCGCTGCTCACATTCTGGACGATCATATCCACAATCATGTTGGCATCTGCAATTCCCTTGAAGAGCTTTGCGGCTATACCCGGCTTGTCCGGGACACCCGTTACCGTAATCTTGGCCTGGTTCTTATCATATGCAACCCCTGAAACCGCAACCTTCTCCATATCCTTGTCCTCCTTGGTAACAAGCGTGCCGGGATTCTTGTTGAAGCTTGACTTTACCACCATGGGCACCCCGTATTTCATGGCAAATTCCACAGACCTTGTCTGGAGCACCTTTGCGCCCAGGCTCGCCAGTTCGAGCATCTCCTCATACGAGATCTTATCCAGTTTTCTCGCTTCAGGGACGATATTGGGGTCTGTGGTATATACTCCGTCCACGTCGGTATAGATCTCGCAGACGTCTGCATTCAATGCCTGGGCGATGGCCACTGCAGAAAGGTCAGACCCTCCCCTCCCGAGGGTAGTCACCTCATCTTTATCTTCGGTAATACCCTGAAACCCTGCTACTACCAGTACATACCCTTCGTCCAGGACCTTTCTAGCCCTTTCCCCGCTAATCTTCTCAATCCTGGCTTTAGTATGCACAGTATCGGTGATGATTCCCATCTGCCTTCCGGTGAAGGCCATGGCCTTATGTCCCAGGGAGTCGATGGCAATAGCGGTCAGGGCGCTTGTGACCCGCTCACCAGAAGAGAGAAGGAGGTCCATCTCCCTGTCAGACGGATTCTGTGAAATTTCATGTGCAAGGTTGATGAGTTTATCCGTTTCTCCTGCCATGGCTGACACGACCACCACAACCTGGTTCCCCTCACGGGCAGCCATTACGACCCGTTCGGCAACCGCCTTAATCCTCTCCACATTGGCAACAGAGGTGCCGCCATATTTTTGCACTATGAGCATTACTGCAGAACCCTCCTCGTCTATCTTTAAAAAAAGCGTATATACCTGAATTTATGTGAATGTACTATAACACGGGAAGCCACACCACATCAATTAATTCCCTTTAATTCATAAGGATTATTCCCTGTGAAGGAGAGCAATCTGTTCACAAAAAGCACCCACGACTACACAGTTCCGCGGAGGGACCCCAATGAATGTAAGGCCTTTCCATTGACTTGTACCAATAAAAGATTCTAAAGTAAGGCCATATGATTATCGTTCTAAAGAAGGGCTGCAAGAAGAAGACCGTTGAGTCTGTCATAAAAAAGGTGAAGGACCTGGGGTTCAGGGCCCATGCAATCATTGGCGTCGAACGAACAGTCATTGGGGCCGTGGGCGATGATCGCGACAAACACCTCCTCTACGCACTGGAAGCGATTCCCTGTGTGGAAAAGCTGGTCCCTATCCTCCAGCCGTATAAACTTGCGAGCAAAGAGATCAAAAGAGAACCCACCATAGTGAAGGTGGACAATGCTTTGTTCGGGGGCGGGCATTTTGGGGTGGTGGCAGGGCCCTGCTCGGTAGAAAGCGAAAAACAGATCATCGAGACCGCCATAAAGGTCAAGAAGGCAGGCGCCAGGATGCTCAGGGGCGGGGCCTTTAAACCAAGGACCTCACCCTATGCCTTCCAGGGCCTTGAAGAAGAGGGACTCAAGTTCCTCTCCAAGGCAAGGGAGGAATCCGGCATCCCCTTTGTTACTGAAGTGATCAATCCGGAAGACGTGGAGCTAGTGGGAAGATATGCGGACGTGCTCCAGATAGGGGCAAGAAATGTGCAGAATTTTTCGCTCCTCCGGAGGGTTGGCAAGTTCGGTAAGCCTATTGTGCTCAAACGGGGCATGTCAACCACCATACAGGAATTCCTCATGTCTGCGGAGTATATCCTCTCTGAGGGCTGCAAAGAGGTCATCCTCTGCGAAAGGGGCATCCGCACCTTCGAAAATGCCACCCGTAATACACTGGATATTTCTGCAATACTCGTAATTCATGAACGCTCCCACCTCCCTATTATTGTGGATCCATCCCATGCCACAGGGGTAAGTCATTACGTGCCTGCTCTCTGCTTTGCTGCCATGGCGTGCGGCGCGGACGGCATCATGGTTGAGGTCCACCCTGATCCCCAGAAGGCGCTCTGCGACGGTCCCCAGTCATTGAGAATCGAGGACTTTGCAAAGCTCATGGAGGGGCTGCGGAAACTCGCATCCTTTAACGGAAAGAAGCTTTAGCAGGAGGGGAGCCAAAGTAATCCGGCCCCTTTTTTCGACTTAGCCCATTCTATTCATGAGTCTCTTTCTTAGCGGACCGTCACAATGACTAATGTCTTTACTCAGGAGGCATTGATAAATCTCCTGGAGAAAAAAGGCGTCCTGACAAAGGCAGAACTACCTGAGGAGATAAGAAGACTGAAGGTGAAGAAATCCTAAACATTATGGATATACAACCTTCTTCTCTAATCGTCGCTGGGTGACCTGGAGGAGGACTTTCGATTCCACCTGATGCACCTCAGTTATCACTAAATGAAACTTTCGAAGACTTCGTCCCGATCTCCGCGCCTCGCAATCGAAACGAACAATCCCACCATTTATCGTTCAACGTTTCCGGCGTGATAAGCCGCGGTGTAATACAAAGGCGTTGCTATGCAGCAAATAACAAAATGTCTTTTAGACCTTATGAAGGGACTTGCTTTGCTCGAGGTAGGTGCGCAGCGCATCAATTACCGTTTGAGTGCTTATGGCATCCATACAGGACGGTTTTTTATGTCCAAACGGGCACCTAAGGAGCCAACTAGGATGAGACGCCCAGCAGTTCGCGCATTCACCTGCCCTAACGTTTATATTATTGTCATACCCGTAAAATTCAATGGGGGTCGGACCGAACAAAACAAGGCTCTTTGTGCCGACAGCCTGCGCAAGGTGAACAAGTCCTCCCTCGGTATCGAGGTGGAGCAGCGCATTTCTCAGAATCGCGGCTGCTTCAGCAATAGTCGTCTTCCCTCGTAGATCCGTTGCACCAGGAATATAGCCGTCCTCCGAGACCCCCAACTGAATGACCTCGTAGCCGGCTGAGCTCAAGAATTTCAGAATCTCGGTCCACCTATCAACAAACCAGCTTTTCGACCATAAAGGATCTTCCTTTTTCTCACCTTCGATGAATCGAGCACCGGCGCCGTGGTGAAGAGTTATAAAGGTTTCCGGCAGCCGAGTCAGCATTTTAAAATCGTCTTTGTGCAGGGAGATTGATAGGCCCGAAGGCGTTATTGTCATGCCAGTGCAGGCGCTCCTAAGCTGATATTGGTTCATTGAATGAAACAGGACACTGTCGGAAAAATAGGGAAAGGCAGAAAAGTTCAGATGGAAACGCTTAAAGAAATTGTCTTGTTTCTCCATTAGTTCAGGACAGCCCCCTTTTTTACAAAATACCTTTATTACATGATGATCCACGAAACAAATGTCGAAATGTTTTTTCACCAGGAGAGATCCAAGATTCAGTTTTGACAGACCGCTTTTCTTTCTTAATAGCACAACTTCATCCAAGTGTTTCTCCCTTGATAGAAATTCGAGCTGATCCTCAAAATAAACGAACATAGAGATATAGGCATCAGTCCATTTCTCTCTTATAGCGTTTATGAGAGCGGTCGCTACAACAGCATCTCCGATTCCACCTATCTTAATAACGGCGATTTTCAGCCCTCTCTTTCCTGCAATATCCGAAAGGGTAGTTCTTCTTGTCAAGTAGTAGCGCTCAAAAAGGGAATCCGAGACTATCAGCAGAGGATTTATGATTGTTTCAAGACACAGTCTTAGTGATCCTTTCAAAATCCCGATAACGGTCTTGAACAGCCCATATTGTTTAAAGTGCATGTACACAATCCCCGCAAGTCCATTGGTTCGCATAAACATGGTAAGAGTCTTATTAGGATAGCTATTCTTCTCAGCGTTTTTCACTTGTAGATCGTATTAGGTTCCCGGATCATGTCCAGGGTTTCTTTTGGAAATAGAGCTATGCCTCAGGAGTGCTGATTAACAGTACGGTTCTATCTCCTCTTTTTTCAAAACTCCTGTTCCCGCCTAACAGGGCGAAGGTAATTGAATAAATAATAACAGGCTTTTAGGGGGCGCTTTAAGAAATACGTAAGGGTTCCCTTCATTATGCTCACAAGATTGACCGAGTACCCAAATTTCCCCAGACTTTTTCGTTGATGATTCCAAAATTCCTTTCCTTTTTTTTGAAAAAGGCAGACACCAAGGAGTGCATAGTGGCCCTCAAGTGTCCTCTTCAGGTGTTGTGCATGCTCTTTTTCATTTAAGAATGAATCCCCGTATTTCTTCAGAATACTCATCTGTGCGTCTACCGCAGGATAAATATTCTGATAGTACGTCGTTTGAGACTCAGGGTGCAGGCGTGTGTAGGTGAGCACCTGATGAACAAAACCGAAATCACTTTCCCGAAGAACATCGTAATATACTTCAATGTCAGGGTGCAGGTGATCTTCAGTATAAAAGGCTTTACGTTTTCTGATGAGATCTGACCGGATAAGAGTTATTGTCGGAGCACCAAAAAAATACCGATCTTCAAGCAGGCTCAATCTGCATATTTCTCTGCCGGGTACGACTGAACGCTGATAAGGCAGCCCGTCAAACCTCACCTTGGCACCTTCAAGCACATAGCACCCGACAACACCGACCGATGGGTGTTCTTCCGCCAGGCTGACCATACGTGTGACACATTCAGGGAATAGCCAGTCATCTGCGTGGACAACCTTACAGTATTTGCTTGAGGGGGCAATCTGCCGCATTGCATGATTCCAGTTCAGAATTACTGGTAAATGGCGTTCATTCGCATGAACACGAATTCGGCCATCCTTCCTGGCATATTCCCTCGCGATTTCCAGCGAATGGTCCGTACTCTTATTCTCGACAATGATGTATTCCCAGTTCCGGTATGTTTGGGAAATAATACTCTCGATACATTCAGTGAGGTACTTTCCGCCGTTATAGACTGGTGTGACAATGCTGACTAAAGGTTGCGGTTCCTGGCTCATGTAGTAGTCTTTGACATAAAGTGAGCGTTCTGTTCTGCCCTCAGTGTATCCGACAATCTGTCCTGAGGTAATGATACATCATCATAGGTGATCACCTGATCCTTTCTCACATCACGCATGAGATAACACCCCTCGGCCAAGCCAATAGGCAATAAGTTTTGGACATGCACAACATCCGCATTCTCACATTGTCCGTAGGTCATATAATACCCTATACCGTCAAGCATTTCACCTGCCTTGATGTCTCTCTTTGCAGTCGTTATTACATCGACACACGGTGCGCCTCGTGGAGTAATTGCTGCATCATTGAAGAGTACCGCACGGGCAACGGTATTGGGGACCTCAAAATGACATAAATGATACGGGGTATAAAAACAATAGGCTGGCCCTTCCCCAAGCTTATAGAGATTAAGATACTGTTTCTGTAACGGATTATCATGGGTGCCAATTACAAAAACCCCCGGGCCGGGCTCTGCGCCTACCACATAATCAACGATACCGACCCCTTCCGGAAGCTCATCCAGGCGAAATAGTGCTGCAGCCTTTGATATGTGGGTACCGACCGGTACTGTGGGGCCGAACATCCCCCGTTGTGCAACCCTCATTCCGGTAGCGTTAGCCACAATTGCCTGCTCGAATGATATTTTTGTCCCGTCCGCAAAGGAGGTGACCATATGTGGCTTCTGGTTCCATCTCCGCGCAAAAGCCTCCTGTGTCGTAGGAGTGCGGTAAGGATCGTGTAATCCCTTGATATTTCCGCAAACCACCGGCTTTATCCCAATCCCTCTTAGAAACCTGTAAAGATTCATTATGACACCAGGTTGGTCTCCATCAGAATTGGTGATTATTACTCCGGCCTTATCTGCATATACCTTCAGTATTGGTCCAATCGTCCCGTCAAGCTCTGCATTCATGAGAATAATGTGTTTTTGATTTTCAATTGCCTTCATCGCTACGTGCGCACCGAATTCCACGGTTCCGGTGACTTCTATTATTGCATCGATGTTCCCTGCCTTGCAGAGCAACAGGGCATCCTCTGTAACTGCATGCCTTCCCCGACTCGCGGTATCCTCAAGCTGGGTTGCGGAGTGAACGACTACCGTATCTTCAACGCCTGCCTCTCCGTATGCCCGTTTTGCTGCCTCAATGTGACGATTTGCAATAGCTGCCAGTTTTATTCCGGGAAAGGAAGATATAATCTGGAGGGCAATTCCCCTGCCCATAAAACCGGCGCCTACCATTGCAACCCTTATAGGTCTTCCTTCATGCTGCCGCATTTCGAGCGCCCTGTCAACGATGATCATTCCGAGCTCCGCTTCATCACTTTTCCACAATAAAGTCCGGCCAGGCTTTATCTTTGTCTGATATCACGGACACCTCAACCGGCCATGTGATCTTGAACAAGGGATCATTCCATCGCACTCCCCCCTCCGCTTGAGGAGCATAGAATTCCGAAACCATATAGAAAATCTCTGTATCGTTTTCCAACGTAAGGAACCCATGGGCACAGTGTTCGGGGACATAGACCATCCGATGGTCCTCTTCGCTAATCACCATGCTTATCCATTTCATATACGTATCAGATTCCGGACGCACATCAATTATCACATCGTAGATACTCCCTCTGGTGCAACGAACCAATTTCGCTTCCCCATGCGGTGCACGCTGGTAATGCATTCCCCTCAGGGTACCTTTCATCCTGTTGAACGAGGTGTTCCCCTGAACCATGCGTGTGGACAGACGCCGTGCTTCAAATTCCCGCTGACACCAGCTCCGGGCAAAAAACCCCCGCTCATCGCTTAGTTGCTCAGGCTCAATGATAAATGCCCCTTTCAGTGCTGTTTCCGTAAAAATCATGCATAAACCATCACTTCCGGGATGAATACCACGAACTTCCCACCCCAGTCCCGAATTTCCGCCATTTGATCCATAATCTCTTCCTTCAGGTTCCAGGGTAAAATCACAAGGTAGTCTGGTTTCATCTCCCTAACTTTATCGGGATGATAAATGGGGATATGAGTGCCGGGGAGATAATGACACTGTTTGCGGGGGCTCCGATCGACAGTAAAATCAATGAAGTCAGATCTGATACCGCAGTAATTTAACAGTGTATTGCCCTTTGCGGGTGCACCGTATGATGCGATCGATTTTCCATTCCTTTTGGCGTCTATTAAGAACGTCAGGATTTTTCTCTTCGTCTCTTTTACCTTTTCATTGAATGAATTATAGCGGTCCAGGCCGGATAATCCTGCAGAAGCCTCCTTTTTCCTCAGATCAAGAATTCTTTGCTCCACAGGCCTGGATGCGTCCTCTGCATGACGCCCATATATACGCAGGGAACCTCCATGGGTAGGGAGTTCATCCACGTCAAAAAGTGTGAGCCCATGGCTGGCGAAAATCTTTTCAACGGAAAGGAGTGATAAATAAGAATAATGTTCATGATAAATGGTGTCGAACTGGTTCTCATCCATGAGGCGCATCAGGTGAGGAAATTCCATGGTCAGAATGCCGTTGGACTTCAGGATGATTTTCATTCCGGCTACAAAATCATTGATATCCGGTACATGGGCCAGTACGTTATTGCCAATAAGAAGGTCAGCAAGTTTTCCTTCATCAGCCAATTCCCGAGCAGTCTGTGTTCCAAAAAACTTGACTAGGGTCGGGATGCCTGCCGCGATGGCTGTCTTTCCCACATTTCTTGCCGGTTCAATCCCCAAGACCGGCACATCCCTCTCTTTAAAGTACTGCAAGAGATACCCGTCGTTGCTCGCGATCTCAATAATCAGGCTCCGGGAATCAAAGCCGAAACGTTCAATCATCAGGCTTGCATAATCCTTAGCGTGCTTTAGCCATGATTCGGAATACGAAGAGAAGTATGCGTAATCGGCAAAAATTTCTTGCGGAGACCGTACTTCCGGTAACTGAACAAGATAGCATGCGTCACAGACATAGACACAGAGTGGATAGTAAGACTCCATTTTAAAGAGTTGTTCGGGACTGAGATAGGAGTTTGCCATCGGCGTCTCCCCAAGGTCCACAAAGATATGGTGTAATGGCGTCTTGCAAAAACGGCATACATTATTGGATCTGCTCATTTTTCACGCTACACGGTAACTATGGTTCCACTCAAGCTTTTCGGTCAGAAGGCCTTTGCTCCTGAGATAGGTGAGTACCTTCAATCTCATTAGCCGTGAGTTGCGAAAATCCTCATCACTGAATCTCATGGCATCCAGCCCTATTTTCAACTCCTTGATCGTTGATAGCAGGTCGGTCTGGGGCTGGTAAGCAGGGGCAAGACGTTTAAAAAGATTAAAATCAACCTTATAAGACCTCTTGTCCGGCTGAGCGTCTTTGTTAATCGAGATCTCCACCCCCGGAATAACCTCAGATACTGCATGGGCTAAGTCTCTGACCTGATAGTTACACGTATCAGAGCCGATGTTGACTGCCACAAAAGGACCGCCGTTGCCGGCATCCCGGCCTATCGCCCAATCAATAGCCCGGGCCATATCCTTGATGTTAATCAAGGGCCTCCAGGGAGTGCCGTCACTGAGGATCGTAATTTTCTTAAATATCACGGCGCTTGTGACAAAGTCATTCAGAACAAGATCAAGGCGAAGCCTCTCGCTCATACCGCAGGCCGTGGAAAATCTGAGACTGGTCACTGTGAAATTCTTATTTGCCATCGATTCCAAGTCCCTCTCGGCATAGACTTTTGATTTTGCATATGCTGTAAGTGGATTGAGCTGAGACCTCTCATTCCGGGGACTGTCGTCAGCTGATCCGTATATGCTGCAGCTTGAAGCAAAAACAAACGAACGCACCCCTTTCTCCTTAGCCTTTCTCGCAAGGTCTATGCTCGCCTTGTAGTTAATATCAAGGGTGATCTCTTCAAAGGTGTTACCCATCGAATCATTCGAGATCCCGGCAAGGTGCACAATAGCTTCAACATCATCCAGCAGCCTTTCCGGAATTTTTCTGACATCGCCAAAATACTGCTGGTCAAGCCGGCATTCGGGGAGTATCTCCGCGATGGCCAAACAATTGGCAAAATATCCTGTATCAAGGCCCACAAGTGTAGCGTTAGGATATGAAGTCCGCAGTTTCTCAACGACACACGGACCGACGTATCCCATATTGCCTGTGATCAGAATATTCATACGAAATGAATCACCATATCTTCCATGGCGCCTTACCAGAATTCCATAGTTCTTCGAGATATGTCTTCTCCTTTAGGGTATCCATACAGGACCAGAACCCGTAATGACGATATCCCATCATCTGGCCTTCACTGACAAGGTTTTCGACAGGCGCCTTCTCCCAGACTGCGCCATCCCCGTCGATAAAGTCCAATGCCTTGGCACTGAGCACAAAAAAGCCTCCGCTTATCCACCCCGCTGCAGTCTCTGGCTTTTCATAAAACTCGCTTATTTGGTCGTCTCTGAAGACAATCCTACCAAACCGTGACGGAGAGCGCACGGTGGTGACAGTAGCCAATTTACCATGGCATTTATGAAACTCAAGGAGTTTGTGTATATCAATATCCCCGACGCCATCACCATAGGTGAACATAAAAGTTTCGTCTCTCCCCAGCCACTCCTGGAGACGTTTTAGTCGTCCTCCCGTCTGGGTATGCAGACCGGTATCGACGAGATGAATTTTCCACGGGGGCAGTTTTCCGTTGTGAACAATGGTCTCGTCCTTTGCCAAATCAATGGTGATATCATTATTGATCGCTTTGAAATTGATGAAATATTCTTTTACCAAGTCGCCCCTATATCCGACGGCAATAATGAATTCATGAATACCATAGGCGCTGTAAATATTCATAATGTGCCATAGAATCGGTCTGCCTCCGATTTCCACCAGAGGCTTAGGGCGCGATATGGTTTCCTCAGACAACCTGGTACCGAATCCACCGGCCAGGATTATTGCTTTCATACGAGTCTCCTCTGAAATGGATTAATATTTGTAGATGGATCGCTTATATCTTTGTATATCATACACCATTTTGATAGTCAATCATTTTACAATTGCGGTTACTTTCTCTCCCTAAACAAACATACCCTCCGTTGCTTGCAAATATTATATTTTCAGGACTATCGCTAATGGACTGTCCGTAAAACGTCGTGAGCCAAGAGCACAGTAAAATCACGTCCGGCTCGAACGGTAAGACCCTGAGTTATGTGCCGGTCCGCGCAAGCGGACCTTGACAAAACATGAGAGCAGAACGTGGTTAGGTGCGTAAACCCCGGTATCGTCAATGAGGGCTATTGTCTTGCCGAGAGACGGATGCCTCTCCTGCAAAAAAGAAACTCATGAATAAAATGGGCTAGCAGGAGGGAGGCCGAAGGAATCCGGCCTCCCTTTTCACTCAGTGAAATCGATTCCCGTTCTTCGCTATAGCGAAGATATTACCTGCGTAGAGGTATCTTTTCCGCCATGGCTATCTTTCCATGTTCTATCTTTGTATGACACCACAGGCAGTCTATCTGTTTCTGGGTCACATGTTTTTCATGCATGAGCTTCACGTCACTGTATTTTTCCGTTCTGTCGACATGACAGAAATAACATTTCTCTTTTGGGGTCACGCCATCACCCTTCGTCACTTCCGTGTGGCACTGATTGCATTTGTACCCTGCCTTTAACGCTTCGTCGTGGGAAAAGGTCTTTCCCATCACCACAATAGGCTGCTTGGGAGAAGAATGGCAGGAGGGGCAGCCGGTGAGCGCCTGATCATGGGAGATTCCCTTGAAATGGCAGAGGTAACATACATTCATGGAAACCTTAATATGTGATCCCTGAACGATATCGGAGTGACAACTTCTGCAATGGAGTTTTATGCCCCTTTTCATCTCTGAAAAGTGGGTTTTGTGGTCAAAAGTGATGCCCCTCTTGGTAAACGTTACCTTTGAATCAACCATCCTCTTATCATGACATCCGGACTGGAGGCAATTCTTATCCGGCACGTTGGTAAGAGGGCGGGGATTATATGAGCCGGACAAAAACATGAATTGACCCACAAGGGCCTTGGTGGGTGAATACTCATGGCATTTCAGGCAGGGGACCTTGTTGTGGGTAGAAGCCTGCCATTGCTTATAGAATGGGGTGATAAAATGGCACACACTACAGTTTTTTGGCGAAGGGAAGACAACGGTCAAGGTATAGAAATATATTCCCCCCGCTACCAGAACAAATAGTAAGGCAATCACTAAGACCTTCTTGCTCATACGTTCTCCTTTCCAATGAATAGTGATTCCGTCGCGTTCCTAAGCCTTTGTGTTTGGTAATATTCCCATCTGCTCTCAACTCTTTCGCTGCATTTCTTCCTCATTTTACCGTATTTCTCCACAGCTTCCTACTTAATTGTTTGCTTGATCCCAATGCCTATGTATTTCTCCCACCGGGGGAAGGGTCGTGCAGGATTCAAGCATATAAAAAAGGACACTTGCAAGACCCGAAAGGTTCCCCGTGCTGCCTCCTGAAAATTAAGAGTGGTATTTATCAAAGCGTCTTGGCTATAAAGCACTAAATTATTCTAATATACTGACATGCAGAGTTAAGAGGGTTAAAACATGAACAAAAGATTCTTGAAACTACTGGTGGTCATTTTATTCTTGGTTTTCTCAACTGCTGAGGGAGCTGACTGGATACTGTACGGAGAAAGCAGTTCGGGTACCTATTATTATGACAAGCAGGGCATGACACAGCTCTCGGGGAACATCAGACAGGTTTGGATAAGAAATGTCCTGACATCTGTAGGGGTCAAAAACCTTACTAAAAAATCCCCAGCGGTGAAGGATGCGGGTAAGATTCGCATTAATATGCTCCTTACTGAAGTGGATTGTTCTGCAAAGCAATTCAGGATATTAAAGGGAACAAGCTACGATTCATCGGGTCATAAAATAACATCGTTTGATTATATCAAAGCAGGGGAAGCGAAATGGGAAGTGATAATTGCCGGCTCAAGCACGGAAATGTTATCCAAGGCACTATGCAAATGACGAGTGCATGATCGATGGCTGAGAAACTTGATCCAAAAGAAACGGTATCATTTGAAGAGTTGCTGATGAGTAATGTCTATACTGAGGAGGCGTTAATCAATCTCCTGGAGAAAAAGGGCGTCCTGACAAAGGCCGAACTACTTGAGGAAATGAAAAGGCTGAAGGGAAAGAAACCCTAAACACTGCGGGATTACAGTCTCTTGCTGTAGCGCTTACGCAATAGCTTCATGGAAAGATTTTGGCTTCACCTGAGAACAAACAGGTAGAGGACAATGCAACTGACGAGAACTTTGTCCCGAACCACGCACACCGCAATCTAGATGAAAATTCATGCCGCTCACGCTCCTGTGTTCTCAGCGTAACGACCGGTAGTGTTAGTTATTTTTGGGATTCAATAGTCAATGGTCTCATTCCGGTAGAAAGAGAGTTTTGCCCCGAAATATGCACGGCTACGGAGATACGATTAAGGCCGCCTAACAGTTTCGTTAACACCGACAACACGACACTGACACTATTTTGACAGGCTAACAATTACTGACAAAAACCTTCGGTTTCCTTAGTAGACTGAGATTAAAGGTCATATAGAAATACATACATGAGATAGCTCAGATAGGCTAGGTTCAATAACTTCCTGTTCACCGCAAAGATTTCATTTTCTATTGACTATCGATTTCATCACCGTCCTCGCAGGGTAAGTGTAAAGTCAAGTATGAGGGCTATACCTGCTCACAAATAGTTCCCGCAAACTTCAACTATTGAGGTCTATCGATTGAAGTCCGTAGCACAAAAGGCGACATTTGGCGGTCAAAAGGAGGGGTGTATTCCTGGTCATTGATCTTATTGTCAAGGTAGTTGCATCAACCGAATATAAAGGGTTAGTATGAATACTATGATAGATATGATGATAGTTATTCACAGTCTTAGGGGAGGTGGTGCGGAAAGAGTAGTAATAAATTTGCTGAAGGCCTTGGACAAAAGAGACTTTGCAATTACGCTTGTCCTCTTTCAGGGAGACTTCGATTATACTCTGCCGGACAACATAGAGATTTCAATATTGCAGGCACCCTCTGGTGAGAATATCTTAAAGAAGTCAAGGGGCTTCATATTAAAAATCATTTTACTTGCCCGTCTAATCAAGAAGAGAAAACCAGATCTTGTGTTCAGTCTGATAAGCGCTGCAAATGTCATCACAATTTTGGCGAACTTTCTATCAGGAACTCAGAGTAAGGTAGTAGTCGGTGAGCAGCTCAATCCCTCAGAAGGTCTTAAGGACGATAGGCACAGTAGAATTATAGGACCACTGATGAAGTATGTCTATCCACAAGCTGAAAGGATAATTGCCGCATCCGGGGGAATTAAGAAGGATTTGATCGCAAACTTCAGCCTTCCCGATACAATGATAGACGTGATTTACAACCCGGTAGATATTGAAGAGATCGAACATCTTGCAACAGAAGAGGTAACCCATCCATGGTTTCACGATAACGTGCCAATCCTTGTCTCCGTTGGCAGACTTACAAAGCAAAAAGGTTATCCTTATCTGTTAAGTGCTTTCTCACTGGTGAGGCAGACCTTGCCATGCAGATTACTCATCATCGGTAGTGGTGAAGATGAGGGTAAGCTGATCCAGACGGTGAATGAATATGGGCTGCATAATGACATCGATTTTATAGGATTTCAGAGAAACCCGTTTAAGTATATGGCAAGGGCAGATGTTTTTGTCCTCTCTTCACTCTACGAAGGTTTTGGGAACGTGATAGTGGAAGCTATGGCTTTAGGATTGCCGGTCATTTCCACCGACTGTCAAAGTGGACCTTCTGAAATCATAGAGGACAAAAAAAACGGGGTTTTGGTGCCGGTCAAGGATGAAGGGGCGTTGGCGGAGGCTATTTTGGATGTCCTGACTAATGATGAATTGAGAAGATATTTATGCGAAGGTGCCAGGAGGAGATCTCATTTCTTTGCATTGAGCAACATGGTGGAACAATACAGCCTTATTTTCTTTAAAACCGTTCATGTTGAAAATAGATAAACATACTTCAACTGTGAGAAATGGATATCCTAAAGGCGGACAACGCATTTCGGATAATAGCCGGCATGCATAATAGAAAAGGTAAGTATTGATGAGCGCCCCGGTGGTCGCTTTTGTGGCCGATGATCACTTCGCAATGCCTCTTGCTGCGGCCATTGCTTCTGTTATCGCTAACCTTAATAGAGAACAAAAACTAAAGGTATTCATTGTTGATGGAGGTGTTTCACAGACGAAAAAAGATAGAATCGCTCAATTGGAAGATCGGGAACGGGTTAACATCAGATGGCTGAAGCCGTCAAAATCACACCACGATCTTTTGAAGGCACTCCCGTATGGTTGTTGCGGTGGGACTACATACTACAAGATGTTTCTGCCTGAGCTGCTCGGACCAGAGTATCCTCGCATTGTCTATCTGGACAGCGATGTGATAGTCGAAGCAGACATAACCGATATTTGGGAGGCGGACCTTGGAGATAACTACGTCCTTGCTGTGCAGGACTTGATCAATCCCTGTGTCAGTTCACCTTGCGGGCTCACAAAATGGCGCGAATTGAATCGAAGAGCAGACGATGAGCTTTTCAATGCTGGGGTACTTGTCATAAACGCTGCCAAATGGCACGAGGAGAACATTAACTACAAACTGGTGGAATATCTCAGGAGTTATCGCCGATATGTGCAGCTTTGTGATCAAGATGCCATGAACGCAGTGTTCCGCAATAAGTGGGGGCGGCTCAATACCCGTTGGAATGTACTCCCATTCATGAAAAAAGCCAGCAGGCATTCTTTGCTCAGCAAAGAGTCCCATGAGGACCTTATTATGCACGCGCACGTTCTTCACTACTGCGGTTCGAGCAAACCATGGAAAGTTCGCTGCAGGCACCTGCGAAGGGATCGTTTTTATTATTACCTTGATATGACTGCATGGGTGGGATGGCGGCCTAAATCTTCGTCAATTATTTCGGAGTCCGTTGCCTATGGCCTGAGGACTATTCAGGGGGGTTTGCGTAGAATGCTCAACACTGGCTTGGAATAATCCGGGGCTGGCTTTGCATCAAGCTGATTACACCTGCGTACTGCGATATATCAATCAACCTTCTGTGGGTGACTTCACGAAAGACCCAGTGCGTCACCTTTGACCATGTGAGTGTTCTCGCTGGTAAACCTCATCCCTGCCAGGAAATTGTCAGTTTTGAGTTCAGGAAGGAGTCTTGCGCGATGGAGACGACCACATGATGTTTGTTTTTGGTAGTACTCAGGAGTCATAAAGGGGGAAGCCCGGTTTAGAAATGCGTTTACAATACTTGTAAACAAAAATGCTGACTACTGCATATGAGACCCCCTCACATGGCCTCTTACTATCTGAGCATCACTCTTTCTTGTATTAATACTGAGGAAACGCAAGGTCGTCATTTCTCTGTTGAATCTATAATCATTACGAGTCAGCTGAACGCACAGAACAAATATTAACCCTTCTTACTGTATTGATACATAAGAAATGATAGCCTTCTCCATTTAACTGCCACCAAGTTTGCTCAAGATACTCTTTCGGACACGGCGGTTCACTCTGCTCACTTCAGAGTTTGTTATAATTGTGTAGACCACGATAGTAATTGACATCAGCAAGAGATTGGAGGGAGGAAACGGTCTTGGCTCTTTATAACTTGATGCTTGCCCTTTGGGTTGGTGGTATTTTCATATACACATTCCTGGTTACTCCTCTTATATTTAAGTCTTTCGGACGAGACACCGCAAGCGCCATCGTCGATAAACTGTTTCCTTTCTATTTCCCATACATCCTCATTGTCGTAATCCTGGCCTTTGGCTTCTTTCTTATATCTGTGCTCAAAAAGAATGGGAGGCATAAACTCACACTTGCTCTGCTTATCATCGGTATTTTGATCAGCTTGTTTGTAAACCTTTACCTCTATCCTGAGGTAAAGAAGACGAAGCAGGAGATAGCGTCGTTTGAAAAATCCTCTGCTGACTTGCCAGCCAGAAAACGGTTCAGTGCATTACATGGAATCAGCATGACACTGAATTTAGTCCTGCTTGCGGACGGCATCGTACTGATCGTCGTTGGTTCTTTGCGTAAGAATGGCTCCGGCATTCATTAGGGTTCTACTGGTAGATAGGAAGCGGATATTTGTTACCATGCCGCTTATTATCGCCCGAAAGGGAGATCCTCATCTGCTGAGGTTCATCAAGAGAACCTAGTTATTGCGCATGTTAGGAACACCTGAGAACAAATAGGTATGCGTACACGCAACTAACAACGACTTAGTCCCATACTATGCATGCAGTGAGCTAAATTTTTTATCCGTGCCAGTTATCGTCCTGAGTTCCAGGCGGGATGGCTGGCGGTGTTAGTTTCTTTCGCAAATGAACGGTCAACGGTTCTGTATCTCGAAAAATCAATTATGTCCCGAAATACGCAGTGCTGCCGACATATGAATATGGTAGTCTTACGATCCCGGTAACACCGACAAATTGATAGTTATCACACATCGAAACAGCTTACGATTACCGTTAGTATCACGCAATAAAAAAGGGCGAGCGGTGTGCTCGCCCTCATACTAACAACAACTGTTTTAGATCTCAGTCCTTCTCTGTCTCCTTAGATAATAAACAGAGCCTATTCCCGCAAAAACCATGAAAATTATCATGCCCCACTCGTTCATCGTAGGAACAGAAGTAATTGGTTGCCCAAGACCCCCTGGGTCAGTGATTATTTCATTGGACGTTATATCATTATCTCCCCGCAGAGAATCAACAAAATGCAAAGTGACTACATTGCCATTAATCTCTGCACCTGTCGTCCCATCATAGGTAAAATCGTACCAATGGGGCGTGTGGTTGTCAGGCGTAGGACCAAATTTCCTGTAGACTAATCCCGTGAGGTCAAGGGGGGTGCTGTGGTCTGAAACCTTACGAAAGGTCAAAGTTACCGTACCTGAGACAGAATCCTGGGCGGTTCTTTGCGAACTTGGAGACGATACCGAATCTGGACATATGATTTCTTGATTTGCTACCGAGAATCCAATAAGTCCATATGGATAATCAAACTGAGGGTCACTCGTAGCCATTTCTTGCTCTGCGTAGGTATCAAGACCACACCAACTAGAAAAACTCGTAGTAAAAGTAAACTCACAATCACCCATTGCACAGGTGTGCCACGTTAAAGTCGCCTCGCTATCCACTATGCCGAAAGATAAAAATAC
>Ga0335084_10001042_pt1 | contig 25165 bp, 24 predicted proteins | sample Lox_Sample_44_FD_206721 | JGI IMG/M metagenome (GOLD analysis project Ga0335084, IMG submission 206721) | Soil microbial communities from Loxahatchee National Wildlife Refuge, Florida, United States - Lox_Sample_4.4 | ecosystem: Environmental > Terrestrial > Soil > Wetlands | place: USA... | reverse complement strand
AAAGCGCAATATACGAATGCTTCAATTCTGAACAAACTCGAAGAATCAAAAAGGAGTGACGGTTTCGACATTCATAGTTTGAAAATCATTGCGAATTGAGGATATGGACACACTATTTTTATATAGCCGTTATGCCCAAGTATCTCATTGGATTATCCGAGGCAAACTGAAACGCCCGCGCGGAAGGAACACCGAGTGAGATCAGGTTCTTCACGGCATCCTTGAGGCTAATGCCACTTCCCAGAAGGATTCCCCCTGCACCGCGTATGGGTCCGTTCCCCCAGCCAGACCCTTTAACCGAATCTGAAATGAGGACGATCTTGTCCGGCGATTTCATGTCGAGGAGCATTTTGAGACTCTGCGGATGGAGGTGTGCCATGTCCGCGATGACTTCAACATAAACGTCCTCGTCCATAAGCCCAAACCCGGCAAGTCCGGGTTCACGGTGATGGAACCCCCGCATGGCGTTGAATACATGGGTTATGCCCGTGGCCCCAGCGCGTTTTCCCTCCTCTGCCTGCTCGAACGTCGCGTCGCTGTGGCCCATGTGCACGAGGAAACCCATTTCCCTGCATACCTCGATCACCCGAAGCGCCCCGGGCAGCTCAGGGGCAATGGTAACAATCTTAATGATGTCCTCAAAATCCTCAACGAGACGGGTCAGCATTTCCACAGACGGCTCGGCAAAGCTCTGTCCGTCTAGAGACCCTGCCCTCTCCGGATTCAGGAAAGGACCTTCCAGATGCACTCCCAGGATGCGGGCCCCCTCCCGCTGTGCTGCTACGGCGCGCTGCACCGCCGCCATATTGTCGCGCATCGATTCAATGGAGCCTGGATAAATTGTGGGAAGCATGGCGGACGTGCCGCGCTCTCCGTGGATGTTCGCCATCTGGAGGATATCGTCCTGCCTCCTCGTGCGGGTATCATATGTGGCCGCTCCGTGTACATGAACATCAATGAGGAACCGCTTGTTACCGCTAACATATGCCATGACGGACTCCGATGTTTACACTGCCAATAAACGATGCAGAGACTGCGCCACTGCGAGACGATTGAAGCGTCTCCAACAAATAGTTGCCGCGTCCCCTCTATCAGAACCTGTCTGACTAAGTTATTTTCCCGCGCCGCGAGAAAAACTCGCTCAGAGCCAGCCGTACCACTGCCCCACGGTCCCACGACTGCTTTAACTCCTTGCTAATCTCCGCGGCGACCTCATCCAGAGCATCAAGATGCTCATCCTCAAGTAGAAGCGTGACCTCCACCAAGCCGTGATGTCCATGCCCCCCGTGTCCGTGTTCGTGTTGCTGGTGCGAACGATCGTGTCTGTCATTCATGGGAGCCCTCCCGATGTATATAATTATAGGACGCGCGACGCATTGAGAACAGCGCATGCAACATGGGGCCGCTCGCTGCTCAGAACAGCATCTTCATCACGACCGGCATCGTAAAGAACAACGCCACTGTCGATACGGTGATGCACATGGCGGCAAGCGGCACATCAAGGTCGAACTCATCCGCGATCACGAGCGACAGGACCATTACCGGCATCGCCCCCTCGATGGTTACTGCTTTGAGGGCCTCACCGGTTACGCCAAGCCACGAGCCCACCCACCAGGCAAGGACCGGGGCCGCGCCCAGTTTGAGCGCGAGCGCTGGAATTGCGATTGGCAGGCGCCTCAGGTCACTGAAATCAAGGGCAAGCCCGACCGTGAATGTCATGATGGGGATAACGGTCTTACCCATAAGCCCTGCAGTTTCCAGTACGATATCCGGAACCGTTATGCCACCAGCGTGGACAGCTATGCCGGCGGCTACGCCCCAAAGCGGCGGGAGCCTGAGTACGCGCCTAATAGCCGCGGCGAACGATACCTGGTCACCGCTGCCGTACTGCGCGGCAATGAAAACGCCGATCGTCAGAAGGATGGGCGTGGTCGCGAGCAGGTCATAGAGGATCGCGACATAGCCATGCTGCGCGCCGAGCATCTCGGTAATGACCGGCAGGCCGAGATAAGTCACGTTGCCGAAGGCCGCGGCGAGAATCATAACCCCGAATGAGGGGGGGGATATATTCTTAAACCATGGGAGCAGTTTGTAGACTGCAAATCCCGCTGCGATCCCCGCTACGGTGACAACGGCCGCTGTCAGCGGAACCGAGACAAAGCTCCTGTCGACATGAGCTCCTGCAACGAGCGTGAATGCAAGCGGTGGCAAGAAAAAATGCAGGACCGTAGCGCTCAGAGCATGCCGCGCCCGATGCCGATCAATGCCTCCGGGGTTGAAAAACCTCCAGATATATCCCGCAACTATGATCAGGCCGAATGAGTACAGGACCCTGTTGATACGGCGCTCCTTTTATTACATTATACCAACACATAGCAGGACGTCAAACCATGAAATAATGTTCTATTTTACCTATTTTTGTTAAAAGATACCAGCAAATGTTTCACACGGAGAATCCGGATAAAAGATACACCTTTGACAATCTCCTACAACTTGCTTATAATATTTTTGTTTTGCAGGGATCGGCATTCACGAGTAATAAAATTCACAGGGCGGAGGTGCAGACATGATGCAGGGGTGGATTGGATTGGTCGGTGCACTTATCATGGCGGCCGGACTTGGAGGAATTTTCTATCTTATCCTAAAGCAGAATATGACGATCGGGACCAAAACGATACAGTTCCTTGCAATAGCTTTCATACTCCCGCTCGTCCTCGTTCTCGGCATCATGAATATCCTCGGCAGGGAGACCATCGGAACGATCATCGGCACCGTTGTCGGGTACGTCCTTTCCGGGATCGGAAAAGAGTAAGACCCCCTATCGTCGCGAGTGATACTTGCTTCGGCAGACACCATACGGTCTGCCGTTTTTTATGCACTTCCTGCCGCTGTAGCTGGAGAAAATCAATCCGTCAACAACGGTTCCCCCGCCCGTCATGCTTCAAAAAAATGGTACCATATAGACTTGACATCCTCCCCGGCCTGAAGGTCGGGGATTTACGGCGCAAATTGTTAATGTTTTCAGCAGATTTTACATTACGGTTCAGCATTGAACGGGGGTTCAGCGAGTCTCACTATGTTCTTTGCCCAGTCTGCTGGAACTCAGGCATCACGATTATACTTTGGGAAGATGGCTCAGAGGATGTTTCTGAGTGCGCAACCTGCAGACAGAGGGACAGAATGATGGGTGAGTCCCAGGCGCAATAGCAATCATAGAATAATTCACGTATTTTTGTCCAGCCCCTCCTTCGGGATGAAGGGGATGGTCAGCATGCCCGGGATCGTCATGAGGCACACAATAATAAAAAACATCTTGTAGCCCACGGCTTGCTGAACGTACCCGCTAATGAATCCCGGGAGCATCATGCCAAGGGCCATAATACCCGTCGATATGGCATAGTGCGATGTTTTATATTTGCCGTTTGCCGAATACATAAGATAGACCGTAAACACGGTAAAACCGACTCCATAGCCGAACTGCTCAAGCGCCACGAGTGGATAGATGAGATCACTGCCGGGCTGTGCATAGGCCATGTAGACAAAAAAAAGGTCGGGGATATGCATGGCTAGCACCATAGGCCAAATGCACCGCTTGAACCCAAACCTTGATATCAGCCACCCCCCCAGTACCCCTCCGATGACGAGCGAGAGAATTCCCACCGTCCCGTAGACCAGGCCCACCTGCTTCGTCGTCAGTTCCAGCCCTCCGGAGCTCTTCGGATCAAGCAAAAAGGGAGAAACCAGCTTGATGAGCATGGCCTCGCCCAGCCGGTAGAGCAGTATGAACGCAAGCATAACGCCGATTTTCTTCTGAACGAAGTAGGACCGGATGACCTCGCCGAAGGAAGCATGATCAGCTGTCTCTTGTACTGAACGCCTCCTGTCAGCAGCCGGGACGGGTAGTGTGACCGTATGGTACACAAAGGCCAGCGCGAATATAAGCGCTGAGATGGAGATGACCGCGGTCCAGCTCATGGCGATGTTTCTGGTGGACGCCTCAAGCATACCGGCCAGGTATACGAGCACACCAGAACCGAAGATCATCGCCAGCCGGTAGAAAGCGGCCCTGATCCCGACGAACAGCGCCTGCTCCTTTTCGGTGAGCGCGATCATATAAAATCCATCGGTAGAGATATCGTAGGTCGCTGAAATGAACGCTCCGATTAATAATGCCGATAGGGATAGGGGGAAAAAGACATCCGTTTTGAGCGAGAACGCGAGAAAAAACATGCAGACGCTCATGGCGAGCTGCATGGATAGGATCCAAGTCCTCTTGGTCGAATAGATGTCCACGAGTGGGCCCCAGAACATCTTGATTACCCACGGCAGGTAGAGGAAGCTGGTCCAGAACGCAATGTCGGCGTTGGCAATCCCCATCCGCTTGTACAAGATGACGGACACCGTGTTGATGATGACGTAGGGCAGGCCTTCGGCAAAATAGAGCGTTGGCAGAAATATCCATGGATTTCTGGACGCCGCAGGCGATTGCATCATGCGGGTAAGACTATCAGATTGCCCGCTAAACATCCAGAAAAAAAATACGGCAGTGCGATGTTCCTGCCTTGCAGATCATCAAGATTCATCAATTTCATTTTCATTGCGGGGAAGGTCATGTCGTACGATCTTCGGACCTGAAAAAATGAGATTGCTGAGTTTATCGCGAGCGACCAAGCCGGGATTCCCTTTGGCCCGCAACACCAAAAGGGGATATGGTTCCTCTCTTACTTCCCTTCCTCTTTCACCAGATCGAGCGTCTTCTTGGCGTCCGGTATTAGGGCACTGTTAGGATATTGTTTCATGAACTCTGCGAGTTCCTTGATTGCACCCGTTCGGTCGCCCTTTTCCACCGCATTGATTGCCAATTTGAACTTCGTGAGCTCCTCTTCGGTCACCGCGTCGTCGTCCTTTTTCCCTTTCCAATAGAGCTTGGGCTGGGTGTCATCCTTCGCGCCGTGACCCCCGGCAACCATTATGCTTACCGGGACAGATGTCCTCGGCACGATCTGCTCGAGCTTCTTCTGAAGCCCCTTCAGCCACTCTGAGATGCTGGGGCCAGCCTGCTCCTGCGCAAGAGCCGTGATGACAGAGAAACAAAAAAGAATGACGAGAATAACTATCTTTCTCAATATGACGACTCCTTATTTGAATTGCGGAGTGCGGAATGAAGATTGAGCCTGAAATCGTCGTACTGCATAATTTTTATTTGTAATTCCTAATCAACGATCCGAAATGATCTATTTCACCGCTCCCAAGCTCACCGCAAGATCTCTGTACTGATGTACCACCCGTGGGTCGAGAGCAAGCGCCTTCCCGAACCACTGGTTCGCATCTTCCTTCTTGCCCATCTGTAAAAAGATGCGGGACAGGTTCACCATGACCCCAGGGTCCGTACTGGACATTTTGAGCGCCGCCTCGTATGCCTGGCGCGCATCGTCCAGCCTGCCTTGCAGGTAGTTGATGTTTCCGACGTTGTTGAGGGCTGCGGCGTTATCCTTGTCAACAGCAAGCATTTTCTGGAACTGCTCGAGCGCCTCGGCATAGAAGCCATTCTCGCCGTATGCTATACCAAGTTGGCTCAGCGCGTTCAAATCGGCCGGATTTTTCTTGAGTGATTCGATAAGTGACTCCGAAAGATTGGCGAGCCGCTGCGCAGCGAGTGCCTGAAGCTCTCCCTTGTATTTTACCTCGATCTCCTCGCTCGAGACCTTGGCCGCCTTTCCATCCGCGGCTGGCAGTGCTACCGGCTTGAACTGCTCCCATGCCTTATGGATGCTGATTATCTCCGTCTTTCCCTTTGCCGACCAGTCACGGTACTCTTCGGCGCCTTTCTGCCATGCCCGCGTGAATGATGAGCCAACCATGGTCATCTCGAGCGGTATCCAGGCGGTTCCCTGGTACAGGACCAGAAGTTCGTCGGGGAACCCGAGCAAACTCCTCTCTTTCTCGGCGATCCCGGTATTGAACATGACGAAGATATGACCTGGCACGTCCACGAGGGCAGTTTCGATCCCGATGTTTTCCTGGGTGGCGGCGAACATCATCGAAAGATCGTCGCAGTCCCCGCTCTTTCTCGTGAGCACGTCGCGTGGATACTGAGTGTAATCCACGATTGCGGTGTTTTCGGAAAATTCCTGGAACGGCGTCAGGTCCACGATATAGGAGACTCCAAGGACGCCGAGGGCATCAAAGATGGCCCGCGCATACACGATCGACTTGGGCAAATTGGGATACGTGTCCACATACGGCTGGATCACCGCCCTGGTGAAATCCGTCACGAACGGGTCTTTGGCCGTCACGAACGAACCTACTTTTGCCTTCTGGTCCCATCGTATCGCGCGCCGTTCGTACAGCGTCACCGGAAAGCTCCGCGTTACGGTCGTGGGCTCTCCCGATACATAATAGGTAAGCGCGATCTCGCTCTGAAGAGAGGTATTCTCGGTCACGTCGAGGATCTTGTAATTAATGACCGGTTTGAGCTGCACCTCTAAACGCTGTTTCGGAGCGATCTCTGCGATATCGATCTCCTCGGGAAAATCCATGAAACCCTTAATGGCAAAGCCAAGCTTCACCTTGGTATAGGCCTGTTCGGTATTATTCGTGATCACGACCTTCCCCAAAGGGTGCGATTCGTAATACTTATACGCTGCCGCAAAGATCTCGTTGATCTCGATTCGACTGATCTCGATTGGCGGTTCAGAGAGGGGCGCCTTCAGCGTCGAGGCGACCATCACGTCGCTTGGGTGGCTCTCGTCACCCTCTTTCCCCACTGCCGTGACCTGATAGTAAAAGCGCATTTCATCGGGGAGCGGGCTGTCCACAAAAACAGTTCTTTCTGTCCTGATCACAAGCTCGAAATCCGTTTTCAAATCCTTCGTACGGTACACGCGGTAATGGCTCACGAATGGCTCGGCGTTAGGGAGCCAGGAGAGCGTAATTTCCTTCTCCGACGGCTCTATGTGCACCTTTTTCGGTTGTGCGGGAACAAGCTTTGGCGTCACAGCAGTGACGGATTCGGACGCCGCACTCTCATTGCCTTCTTTCGCCTTGCTCGCTACGCGGTAGAGGAAGGTACGGTTGCTCGGGAGGTTCCTGTCGATATAGAACGGTTCTGATGGTGTTCCAATGAGCTTGAACTCACTGGATGGTGAGTCGGCACGGTATACTTTATAATGCTCAAGGAATGTCTCGGTGTTCGTCTGCCAGGTCAGCTGGATTTCGTTCGCCCTCGCCTGTACCGTAAGGCCCTGAGGCACCGCCGGAGAATAGCGGAGCCAAAAGACTTGCACCCTGCCGTTGCCGCGGTCTCCCACATAGAGCCTGACGTCCGCCTCAATGGCCAGCCCCTGGGGCGACCGGAACTCCCCAGGCCACCTGCCTTCGCTTCCAAACTTTCTTAGAAATTTTCCACGGTTATCGAACACCTGGACGCGCGCATTGCCCGCATCGAGAACAAAGAGCTCCCCGTCCGGAGAAACAAGGACATCCGAAGGCGCGTTGAATTCGCCGTCCTCTTTTCCGGTCTTGCCCATTTCCCATACGAGAGCGCCGTTGCTGTCGTATTTTGAGATCCGGTCGTTTCCGCGGTCTGCTACGTAAACAAACTCCGAGCCATCCAATGCTAAACTTACGGGCTCACTGAATTGCCCTCGGTGCTTCCCCCCTTTGCCGAAGGTGCCGAGGAACAATCCTTTGGCATTGAATACCTGCACTCGCTTATTGCCTGTGTCGACAACGTAGATGGTGCCTTTGGAGCTGATTGCAACACCCGACGGTGAGCGGAATTCCCCCTCGCCTGAACCCGATTTCCCGATCACGTGGAGCAGACTGCCCTGGGAACTGAATTTCTGCAGCCTGTCATTGCCGGTATCGGCTACCCAGAAATTTCCTGCTCCATCCACGGCCAATCCACGAGGGTTCTTGAGCAATGCGGGATCGCTGCCGCGGGAGCCGATTGTGCGACCACCGTGAACTCCGACAGCGGTAATCGAATCGCCTACGAGGGCCCATACCCGCTTACCCGCAGCAAGGGCGTTCACCTCGCCCGGGATGTCCTTCACGAGTTCAACCGTCGGCAACGGGGACGCCGGCACAAGCGGCTGGTCGCCACCGTGCTCACATGCGAATATTTGAAGCGTGTTCTTCCCGGCATCGAGCAGGAAGATATTACCATCAGGGTCAACGTCTATCCCAGCGGCCTCTCGGAACTGGCCTGGACCGTCACCTTCGGAACCCAGGGAGCCAAGCAGCCTGCCCTCAGCATTAAATTTCTTAAGCTTATAGTTTCCCGTGTCTACCACGAAAATGCTTCCGCGGTTGTCCACGGCGAGTCCTTGCGGTTTATTAAATCCTTCAGTACCCTTACCCCGGGAGCCAAACTTATCGAGTTGCGCTCCTGCAGGGTCGAATATGCGGACATTATTGTCGTCGGCATCAAGCACATAGACCCTGTTCTGCACATCCAACGCCACCGCCACCGGCGACTTCATCTCGTCCTTTTTGGTCTTCATCGCGATCTGTCCGATGAAGACACCGTCGTAGGTGAGTAATTGCACACGGCTGTTTCCCGTATCGGCGACACACAAGATCCCCCGGCGAACGGCAATCCCCAAAGGACTGTCGAATTCCCGCGGTCCGCTGCCCTTGCCGCCAATGCTCCTGACCCATTTCCCCTTGGCATCAAACACCTGTATCCGGCCGTTGCCCGTATCCGAGACATACACTTTGCCTTGTTCATCGACAGCGATGCCTGCAGGCGATTTGAACTGCCCAAGCTTATCACCCTTCAGGCCCCACGCGAGCACCATCTTGCCGCTCATATCAAGCACAACAACCCGATGAGCATCGGTATCGGCGATATAAATTTTTTCCTCGGAAAGGGCCATTGCTCTAGGTGAGTTCAACAGATGTTCCTTGGCTTTTTTACCGGAATCACCGATTTCTCGAACGAACTCGATCTGCTGGTAGGCGGATGCCGTCGATGCGATCAAGATCCCTACCATGAAAAAAAGTGGGCCGAGATGGCCACGTGTTGCCATGAAGATCATCCTCCGAAACTGCCAATGATATGAGGATAAGAGACAAAACAGTGTATCAAACCATAGCACAAAAAATAGCCGTTAACGAATAAATAAATGAAGGCCAGAATCCAGTTCGTAGTTTTTACGTGATAATAAAGTATAGCACACCCTGCCACGTAAGCCATCTAAATCATGAGTAAACAGTTTTTTGTAGTTAATGTTTTCGCCGTGATTCACCCTACGTTCAGCGGTTTGACTTTTTTGCTCTCTTTATGATATGGTTTAGAAAATTTCACTAATTTAATTCAAGGCAAAACGCATGCAAACAAAAAACTCGGCACTCATCCTTGTAGCGATCATGCTACTTCTCTCGATAGGTGCCCCGAAGAGTCTCCTGGCGGCAACGGTCACCCTGAACGTTCCTCACGATTTTTCAACTATTCAGGCAGCAATAGACAACGCGGCGAGTCTGGCTTCTACAAATACCGGTACCACGTACTCGGTGCTTGTAGAACCGGGGACCTATCCCGGTGGAATTTTGTTAAGAAGCGGCATTTCCATTGCAGGCAGGGAAACCGCAAGGACAATCATCAGTGGAGGAGGAACCGGGACTGCGGTGACTGCGGCTAGCATAACCGGCATAGTAACGTTCAGCAATTTTACGATTACTACCGCTACAACAGGGATTCAGGTTACCGGGAATTCGACACTCAAAATCACGAATAACGTATTCACGGTAGGAACCGGCGGTACTGCCATTCAAATTCAGGGTTCTCCTAATGTAGCTGTCACTAACAATACTTTTTATCAAAACGCGACCGCTGTCACACGAGATTCGGACACCATACTAATTGTCAACAACATCTTTTCAAACAATACGACGAACATTAGCCAAAGCGGTTCGCTTTCACAGTCGGGCATTGATTTCAACTGTTTCAATCCGCCTCCTTCCGTTACCGAGCCAGTCGGTACAAACTCCATTCCGAATACCCTAGTCACGAACCCGGATCCCCTCTTCGTGGACCCCTCATCGGCAATAAGTGATTTTCATTTACAGCAGGGGTCTCCTTGCATCGATGCGGGTACGAATATAAATGGGCTGGACAGTTTTAACGGCTCAGTGAGCGATATCGGGGCGTATGGCGGACCGGGTTCCGATACAATTCCGTTTCCAGTAGGCATCCAGGCAGCCACTGTGGCGTCGGCATCATCTATAGCGCTCAGCTGGACATCGAACAACTCCTACCTGGTGACCAATACCGTTATGCCGGGAGGGTACAACATCTACTACAGCTTGAACGCTTCTGGTGCGCCCTATCAAACGAAGTCGAGCATTGCGAGCACCATTACGAGCACGATCATCAGCGGATTAACATCCACCAATGCGGCACCCACTGCCCCAGTGCTTTCCCCTCCCTCACCGGCGAACGCAAGCCTTATACTCTCGTGGTCTCCCGTCAGTGGCGCGACCAGTTACAATGTTCACTATGGTATCGCATCGACGAGTGAGAATCTTCTTAATGTGGGAAATGTAACGTCCTTTGTTCTGTCCGGGCTCACGAATGGGCAACCATATAAAGTGGCGGTCTCTGCCGTCACTCAATCGACTTATTTCATTGCGGTCACGGCAGTTGACAACACGGGCTCGGCTTCCTTGCCCGGAGTGGATCATGAGAGCACTTATTCTCAAGAAGCGTCCGTTCCTCTAGGACCGGTGCTGGAGAGTGGTTTGTCGAACGAAGTCTCGGATTTCCCCGAATCTATAGCACCGTATCCAAACCTGCCGAACCAAGGCTGTTTCATTGCAACGGCTGCATACGGTTTCTATTCTGCGCCACAAGTGCAAGTATTGCGCGAGTTTCGCGACCGATATCTCATGACCAATTCCTCTGGCAGGGCATTTGTCCACTGGTATTATCAGTACGGACCGACCGGCGCAGCTTTTTTAAACGCCCATCCATGGCTCAAGCCCGCAGTACGGGCAGCGCTCATGCCGGCAGTAGGGGGTGCGCTATTCCTTACGAGGACATCTTTACTCATTAAGTTGACTGTTCTTCTATCAGTCGGGTTCCTTTGGGGATGGCTGCGGTCCAGAAAGAAATTCCTACATTCCGGAGGCATGCGTTGAAAAAAATTGTCTTGGTGTTGATCCTGTCCCTCTTGCCGACAACTGCTCTTGCAGAAGACGCCCCCGAACGGCCACATTGGTCCCTAGAGTTAAAGGGTGGCGAATTTATCCCTGATGTTGAGAACTGGTCTGCATATTATGGCAGGAGATATACGAGCGAGTACGGGGGTTCGTTGGCATACAAGATCAAGAGGAGGCTGGAAGTCGGCATAGAAGGCATGTATCTCAAGGATAACGGCCAGGGTTTCGCTCCGATACACCAAACGATCACGGGCAACGTGAAATATGCGGCAGCGCCGTTAAATGTATTCATTCTGGTCCGCGGTCTATTCAGCGAGAAGCAGTGGCTCGTTCCCTACGTCGGCGGAGGATGGACCACAATGTTCTACAGGGAGGAGGTCCAGTCTCAGGAAGTGACGCGAGGTTCGACAAATGGTTATCATGGGAGAGCTGGACTTCAATTGTTGCTGGATGGCATTGATCAGGGCGCCTCGAATAGCATGTATCTCGACTACGGAGTGTTCCACACTTACTTATTCGTAGAGGCGGAGTATATACGCGCTATGGCAAACACCTCTCCGTCTGGCTCTGTCAATCTCGGTGGGACGAGTTGGCTTGCAGGATTATTATTTGAGTTTTAAGCTATTGACATGTATGATCAAAATCGTTCAGCAATAACAGTTACGAGGCCCGCTTCGGTCACGTGGTTCGTCGTTAGTCTTTCATGACATTGACTCCACCGATACACGATACGGACTTTGTCGCGCCTTGACGCAACCGCGTTCTACATTCACACAATCTCCCCATCCCTGATCTCGATGACCCTCTCCGCCCGCTCCGCGTTCTCCCCGCTATGGGTCACCATGACAATCGTACGGCCTTCGGCATGCAAACCCTCGAGCATATCGAGCACTTTGTTCCCCGTCTTTGTGTCCAGATTCCCCGTGGGCTCATCGGCAAGGATAAGGGCGGGCTTGTTCACTATAGCGCGAGCGATTGCGACCCGCTCCTGCTCTCCGCCTGAAAGCTGGGATGGCAGACGCCCTCCCTTAGCATCCAGCCCGACCCGCGACAGCGCTTCACGCGCCAAGCGACGAGCGGCGCCGTTCAGCCCCGGTTGGATCGTGAGCGGCAGCATCACGTTTTCGAGCGCAGTAAGATAGGGAACAAGGTAGAAGGACTGGAACACAAACCCAAGATATTCCCGCCTGAAATTGGAAAGTCTGTTAGGCCCGAGACTGCCCAGATCGATACTGTCGATAGACACAACGCCTGAGGTCGCTTTACTTAATCCGCCGATAAGCGACAGGAGTGTGCTCTTGCCAGAACCTGACGGCCCCATGATGGCAATAAACTCGCCGGAGTTGATTCCGAGCGACACCTCTTTGAGAGCGTCATACTCTTCATCGCCGGCATGAAAAGTCTTAGTTACGTTAGAGATTTCTATGAATGACATGCCTACTCCTATAATGATCCATAAAGCAGAGAGTATTGAGCACGACGTTTGATCCCTTGGCACCTTACGCTCTACATTCTGCTCCTAAAGCGTCTTCAGTGCTTCAACCGGATCGAGCCGGCCGGCACGCACCGCCGGATAAACGCTCGCTGCAAGCCCGACAAGGACAGATGATACCAGCGCCCTCAGAGCCAGCGCCGGATCGAACACGAATGTCAGGTTGTAGGCGCTCATCAGATAGGGCGCGACGAACCGTGGGCTGATGACCCCGATGACGTACCCCGCGAATCCCGCTAGTAAGCTCACGATGAAGGCCTCCGTGAGGAGCACCAGGATAATATGGCCGGTTCGGAAACCGATGGCCCGGAACAGACCAATCTCCTGCACCCTCTCTTTGACCGAAGCCGTCATAGCGAAGAAAATTATCATGCCGGCCACAATGAGCAGGAGAGCCGAGATGCCGAGGGAGAATTTATGAAAATAATGCATGGCCTGCATCTTGAGTTCCACCGTTTCCTTGACTGCCACGGCACGAGCCCCGGGCAGAGTGCTGTTCAACTGCGCCACCATGTCCTCAATAGGACAACCGCTACAGAGAGCGGAAAGCTCAATAAGGCTTACGGCATTGCCCTTCTGAAAGTGCTGCTGGATCCATTTGATATCGGCGAAGATCAAACCGTCGTCCTGCGATCCTGTATTGTCGAGCACACCGGATACGCGCAGCGTCCCGCGACCGAGAACAATATCATCGCCGGGGGCTATATGCAGTCGGGCTGCGGCATCTTTGCCGATCAAGGCCTCTCCGTTGTCCCGCGGATTCATTCCCGCTGCCACCCGCCACCATTTCTTAAGCCGTTGTTCGGCATTGAAGTCTACACCGGCGACCAGGACCTTTGTTCCTTTCACCTCGGTCTGGACGAGCAATTTCGGTGCGATCGTACTGATGTTCTGTTTGTTCTTGATGGTGCGGATGCGGTCAATATCATTCATGGTGAGCTCACGGCCGCCCATATTCACCGCAGAAACCGTGAGACCGCCATAGGAGAGCGGCAAGCCTTCGGTAGCCGGCAATATGAGGATGTTCGCTCCGAACTCGTCGAGCGCGTGCATGACCTCCCGGTTCATGGCATCACCCACAGAAGTCATGGCGACGGCAGCGCCAATCCCGATTGCAAGCCCCGAGACAAGAAAGAAAGTCCGACCTTTTTTCCGGAGCAGGTTGTTCAGAGAAATGTCAATAAGCTTCATTCTTAAGACCCTTTGGATACGAATTGCACGAATGGATGTCTCGCTCTTCTTTTCTTCGTGTTATCAGACCCCTTCGCGACATGCTTGATAACCGTTTTTTGATCCTTCTCATTATTTTGACCGTTGCATTTCTCTTAGAAATACCGGGCACCATCCTCAAGGTCTTTTGTTTTCAAGACAATCGTCTGACCGTCCACCGACTTCTTGATCGGGATCGGATTGCACCCGCCGGTCGCCATGCCTATGTCGGTTGGCTTGAAGCCCATGCCGCAGTTGTTGCAGACCACGAGGTTACCCTCCTGCCGGTATCCCAGCTTGGCATGATTGCATGCCACGCACGCATCAAGGGCTGTTCGGATGCTCCCGTCCATGGCCTTCATAGCGAAAAAGGTAATGGTCTTCCCGCCGGCGGTATACGCGAAAAAGTGCGCGTTGCCGTCATCCAGGGTCTTGAGCGGGATGCGCACATCTGCGCCCTGTTCTGTTACAGGTAATGCATTCATCAGCCTCGCCGATGCCTCGCGGTGCGGTGGAAACATCGGATGCGCGCTCGTCCGTCTCGACATATAAAAACTATTTCCCAGCCAGACTACGACCACAGCAAGGACCAAGGCTCCCACGATTGCCACTGGTTTTTTCCACTGCCTTTCCTTAGTCAGCACGCGCGCCTTTTTCTCATCCAGCGAATCTCCGGCTCCCATGCTGTTGCCGCAGGCCTTACAATATTTTGCTTTCTCCTTCATCTCTTCACCGCATTTACTGCACTTGCTCATTTCTTATCTCCTTCCTTAGATCTCTGTAATATTCCCATCCTGGTATCGGAGGGAACCGATTATTTTATTGTCCTTCACGATATCAACCTGGATATGACAGCCGTAGCCGGTCAGCAGCGTAGTGACCGATTCAGGTCCGTATTTCGCATGCCAGAACCGAAGGCCGGCGTCTGCCGCTTTCCCCACGTCCGAATCAGATGGTTTGTTTACTGCTGCGCAGCCGTGTGCCCGGATACCCGACCTCTGCGACGCCTGCCCGTTTTCCGTGTTGCAGCAACCACACCCTGGTCCCTCTCCTTGCTCTGCCAGCGCAATCCGCACCGCAGCCCTTCCTGCAATATCATCGAGCCATCGCTTTATCGCGCTTTGCGCGGTAGGCTGATCAGCGCCCGGAGGCACGACCTTTACGGCAAGGAACTTGTCCGCCAAGAGACGGCGCACCAGAGCGTCCTTGAATGCGCGCAGGCTGCCATACTGTGAAACAACTTGCCTATTGAACGTCGCTTCATCGATACCTGAGGATGCTCGTGATTCGGTTGCAAACGTCTCGATTTCTTCCTCCGATACCGATATCCCTGACTTGCGCGCTTCCTGAATCACGATCCGTTGGGTAATAAGTTGATTGAGAAGTTGGTATCGGAGCTGGCTTGATGCCACCTCCTGCCTTCCCTGCGCGCGGGCAACAGCGGCATCAAGTTCGGAAAGCCTTATTTCCTCACCGTTCACCACGGCTGCTACTCCATTGGGCAAAAAGAACTTGTAGTAACCAATGCCTGCGGCAATCGCGATAACCGGCACGAAAAGGAGAGCAATGAAATATGCCTTGTGCTGTAACTGGGCCGTCTTCTGCAGAGTTACCTCTAGCGGTCTTCCGCACGCGGTACAGAAGAGCGCATCTGCATCGTTTTTTTGTTTGCAATCGGGGCAATGCACGGTCAAACCTCCACAGTCCGGCATCTTTTTGTCTTCGCTAGACTGCAAGATTTTTGCAATACCCTTGCCAGATCTGCAAGGCGTTATAAATCAAAGACATACCTGCACCATGCATGCTTACAGCACTGCTTCTCTGTGCCATTTGATACAAGGATGGTAGGAAATAAGACGATACGAAATCAGAAGCCCCGGGATGAAAGGACACCAGCGCGGGATGGTCTTCAATATAATTGGCAGATAAATTTATGTGCTCTGGTTAGGTGGTCACTCCCCCTGCCATATTCCTGGAGTACATCTGCAGACAATGCGAAAACGCCAGGGTTTTTTCCTTGATAACATAATTCTGTACGTTCGAATATTTGGCGATGTCGCGCATACATTCCCCGTGCGCCGCATCCCATCCGATTAGAGACTTTACACCTCTGAGGGTTTTTTCATGAAAAGCAGGTAAACCATAAGGACCGCGCTCTTTCCCCTCGCTCGAGCAGGCCCCGCAATCGTTCTATTCTTGCGGTAATCGCCCCGGGACCATCCGCATGCTACCCTTTACCAGCAAAACACCTTGTCGTGTGAGAATATATCCGCTACGAGCTTGTCGTAAGAAATTCCCCCTTTATAGAGCTCAATGGACTTCACCTGATGTCCGGACGCATGAACTTCGATAATCTTTTTTGTGCTTGCGTCCGGCATTGTTTTTAAAATGTGCAGGATCTTCACAATACGAAACCTCCTATCATGTTAGTATGGCACTACAATGTCATATTCAAGGAGCTTCTTCGCCATCTCCTCGAGGCTGATTGTCGTGTACCCGTTTTCGGGATTGTTGGAATATATCTTAAGGTCAAGATCGTTCACCAGTTCAAGAGGCTTAGCGATTTCTAGGTCGTCCTTTTCCAGTTTCCGATCCAGCACAAAGACCTCGATAGTGTCGTCAGCCAGCGTAAGCCCGCCCGATACGCGGAGCGCTTCGCCCTGCCTTTCTCTCACGATTACCGCTATTTTTTTCGTATCTCCCATAGAACTCTCCCATTGTTATCATATTCGTTAGAACACCAATACCCGTGTGCTGTCGTGCAGCATCCCGGCATTATTGTACTGACTGCCGTACGATATGCCATCCGTTTTGTCGTGAATCCCGATCCGCTCGCAACTATGATCGCAGCAGGACAGCTCCACACCAGGAACCTTGAGCAACTCCAGAAATTTCGGATCCCTAGTAAAACGCACGCCTTCGTCGGTTAGGAATATGACGACCGGATGCCCCGCAGCCCGCGCCGCCTTTGCTATTCCGGCGATATGCTCCAGGTTCTCATGCTTCGTAACCATCATCCCCAGCATCCCATTTGCCATAATATCACCTCCTCTCACGTAGAATTTAGCAAAAAAATGGGAAATCGAAACAATAACCGCTATTCACCGGCCAAGTTTGATTTCCTAACAATTGTTTTATCTCATTCTGGGCAAAAAAGAGAGCCGGGCAGCATTATCTTACCCGGCTCTGCGGATACGCGTCCTCAAACGTCCATATCTTTCATCGGTCTGATGAGTAGGAAATACACCATGACCCAGTTGCCAAGGATAATGAAGATGTTCGCTACCCAGCTTGAGACGGCCAAGGTGGACACACCCGTGAGGCTGTGGCCGATATTGCAGCCGCCGCCGATCTGCGCACCGATTCCCATAATGAACCCACCAAGGAGCACCTTCAAAAGCTCATCAGCAGGTGGAACCTTTAGCTTCACTTCATTCATAAACTTCCCGCTCAGATATGCACCGATCGGCACAGTCAGCACATATAAAGCGCTCCAGGACAGAGTCATGCCGAGAAGCTTCTTGGACTCTTCAGCTGGAACCTTAGAATCACCAAAGAGCACGCCGAGGAAAAACTCACGAACCGGTCCGGTAAAGGAGAGTCCGCGAGCTCTCCCTGTAAAATGGTTAGACGCCCAGAATGCGGCTATGGCGATAATTCCGACCAAAAGGCCAACGAGAGACCATGAGTATCCCTTTTTAGCCTTCTGGAATGGCTTGCCCTGGAAAACAAAAAAGAGAATAGGCGCTGCGATCACCGCTATAATGATCCACTTGTTGATACCGCTGATATTGTAGAGCGTCGGCACCTGATCCTCGCCAACGAACACTTGATACGATGTCAGAGCATCATAGACTGGTTTTAGGAAACCGAACCTCGTTATGGCGATGCCGAAGAAGAAGCCACCGACCGCCAGCACATAAGCGAGATTACCTTCCCCCACACGATACAGGATGCCGCTGCCGCACCCGCCCGCGAGCACGATGCCCATGCCGAAGATGAATCCACCGATGATGTTCGCAAAGGGTGCAAAACCCTGACGGTAAAGCGTTCCCGTGACCATCACCCCGGCCTCATTGGCGTATTGGAGCCAGCCCATATCCTCGATGAGATTCGCGCCGATCATCGCAACGACTACGGCGAGAAGGTATGCCCGGAGCATGGTGTAATCCTGAAAGAGCACTTCGCGAAACGCTGAGTTCACGCAGAACCGGCCACGCTGCAGAGCAAAGCCGAATGCGGCGCCGATAAGCAGGCCGGAGACAATAAATCCTAGTGTAGAAACCATTCTTCCCCCTCCTTAGAGTTTTACCCCTGTGGTTTCTCGCAAATGGTTTTCGTACCCTGAATTTGTCGAGCTGTGATTAAGACTTCTTGATGTACAGTTCCCACATGCCTTTGTCTTCAATCTTCACGGCCTCGAAACCAAAGTTGTTCTTCTCGCAGTAGCGTGGGATGCTGTCCTCGGCCGATGCCGGGGCATCGCACAGAACTTTGAGCGTCTGACCGCTTGAAAGCTTTTCGAGCGCCTTTTTGGTCAGCAGAAGCGGATAGGGGCATACTCTCCCGAGAGTGTCCAGTGTCTGGGCCGGTGAATCAGTTTTGATTGACATGTCATTCCTCCTTAAGCGATATAAGAAAATTCGGGTCATTCGTGAAAACAACCCGTGATTAAACAAAACGGACGAGAAGCGGATGGCACAGTTTCAGCCTGGAGCATCACCTCCCCATTGAGTACGTTCGTAACCCCGCAGAACATGAGTTGTTACCGCAATATTTCATGCAGGCAAGTGTAGTAACTTATCAAAAACAAGGTTCTCTGTCAATACTCCTTTTCCGATTTCAAACATTAGCAACATGGAAACAGGCTATTTACAATTATTATAAGCAAGTGCAATTTACTTATAGCAGCGATAGAATTGTCAGGACAATCACTGCTGCAAGCAGAGTGAACCCGAAAAATGCAGCGGCCTTCCTCTGACGGAGCGAGATAGCCGGTCCGCTGTCCAGGAAGGGTGCCAGGAGAAGAACACTGAACGAAAGTCCCGGCAGAAGAACGGCTCCGACGAATGTCCACCGGCCGGGGAAGTATTTGGTAAGCTGGTATAAGAAGAGGAAGTACCATTCGGGCCTCGGGCTGTACTGTGCGGAAAAATCTATTTCCCGTCCGACGGCAGCAGGAAACAGAATAGCGAGCAGCAGTACCACCTCCACCGTGAAGAGGGTTATGAGCGTGATCTCGAAAAAATAATATGGATAGAACGTTCTTTCTCTGCTTTGGTTCATCGCTACTCCACAACATCAGGATTAAGAATCGTCATTTACTAGGCTCAACTAGAACGATAGATGTCTCTCTCCTTATACAGCACTCATCATTCTCCCTTCGGCAGTCGCTACATCCCCCCCGAAATCCCCAGTCTTCGCAGAATATGGAAATGTATCCAGAGAAAAAAGGCAGTTATGACCGGAAACCAGAGAACATGCATGCTGTAAAACCGGAGAAGCGTCTGGCCGGTCACTTCAGAACCACCGCGGACGAATGCAGCGAGGATGGGCCCGATGTACGGCACCGAACCGAGCATATTCGTCCCGATCACCGTTGCCCAGTATGCCTTCTGATCCCAGGGCAGAAGGTAGCCGGTAAAACCGAACCCTAATGTCATAAGGAGTAGCACCGCGCCCGCGATCCAGTTCAATTCTCTCGGATTCTTGTAGGACCCGGTAATGAATACCCTGAGCATGTGGAGTGTCACCATCACGACCATGAGGTTCGCGGCCCAGTGGTGTACTGAACGGAGAACGTGCCCGAGCGGAACGCTTAGGTGCAGGCGCTGGATGCTCTTGTATGCCTCCGCCTCAGACGGCGTATAATGGACTGACAGAAGAAAACCGGTCAGGATCTGCACGATGAACAGGGTAAACGTTATGCCACCGAAACAATAAAAATAATTAATCCATCCCGGTACCGGCTTGTCCATCACCCTCCGGTGCCTGCCCGTAAATCCCATGCGTATGTTCAGGTAATTGAGGAGCCGCATTTGCTATCACACCTTGATGCCGACAGCTACCATGCCATTCTGCGTCTGGATCGGGAAACGTGTAAGAGGGGCCGGTGGAGGCCCCGCAATATTCTTCCCATTCAGATCATATCGTCCGCCGTGACAGGGGCAGACGAACTCATGCTTTTCCTTGTTGTAATTGACGAGACATCCCAAGTGCGTGCATGTTGCCGAAAATACGCTCAGCCCGTTCGGGGTCGATACGATAAAAACCCTCACCTTGCGTTCCTTGCCGGATACAGCATAGGTGAGTTCGATCTTCTTGACCCCTGACCTCGGGACCTCTTCCTCCAGGATGAGGGGGAAATAGACGAGCTCTTTATGGCGGTTGCCGACAGGGGAGAAAATCCTGAGACCCGGTATCAGGAAACCAAGCCCGAGGATGAAGAGTACGCCAGCAAGCGCTTTCTTAATAAAATCTCTTCGGCTTGGTACCATGGGGGAGATACTACGACAGCAGAGAACGGGTGTCAACCTGAATTCGCGGGAAGCCGCCGAGCCACCCCGTCGCAACTCGGAGACAAGGTGGGTATCTCGTGCCGGGTACTCGCCTCCTGAGAAGGGAAACGCAAAAAGCGGTAGCTCCGTAACAAGGTTAAATAAAATATTGACAAACCCGCCTTTCTGGGGTATATTTTTTTTGTAAATCAAGTAAACCTAACCAAAAACCCCTGTTATTACCTAACCCAGCATAATAATCAGGTTGAATGAGAGCATTCCGCTTAGCACAGAAAGGCATTTCATCCGTAGGTAAACCGCAGTCACATAGCACCATTTTTTATTACTCACATTACTCACACAAGCTGACAATCTGATGGAACTCGCTCCCCCGGTAACAACCATCATCACTATTTACGCAACTATTACGCCTGCTACAGGAGTGGCATAATTATCAACCCACCTCTCAGGTACAGACCACGTCTGCCCTTGCAGACCACAGCCAAGGAGTAGAATCATGAACTTAGTAGAACTTAAAGGAAAAAGCATCGCCGAGCTTACCACAATGGCGGATGAGTTGAAAGTCGAAGGCGTCAGCGGCATGCGGAAGCAGGAACTCATCTTCGCCATCCTTCAGGCACAAACCGAGAAAAACGGTATGATCTTCGGTGAAGGTGTTCTCGAGATTCTACCCGATGGATTCGGCTTTCTGAGAGCACCAGATTACAATTACCTCCCAGGCCCAGACGATATCTACGTATCCCCTTCCCAGATAAGACGATTCAATATCCGCACCGGCGATACGGTTTCCGGCCAGATACGACCTCCGAAGGAAGGCGAGCGCTATTTCGCGCTCCTGAAAGTGGACGCCATTAACTATGAGGACCCGGAGATCTCCCGGACCAAAATCCTCTTCGACAACCTCACACCCTACTATCCCGAAAAGAAGATCAAGCTCGAACATTCTCCGACCGATTACACGACACGAGCCATGGACCTCATCACTCCCATCGGTATGGGTCAGCGCGGCATGATCGTTGCTCCACCGCGGACCGGAAAGACCATGCTGCTCCAGGCCATCGCCAAGGCTATCCTGAAGAACCATAAGGATATCAAGCTCATCGTTCTTCTCATTGACGAACGGCCCGAAGAAGTAACTGACTGGCAGCGCCAGGTCAAGGCAGAGATCATCAGTTCGACTTTCGATGAACCGCCTCAGCGGCACGTGCAGGTCGCCGACATGGTGAGCGAGCGGGCCAAGCGGCTCGTAGAGCACAAGAAGGACGTGGTAATCCTGCTCGACAGCATCACCCGCCTTGCTCGTGCCCACAACGCCATCATCCCCGCCTCGGGCAAGGTGCTCTCCGGCGGTTTGGACGCCAATGCGCTCCAGCGGCCCAAACGGTTCTTCGGCGCCGCGCGGAGCATCGAGGATGGAGGCAGCCTCACCATCCTCGCGACTGCGCTCGTCGACACGGGCAGCCGCATGGACGACGTGATCTTCGAAGAATTCAAGGGCACGGGCAACATGGAGCTACACCTCGACCGGAAGCTCGTAGACAAACGCGTGTTCCCGGCCATTGATATCAACGCGTCTGGTACTCGCAAGGAAGAGCTACTTGTGGACAAGGACGATCTGAACCGGATGTGGGTGCTCCGCAAAGTCCTGAACCCCCTCTCCACTGTGGAGAGCATGGAGTTTCTGCTCGAGAAGCTTAAGCAGGCAAAAACGAACAGGGATTTCCTGGATTCCATGAACAAATAGATTTCGCTAATGAGCAATGCGCACTCATGAACTTCGGTTACAGCTCCAACCGGCATCTCAGGGAGATGATGTTCGTCACCTGCATCGGCAGCTAGTTTCCTTCATCAGGGTCAAATTTTTCTCTTGTAATTTTCCATGGTTTGGTATAATATCTCTGCCTTGACAAAATTAGCCACAGCCGACCGCTGTGGCTATGGTTTTATTTCAGGAGGACTGCACTATGAAGCAAGGAATTCATCCCGACTACAAGGTTACGACTGTTCACTGCGCCTGCGGTGAATCGTTCCAGACCCGCTCCACAAAGCAGGACGTGAAGCTCGACATCTGTTCGAACTGCCATCCCTTCTTCACCGGCAAGCAGAAACTCATCGACACAGAAGGCCGCGTGGACAAGTTTAGGAAAAAATACAAGAAGGCTTAATCCGCCAGCGCAAATCGTATGGTGGTCTTAAACAAGCCTGAAACGAGGTTCCTGTCTTGTCAGAGAAACTAACCATAGGTGGCCAGGCAGTGCTCGAAGGCGTGATGATGCGCTCACCGCACGCCTTCACCGTAGCCGTGCGCAAAGGGGGTAAACCCGGCGCAGAGATTGCAGTACTCACGCAACTGCTCACGCCGCTCGGAGAACGGTTCCCCCTGCTGAAAAAAAAAATCATCCGCGGCTCAGCATCGCTCTTCGAAGCGATGTGGCTGGGAATACGAGCGCTCAATTTCTCGGCGAACGAAGCGCTCGACGATGGCGGACAGAAAGAAGAGATCAGCCCTCTCGCTATGGCGGGGACCATCATTCTGGCGCTTGCCTTCGCTTTGGGACTCTTTCTGGCGCTCCCTCTCCTGCTCACCAACTTGCTCGGCGCAAAATACGATACCGTCAGCAGGAGCAGCATCCTCTTTAATCTTACGGACGGTACTCTCAGGGTTGCGCTGTTCCTAGGATATGTATCCGGCATCTCTTTCATGAAGGACATACGCCGGGTCTTTGAGTACCACGGAGCCGAGCATAAGGCTATCGCAGCCCACGAGGCCGGAGTCGAGCTTACGGTGCAGAATGCTAAACCCTACTCCTGCATCCACCCGCGCTGTGGAACTAGCTTCCTGCTCACAGTGATAGTGCTTTCCATCATCCTGTTTTCACTCATCCCGGGCAGCTGGCCCCTCTGGGCAAAAGGCCTTTCACGGATCATATTGCTGCCGGTGATCGCCGGACTAGGGTACGAATTCATCAAGTACAGCGCGAAGAAGCGCGGACATCCCCTTATCGGGGCGCTGATACTTCCGGGACTCTGGCTTCAACGCCTCACGACGCGAGAACCGTCGGATGACCAAATAGAGGTCGCCATCAGGGCGTTAAAGGAAGCTCTTGCGATGGAACCCCGCTGACGCGGGGTTTTTTGTTGTACAAGGTAATCACCCTAACTGCGGAGGTCCTGAGGTACAGAAAAATCATAAAGTTCGTTCTTTACAGAATGGACAGGATGGGATCGGATTTCAATCCCTTTTCTAATCCCGTTAGTTCAACGTCGCTTAATGTATGTCTCCGTGCCTCTGTGGTAGATTTCCCCCTATGTTAAAGAAATTAGACGCAGTAGCAGAAAAATATGATGAGCTGACCAGGCTCCTGTCCGATCCGGCGGTTGCGGCCGATCACCAGCAGTACCAAAAGTACTCTAAGGAGCGGTCAGACATCGAGGACGTGGTGAACCATTACCGGGCGTATCAGGATATTCTGAAGCAGATACAAGAGACCGAGGAGATCACTGAGGACAAAAAGTCGGACCCCGAACTGCGTGCAATGGCTGAAACCGAGCTCAAGGAGCTTCTGCCCAGAAGCGAGCAGATGGAACAGGAACTCCGGCTTATGCTTGTGCCCAAGGACATCCGGGACGAAAAAAATATCTTCATCGAGATCCGTGCGGGCGCGGGCGGAGATGAGGCAGGCCTCTTTGCTGCCGAGCTCTTCCGCATGTACTCGCGCTATGCCGAGAAGAAACGATGGAAAGTCACCCTGCTCGACATGAGCACCACGGGTGTAGGCGGCGTGAAGGAAGTCATCGCCCAGATCCAGGGCAAGGGCGTCTACAGCAGGCTCAAATATGAGAGCGGCGTACATCGCGTACAGCGCGTCCCGGCAACAGAGGCGAGCGGTCGGATCCATACGTCCACCGTGACCGTAGCTGTGTTGCCAGAGGCCGACGACGTGGATGTGCAGATTGAACCAAAGGACCTCAGAATAGACACTTACTGTTCTTCCGGACCCGGCGGACAGAGTGTGAACACGACCTATTCCGCAGTCAGGATCACCCACATCCCTACCGGCGAGGTGGTAGCGTGCCAGGACGAACGCTCGCAGCTCAAGAACCGCGAAAAAGCGATGAAGATTCTCCGTTCCCGCCTGCTTGAACGGGAGCGTGAAAAACAGGAAGCCGACACAGCCCAAGACCGCAAAGCGCAGGTAGGGACGGGAGAGCGTAGCGAGAAGATCAGAACGTATAATTTTCCGCAGAGCAGGGTAACCGATCACCGCATTGGGCTTTCTCTCTATCGGCTCGAGTCCGTACTGGACGGCGACCTCGACGAGTTCATAGATGCGTTGACCTCAGCGGTAAACGCCGAACGACTGAAGAATCTGTAATACCATTGCAGAATTCGGATTGCGGCCTGTAGATTGAAAACCCCTATTCCGAAATCCACATTCCGCAATTCGCAATTTATCACGGTGACTCTCGCTGAAGCGATATACCAAGCAGCACAAACATTGTCACTGCACGGGATAAGCAATGCCAGGCTCGACGCTGAGATACTTCTTTCTCACACATTCATGAGAGACCGCGCGTGGCTCATTATCCATCGCGACGAATCTCTTGATGAGGCACAGCGGTCGCTCTTTGAAGATGCAGTCAACCGCAGGGCACGGCGGGAGCCCCTCCAGTATATCACCGGCAAGCAGGAATTCTGGGGTCTTGATTTCAGCGTCACGCCGGATGTGTTGATCCCGAGGCCAGAGACGGAACTGGTTGTAGAAGAGGCGCTCAAGAT
>Ga0335084_10001041_pt1 | contig 25176 bp, 26 predicted proteins | sample Lox_Sample_44_FD_206721 | JGI IMG/M metagenome (GOLD analysis project Ga0335084, IMG submission 206721) | Soil microbial communities from Loxahatchee National Wildlife Refuge, Florida, United States - Lox_Sample_4.4 | ecosystem: Environmental > Terrestrial > Soil > Wetlands | place: USA... | reverse complement strand
GCCTTTCTTCTTGTTCTTTCTGTTCGTATCCATCTTGAGGCTCAGCAATGGATGTGCGTCCTTTCCGAACGTTACAGTGCGTCACCTGACCGGCATGCCAACGGACAAGGAGCCTCCTCCGTCGCCATAACCCGGGATTCATATGAGAATATTGCTTATAAATCCAGAGAGAGTGGGACGGGGACTGGCTGCGGTTCGTGCTATGAACGCGACACCCCTTGCATTGCCGATTTTAAAGGCACTCACGCCCGAGGATATTGAAGTTAAAATTATTGATGAAAATCATAGCTCCATCCCGTATGGTGAGCATTGGGACCTTGTGGGAATAACGGTCATGCATCATGTGTCACCATCTGCAATTGCAATTGCAAACATGTTTCGTTCAAGAGGAATAAAGGTGGCCTTCGGCGGTTTTTTCCCGACATTAAACTATGAGGATGCCAGGAGACACGTCGATAGTGTCGTAGCGGGTGAAGCAGAGCACGTATGGAATGAAGTGATAAGCGATTTGCGACGCAATCAGCTTCAACCATATTATAAGGCAAAACAGCTTATCGACCTCAAAGATATTCCGTTCATAAAAAAGGAATGTTTCTCGGAAAAGGATGAGTTTTATCATATTGAAACAACGCGGGGTTGCCCCTATGACTGCGATTTCTGCTCGGTTACGAATTTTTACGGGGCAAAGTTTCGCCACAGACCGATCGGTCATGTCATGCGGCAGCTTGAGGAACTGGAGGGCAAGGCATTCTTTTTTGTTGACGATAATATAATCGGCGATCCCGCATATGCCCGCGAATTGTTCCGGGAAATGATTCCCCTGAAGATCAAATGGAGCGGTCAGTTTTCGCTCAATCGTGCTGCAAATCAGGAAGTGATGCGCCTGGCGGCTGAAAGCGGGTGTCAGTTCTTATTCACCGGCATCGAGTCTCTGAGTCAGGACAATCTTCAGGCAGTTGATAAGAAATGGGCGAAGTCAGAAAAGTTTGCAGAGTGGATAAGGATGACCCATGATGCCGGCATAGGCATTTACGGTTCCTTTATGTTCGGTTTTGAAGGGGACGATAAGGACGTTTTTGCGAGAACCCTTGCCTTTTGTGAAGACAATGGGATTGAGCTGGCGATGTTTTCAGCGCTGTTCCCGCTTCACGGATCGAAATTCTATGAGCAGCTTCAGGCTGAAGGCCGCATCTTTGAGACTGATGTCACAAAGTTCAACGGACAGCATTCGACCTTTCACCCCAAAAACATGACCTCTGAAGAGTTAGAAGACGGCCTGCGCTGGATATGGAATACATTTTATTCCAAAACCAGCATCAAAAAACGGTTATCGCGCCTGATGCAGCAGCAGCCTGCCGGGGAGGATGACAGGGGCGTTCTGAATACTACCTCAGTTCTGCTGGGCCTCAATGTGGCGTTTAAAGTGGCGGTGGAAGATTTTTAACTCTACGGTCCATCGTAAAAGAGCGCGGGTAAGAAGACGGGATGCCTATACGTTTTACCTCTCGACACGTGAAATAATTCCGTGAAGCTTTTCAAAAAGGAGTAAGGCCTCATATAACAAAAGGAGGTTGCTATGTTTTGGACGATCGCGGTGATACTGATAATTCTATGGGTGCTCGGGTTGGTCAGCAGCTACACCATGGGAGGGTTTATTCACATCCTGCTGGTGATTGCTATTATCGTGGTGCTGTTCAACATCATTCAGGGGCGAAGACCTCTGGGATAAAGGAAGCCAGAGCGGGCACAAAGGGAGAAAATATATTTGAAGTAGTGCTTGACACCTTGACAGACGAGACTGCACAAGAAGATCCCCCTGTTAAATGATGCGGTACCGCGGGGAGATCTCGAAACCGGGGCTTGAATGACCGCCTTCAACGGTGAACGAGCAGATCATGAAAGGAGAAGGCCATGCCATTAATTCAGTTAGTGCTTATTTTGGTTGTCGTTGGGGTGATTCTCTGGGTGATTAACAGCTACATACCGATGCAATCTACCATAAAGAAAATCTTGAATCTGGTGGTGATTATTGTAGTGATTCTCTGGCTCTTGAGCGTCTTTGGACTGATAGGGAACCTCTCGACGATCCGTATCGGGAAGTGAAGGGTCTGAACATAGCTCAATGGAGTGAAGACGGAGCACCTGTGCTTGTAAAAGCACGGGTATCTCTGAGGAGGTAAGCACTATTACCGTTTTTCTGTTATTCCGGCTTGTGTGTCCCGAAAGCTTTCGGAATTCAAGAAGGATTCCCGACTCCGGGCGAAGCCGCCCCAGATAGAGAGGAGTTACAAATGAAAAGAACAAAATGGATTATGGGATTGCTGGTGTGTATGCTTTTTGCAGCGGTGGCGGTGGTTTCCCCATCCTCGGCTGCAGGCACGCCGGCCATCGAGGTAGGCCGCGTAAATTATATAGAAGGGGAACTGCTCCGTTATGTGCCTGATGAGAACGACTGGGTGGCCGTGGTCAGGGACGCACCCTTTGGTACCAACGATACACTCTTCTCAGGAAGCCAGGGGATGGCGGAGCTGATAGTCCCCAACGGGAGCTGGATCAGGGTCGGGAACAGCACACAGATCCAGTTCATCGCCCTTGACACGGACCTGTCCGAAACAGACGTGGCTGCGGGCTTGGCCCGGTTTTACAATAAAGGCTCCCGTACGGTCATTAAAGCGACAAGTCCTTTCGGGTACGTCCTGGCCTATCCCGGTACAGTCTTCGACTTTTACGTGGGCGAGAACTCCGTCGAAGTGGTCGCGGTAAAGGGGACGGTCAGTTTCGTCCACCTGACAACTAACGCCAAGTACGACGTGGCAGCGGGGTCCCCATCAATCCTCGCTGATCAGAACCAGGTATCGTCAGGCGAGGGAACCGTCGATCCTGACTGGGACCGATGGAACACGGGTCGCGAAACCTTCTGGGCAGCAAAGACCAGGGTGAGGGGGCGGTCGGCCGAATATCTTCCTGCAAGTCTCCAGCCCGAGGCATATGCCCTTGAAGAGAACGGAAGATGGGAGAGTGTTCCCTATGAAGGCGCGGAGCGCTGGTTCTGGCGGCCTACCACCGTAGCCGTAGGATGGTCTCCCTTCACCGAGGGCCGCTGGACCGACTGGTACGGCGACCAAACATGGATTCCGGAAGAACCCTTCGGGTACGTCACCCACCATTACGGCAACTGGGTCTACGCGCGGAATAACTGGTATTGGGCCCCGCCTGTGGTGAGTGTGCGCGTCGGTCTTCCCTTCCTCGACATAGGCTTCTTCTGGAGTCCCGGAAGGGTTTCATGGATTCATAGTGGAGCTTATGTGGGCTGGGTGCCTCTGGCGCCGCGCGAAACATATTACAGCCACCGCAAATGGGGAGGCCCTCACGATGTGGTAGTAACCAATGTCAATGTCACGCAGATCAACATCAACGTCCGGAATTATGCCTACTCAAACCACGCCGTCGTGGTCCCTCAGAACGATTTCTACGGCGTGAACAATTACCGGAATGTGCGGGTAAGCAACATAAGTCCCACCACCATCGTCAATAACTACCGTGCGGCACCGCTCGTCAATAACACGGTGATTAACAATTACGCGACGAACAAGCAGCGGTACAACTACACTAACGCAACGGTGAACGAGAAACCTCACAATACTGTGGTCAACCGAATCCAGCAGAATGAAACGAACATCCGGAGGGGCAGGAAAGAAACCGCCGCTGTGGTCCAGCAACAGGTGAAGAGTATCAAGCAGGGGAAGGTCAATCGCGAGGCCAGGATAGAACAACCCAAGACCACGAACTATATCGTACCAGCCAATCAAGTGAACCGGCCCAAATCGGAAATAGCGCTTCAGCAGAGGGAGATCAAGGGTGCCGCAAGGGGAGTCCCGCCAGCCCAGCCTGCTCAGGTTGTCGTGCCACAGCACGTGGCGCCGGCAAAACCGGGTCAAGCAAGACAGGTCGTCATACCTCAGCACGTGGCGCCGGCACAACCTGAACATTCGAGTCAGGCCATGGTACCCGAACACGTAGCACCGGCAAGAGCAGGGCAGACAGGCCAGGTCGTCATACCCGAGCATGCGACACCGGTAAAACCGGGGCAGCAGGAACGTTCCGGTCAGGTTATCGTACCAAAGCACGTGGCACCGGCAGGGCCTGGGCAACCCGCTACAGTCGTGATACCTGAACACGTGCTACCGGCAAGGGTGAGTCAACCTGCGCCTCCCGGTCAGGTTGTCATACCGGAGCATGTGGCACCGGCAAAGCCGGGTCAAGCAAGACAGGTCGTCATACCTCAGCACGTGGCGCCGGCACAACCTGAACATCCGAGTCAGGCCATGGTACCCGAACGCGTAGCACCGGCAAGAGCAGGTCAGACAGGCCAGGTCGTCATACCCGAGCATGCGACACCGGTAAAACCGGGGCAGCAGGAACGTTCCGGTCAGGTTATCGTACCAAAGCACGTGGCACCGGCAAGACCTGGGCAATCCGCTACGGTCGTGATACCTGAGCACGTGGCACCGGCAAGGCCGACCCAAAAGGACAAGCCGCAGAATGAGCCCGGACAGCAGGAAAAGCCAAGGTGATTGAGAGAATCTGGCCGAAGACCTGGAGTCACTTTAGGAATAAGGAAAAGCAAAAAAGATGGAGTCGGTCCGGAACCTGGACCGACTCACATCCTGAAACAAATAACCTGGGTCCGCGGTCGAGGCTGCGCAGGGCACCAATACCATAAACCCGTACGACGTGAGGTATTCGGTGAGCAATAGTCAAGAAGGCAATTACGAGACGCGACAACAAAAAGGAGAACGTACAATGGTAATAAAAAAAAATGTATGCTGCTGTTCTGATGGCGGCTGCGTTCGCCCTACTGGTGAGCAGCGTGCCTGTGCACGCTTCCACGATGGATGACCGCATCGAATCATCAGCCAGAAAGTCGTATGTGTTCAAGACCTACCTCGAGGGTGATGATATTAATATCCAGTCTAAGGAGGGCGTCGTCTCCTTGACAGGGACTGTCTCAGAAGAATCGCATAAATCATTGGCCCAGGAGACTGTAGCGAGCCTGCCCGGGGTCAAAAGCGTGGACAACAGGCTGGAGGAGAAGGTCGTCGACCTCGGTCCGATTCAGGTGTCTGCTGATAAGACAAGAACGCTTCCGCTTCCGCCGATCGTGGGTGCTATTGCGCTGGTCGGGCGGCATCGTTTTGCTGGTCATGGGAAACAAGAAGGGCTGACAAGAAACAAAAACGTTTCAACTACGAGGAGGTTGCTGTAATGGACAAACGAAAAGCATACGAAGAAAAGCTCGATGCGCAGTTGGAGGAATGGAACGCGCAGATCGCTCTGCTCAAGGCCAGGGCAGACAAGGCCAAGGCCGAGGCGAAGATCGAATACTACAAAACCATCGAAGCGTTGCAGCACAAGCAAGATGAGGCCGGGACAAAACTGGACGAGCTGAAGACCGCCAGCGATGAGGCATGGGAAGACCTCAAAACAGGCGCAGAAAAGGCCTGGGATGAAGTCAAGGCAGCCTTCCGCATCGCAGTCTCAAAGTTCAAATGAATCAATTGGTGTCAAATCTTCAGAATGACCTTTGTGTGTATAACTACCTGTCGTAAAAGGAGATACAAATGATAAAAATATCCAGGAGTGTCATCGCAACGCTGGCCATAACTGTACTGCTTGTGGGCATATCCGGTTGTAAAAAAGAAGGCCCGGCAGAGCGCGCTGGCAAGAAAATCGATGAGACGGTAGAAAAAGGAGGACAGCAGATCGAAAAGGCTGGTAAGAAAATCCAGGGAGACGACAAGGGGAAATAGACTTGCCAGGGCGCGCAGATTGAAGCAGCCCCTTATTTATGACGACAGCACTGTTTGTAACTGCAGACGGATCGTGGGAATGCTAAACCAAAGAGAAGCTTTCTTTCGCTCTCTTTGAATGATTCATTGAAAGCAGCTTTTATTCCTGTAAATAGTTAACCTTGGATAGGAGGAAGAAGACGAAAAGATTAATGATTGTGTTAGCGGAATTCACTCGATTAAAGGAGGACATATGATTTCAAAAATTCTTGTTCCGACAGACGGGTCAACGGCAGCTCAGAAGGCAGCCATGTATGCGGTTGACCTCGCAAAACAGTTGAAAGCTTCGGTAATTGCCCTGAGCGTTATTGATAAGCGCTCATTTATGGGCCAGACAGTTCCCGCAAGGGCGGCTGCAAGGCATGTTGTAGAGCCTCTCGAGGATTATCTGAGAGGGGCTGCCGAAGGGTATACCGGAGAAATAGAGAAGCTCTGCGATAAAAATGGAGTCCGATCAAAAACAATTGTAACGGCAGGACATCCCGTTGAGGCTATTGTGAAAGAAGCTGCGAGGGCAAAGGTAAATCTGATTATTATGGGCTCTCACGGGAAGAGCGCTTTGGCAGTTGCGGTCCTCGGCAGCGTTACCTATGGCGTAATCCATAAAGAAACAAAAATTCCTGTGCTTATCGTGAGGAGGTGATTAAGGGGAGCCTTAAGGCTTTTGATGCGCATGCGTTTGCTGATATAGTAATATGAGTTATTATTAACAGAGGAATGAGGTAAACAGCATATGCAGACCGATAATAAGCAACATCGCGCTATCTTACAGAAAATCGCCCATAGGGCGATGCTTCAGAGGGGATTACTCCCTGACTTTTCAAGTGAAGCACTCGCTGAACTTGGCAGGATTCAGTCGCCTGCATCAATAAACGGCGAGCAGGTTCGTGACCTGAAGGACCTTCTATGGGCTTCCATTGACAACGATGACTCCCGTGACCTGGATCAGCTTACCGTTGCCGAGGCAATGCCAGGAGACAAGGTAAAGATACTTGTTGCCGTGGCTGACGTGGACTCGCTCGTTAAGAACGGCTCAGCAATTGACGAGCACGCCCGCCATAATACTACCTCTGTGTATGCCGCCGGCAGCATGTTCCCGATGATTCCTGAAAAGCTTTCCACTGACCTCACATCCCTGAATTTCAATGAGGACCGTCTTTCAATCGTCGTCGAAATGGTGATCGGCGCGGACGGCTCTTTAATGGATTCAGATATCTACAGGGCGCGTGTCCGCAATCATGCGAAGCTCGCATATAACAGCGTGGCTGCATGGCTTGAAGGCAATGGAACTCTGCCTGAGGCTGTTGCCGCAGTAAAAGGACTTAAGGAGAATCTGCGTCTGCAGGACAGGGCAGCACAAAGCATGAAGAACCTCCGGCATGTGCACGGTGCACTAAGTTTTGAAACGGTTGAGGCGAGACCGGTATTTGACGGCGATGAAATCCGTGATCTCGAAGTAGAGAAGAGGAACCGGGCAAAGGACATTATCGAGGATTTCATGGTAGGGGCAAACGGCGTGACTGCCAGGTATCTCTCGTCAAGAAAAGTCCCTTCTATCCGCCGTGTGGTCCGCACTCCAAAACGATGGGAACGGATTGTCGAGCTTGCCGACGAACATGGGTCAAAGCTCCCTAATGCGCCGGATTCAAAAGCCCTGGAGGAGTTCCTGACCAGGGAGAAAGCAGCCGACCCGGTCGGATTCCCCGACCTCTCCCTCGCGGTGATCAAACTTATGGGGGCCGGTGAATACGTTGCGGAGCTTCCGGGAGACACTTCCCCGGGACACTTTGGTCTCGCAGTCAGGGACTATACCCACTCCACAGCCCCTAATCGCCGGTATACCGATCTTATCACACAACGCCTGTTAAAGGCCGCGATAGGAGGAAGTTCCTTGCCGTATAGCAATGATGAGCTTGAGGCCCTGGCGAAACACTGCACGGAAGAAGAAGACGCGGCCAACAAAGTGGAACGTCAGGTCGGCAAATCCGCGGCGGCAATGCTGCTGGAACACAGAATTGGGGAGCAGTTCGATGCCATCGTTACGGGCGCAGCGGAGAAAGGCACCTGGGCCCGGCTACTCACGATCCCTGTCGAAGGGAGAGTGGTCCGTGGTTTCGAGGGCCTTGATGTCGGCAACAGGATTCGAGTGCAGTTGATTCATACAGACGTGGAACAGGGATTCATCGACTTTAAGAAAATTGTCTGATCAATTTTAAAAAAACGCTTTGTCAAGGCGGCAAATGCGAGGTTTTTTATAGCGGCGCTGCCCAGCAACCTTCAAAATGATTCTCTTCCTGTGATTGGCTTTTTTCGCTCGTTCTGGATTTGCCTCAATGTGCCTTCCTTGAGTACAGCGCCATAGGGTTAGAGTGTCCGGGCACTCACTGAAGACCCGTCCCGATCGACCGCTGGAGCGCGACCTGGTTCTTATGCTCCTCTGTCTTGAATCCGAGGTAGTCCTTCTTCTCCATTTCGAAGAGCTGTTTTTTGTAACGGTTCGTAAGAAGGATCGTCGAGCTCTGATAGTGGCGGTTCGGTGCACCAGACCCGCCTGCATCTGTCGCTCAGAAAGGATTCTGCTAATCCAGCGTCCTCTCGTCAGAGGGGGGTGTTGTTCAAGACTGACAGGCGGTTTCCGGGAAAACCTGTCCGATCAAAAATGCGTCTTACGTTCGTCTCTCTATTTCCTGAATATTCTCCATAGTGGGCCTTTTCGATATAGAAAACTGAGAATCCTGAACCCGACCATTGAACTCCAGTCCTTTCTCCCCGGGAAAAACCAGTTTCTCCTTCCGGCAGCTATTTTATACACAATCCTGCGGAGAGGTTGACCTTCCAGACGGGGGGAATAGAACTCTGGCTGAATCAGGGATTGACCTGCTCTGATGACCCCTTCCTCGATTGCAATCCGTTCCATTTCCGTACCTGGATATATGCGAATACCGGTCATGGCAACGACTGCCCTGGGAGAAGTCTCATCCATCAGGCGGACAGTTTCGGCAATGGTCCCAGCGGTCTCGCCAGGGCTGCCAAAGATAAGGGAGTGGCAGAAATCTATACCGGCTTTTCTGCAGGCCAGGGATGTGGCTGAGATATCGCTTTGGGCGAAAGACTTTCGGAGGGAAGAAAGCATTGCAGGGGAGCCTGAGTCAGTGCCGAAATCAACGGCAACACATCCCGCTTTCCTGAGAAGCCTAAAGATACCCGGGTCTGACATCTTTGGCTGCATATAGCAGGAGAAGCGGACAGGAAGCTTCTGGTCCGCAAGCTTCTCCAGGACCCGTATCATATGTCCCTCATCTCCGTTGAAGAGGGAGTCGACGAAAAAATAGCTCTTGATTCCAAAATCCTTATTAAGTCTGGCAATGTCTTCAACAACGCTTTCCGCGGTGCGGACCCTTCGCCTGCGTCCTTCGAGGGATGGATAGGTGCAGTAGATGCATTTGTTGGGGCATCCCCTAGCGGTTTGAACGCCTATGGTCTTATAACGGCGGAATTCGGGGAAAAGATCCCTGATATTTTTCGGAAATGCAACGTCTGCCATATTCACAGGGTCCGTTGCAACTATTTGTCCCTGGTTGAGTTCCTGAAATATACCTGCAGCGTTTTCTCCTTCTCCCTTTATCCCTCCATCAGCTCCCAAATGTGCTGCTATTTCATACGGAAAGAGAGAAAAGGCAGAGCCTCCAAGGATGATCGGGACATTGCACAGGGTACGTATGGATCTCACCAGAGCTGCATATGAGGGAAGATAGAAACGAACAGAAGGATCTGCGGCATTGTCGATATTCCGAAGGGAGATCCCAATTCGGTCAGGCTGAAAACTTGTGATCCCCTGTCGCAGAGACGAAATACCGGCATGGTGTCTTATGTCGAATATCCGGACACTCGCACCCGCCTTCTGGAAAGCATTACCGACGTACACTGAGCCGATCGGGAATACCGCCTCGGGAAACGGCTCTTGGTTCGCTGATATCAGGAGTATGCGTTTACCACTGTCAGTGAGCATTGAACAGCAGGCTCCGAAACGTACGTGCGTTATTCACACTCTTCCCTAATCCCTTTCATGTCCTTTACCTGTTGGAATGCAACGCTGCCCTGCTGCCTCCGGAATTCTCAACGTGTGGAAACTTCTGAGGATGAGGTCTTTATTCTTGACATTTTCCCGATACACTTTGCGCATCACTCTTCAATTTCTCTGCACTGAATGTCTCTCCTATTTGTACCAGTAATTCATGCTATTAATCAATAGAAAGCTATGCGGATTTTTAGGTGAAGATCACTCAATGCCTGTCAGAGCCGGCAAATGATTGAGCATGTGATGGGCTGCGCCAAAAAGCGGCTTGTCATGACAGATCGCATGAAGAAAGACCTGAACAGGACGCGGCATTGATTCAAGGACTCGCCGCACAGTCAGGGCAGCGCGGATGAAGGCCGTGGCATGTGGTCCACCCATTATTGATGGCCAAGCAGGATCGTGTTGACATTATGTCTGGCTCCTTACACGCAATTTCGATTACAATACACCTCATGACAGAGAATTCAACAAGGCACAAGGAGAGCATCCATGAAATACCGTATACTCGGAAAAACTGACGCGCGAGTGTCTGCGTTGGGCTTGGGTTGCATGGGAATGTCGGATTTTTACCATGGGAGGAAGGCGAACGACGCAGAAATGAGATTGCGGGGATAAACGTATGGTCGTAACGACAAATGTCCTTTCCGTCAATCAGCTGCACAAGAAATACCGCGACATTATCGCGGTAGATGGCATCTCGTTTGACGTGGGACACAATGAGATAGTCGGACTCCTGGGTCCCAATGGGGCCGGCAAAACCACAACCATTAACATGATTCTGGGTGTTCTCCAGCCCAGTTCCGGGGTCATTTTTATCGAAGACATGAACATAGAGACGCACAGGTCTCAAGCGCTCGCAAATACAAATTTCGCGGCGGTCTACGCACCGTTGCCGGGGAATCTGACTGTATACGAGAACCTGCACGTCTTCGGTCTCCTCTACGGCGTGAGGGATCTCACGGAACGCATTGATATCCTGCTCGAACAGTTCGGGATCAGGCCATTCCGAGATGTGAAGTGTGGCGTGCTCTCTTCGGGAGAGCAAACGCGCCTGTCTCTCGCGAAAGCCATGCTGAACCGTCCACACCTTCTTCTTCTTGACGAACCAACTGCATCGCTCGACCCTGCTGCGGCGCGGGAAGTCCGTGCGAAGATCCTCGAGTTTGTGGCCCAGGATACAGGTGGTGTGCTGTGGACTTCGCATAATATGTACGAAGTCGAGGAGGTGTGTGACCGCGTGCTTTTCCTCTCGCATGGGAAGATTTTGCTTGAAGGAGACCCCAGGACCCTCGCGCGTGAGCACGGCAAAACATCGCTTGAGGAACTATTCATCTCGGTGGCGCGCGAACCGCTCGCACTCAGGGTAAGCTGAGCACCATGCATTTCAATCGCATCGCCGCCATCGTGTTTCGCCAGTATTATCTCATGCGTGGAAGCCTCTCCCGCGTGTTGCCGTTGTTCGTATGGGTTGCCATAGACATGGTGCTGTGGGGCTTCATCACCAAGTATCTGAATGCCGTCACCTCGGCCGGATTCAATTTCGTACCAATGTTCCTTGGGGCTGTCCTCCTATGGGACTTCCTGGTCCGTGTCATGCAGGGAGTTACCATAGCGTTTTTCGAGGACGTGTGGTCGCGTAATTTTCTTAATATCTTCGCAACACCGCTCTCGATATTAGAGTACCTTGTTGGTCTTGTGGTCTCAAGCATTGCGACAAGCTTGGTTGGACTAATCGTAATGCTTATCCTGGCGTCCGTTCTTTTTGGCCTGTCCTTCTTCGCCTACGGCCTGACGCTTGTTCCGTTCCTTCTCGTACTTTTCCTGTTCGGCATCGCTCTTGGTATCTTCAGCAGCGCTGTGGTGCTTCGGCTCGGGCCGGCCTCTGAGTGGTTTATCTGGCCCATCCCTGCCCTCATCTCACCGTTTGCAGGAGTCTTTTATCCGCTCTCGACACTCCCAGGGTGGATGCGATATGTCTCGTATCTCCTGCCCCCATCCTATGTGTTCGAGGGCATGCGAACGATCATCTCCGGAGGCGCTGCTTCTGGATCTGAGCTGCTTTGGGCCGGGTGTCTTGCGGCCTTTTATATACTGTGTGCGTGCTGGTTCTTTACGCGCATGTATACCCATGCCGTGCACACCGGCCTCATTGCCCGCTACAGCGCTGAAACGGTAAGTTAATGCAGATAGCTCAGTGTCGCTTTTGGTAATCCTTGTGACCTATCAATGATGTTTGTGTTCCATTGCAGGCTGTTTCTCAGGAGATGCGCCCATTTCCATACCGCCCCGCTGCATCATTCCTCCTCCCATCATGCCGCAGCCCTGCACCATGCCCATGCCTCCCTTCATTCCCATACCTCCCATCATTGGACCCATCTCGATCATCTCCTTCATCTTTTTCTTCTGATCAGGAGTGAGCAATGCCTTGACTTCCTCCATTGTTCTTATATGAGCAAGGCGCATATCCGTTTCGATGGACTCTATCTGCTTTACTTTCGCTTCGACCGCCCTCATGTCCACGGGATCCCTGGCAAGGATCTCTTTAAGCTCCACTTTCGCAATCTGTTTATCTGCCTTTTTCTTTATCATGTCTTTCATCTCTTTGCTCTTGATTGACTTGACCGCTTCCCTCTGTTTCTCATCCAGCCCAAGGCCCATGAGATGCTTCCACATGGGATGCTCCTCTCCCATCATTCCCCCCATGTCTTCCATTCCGTGATGCTTCATCTCTCCCCCCATGGACATGCCATGCTGCATGCCTTCCCCCATTTTGTCCATGCATCCGCACATCTGGGCGTATGAACTCCCTGCCCCAAAGAGCACTAAGAGAAACACCAACAGTAAGGCAATCTTCACTCTCTTCACCTTCGACCTCCGCAAAATTTATTTACTCCCATGCTGATACTCTTAATTAGGAACAATCGGCTGCCAATTCTTCTTCTCCGGCTGGGACCTCTCCGCTCACTGTGTTCCTGTTTAAAGTTTATATTCTCAAACGATTTTGTCAATCAAACAACAGGAATTCTTCATTGTCTCAAAAGACCTGCCGGGACAGAGTGTCCCTCCTGGAAGATGTCAAAAGTTGCAATTGGGCTATTGCCACTTTATTCTTACCGCTGCATGCCAGATACAGATTGCCTTGCGGGGTCGCTACCATATTTCGAACCACTCCGCCTCCGGAAGGAATTGCCCAGGTTGAAAACGATTCGGTCTTTGGATCGAACCTCACGATTGTATTGGGAGTAACACCCGATTCACTGTACCAGATGATGCCATCCGGAGTTATCGCAATACCATAAGGTCCGGAATCCCGACCGCCCGGTGAAGTCCACTCATGTATTTTCCCGTCTACCGGAGTGAATCGGCCCAGTTTTCCGCCTGAGTAGTCAGTGAAATAGATAATGTCATCAGCGGTAATTGCCAAACGCCTCGGCCGGGAATCCTTGGGAAGAGTATATTCTTTTATATCCATAGAATCAGGATTTATACTTGCAAGCTTGTTGGATCCGAATTCACAGAAAAAGACAATGCCCTTTGGATTAACCGCGATCCCGTAGGGCCGGGAATCAGGCGTAGGTGAAGGTTTGAGCTTAATATCTCCTGTTTTGGGGTTTAGCCGCCCTACCATGTTGCCTGCCTGCACAGTAAACCAAAGAATGCCTCTCCGGTCAAATACGGGAGTGTGCGGGTCATGTGCTGCCTCCGGAAGTTTATATTCAGTGATCTTGCCTGTTACTGGACTGAGGCGGCCGATATAACCCTTAAAATTTGCCGTGAACCAGATATTACCCTCTTTATCTGCCACGAGCCCGTGGGGACCCGAGTCCGGGGTCTTCAATGGATATTCCTTTATCTCGCCAGTTTTGGGATTAAGCCTGCCAATGGTATTCGACCCCATGCCAGTGTACCACAGTGAGCCGTCAGGTCCCGAAGCAGGATCGTGAGGAAAGGAATTTGGTGTAGGAAGGTCCCATTCTTTAATAGTGACCGAACCCGGATTGGCGGCAAATAGTGTAATCGGTATCGCCATAAGAATAACTGTTTTCAAAAGGGATTTGTATTTCACCATAGTTACCCGGAAACGTTTTATTGTCTGGCTATAATTGAAGTATACAATGACCAGGGAGGGCTGACAAGGCCGCTCAGACTCGCTTAAGTACGTCCGCTTTGTCCTCTCTCAACTACTCTGCTTTTTTCTCTTCCTTGGGACCAAACGTCCACTGAAAACCAAGATACGTGAAAAGGGTATTCGGTCCTTTGAAGTCACGGCCAACAGAGAAGAGGATGTGATGATTTTCGCTCAGGTTGAGGAACCCTCCCACATTAAACCCTGTTTCATCACTTTCTCCCTTGGCCTTGGAAGATGTGTGAAAGACTTCGGCCCCAAGTGTCCATGTCTCGGAAAATGTACGCTGCAGCTGCCATCCTGTAAACCAGTAGTTCTTGTTGTCCTCGCCGGGGTTATACCAAAACCCGCCGCCGCCATATGTTGTCCACGGTCCCCAACTCTTCTGGAACCAGAGCGGAAAAAATATTTTAGTATGACCTTCTCCCAGTCCCCGCGAGCTGCTGCCTGATGGAAGGATTACAAGGGGAAAGACCCCGACCTGGGGTCTCCACCCCTTCTCATCTTCATGGATAAAACGATACTTGACGCCGACTTCCGTATCGCCCAAACCATACTGCTTTGAGCCGTCGTGCGGATCCGAATAGGCCATAGGGACAATAGCATGAAGCTGCATATCAGGAATTACGCCGTAGTTGACCTCCAGGTGGGGCAACGTGGCTGATGTCCCCACATTCCTTTCGTGCGACCATTGTGAAGCTATATAGACCTCCCAATGCTGATGTTCAACAGGCTCCGGGTCATCCGTAAAGAAAGGGGGGCCGGCCCATACCGGAACCGCAGCAATGCTGAGCAGCCACACAAGCCCTAGAACGATACCTGTCATTCCCGAAGCAGATTTACTTATTTGTACGCTGCAAAGTCTTTTCACCTCGTTACCACCTGTCTTGCATTCATTTTTCACATTCTCTTCCATAACATGACCAAATAAATAAGCCTCACGTTATATTAACCGATAGTTAATAAATTGCACTATTGCGGAGCAGGCCCCACTCTGCTTTATTTTGAAACGTCAGTTGCCTTAGCTTTCACCCGGAAATTCTGAACAGTTTCAGGTTTTGATACCTACAAAGAAGATTAGGAACAAGAAATCCCACATTCCTCTTCCCCTTCCCCACGACTCTTGGCCGTTTTTGTCAATAAGACCATAACCGATGGATTCTCCTGCGCCAGACAGGATGAAGATTATCATATCGATTTATGCTATATTATTTTTATTATTGATAGATAATTTCTATGGAGGCTCCAGTTCTCCTTTGATATCAGCTTCGTCGTATCTGTTTCTCTTTCTTGTGGGCGGGGCAGGAGGGTTCCTCTCCGGACTGCTCGGGATAGGAGGAGGCATAGTCATGTTCCCTATTCTTCTCTATCTGCCGCCCCTTTTTGGCCTTGAACCAATAGCCGTTAAGGCGATCACAGGTCTTACCATGGCGCAGGGATTTTTCTCTGCCTTTACCGCCACATTCTTCTATAAGAGGGAGCGGCTTATAAGCAAGGGACTCGTGTTCACCTTAGGGGTTTCTCTTTTCATTTCGTCCCTGGCAGGCTCCCTTCTGTCAAAGATGGTCCCTGACACTCCCATATTACTCATATTCGGCTTTCTCGCGTTCCTCGCAGCAATAATGATGCTTATCCCAAGAGACTACACTTCAGACGACCTAAGGGAAGAGGAAGTGAGTTTTAACAGAAACCTTGCGGTCATGACCGGGCTCCTTATAGGAGTGCTTCTGGGGATTGTTGGGCAGGGAGGCGCGTTCATCATCATTCCGGTGCTCTTATATGTACTCAAGATACCGTTACGCATTGCCTTTGGAAGCACACTCGCCATCGGGCTTCTCTCATCAGGGGCTGGGCTTACAGGTAAGGTTGCCACAAGCCAGGTCCCGTTTCCCATGGCTGCTGCGCTTCTTGCGGGAGCCATGCCTATGGCCTATATCGGCGGTATTGTGGGAAAGCGGACCGATACAAAGGTGCTTCGCTGGCTTCTTGCCTGTCTAATCCTTCTGAGCGCAGTAAAAATATGGAGTGATATTATCGGTAGGTTTTGAGCTGTTTAATTTCATTATAAGAAAGGAGGGCATATGCCAAAGACGTTTACCTTATTCCTGTCCACATCACCCTATTCTTACGAAAACACGCTGACTGCGGTCAAGACTGCTGAATCCGCACTCGAAAAGGGACACGCAGTCAATGTCATTGCGTCGGGTGACGGGGTTTACTGCTTCCTGAAAAAGCAGAAGGCAAGGGGAATTACCAATGCGGAAGAGGAATTCTCCAGACTTATACAAAAAGGGTTGAAGGTCTACCTCTGAGGGGGATGCCTGAACTTCCGCCGTGCGTCGCAGGAAGACTATATCGAAGGTGCAGAGGTGAGTTCCCTTAAGGGTCTGTTCTACACAATGGGGGAAACAGACATCTGGCTGAACATCGGAGCATAGAGGAGGAGAAAATGGACAAGATTGCGATGATATTGAAAAGGTCGCCCTATGGCGACATAAATGCGGCAGAGGCTGTCAGACATGCGATGGGGGGGGTTGCAGGCGAATTGAGTATTGACCTGATCCTGGTAGATAGCGCAGTCCTCCTTGCGAAAAAAGGGCAGGATGACGCAGGTACAGGCTTCACGAATCTTGAAGGAGCTTTAAGGGATTGTATCGACATGGGTGTGGAGGTGTATGCAAACAAGGCATCAGTAAGGGAACAACACCTCGAGTCTGCGGATATTGTGGATGGGGTGAAGATGGCGAGCGCTGCAGAGATCGCGAAATTGACGCTGGAAGCTAAAACAACGATGATTTTTTAAGGGAGGATCACATGCTTGTAATAGTGAAGAGTGCGCCTGACACCACGGATGGGAAGAGGGGCGTGAAATTGGCCAGGGATATGGCAGCTGACGTTGTGCTCCTTCAGAACGGTGTTTATTTTGCACAGGCTGAAAGACTTGAAGGTTTTTGTGGCACTGCATATGTTCTGGATGACGACGTAAGGCTCAGAGGATTGAAGAACGACGAGATCGAAAAGGATATAAGAAGGCTGGACTACGGAAGCCTCGTTGATATCATGGCAGAAGCTGAAAAAGTGGTCGGAATGTTCTGAATAAGAAACAAACACGCACAAAACAAATGGAGAGGTAACATGACAAGAATAGTGGTACTGGGTGGTTCTTTTGGCGGGCTTACCGCAGCCTTCGAGATAAAAAGGCTGCTCGGAAACAAAGCGGAAATTACTGTGGTGAGCGAAGATGACAGGTTCGTTTTTAACCCTTCCTTGCCATGGCTTGCCATGGGATGGAGAAAAGCGGATGACATCACATTACCGGTTAGACCAACCCTGGAAAGAAAGGGCATCACATTCATCCATGAAAAGGCCAGTGGTGTGGATGCTGAAGGTTCCAAAGTTATTACTGAAGCAAGGGAAATTCCCTATGACTATCTCGTCATAGCAACCGGCCCCCATCTTGCGTTTGAAGAAGTCCCGGGGCTCGGTCCTGAAAAAGGGCATACAGAGTGCATCTTCACCCTCGATCAGGCAGAGAGGGCTCATGAGGCATGGGAGAAGTTTCTTGAAAGCCCCGGACCGGTTGTCACAGGCTCTGTCCAGGGGGTCAGCTGTTCAGGTCCACCCTATGAATTTGCCTTTGAAGTGGACGCAGAGCTCCGGAGAAAAAAGATGAGGCATAAGGTCCCCATGGTCTTTGTGACTTCAGAGCCGTATATAGGCCATTTCGGTATAGGGGGCCTGAGGAATTCAAAGAGGATCATGGAGGACGAGTTTGCAAAGCGGGACATAAAGATCATTGCGAACACCGCAGTTGAAGAGATCGTGCCGGCTGAGGTGAGGCTAAAGGACGGCACAAAACTTCCATTCAGGCTGTCGATGCTGGCGCCTGCCATGAAAGGGGTGGCCGCTGTGGCCCATCTTGGCAACCCGAGGGGCTTCATTCCTGTTGACGGTAACTATAGGCATACAAAATACAGGAATATTTTTTCTGTGGGAGTCGCGGTAGCCATTGCGCCTCCTGAACAGACGCCAGTGCCTACTGGAGTCCCTAAAACCGGTTATATGACGGTGAAGATGGCAAAGGCCGCTTCCCTCTCCATTGTGTCAGACATTACAGGAAGCGTGCTGCCGGAGGCAATTCCAATGGAAGTTCTCTGCCTTATGGATATGGGAAACACCGCAGCCTTCATGAAGGCGAGCCCCGTGCTTCCCCCAAGGCAGGATTCTGATCTCAGGGAAGGGATCGTGTACAAGTGGATGAAGATAGGGTTTGAAAGATATTTCCTTTACAAAATGAGGCATGGCCTCAGCAACTGGCCGTGAGTGCCAGCAAACACTCTCTTACAGTTTTGAGAAATGTATTACCCACCAGGGCCCCTGACTGCCCTGAAAAGGCCTCCTATGGTAAATTGTGAGGTGGACACCTTTGTCTCACCCGCATATTCCACCTGAACAAAGCCCATGCTCTTCATCAGGTCTGTCAGATCTCTAACTGAGATCGCACCCCCAATTCAATTTGACCATGCTTCAAGGGTGCTGCACATCGCACCGCAGTCTTGCGTCAGAACAATATCTGCAAACTGGAGGCGACCATTCGGTTTGAGGACCCGGTATATTTCTCTGAAGCTCTTTTCTTTTAAGGGGGAAAGATTAAGAACGCCATTTGAAATTATCACATCAAATGTGTTGTCGTCATAGGGAATCGATTCTGCTCCCGCTACCTGGATTTGGAAGTGAGACACCCCGTACCGCTGCAGATTTCCTTTCGCTTTCTCTACCATCTCCGGCGTTAGATTTATTCCGCACACCTTGCCATCTTGCCTTAGCAGACGACTTGCGACAATGAGGTCAAATCCTGCGCCACACCCCACATCAAGAATGGTTTCCCCTTTGTTGATTGGACCAAGGGTGAAAGGATTTCCCACACCGCAGAAGGATTCTATGAGATCATCAGACATGCTTTCAATTACCGCGAGATCTTACCCCTGCAAGAGCGCCCCATCCCTTCCCGTGGGATAATTAAACTTCCCATGCGCCGAATTTGATACCTCTGCATACTTTTTGCGCACCGCATCCTGAATCCCTGCGATATCAAGTGTATCAGCCATATTCCCTCTCTCCTATGGACCTTATGAGGTGAAATTAAGGAGAAGCCCTATGAAATATCTTTTTTCATCCCCTCAAACTCTTCCATAGGAGGAATGAACAGCCTTTTCATGGTTGCCCCCTTTTCATCATTCTAAGACGGGATATTGAATGAGTCAAGTCAGCCGGGGAACGGGTTTATAAGAATGAAACTTGACAGCCTGAGGCCCATAGGACACATTGATATACACTGAGCATCGGATTGAGAGAAGCAGGTTACTCGAATCTTAATGCATCTATGGGACTGAGATTCGATGCCTTGTAGGCAGGATAGAACCCGAAGGAAATCCCGACCAGGCCCGAAAAACCAAAGGCAAGAAAAACCGACAGAGGAGACACCACAGTAGCCCACCCGGCAAGGGACGAGAGTATCTTTGAACCGGACACCCCTACGATAATGCCAATCACCCCTCCGATCAATGACAGGGTGACTGCCTCGATAATGAACTGGAGCCGGATGTCCCACGTTTTTGCTCCCACTGCCATGCGTATTCCGATCTCCCTTGTCCGCTCGGTGACCGAGACGAGCATGATGTTCATGATTCCTATTCCGCCCACAAGGAGAGAGACGGAAGCAATGGCGCCGAGCAAAAGTGTCATCACCTTTGTGGATTGTTCCGCGGTCTGCATGACCTGGGTAAGGTTCCTCACCGTAAAATCATTCTCCTGTTTTGGGCCGATGTGGTGGCGCTGTCTCAGGAGTTCGTTTATCTGTTTCTCCGCAGGTCCCAGGTCTTCAGCGCTCTTTGCCTTCACCATTATTATCCTTACCATTCCCGGAAACTGCGTCCCAAAGACCTTTTTCTGTGCCGTGGTCACCGGGATATAGATGGTGTCGTCCTGGTCCTGGCCCTGGGCAGATTGCCCTTTCGTTGCCAAAATACCGACCACGGTGAAGGGGATCTTCTTAATCCTGACAATCTGGCCCAGAGGGTCCATGCTCCCAAAAAGATTATCCACAACCGTCTGTCCCAACAGACAGACCTTCGTTGCGCTCTTCACATCCTGCTGGGTGAAAGGTCTGCCCGAGGCAAGGGGCCAGTCCCGTACCTCCAGCATGCTCGGTGTTGTTCCCACCACACCGGTAGACCAGTTCTGATGACCGAACACGACCTGCGCAACCCCGTTATGGACCGGAGCAGCCTCTGCCACCGCAGAAGACTCTTTCAGTATTGCTTCTGCATCCCCAAGGGTAAGGGTTGGCTGCGTGCCTGCTCCCATCCTCACGCCTCCCGCAGTGGTTGTACCGGGAAGGATGATGAGCAGATTGCTCCCCATGCTCGCAATCTGTTCGGCTATCTTTTTGCTCGCCCCCGTGCCTACGGCGAGCATGGCGATTACCGCACCCACCCCGATAATAATCCCGAGCATGGTGAGGGCAGAGCGCATCTTGTTCACCCTGAGTGCCCGTAAGGATATCCTGAATGTAGAGGGAAGATTGATCATGCGTTCCCCGTTATCTCATCGCTCACAATACGACCGTCCAGGAACTTGATCTGCCGTCTGCTGTAGGTCGCGATATCGGGTTCGTGAGTCACCAGTGTCACCGTAATATTCGACTCGGTATTAAGCTTTACAAGAAGCTCCATAATCTCGATGCTCGTCTTCGTGTCCAAATTACCCGTGGGCTCATCCGCAAGGATTATCGGCGCATCATTCACAAGGGCCCGTGCTATGGCAACCCTTTGCTGCTGGCCTCCTGAAAGCTGGTTCGGATGGTGATGTTCCCTTCCCTCAAGACCGACGCTTTTCAGCGCAGCCAATGCACGCTCCCGCCTCTCCTTGACATGAAGTCCGTTATAGAGCAGAGGGATCTCGACGTTCTCGATAGCAGATGTCCGTGAAAGGAGGTTGAACCCCTGAAAAACAAAACCTATCTTTTTGTTCCGTATGCCTGCAAGCTCGTCCCTGTTGAGCTTGCCCACATCAATGCCCTCGAGGAGATACTGTCCACTTGTGGGCTGGTCAAGGCAACCCAGGACATTCATGAAGGTCGACTTGCCGGAGCCAGAGGGACCCATAATTGCCACGAATTCACCCTTTGCGATGGTTGCGGAGACATCCATAAGCGCGTTGACCTCGATGTCTCCAAGTCTATAGACCTTCCTGAGTTCACGCACCTCGATAAGAGACACGTTAGAACATTCTTGGACCCGCAGGCGCAGGTCCTTTTGTTTTTGATACTGTTTCTTCTATGATCACATCCTGACCCTCCCTGAGTTCTCCTGTCACAAGCTCGGAGGAACTCCCGTCGCTTATGCCGGTGATCACAGCGAGGCGTTTCGGTTTTCCGTTTTCGAGTATCCAGACGCCCGCACCCTTCTGCGGCTGCTTCGTCTTCGCCATCCCCGACGGTCTGAATCTGAGGGCACCGTTCGGTATTCTTAAGATGTCCTTCTTCTCAGCCACAATGACAGAGACATTGGCGGTCATGCCGGGCTTCAGCTTGACATCCGGATTATCCACCATAACTACGACGTCATAGGTAACCACGTTTTGAACGGTTATCGGGGCAATCCTCACCTGTCCCACCTTACCCTTGAAGGTGATGTCCGCGTACGCATCAACCGTAAATTCCACTTCCTGCCCTACCTTCACTTTCCCGATGTCGGCCTCGTCCACACTGGTGTCGATCTGCATCTTTGTGAGGTCCTGGGCAATGGTAAACAGGGTGGGCGTTTGGAAACTTGCCGCAACAGTTTGACCCACATCCACGTTCCTCGATACCACCGTTCCGTCCACAGGAGACACTATCCTTGTGTATCCGAGGTTGGTCTGTGCATTCTTCAACGCTGCATCTGCCTGGGCAACCTGCGCCTTTGCCACGCTTACCGATGCCTTTGACGTTTCATAATTTGTATCCGCAGTGTCGAAATCACTTCTCGCGATAAGGTTCTTTGCAAAAAGCTCCTTGTTCCTCTCCATCGTCCTCTTTGCATCCACAAGGCTCGCGTCTGCCTTCTCAAGGTTCGCCTTTGCCGCCAGAAGGTTCGCTTTCTGCTGCTGCACCTGTTCGTCGAAAAGGGCAGTGTCTATCTGGGCTATCAACTGTCCCCTTTTCACTGGAGAATTGAAGTCAACGTATATCTTTTTTATCGTCCCGGATACCTGGGTACCCACAAGGACCGTGGTCACCGCATTCACCGTCCCCGTCGCGGTCACAGAGGTAACAATATCTCCCTTCGTGACCTTCTCGGTCTTGTACTTTGTCTCGCCTCCCTTGTTCTTGAAGATAAGGAAAGCCCCTGCAGCCGCGACGACGACAAGAATACCAGCGCCGGCAATGAGTATCCTCTTCATCTCATCCCCATAGCCTTCTCGAGATTTGCCTGGGCCACCTTATCCGCATAAAGGGTCTGAATATAGGCTAACCGCGCGTTCACCAGCGATACCTCAGCATCGGTCACCTCTACGGGGTTCCCCACCCCTGCCGCATACCTGCCGTTTGCGATGTCCAGGTTCTCCTGCGCCTGCTCCACGCCCAGCTTTGCCGTGGGAATCGCTTCTTCTGCGGCCCTCAGGGTCAAATATGCCTGCTGGACATCGAGGTACACCTGATGTCTCGTTGACTCTTCATTTGCCTTGAGGACATTCAGGTTCGCCCTCGCTTGCTGAACCTGATATTTTGTCAGAAAGCCGCTGAATATGGGAAAGGAGATGACCGCACCAACGTTATAGCCATGGTCAAGCTCGCTCACACTTCCTCCTGCCCAGTTGTAAGACGCATTGCCGGTAAGGAACGGATAATAGCCGGTCTTTGCAGAGTCAATTCCTACTTCCGCTGCCTGGCTCTGCGCTACAGCGGATTTCAGGTCAGGCCTGTTCTCATACGCCCTTGACATCGCCTCTTCAAAGGTTATCTCATATTTTTCAAAGGAGAGATTTTCCTGGAGCGTATATTCAGGTGCCCCGGGGACGCCCATCGCATTGTTCAGGTTCACCACCGCTATCCTGTAATCGTTCTCAGCCTTTATGAGATTCAGCTTTGCAGTGCTCACATCAACCTCTGCCTTTATTACATCAAACTTCGGTTTTGTTCCCACCTCATAAAAGCCCTTTGCCTGCTCAAGGTGCTGCTGGGTCTGTTTTACGGTATCTTCGACAGCGATCCTGTTATATTTCGCCTGCACCACTGCGTAAAATGTCTGCTTAATGCTCTGGATCACCTGCTCCTCGACGTTCTCCAGGCTTGACTTGGAGGAATCGTAATTGAGCTTCTGGATCTGCACCTGGGTCGAAGTCCTTCCAAAATCGTAGATGTTCTGGCTGAGGGTAAAGCTGGTTGTCCACTGATCAAATGCACTGGTGGAGGTTTCCAGACTGCCCGTTGATATAGTAGTGCTTCCCTGGGAGCCGGTGAAGGAGCGGCCGGAGACAGATGATATCCTGCTGTACCCGCCTGTCCAGTTTATCTGGGGATAGTAATTTGACTTCGCTTGCCCAACCAAGCTCTCATTCACACCCATCGTACCTTTTGCAGCCGTAATGGTAGGGTTTTTCATCAGGGCGATCTCGATGCAGCGCTGCAGACTGAGCAGTTCTCCTTTCTGAATGATCTCCTCAGCCCCTCCTCTCACGGGAAGAAAACATGCCATACATACGATGAGTGTAATAAATATTTTCATATATGCCCTCCTGAACCTTTATTCAATTCATGCTGTTTCAAAATGTAAAAAGATACTACCAAGTAGACGCCTTGTCCATAAAAAGGGTTTAGATGCCCGTCACGACTCCGTATCTTAGCAAGTTGGGACAGAATCACCATACTACCCTGTCTGTACCATACTCTCACCCTTAGCTTTCTTCCTTTTTCCGAGCAAGGCACTCACCTTCTGCTGGAATCTGTCCATATAGTAATACACTACGGGAGTTATATAAAGCGTAAGAAGCTGGGAAACCACCAGTCCACCCACAACCGCGAGACCCAGAGGGCGGCGGGCATCAGCTCCGGCGCCGAAACCGATGGCAATGGGCAGAGTCCCCATAAGTGCCGCCATGGTGGTCATCATGATGGGACGGAAACGGACGAGCGCCCCTTCATAGATTGCATCCAGCGGGGCCTTCCCTTCACGCCGCTGTGCCTCAAGGGCAAAATCAATCATCATGATGGCATTCTTCTTCACAATTCCCAGCAGCATGATCACACCCACAAAGGCATAGATGTTCAGGTCCTTATGAAAGATCAACAGGGTGATCAATGCCCCAAACCCCGCAGCAGGAAGCCCGGAAAGGATGGTGAGGGGATGGATGAAGCTCTCGTAGAGGATCCCCAGCACAATATAAATCACGAGCAGGGCCATGATAAGCAGTATCCAGAGTCCTTTCATCGAAGATTGGAACGCCTGGGCACTCCCCTGAAAGCTGGTGCTGATGGTTTGGGGCAGGGTTGCCCGGGCAAGCTTATCCACCAGACTCACCGCATCCCCCAACGAAACTCCTGGCTTGAGATTGAAAGAGATGGTGACTGCCGGGAGCTGGCCGAGGTGATTCACCGTAAGGGGTCCGACGCCCCGGGTGAGATTCGCCACAGTATTCAAGGGCACCAGTTGGCCTTTATTCGAGCGGATATAGAGCATTGAGAGGGCAGAGGGATCCATCTGGTACTTCGGATCCAGCTCCAGAATGACCTGGTACTGGTTGTTGGGGGCAAAAATAGTCGAAACCTGGCGGGAGCCATAGGCATAATAGAGGGCATCCTCAACCTGCGTCGCCGTGACGCCAAGTGCGGAGGCCTTGTCGCGGTTTATCTCTATATTCATCTGGGGGTTCTTGATCTGCATGTCACTAGTCACATCCTGGAGTTGCGTCAATGCCCGCATCTTGCCCTCCAGTTCGGCAGCCCTCCGGTAAAGATCATCAGGGTCGGGGCTCTGGAGGGTAAACTGGTACTGGCTCTTGGTCAGCTGGCCTCCGATGCGGATGGCAGGGAGGTTCTGCATGAACATCATGATGCCGGGTACCTGTGCAACCTTTGGCCG
>Ga0335084_10001040_pt1 | contig 25187 bp, 20 predicted proteins | sample Lox_Sample_44_FD_206721 | JGI IMG/M metagenome (GOLD analysis project Ga0335084, IMG submission 206721) | Soil microbial communities from Loxahatchee National Wildlife Refuge, Florida, United States - Lox_Sample_4.4 | ecosystem: Environmental > Terrestrial > Soil > Wetlands | place: USA... | reverse complement strand
CTGGTGATTGGAAACCCCCGGCGTTGGAAATCTCCAGTTTGCCGGTGCGATCTTCGAGATTGACTATTTTGTCTATAATAGCTAACATAGCCACAGTTGGAGCAGGCCATGGCAACCACCGGGCAAGCCCGCGCGATGGTGACGGCGACCGCCGCCAAGAACCAGTTTGGACAACTGCTGGAGAAGGCGATGCGGGGCGAGGTGGTCGTCATCACCAGGCACGACGCTCCCAAGGCCGTGCTCATCTCCATGGACGAATACACGTCCCTGGCCGGCGCGGCGGAATCCAGGATCAGCAGCCTGAGCGCCGAATTCGACGCCATGCTGATGCGCATGCAACGTCCGGGGGCGCGCCAGGCGATGCATGGCGCCTTCCACGCGTCGGCAAAAGAGCTGGGCAAAGCGGCGGTAAGAGCCGCGCGCAAACGTGTCTGAACCTTCCCGGACGAAACCTCCGCGGACCAAGCCTTCTCGGACCGATCCTCCTGCGATCCACTCTCCGCGGACTTCCCGCATCTACGTTCTGGCGGGAACCAATGGCGCGGGCAAGAGCAGCCTGATGGGAGCGATGCTGCTCGCAAGCGGCACGGAGTACTTCAATCCCGACGCGGCGGCGCGGAACATTCTCGAAGCCAGTCCGGGTATTTCGCAAGAGCAGGCGAACAGCGCCGCCTGGCACGAGGGCAAGCGGCTGCTGGAACGGGCGATCGCCGAGCGGCTCGACTTTGCCTTCGAAACCACGCTGGGCGGGAAGACGATTGCGGGGCTTCTGGAGCGGGCGCTCGAAGAGGGAATCGAAGTGCGAATCTGGTATGTGGGGCTGGAAGGTGTGGAACGACACATCGCGCGGGTGCGGGCGCGGGTGGCGCAGGGCGGGCACGACATTCCAGAAGCCAAGATTCGCGAGAGATATGTGGAGAGCCGGCTGAGCCTGATCCGGCTGCTGCCGCGGCTGACCGAGCTGCTCGTCTACGACAACAGCAAAGAAGCCAATCCCCTGAGCGGGCAGGCGCCGGAGCCGATGCTGATTCTGCATGTGGTGCAGGGAAGAGTGCGGACGATGTGTGAACTGGCACAGGTGCCGGAGTGGGCAAAGGCGATCGTGGCGACGGCGCTGCGGTAGTTTTTCACCACGGAGACACGAGGCATGGAGGGGACGGGGCACCCGACGACAAGGACGGGGGACCCGACAAAGGGTGGGGCAGCCGATTCGCGATGATCGAATTGGTGGAAGAGCGGCCCTCGAGGGCCGCGTTTCGGGGCTCGTCGGTGTCGGCCTTCAGGCGCGGTGGTCGTTCTCACCCGGGGCTAAAGCCCCTCGCATGTGGACCTCTGACGCCGGCCTAAAGGCCGGCTCTTCCACCAAAACCCGTCTTAACCCGATGACAAGCGCTTCCTTGATGGTCAGATCCCACCCTTCGCACAGAACGCGAAGGGTGGGGCAGCCTCCTAAGAGTGAGCGAAGAAAGTCAAGGGTGAGCCCGCACGCCGACGGTTTCTCGTCGTAGTGTACGTGGTCCAAGAAAACCCCCGTCCTGTCGCTGCAAAGAACGCAGCGACAAGAACGGGGCACTCGGCCGACACGGTTATCGAATCGGGCACTCTGTTACGGTGTGATTTCGTAGACGGTGCCGCGGTAGTATTCACCACCGTCCGTCGTCGTGCCGTAGAGGTTCCCGGCCTTATCGAATGTCAGGCCGCTCATTGGATTGCAGCCGTCGCCGTTGTATAAGTCGAAGCTATAGAGGACGTTGTAATTCCACTTGGTGCTCTGCGTCTTGCCCGGCGAGAGCTTGAAGACCGTGCCGCAGTTGGAATCGGGCAGGCCTCCTTTATAGGTGGTTCCGTAGAGATTGCCGGCGGCATCGGCGGTCAGACCTGCCATCGGCGTCCATCCCTCTTCACTGCCAGTGGTGAAGGAGTGCAGGATCGTGGTCCGCCAGCGATCGGAGTTCGGTTCGATTTCTGTGAGCCGATAGACGGCGCCGCCACCGCCTGTGCCACCGGTTGACGTCGTACCGTATATGGTCCGCACACCGTCAACGTATAAAGTGAGCAGATCACCGATGGGCGAGTATCCTGCCTTGCCATCGGTTGTGAAGTTGTGCATGCTGACCAATCCCTTCACGGGATCCAACCTGTAGACGTTGCCCTTGGCTTTTGTACCTCCGGAGAAAGTGGTGCCGTAGCCCCAGAGGTTGAAGGCACTCAAGGGTTGGTTTCCCTTCTTTGCTGAGAATGAATGGAATTGAAACGAGTCTCCGGACGTATCCATGGAGAAGACCGTACCCTGACCATTGGAACCGCCGCCTTTGGTTGTTCCCCATAACCAGCCGCTGCGGTAGGTCAAAGTTGTTTCGGGGTCGCATCCGTCTGCGCCGTAAAAATAGTGGAGAATGGTGAAAGTGCCGGTGGCGGACAGCATGAAGACCGAGCTGCATGCCTCACTGGGGCCGTGCACGTAGCTGCCGGTACCGTAGAGGTTGCCGGCTTCATCCATGACTAGCCCCCCGATCGGTGCCGCAGCTTCTGTATCGTGCAGGTCAAATTCGTGCAGAACGCGGAAATTCCAGGCGCTTTGCGAGGGAGTGAGTTGAAAGATCGTGCCTTCGTTCCATTCACCCCACGCTGCAACTCCGTAGAGATTGCCATATTGGTCAACAATGACGCCTGCGAACGGACTTCCAGCGTCTCGGTAGCCGGTGAAAGAGTGAATTGTCTGGTAGCTCGCGGCTTCAGCACCGATCGCTGAAATGAGTAGAAGAGTGCACACTAGGATTGCTTTTGCTCGCATGATTCTTTCTCCTAGGCAGAGATTGCAGAGAGAGACCTGGAAGGGTGTCGAGCAATCTGCGGTTCGACTTTACTGACGAACGTTCAGCGCGCGCAGTGACCTGGGTATCTGCTGTATGTGATCAGGGCGGGGCCGGGGCACTCGGCCATTCCCGCTCTTGGCTAAAGACGAGCCCCTTCGAAGCAGCTCGATCAGAGACCCGGCGCAGGATGGGAAGCAGGTTCGGTTCAGTCCAGTGTGAGCTTGTACAGATTGTCGCGGTTGTCGTGAGCTACCCCGCGCAGGGCGCGTTCTTCGTGCTCAGTTCCGGAGACGTAGATTTCCACGTGGAGCACGGTGCCGCGGTTTCCGGTTGCGGTCGTCCGCGCATAGTACTTGGTCCCGAGCACGTGAGCGACGTAATAGCCCGAGCCGAACACGGTGTCCCAGTCGGACTGCATGGGCGAAGTGGCCGCATCTTTGGCGTCGGTTTTCCCGGGGGCGTCCGTTTTTCCGGGAACCTCGCCCCTCTTGACGATGGTCCAGTGCCCCTTGCAGACCTCGCCGTCGGGCAGAGTGACGATCAGATCGTGAGGTGTAACTCCGTAGGTGATCTTAGCCGTTGGGACCGGCAGTGGAGTTTGCGACATGAGCGGCCCCTGCACGGGATAGAAATGAGCCTTGGCTGCGCAGCCGAGCATCAGGGCCGTAGTTAGCAAAATGGCCGTGGTTAGCAAAATAGCGGCGAGTGTCTTCTTCAAGGAAGTAACCCTCCTACTCGTAAGAATCGTGGTGACGGGCGTCGGGATGTCCGTCGGCGCGTTATCAGCGACAACCAGGGTAAGGGCAGTGCAGTTCCGAAGGAAGTGGCGGGCCAGGGAAGTCCCTGACCGGGCCCAAGATGAGGTTTCAGCGGACCTCCGGCCGTGCTACAATTTCGACCCACTTGGCGCCCCCCGCAACAAATCCACACGAAAGGTGATCCATGAAGAAAGTAATCCTCGCGCTACTGGTGTCGGCAATGTTCACAAACTGGGCACAGGCGGCGACCGTGCTGAAATGGAAGAACGGGTGGGGCAGCCTCACTGAACCGCTCGATTTCAAGAAGAGCAAGGTTACGTATTCGATCAATGCGGCCAAGCGGACGATGACGGTGTCCTACAAGCTGGTGGGCGCGACACCGAACAAGCTCTATGGCGTAGGGCTTGGGATCTTCTGCACGACGTTCCCCAGCACGTTTGGCCAATTTCCAACCCAATACCTGGTCAGCGGAAACTGCACTTCGTTCACCTTTCAGGGAGTTACAAAGACGGCGGCGGGAGTCGCCTTCGGCGTGGTGTTGACCGATATCAACGGCAGCGGGTCGTTATCTGTCACGGTTGGACCGATTGCGCCGGGTACGTACCAGGTTGAATTCGCAGCGTCGGACGGTGTCTTTTTCGGATGCGGCGGGACCGGAGCCACCGACTTTCAGTCTCCGGGACCGGTGTTTGGAGATGCCACAACTATAACTATTCCGTAGAAGAACTGCCGGGTGCGCCACGCATTCGTGTTGCTTGCGGTGGGCGGCGCACCTGCATTCCAGCGGCGAAGATTCTTCAGCGACAGATCGAGAGCGCGCTGCACCTGCCCGAATGTGCCACATGAAGTGCCATGCCCTCCACCGGATGGGCCATTTACTTGGCTGGGGACACTTCTTATTCTGGCGCTACCCCACGACGCAACGCGCACGAGAGAGATACTCCCAGGAGCGCGTGTGCGGCCGCGAAAAAAATTACCAGCCATGGTGGTGGAAAGACCTCATTTCGTGTACCGCTGTCCGTATTGCGTGCTGGGCGGAGATTTCCGTCCGCTGATGGCGCGCACCGACGGCCGCTTCTATTGCATTCAGTGCGGACACACCGCTTCCCCGCGAGAGTTGACCTATGTGTGCTCGTGTGCGCAATGTGTGCGCGTGAGCCACGCTGCCGTGCGACTGGAACAACGACGAGCGCGGTAAGGCGCGATGTCCGGTTTTCGGACGGCCTAATCTTTGCGCTGTGGGCGCGTCGAAGTCTTCTCCTTAAGGAACGGGACACCGGGCCGCGGGGTATCCACTTCGGGTAGTTTTGGAGACGGGCCAATCAGGAGAGGTGTCATGCCGATTTTTGATGAGCGACATACATCCCTGGCAGAAGCATATGCGAAAGCGGATGACTATCTGGAACGGTATTGGGAAACAGATGGTCCGGATCGAGAAGGTTTGCTGAACGAAGGCGCGCAGATTCTGTGCAAGTCGCTCAGCGAAATTGCGTCGGATGAAAAATTCTGGCGGGCGCTGGACGAGGCGGCAGCCTGGGTCGAAAGCGAGGGCCGGTTCGAGCGAGAGGTGGCACCGGTGCTGCGAGACCTTGACACCTTGATGAGCCTGGAAAGGAAGGTGCTGAGGGAACGAGGCCTGTCGCAACGCAAAGTCGAAAGGCTCCTGACCGAGGTGCTGACGGGAGCGAGCCTGAGCAAGCCGAATCCAGGGATCCTCCGCCGTTTGAGGAAACCGCTCATGTCGGCGAGCAAAGCCATCTGCAAAGGGCCGAAGAAGAGCTGGGGAGAGACGTTGAGGTGGGCCGCGGTCGTTTCCAACGGCGTGCTGGCGGCGGGCGGATTAGGACTCGTCGTCATCAACGGCGTGTCGACTACGCTCACACTTGGGATGTCCTACGGTTCCATCCTGACGGGCGCCACCGTGGCGGTGGGGCGGCTCGAAGCGATCGACAAAATCCTGGAAGAAGGCGAAGGCTGAGCAGAGCAACGACCCCGCTCCGAGTGCTCCTCCGTCGCCAGGCAAACGTTCTCAGGAAGCCGCGCTTGTGCCACGGGCGCCTGACGGAGTAACATGCTCGACCCAGTGGGATGGGTGGGTGCAATCGTCAGACGGGGTTTGCCAAGTTACCGATGGGTTTCGTCTCTCAAATAGCCGACTCTCGTGGTGTGCGGGCGTTGCTTTGTGCGGCGCTCGTGGCTTGCGTTTTGATCGTGGTGGTCGCACCCAGCATCGACCTGTTGCCAACCGTCCTGCGGGTACCGCGCGTCAACTCGTCCCTGTTCATTCCATTGGCTGCGTTTGCGCTCATGGCGTTGTTGCGCACGACCGACGCCGGTCCCGGTGAAAATGTTGCATTTCGCCCCACCACACTTCAGCTCTTTTCCTCTCTTGTTCCCGGCACTTGCGAGCTACGCTGCTGAGATCCTGCCACCGAATCGCTGTGTCAGCTGTGCTCTGAAGCGATCGTCAACCGTCTGAGAGCAACGTCCGCGGGCCCCCAGCTGGGGCGTCGGACGCCCTATTCCCGAGGGGAGGGAATCGCATGCCAGTTAAAGTCTATGAATTCGGATGCTTCCGGCTCGATCTGCGAGAACGGCAGTTGGCACGTGACGGCTGCCTGATCCCGCTGCGTGGAAAGGTACTGGATACGCTGGGCGTCCTGGTGCAGAACGCCGGAAAACTTCTGCGCAAAGATGAGCTCATGAAGATCATCTGGACGGACAGAACCGTCGAAGAAAACAATCTTGAGCACAATCTATCGGTTCTGCGCAAGGTGCTGGCGCAGGGCAACGGGGAATGCAAGTTTATTGAGACGGTCCCGAGGTATGGCTACCGGTTCGTCGCCGAGGTACGCGCCATCAGCGAGACTACGGCGAATTTTGCGCCTCCGCAGCGAAGAGCAGGGGATAAAAGCGAGGCCGGGCAGGAATCCTGAATTTTTCCTGAAAAATGTCCTCCATCTCTTGACGCTCCATCCATCCCGTATCACGATGGCACAACTCCCTCCTGTCGAGTCGGCTTGGGGCAGGCTCGATTGGTCAGTCACAGAATCTTTCCTACGGGCCTTGGGTCCGTTTGAAAACCAAACAACGTACGTCAGCCTGTGCGCAGGCGCACGCATTGGTGTGTCCGAAGGCTGAAGACGGGTGAGGATCTCGGCATCTTCAGGCAGGAGAGGCCTCACGCAATCAAGGCGCGCAACACATGAATAGGAGAGTCTCTCATGCTTAAGAAGTTGACCCTTGCGATCGTGATCGTAACTGTTTCGTCGCTCGCTTTTGCCCAACAACGCACACAGCAGGAGGCGGCAACGAGTGCGCCGACCACTACCACCTGTTCCTACAGCTACAGTTCCGGGCCCAGCCCGACCTTTACCCGTTACTGTTTGAGCGCCAACGGCAACATCGTTCAATTCGACAGCCCGTCTGGCTTCGAGTTCATCAATGCAGGAGTCGTCCACGAAGGTTACGGTTTCTGCGACTTCAACGGAGGGCCCACGGCATACTATGACTACGCCGACGTCGACAGCGGCAATTGGGGACCGACGACGGTGTCAGCGCCGAATGCGACGACTCGTAAGTTTGTTCGGACGACGAGCGATGGCATTTGGCAACTCACCCAGACGATCAAACAGGGCAAAGCGACAGCGACGAGCCCAGGATCAGTGTCGGTTACGATGACGCTGAAGAATCTCACCGCTATTAACCGAACGGTATACCTGCTTCGGGCGGCAGACGTAGACGCGAATGGAACGACGTTGGATGACGAAGTCGACTTCACCTGGAACTCAGCGTGGGGATCCGATCCTGGCTTCAGCTACGGACTGGGCCTCACCACCAATACGTTCAGCTTCTCACACGAGGGATACACACAGAGTGTCTACTCCGGCCCGGATCCCTGCAACTTCTTTGCAAACCTGAACAGTACACCGTTTGTCGGAGACGGCTCCATCGGGCACATTTACGCGATCACGGTGCCGAAAGGTTCGACCAAGACCGTGAAGATGACGTATAAGCCAATCTAAGTGCCTGCGGTCTCCTCCTGGGAAGCGGTCCACTTGTGACTCGCAACGATCACGAGTGGGCCGCCTTTTTTGCCGGCATCGGCGGGCTTGCTGGTTCCACGTCGCCACGCCCGCGTGGCGCCGCAACATTCCGAATCGTGGGAATCCGGGTCCTTCCTATTTCGCGGGAATCAGCACCGTTACCGCCGCCACGCATTTCCATGTGCCATCGATCTTGACCCAGGTGTCGACGAAACGCTCGCGGTTGAGATACTTCTTGCCTTTGTCTACGCCTTTGCTGCGGAAGACGCCGACGACGACGCCCGAATCACCGTAAACCTCGACGGAACTCTGTTCGGTGACAGCCTGCGCGGGAGGATGGTAGTCGGGCGCCTTGAGGCTGTCGAGGACTTCGCGTTTCGTCTGGATGCTGCCGTCGATGTCAACGGAGACGAAGCTCTCGGCGAGGAGAAGGTCGAGCGCCCTAGTGTCTTTCGTTTCGAGGGCGCGGTTCCAGGAGTTATCCAGAGCCTGAATATGCGCGGCTTCGTCGGCCCGGTGACCCTGCTGGGCGGGTGCCAGGTGCGAGCCGAGCAGGAGCAGAGCTGCGGCGGAGAAGGTGCCGACTGTTCTTCGGAGAAAGTATGACGGAGCAGACGGATACATAGCGGCGATCCGCTGGATCGACACGAAAGCCTCCCTGCACGACCGGGATTCAGTGTGTCTCAGGATAGGTCGAGTGCGCCGGAATGACGAGGGAAATCTGGCTGCCCCCAGGCGCGGGTAATGATGCAGATGATTCCTACTTCTTTCGCGCTTCGGCCTCAGCCAACCAGCCGCGGCGAAGTCTCTCGGGCGGAATGCTGGAGAGGTAGGGCTTGATGTCGAGGATGGGAGTGCCGTCGAGCATGTCGACACCGCGTACGTGGAGATCTGCGCCGTCGCGACGAAGGAGTTCGACGGTGGTGAAGCCGATCGGGTTTGGACGATAGGGCGAGCGAGTTGCGAAGACACCGTGCTGACGATTGTCGGAAGGAGGCGCGCCGAGCAGTTCGAATCCGTCGGAGCGATCGAATTCCCAGAGGACGATGAGATGGGAGAAGCCCTCGATATCCTGCAGGCCGGGAGCGAATTCTGGAAGGATTCTCAAAATACCTTCGGCTTCGTGCTTTGCGCCAAGGCCCTTGGGGATATCGGTAGTGGATTTATAAGGGCTGATGACGTGTCCGATGGGACGAGAAGTGAACATGAGCGGACCTCAGAGAAAACGAGGCGGGCAGGACTGCCCGCCCCATTCTTAGTACTTCACGATGGCAGAGAAGGACTTCGGGTCGAGCGAAGCGCCGCCTACCAGGGCACCGTCGATTTCCGCTTCAGACATCAGGGCCTTGGCATTTTCCGGCTTGACGGACCCTCCGTAGAGAATGCGCAACTGGGCGGCGAATTCGTCGCCGAAGGCCTTGGCGGCTTCGCCGCGGATGATGGCGTGGGCATCAGAAGCCATTTGAGGAGTGGCCGTCTTTCCGGTGCCGATGGCCCAGACAGGCTCGTAGGCGACGACGAGCTTGGCAGCCTTCTTCGCGGAAATGGCATGGAAGGCGCGCAGGCACTGGCGGCGGAGGACGTCGTCGGTGAGGTTGGCTTCGCGTTCTTCGAGCACTTCGCCGACGCAGACGATGGGCGTGAGTCCGGCTTCGAGCGCGGATTTCAGCTTGAGGTTGACCGTGTCGTCGGTCTCACCGAAATACTGGCGGCGCTCGGAATGGCCGATGATGACGTGGGTCACGCCGACGGCCAGAAGCATAGCGGCATTGATCTCGCCGGTGAAAGCGCCTTCCTTTTCCCAGTGCAAGTCTTGCGCGCCGACGGCGACATTGGAACCTTTGGCGGCGCCGATGGCGGCGTCGAGACAGAGATAGGTGGGGCAGACGACGATTTCGTCGCGGTCATGGTCTTTGACCATGGGGAGGAAGGCTTGGAAGAAGTCGCGGGTCTGGTCGGGGGTTTTGAACATCTTCCAGTTGGCGGCGATAAGTTTTTTTCTCATGAAGACCTTTCCTAAGAACTCTTTTCGAAGATAACAGAAGTGTTGCGCCGGGAATACGCTTCCGCGGCCCGGATAAATGCCTTGCAGGAGGGGGCCGCGAAGAGCACGAAGCGAACGTTGCGCAGATGCGCGCAGGATGGCAGCATTTCGGCGACGGTCCGGATGGCAATCTCGGCGGCTTCGTCGAGCGGGTAACCGTAGGCGCCGGTAGAAATGGCCGGGAAGGCGAGCGAGGACAGGCCGTGTTCATCGGCGACCCGGATGGATTCGCTGTGACAGCTGGCCAGCGCTTCGGCTTCGTCACGATTGCCGACCTGGTAGATCGGGCCGACGGTGTGGATGACGTGTCTTGCCGCGAGGCGACCTCCGGTAGTGATGACGGCCTTGCCTTCGGGCAAATATTTGATCTTGGCCACGATGCGCTCGCACTCTTCGAGGATGGCGGGGCCGCCAGCGCGATGGATGGCGCCGTCGACGCCTCCCCCGCCGAGCAGGGAAGAGTTGGCGGCGTTGACAATGGCGTCGGTTGTTTCTTTGGTGATGTCATCGGGGCCCAGCAACTCGAGGATCTTGCCATCCGGGAAGGTGAGTTTGGCCGAGAAGTCGGACATGACGAACAATACCGAGGTACGGGAGATTCCCACCCTGTTTCGCACAGAACGCGAAACAAGGGTGGGACACCCGAATTCGGGCGGGCAGGAATGCCCGCCCCACACAACTACTTCTTGTCAGTCAGTGCATCCACACCGGGCAGCACCTGGCCCTCGAGAAATTCCAGCGAAGCTCCGCCGCCGGTGGAGATGTGCGTGATCTTGTCGGCGACGCCGGCTTGCTTCACCGCGGAAACAGAATCGCCACCACCCACGATGGACGTGGCGCCGGCATTCTCAGCCACGGCTTGCGCGATCTTGAACGTGCCCTTGGCAAAGGGGGGCTGCTCGAACACTCCCATGGGACCGTTCCAAACGATGGTGCGAGCGCGCGAGACTTCTTCGGCATAGGTTTCGGCGGTCTGCGGGCCGATGTCGAGGGCCATCATGTTGGCGGGAATGGGCTCGCCGTGAGCGACCACCTTGGTCAGCGCGTTGGCGTCGATGCGATCGGCAATGATGTGGTCCGTGGGCAGCAGGAATTTGAGCTTGTGGGTCTTGGCCTGCTGGAGAAGATCTTTGGCAAGCTGGATCTTGTCTTCTTCGACCAGAGACTTGCCGACTTCCTCGCCTTGCGCTTTGAGGAAGGTGTAGGCCATGCCGCCGCCGATGATGAGGACGTCGACCTTGGTCATCAGGTTCTGGATGACGCCGATCTTGTCGCTGACTTTGGCGCCGCCGAGAATGGCGACGAAGGGACGCTCGGGATTCTGCAGAGCCCGGCCCAGGTATTGGAGTTCCTTCTCCATAAGAAGGCCGGCAGCGGACTTCTGCACGTGCTTGGTGATACCGACCGTTGAGGCATGGGCACGGTGGGCCGTGCCGAAGGCATCGTTGACGTAGAAGTCGCAGAGCTTGGCAAGTTGCTTGGCGAAATTCTCGTCGTTGGCTTCCTCTTCGGCGTGGAAGCGCAGGTTCTCAAGCAGCAGGACCTGGCCCTTCTCCAGTTTGGTGGCCATTTCCTCGGCTTCCGGGCCGACGCACTCGGGACAGAAGCCGACATTCTCGCCGCGGGTGAGGTCCTTATCGAGCAGCATGCGGAGGCGTTCGGCGGCGGGCTTGAGGCTCATCTTCGAATTGGGCTTGCCTTTTGGGCGTCCCAGGTGTGCGGCGAGGATCAGCCGCGCGCCGTGACGAAGAGCGTACTCGATGGTGGGCAGCGTCTCGCGGATGCGGGTGTCGTCCATGACGCGGCCGTTGTCGAGCGGGACGTTGAAATCGACACGCATGAAGATGCGGTGGTCATTCAGGGGAAGATCGCGGATAGAAAGTTTGGACATGAGGGCACCTTGTCAGTGTTTGTCGCTGGTCGTTCGTCGTTAGGACTTCTCGGTTGTGCTGCCGTTTGTTCCACGTTGGCGACCAGGTTGCGACGAGAGTAGCCATCAACTTGATGCCGAACGACCAACGACCAACGACAGCGCCGGGGAAAACTCTGAGGCGGACGCGGTCGCCCGCCCCACACGAGCTTGTTACAGGCCCTTGCTTACGAGGTAGTTGATCAGGTCGCGGACACGGCAGGAGTATCCCCACTCGTTGTCGTACCACGAGATCACTTTGACGCAGTTGCCGCCGACCACCATGGTGGAGGGCGCATCGACGATGGAGGAGCGCGCGTCGCCGCGGAAATCCATGGATACGAGTTCGTGTTCTTCGTAGCCCAGATAGCCCTTCAGCGGTCCGGCTTCCGATGCCTTCTTCAAGGCCGCGTTGATCTCTTCCTTGGTGGTGGACTTTTCGACCCAGCAGACCAGGTCAACGACGGAAACGTTGGGCGTGGGCACGCGCATCGAGAAACCATCGAGTTTGCCGGCCAACTCCGGGATCACGAGCTTCAACGCTTTAGCGGCGCCGGTCGTGGTCGGAATCATCGAGAGCGCAGCAGCGCGGGCGCGGCGCAGATCCTTGTGCGGGAAGTCGAGGATGACCTGATCGTTGGTGTAGGAATGGATCGTGGTCATGGTGCCGCTGACGATCTTGAAGTTGTCCTGAATCACTTTCGCGACGGGCGCGAGACAGTTCGTGGTGCAGGAAGCGTTCGAGATCACGTGGTGCTTGGCGGGGTCGTACTTGGATTCGTTCACGCCGAGCACAAGGGTCACATCCTCGTTCTTTGCCGGTGCGGAGATGATGACTTTCTTCACCGGACCGCGGAGGTGTTTCTTGGCGTCGTCGGCATTGGTGAACTTGCCGGTGGACTCGATCACGACCTGTGCACCGACCGATTCCCAGGGCAGGGCGGCGGGATCTTTTTCCTTGAAGACCTTGATCGTTTTGCCGTCGACCGTGATGCTGTCGGGTCCGGCAGAGATATTGTTCGGCAAGTTGCCGAGGATCGAATCGTACTTGAGAAGATGCGCAAGCGTCTTCGGATCGGTGAGATCGTTCACCGCTACGAAATCGATATTCTTGTCCTGGAGCGAGGCGCGCAGTACATTGCGCCCGATGCGTCCGAAACCATTAATGCCTACTTTTACGGCCATGTTGCCTCCGGATGAAATTGTGAATGCGACAGAGAACCTGACGGTTATCAGGACAACCTTTGATGGTAACAAGAAGCGGGAGGAAGCGTAAACGGGCTAGATCACAAACGAAGGTGCGTAGATGGAAGAAGCAGGTAGACTCAGGCTGGGTCAGGGGTGATTTCGAGGTAGGTGTCGGTGCGGGAGAACAGTAGACTGATCCGCGCCAAGAAGTATTTGGCGTTGATGAGTTGCCGGGCATGCTTGTGGTCGGATTGCGGCAGCAGGCGCGCACTGGCGGAAAATTCCGGGCCGGTGATTTTGCCGCGGATCGTACAGGGTGCGATCTTGACCTTGGGGTTGTTGCGAATGCGCTTCGCCTTGCCCATGGTGCCCCTGGTCATTACATAGAGATGACCGTTTTCTTCGGCGAACCAGACGGGCGTGTGGACGGCAACGCCGTTTTTGCGGAAGGTGACAAGGGAAATGTACTTCTGGCCGGAGATGGGGGCGGGGATGGGCATAGGGATATTTTAGACCGGAGCTGTCCCGGAGACCTTAACCGCAGAGGTCGCGGAGGATTCGCAGAGGACGCAAAGAAAACCCTTTGTGACGGAGGGCACGACGCGTCCGCATGAGCGGATTCGTGCGCTGAGATCGGGCCGGATGGACGCATTGCCGCTTCGCAGGGGAATTTCGACGAGCGCGAGTATCGACGTCGACCAGGGGGTGAGCGGGCATCCCAATCGTGGGCCGCGATTGGGCCGAAAGACGGTTTCTCTGCGTCGGGAGGACACTGTGTCAGAGCAAGGAATGGGCCGTCGGGACGTGTACGGGCGTGCCCTAACGGCGGTAAGCTTCTGTGATCAACGGGGTTAGTCCGGGCATACAATAGCCCTGCTATGAGTGCAACGGCGACCGAGGCGCGAGCCATGAGCGAGTCATGGAAACGATGGGAAGGCCAGGTGGTGAATGGCGCACTCCCACTCGTGCGCTACCTCGGCGGCTCGGATCACAGCGCAGTATTTTCCACCGAGCGAGTTGGCGGGTCACCCCAGAAGGCGGCGATCAAACTGATTGCGGCCGGCGAGGGGGCAGACGAACAACTGGCCCGGTGGAAGCAAGCGGCGAAGCTGACACATCCGGCGTTGATCCGGTTGTACGAATCGGGGCGTTGTGAGATGGAAGGGACCGCTCTTCTTTATGTCGTGATGGAACTGGCGGAGGAGAACCTGTCGCAAGTTGTTCCCGAGCGGGCGCTCACCGCGGACGAAGCGCAGGCGATGCTGCCGGTGGTGTTGAAGGCGTTGGGGCATGTGCACGGGCGGGGTTTCGTCCATGGGAGTGTGAAGCCCTCCAACGTTCTGGCGGCCGGCGAGCAGGTGAAGGTTTCAAGCGACACGCTGCGGCCAGTCGATGAGCCCGTCCATGGCAGGCAGGCGTTGAGTGTGTACGACGCGCCGGAAGCCAGAAAGAGCAGCTTGTCGCCGACGGGAGACGTGTGGTCGCTGGGCATGACGATAGCGGAAGTGCTGACGCAGCGGCTGCCAACGTGGGATCGGACGAAGGGTACGGGTCCGGTGACGCCGGCGGGGATTTCGCAGCCGTTTGCCGACATCGTTCAGCATTGCCTCGAGCTCGATCCGAAGCAGCGGTGGACCGTCACCCAGATCAGCACGCGACTGCAACCGGAACAGGCGGCGCTCAAGGAAGCAATCGCGAAGGGCACGACGACGGCGACACTGCCGGAGAAACCGATGATGCCGGGAAAGTGGGCGCTCGGGATCGCGGCGGTGGCGATTGTGGCGGTGGGGGTCGTTGCGCTGCTCATGCAGGGAAATAAAGAACCGAGCAAACCAACGGGTCCGGCACAGGAGGTTACGGCTCCAGTGTCCACGCCCGCGACGGCTGAGCGGAAGCCAGCCCAGCGCGAGGCCAAGCCGAGTGCGGCGAAGGCGAACAAGGGGTCGCCGGCTGGGGCGGGGGCGAAGGGCGCGGTGGCGCAGCAGGTGATGCCACGAGTTGCGCCGAGCGCGCGCGAGACGATAGAAGGCAAGATTCGTGTGCGTGTGCGGGTCGAAGTCGATCCGGCGGGAAATGTGACCAATGCGCGTCTGGAGTCGGCGGGCCCAAGCAAGTATTTTGCGCGGCTGTCGCTGGAAGCAGCGCGGGAGTGGAAGTTCACACCACCCCAAGCGGAAGGACGGCCTGTCGCGAGTGATTGGAGATTACAGTTTGGATTCCGCAGGACTGATACCGAAGTAGTCCCGACCCAGGTCTCTCCTTAAGTTCCCGGCCATTCATTAAAATCGGTCCAGATTGCGCCAACTGAGCAGCACGTCGGTACGCGCTAATTGGCGCACCAACTAACGGCAGCCGCTACGCACCTCCCGCCTGCGCAATAGAGAGAAGCCGTGCCGACATCGCGCCGCGCATTCGGAGAGACAATCGGTCGTGTGCGAACTGTTCTAAGGCACCGAGAATGTGCTCTTGCTGGTGGCTGTGCCTCCCGCGGTGATCACCTTGATCTTTCCGGTCTTGGCACCGGCTGGTACCACGGCACTAAGTTGAGACCCGGAGTTCACAGTGAAGCTGGTTGCGAGCGTGCCGCCGAAGGTGACCTTTGTCGCTCCACGGAAGCCTCCTCCGGTGATGGTGACGGGTGTGCCGGCCGGGCCATGGGTCGGTGTGAAGCCGCCGATGAGGGGCACCACTTTGAACTTCTTGTTGCTGGTCAGCACGCCCGAGGCGGTAGTGACGGTGACATCGCCCTGCGTTCCCTCCGCGGGGATCGAGGTGGTCATGTACGTGTCGGAGACCACAGCAAAGCCGGCCGAGCCTGAGCCGAACATCACGCTGGTGGCGGTATTGAAGCCCTGGCCCAGAAGCTGCACGGTCTGGCCCGGCGTGCCGGAGTTCGTCATGAGAAACACAAACGGTTTCAGTCCCATGGCAAAGCTATAGAAGGCCCCGCCATTCTCTATGCCGCCTTCATAGGTGGTCCCATAGAGATTGCCGTTCGTATGCTGCACGGCCGTGGAGTACGGAGTTGCCCCGTGAGTGTAATCAAAGCGGTACAGGACAGAGTATTTACCTGTCTTCGTGATCTTGAAAATCACTCCCCACAGAGCCGTGCCATCACGGTAGCCCTGATCGGTGGATCCATAGAAATTTCCGTCATTCGCGGCGACCAGACCCGCGACGGGAGCATATCCGTCTGTCGGGCTGCCACTGTCGAACTGGTACAGCACGGTAATCTTGCCGCCTAGGGTCATTTTGAATACCACCCCGCCCGTGCCTGCTCCTGCGGTGATGGCAGTGCCGTAGAGAAGGTTGTCACTGCCTTGCACGAGCGGGCAGTAGGGAAATGACCCATGAGTTCCATCGAAACTGTAGATGATCTTGATGACTCCCGCCGCCGACATGCGGAACACCGACCCGCTTGCATGGGCTCCGCCCACCCATGCGGTCCCATAAAAACTCCCGTTGCTGGCAAGCAGAAGCGGGCTGTAGCTGCCCAATGGAACGGCCGTGCTCAGTTTTTTGAATGTGCCTGAGGACGTGATCGAGTATGCACAACCCGACGATGTAACGCCGTAGAACGCTCCGTTCTTGCCTTGCGCCGGCGGAGAGTAGGGGTTCTGGCAATCCACGGAATCGAAGCTGTGCAGCTTCGTAAAGGTTCCGGCAGGAGTGATCTTGAAAACAGTGCCATAGCCGTAGTCTCCGCCCGTGACGGTCGTGCCATAGAAGTTGCCGTCAGTGCCCAGGGTCAGCCCTCCCCAGGGTTGGCTGCCGTCGATGCCGGAGAAGCTATAGAGAGTTGCGACCGTTCCCGAAGGTGTGATCTTCACCACCGTGCCCCCGCCGAAAGCACCGACCGAGGTCACTGTTGTATAGAGGTTGCCATCTCTGCCTTGTGCCATGATTCCAGGGAACTCCGGAGAGCAACCGTCGGTAAAGCAGTCGAAATCGTGCAGGTCGGTATAGGTTTGTCCCGTAACCCGCGGCACCAAGACGAGAACGAGTGCCACGATGAACGCCAAGATCGAGTGTCGTTGCATATGTGTCATCCCTCCTTGACGAGCGGGGCAGGGGATGCCCCTTGAGAATGCCGCGTCCGCGACCTGGGAAGTACGGAACGCAATCCAACGATGAATTTCGGCACGGCTGGGATCGTGACTTGAGCTGCGCTCCTCTGTCGGACCTGCCCTTCGGAGAGGCCAGACGCTGCATTCATGGGACAGGTTAGGGAACTCTCTGTCAGTGCCGGAGATCACAGATTCGTGTGTGGTGGCAGAATCGACGAGCTTACCCAGTGCCCGACACGCTCCAGGTTTCCCTGCAATGTCTCCGTGGAGAAACGAACCTTGCGCTGCAGGCTCTCTGGAGAGCGAGTCCGCATTTTCGTCCGCCGCCCTCGCCGGACACCGGGTCTGCTTCAGTGCAGCGACAGCGCGGGCTCCTCTTCCGTTTCCTCAGGGGAAGCTTCCGCAGCGTCCTGCGCGTTGCTATGGGGGCCAACTTCTGACACGCGCTTCGTCGGCTTGTAGCGCAGCAGCAGGAGGAACGGCAGCAGCGCCGCAAACATGATTGCCATGATGTAGAAGGCTTCTACGAACGACAGCATCATGGCGTGGCCCTGCACCATGGCGTAGATCGCCGCCATTGCCTTGTGACGCGCATCCGGGGCAGAAAATCCATGCGACTGAAACCACGCCTGGATCCCGAACATCAATTCGCGGGCTTTGAGATCGCCGGGGGTGACCTGCTCGACCAGGCGTGCCTGGTGGAATTGTGCGCGCCGCGCGAGAAACGTGGTCATAATGGCGATCCCGAGGCTGCCACCGATATTGCGCATCAGGTTGAAGATGCTGGTTGCGTTCCCTATCCTTTCCTTCGGGATGTCGGCCATGGCGAGTGTCATGTTCGGAATGAAGATCAGGGACAGCGCAACGCCCTGGAGGACCTGTGGCCAAAAAATGTCCCAGTAGCCGGCATTCAGGTTCAGGTGGGAGAACGCGAACAAAGTGAAGGACCCGAGGATCAGGCCGGCGCACATCAGGCGCCGAGGGTCTGTCTTCCCGGTCAGATAGCCGGTGACGGGCATGGTGGCCAGCGAGCCGATGCCGCGAGGCGAAAGGGCCAACCCGGCGTTGTACGCGGGATACCCGAGCAGAGTCTGCAGATAGATGGGCAACAGCACCAGACTCGCGTACAGCACGAAACCAAGTTGCGTCATCAAAAAGACGCCTGCCGCGAAGGAGCGATTGCGCAACACGCGCAGGTCGACAATGGGATTGGCGGCGGTTAACTCGCGGATCACCATGCCGACCAGGCTCACAACACATACGATGGCAAAGAAGCGGATGTAATCGGAGGAGAACCAGTCCTTGCGCTGGCCGGTATCGAGCACGATCTGCAGCGCTCCCAACCCGACCGCGAGCAAGCCGATACCCCAGAGGTCAACACGGTTCTCGGTTCGGCGGATGTAGTGCGGATCAAAGACGAACCGGTTCATCATGATCAGGGAGAGAATGCCAACCGGAACATTGAGGTAGAAGATCCAGCGCCAGGAGTAGTTGTCGGTAATCCACCCTCCGAGAGTGGGGCCGATGATTGGGGCAAGGAGAATGCCGATGCCAAAGGCGGCCATCGCCTGCCCGTGCTTTTCGCGCGGGAACGTTTCGAGCAGAATGGCTTGCGCCAGCGGTTGCAGGCCGCCACCGGTGAGGCCCTGTAGCACCCGGAAAATGATCAGTCCTGTCAGGCTCGTCGCGAGGCCGCAAAACAGAGAGGTGAGGGTGAATCCCGCGACGCACATGAGCAGGAGCTTCTTCCGTCCCAGGCGGCGGGCCAGCCATCCTGACATAGGAAGGACGATGGCGTTGGTCACAAGGTAGGAAGTGACCACCCAGGTGCCTTCTTCGAAGGTGGACCCGAGGTTGCCGCTGATGTGAGGGATGGCGACGTTGACGACGGTGGTGTCGAGCAGTTCCATGAACGTCGCCAGCATCACGGAGACGGTGACGATCCACGGATTCACGTGCCGCTGTGCCGAGGCGTCCACGAAAGATGGGTCGATCCATCGACCTGGATCTACTCTAGACACCGCGCTGCAGGCGGGCAGTGATATAGATCACGGGAGACAGACCGCGCGAAGGAGAGCCTCCCCTATTTCCATGAACAGACAATGGCCTATCTTCTTTGCTATCTTGTTGCGTTCTCTTCCGGGGCCCCGAATGCTTGCACTGCTTTCTGGAGGTGCTGTATGCCCTCGTCCCACAGCCTGCTGTCGCGGGCGTTGATCCTGCATTTCGCCGCTGCGCTCTTCACCTCGGTTCTGTGTCCGTGCCAAACGCCGGACAAACCGGCCACCTCGACGGCCGAGGGAGAGATGGCGCCGCACAAGATATTTCCACTCGCGCGCGTGAAGGAGAACGTCATTGCTCAAATCACTTCCGGAAGCGTAGTGGCGGGAGCGCGCAGCACCGAGAACCACCTCGCCTGGGCAGAAAAGGCCAAAAACGGCAGCCACATTGTGCGGCTGGATGGCAAGCAAGTGGGCTCCACCTATGACGATGTGAAGGACATCGACTTCAGCGCCGACCAGGAACATCTCATCTGGGCCGCCAAGCACGGGTCGAAGTGGACCATCGTGGTGGACGGAGAAGACAAAACCAAGGCGTACGGAAAAATGACATCGCCCACAATCAACGCCAACGGCAAGCATTTCGCCGTCGGGGCTTGCGAACAAAAGCACTGCAAGTTGCTCGTCGACGGTGAGGAGATCGGGCCGGAGTTCGAGGACATTTCCTATCCGGCGTTCAGTAAGGACGGCGTGCACTATGTCTACGGCGGCAAGCGCAACAAAGAATGGATCCTGCTGTTGGATGGGAAACAACTTGGCCCCGAAATGCGCGATTTCCATTCGTTCCAGTTCAGTCCCGACTATAGCCGTGTCGCCGTTTCCGCTTTGTTCAAGAATGGCTGGACCTGGGTGGTCGACGGCGTGCAAGGACCATCGTACGAGGTGCTCAGCTATCTAGCTTTCAGCCGCGACGGAAAGCACTATGCTTTTGCCGGCACCAATTCCAAAGGGGCAATGTTCAGTAAGAACAAGACCTTCGGAAGCCTGGTCGTCGATGGCAAAGTCGAGCAAACCTACGATGGCCGAGGGTTCGGAGGAGGATGGCAGGGTGCGTTTGCCACGTACGAAATCGCGACTGGCGTCCGAAGTCTCCAGCCTGACTTCCACGGTCTTTCCGATCCCACGTATGGAGGGGACGGGTCGCTGGTGTATGCCGCCCGCCGTGGCGACGATGACGTCGTCGTCTTCTTTCAAGGACAAGCCGGTCCCAAGATCGAGGATCTGGTCAGCCCCATTATTGTCACCGAGGATGGTCTCCACCTCGCCTATGTGGCCAAACGCGGTGATCAGTTCGTGCAAGTACGCGATCAGAAGTTCGGCAGCGCCTTTCCCGGAAAGCGCGCGGCCAGCTTTGTCCCTTACATCATGATGGCGCGCGACGGTTCGCGCGTAGCCTATGAAATCGTCCGTGGAGGGAACGCTTTCAAGCAGGGGCACACGCAACGCGCGCTTCGCCGCCTGGTGGTTGAGGATAAGGCCGATGCGGAATTCGATGCCTACGGCATCAGCAATGTCGTCTTCAACTCGGACGGCAAGCACTATGCCTATGAAGTGATTGGCGGCTCCGGTGAGCGCGACGTTGTCGTGGTCGATGGGATGGAAGGCAAGTACTACGATTCCGTTTTTCGTGGCAGCACGAAATTCATTCAGGACGATACCATCGAATACATCGCCCAGGACGGCAGTAACTTCTACCGCGTACAGCAAACCCTGAACTGAGGGAGATGAGAGTGGCCAGTCCGGAGACCCTGGCAAGCGCCACGATGCCAAGTGCGCATTCCGAACATTTACATCGGGCCATCAAAGTTGAACTGCTTGAAAGCGCGCACAGATCCTTCCACTGCGGCCGCGGCGGCAAATCCCGCCGCGCTGACATCGATCAAATTCCAACGGCCAGGATCGATCGAACCGGCGGAAATCAAACGAGCAGGTTCGCCGGGCCGTAGCGTCACTTCGAATGAATCCAGAGGCGCTGACAGCCCAACTCCGATCGCCTTCAGAAAGGCCTCCTTGCGCGTCCAGCAGGTGAAGAATGCTCGCGTTTGCTCCCCCGGAGGCAACGCCAGGATGTGTCTCAATTCGGCAGGCGCCAGATAACCACGACTCAGTTCCACCACATCGATCCGTGGCCGCAGGAATTCGATATCTACACCGATGTTCCGACCTTCCGTGATCGCGAGCAGCGCCAAGTTTTCGCTGTGAGAGAGATTGAATGAAATCCGGCTCGAGGGCGAGGTCAGGAACGGTTTTCCCAGAGGCTCGGTTTGCAGGACCAGGGACTCTGGACGGGCATCGCAATATGCGGCCAGGATGCAGCGAAGCGCGCCCCGGGCAACAGTCCATCGGCGACCGAGATCAGGAAATCGGAAGCGGGCCGCTCTGTGAAGTTCTTCTGCTGCGAGCGTGGCTGTGAATGTGGGAAGCGCCGAGGCTGAGGCGTCCAGGTCGATACGCCAGAGGTGAACCTCTTCCGCGGCGCAGCCGGGTTGCTTGTTGCGCATTCCCGCAGCCGAGTACGAGTTGAACGCATTGACCGTGGGCGCGATTGGCATCGTCGTCCTATACCGCACTGTGCTCGGGTTGTGCTTCCTGAACCAGGTCGAGGCAGGCGCGCATTTTCTCAGCCAGTATCCGTACGTTCGGCTCGTCGAGCATGTCGAGGTGCGATCCGATGACGTCGTGAATCTCAATGCCACCTGCGGCGCGGCCACCCCAGCCAAGCATTTCGTCGTCGCCGTCGAGCAAGCTCCGGCTGATGGAGCGAAAGATCGTCAAGCGGCCTGAGTAAATCCCGGGGCGGTACATCGATGCGGCAATCCGGTTCACGGTATTGATGTCGGGAATACCCGGCGCAGCCAGGAGGCCGGCCCGGTGCGTGAAATAAAAGAGTTTCCGCTTCAGCATCGAAGCCGCCCGGCTACCGGCGTGCCGAAATCCATACTGGGAAGAAAAGATGCGCCGCAATCTGATCCCGTACATCGCGATCCGACGGCGAAAATCGGCGTCCCGCTTGTACCGTTCCAGATACTGCCATTCGATGGTGTCCAACAATGCAAGCAGGGCGACCGACTCTCCTGCGGCAGCGAGTTGCTGCGCCATCTCGAACACGACGAATCCGCCAAAAGAGTATCCCGCCAGACAATACGGGCCATGAGGCTGGACGTCGCGAACGGCGCGCACATAGTAAGCGGCCATGTCCTCGACTGTGGCGAGGAAGGGGGCGCGGCCATCCAGCCCCTGGGGTTGAAGAGCAAACACTGGCTGATCGTCACCGAGGTATCGGGCCGCCGCATTGAACGCGATGACCTGACCGCCGACACCGGAAACGACGAACAGCGGCAAACGAGATCCGTCACGGCGGATGGCAACGATGGCGGACGTTGATTTGGGTTCCGTGGGGCCAGTAGCTCGGGTTTGGCGGATCAAAGTTGCCAGTTGTCGAACGGTACGCGTCTCGAACAAGGTGGAAAGCGCAAGATCCAGCTGGTAGGTCTTCTTGATCTTGCTGAACAGCCGAACCGCAGTCAACGAGTGACCGCCCAGGTCGAAGAAATCGTCGTCGAGACCTACGGAGTCTACTCCGAGAAGCTCCTGCCACCACTCCGCCAACACCCTCTCGACTTCGCCGGCTGCAGCCGTTGAGGGCATTCCGCGAGACTGCGCTGCCACGGCGGCCGCGTCTGTCGCAACGATTCCACCGGGCACCACGATGATGCCGGATGGCATATCGGAGGCGAGAATCTGTTCGAGAGCTCTCAGTCCTTCAGACGTGGAGAGGGCGCGTTCACGGTCTGCCGCAGTCTTCTCCGCAGCCGGACCGGATACAGCCGCCCGCGGCTTGGGCAGAACGGCCTGAACGCCTCCGGCCATGCGCCGCATGGAGAATTCGGTGATCTCCGCGATTATCTTTCCTTGAGAATCGAGCAGCGTGATATCGAACGTCACAATCTCGCGGCGGGACGTATTGGGTTGGCCGGAGCGAATGTGGCTATAGATCCGCACAGGCATCGGCCGATAGAAGGTGATCCGTTTGTACGACAAGGGGAGGTACACGAAATCCGATGTCTCGTAGCCTTCAATCAGATAGAGGGCCGCTCCGGTGGCCAGATCGGCGAGAGCCGGATGGACGCACCAGGTTGGCAGATCGCGCGCAAAATCGTCGGAGAGCTGCAACTCGGCCAATGCCTCGCGCTCGCCGATGTGAATGCTGCGGAGATTTCTCCAACGGGGGCCGAATGTAAAGTAACGTTCCTGCTGTGTGCGTTGCAGGTCGGTAAAGCCGATGCGCCGGAGTGCGCAGCGCTCGCGAATTTTGGTCACGTCCTGATCGGCAGGAACCCTGTTCTGGTTCCGCCCGACATGCCCGGAAGCGTACTCAATCCACTCTCCATCCTGTGCAAGGATCGAGAACTGAGATCGTGAGCCCTGGCGCCGGAGCCGCACGCGAACTTCTCGCGATTCGCCGGACGCAACCAAGAGCGGGGCCAAAAAGAATACGTCTTCGAATGCCACGCCCGAATTGAACCGGTCATTCAGGAGGCTGGCGGCGGCAAACTGCAAGTATCCCGTGCCAGGAACCAGTGCCGTACCGTTCTTGAGACGGTGTTCTGCAACCAGCCAGTCTTCCTGCTTCAACTGAACCGTATCAATCGTCTCGGCTTCTGACTGGACGAGCCGCCGGTCGAAGATCGGATGACCGCCACCGAGTTCCTTCGCGACCATGCCCACGCCAGCCCACATTCCCCAATTCACGGCTGTCACGGGTTGACCGGGCCGGCTCAGCGCGAAAGCGTCCAGAAAAGCGTTGGCGCCGGCATAATCGACCTGCCCGGCAGGCGGCACAAGCGAGCTGATGGACGAAAACAGCAGACAAAAATCGAGAGGGCATTCTCGCAGCGCTGCCTGCAGCGCCAATGTGCCCTGGACTTTCGGCGCCAGCACGCGCGCGGCGCTGTCACGAGTCTTGGTCTGCAGAGGCGCATCTTCGATGACGCCTGCGGCGTGAATGACACCATCAATCGTGCCGAAACGCCGCTTGGCCGCGCGAACAACGTCTTCGCACTGCCTGTGGTCACAGATGTCTGCCGCAATCGTGAGGACATCAGCACCAGCCGCCTGCAGTTCACGCAGTTTCCGGACCTTGTGGACGACAGGGTTCCTGGTGCCCGACGCCGCAGCTGCCGCTTCCCATTCGGACTCCGGAGGCAGAGACGTGCGCCCTACGAGCACGAGACGAGCATGCACAGTTCGCGCAAGGTAATCGGCGACAGCGAGGCCAATTCCGCCGAGCCCACCGGTGATCAAGTACACCCCTTTTTCCTTCAGGCGAGTAGCCGGCAGGCGAGTGCGAAGGGGCAGGGCCTCGAAAGATTCAACCCACCGCTCTGCGCCGCGGTATGCGACCTGGGCCGCCTGCGACTGCAGAGACGCCTCCTTGAGGATGACAATGGCGGCGCGGGCACGATCGCCGATTTCACGGTCAAAATCGATGTGGCGGCACGATATTCCAGGGAACTCCCTTGGCATCACACGAATGGGCCCGAGTAATACTGCGCGTTCAGGCTTGATCACCGTCTCGCCGGCAACGGAATGCAGCCCATTGGAGACCGACAATATCTCGAGGGGACCAGCGTCTTGAGCACCTATCGCCTGTGCGAGAGACAAGACGCTGTAGAAGCATCGTTCCAGCGTGTTATCCAGGGAACTGCTTTTGCCGGGCGAGGCCAGAGGCCACAAGTGCAGAATCCTCGACGGAGCATGCTCATATCGCGCAATCTCCGTCAGCAGGCGGTCGTAGTCATCCCGATTGCCGGGACGGATCGCGTAGCGACCGTCAGCGGCACGTTTGTATGCCCTTCCCGCAACGACCTGCACGACTTCTTGCCCTTCCTCTCGCAACCGATGGACAATTTCGGCGCCGAATCCGAGTTCATCAATGAAGACCAGCCAGGAGGCGTGGTCAGCCGGAATTGCGTTTTCGAGGGCGGACTTCTTCCAAACGCGTTCGTGAAACAAGGAGTCAGGAGCGGCCACAGGCGCGTCTTCAATGACTGCGGCAGGCGCGTGCTGCGATTCAGTCTGGCCCGGCTCGATCCAGCAGCGTTTCCGCTCGAACGGGTAACCGGGCAGGGGAATGCGATGTGGCTCGTCCCCGGAATGCAGGGCCGGCCAATTCAAGGATTGGCCTTCAACCCACAACTGCCCCGCGGCGTTGAGCAGGAAGACAGAATCGGAAATTCGCTCCTCCAGCGGGTGCCGCATGGACGGCAGTACTTTCGAAGCTTTCGGCCTTCCCGGGT
>Ga0335084_10001039_pt1 | contig 25196 bp, 23 predicted proteins | sample Lox_Sample_44_FD_206721 | JGI IMG/M metagenome (GOLD analysis project Ga0335084, IMG submission 206721) | Soil microbial communities from Loxahatchee National Wildlife Refuge, Florida, United States - Lox_Sample_4.4 | ecosystem: Environmental > Terrestrial > Soil > Wetlands | place: USA... | reverse complement strand
CGATGGAGGGAGGTCGCCTCATGGAAAAAAGGCAAACCTCTTCGCCTCTATCTGTGCAAGAGAAACCTGAACAGGTATTGACGCCTCCGGCGGCCCCCCCTCGGCCTGAGTCTTTCGACAGGCTCAAAACCCCGAGTCCAATCGAGGGGCTTGAGTCGAAAGCAAGTCCGATACCTGGCGGAGAGGCAGAGAAGCGCCGCTCGGAGTTAACCCCGGCCGAGCCCTCGCCTTCAGGCCGGGGAGTCGAGGGGTTGATTAAAAAAAAGGGAGAGTTGAGGAACTTGGAAGCCTATCGGGAGGCATCTTCCTTAAAGGAGCCCGAGCAGGTGAAGCTCCCCGCTCCGGGGGAGAAAAAAAAGGAGGAGGCCTATGCTCCTGAAACCCCTCCTCCAAAGGCTGGGGTCATGGCGTATCAACAAATGGAATCAAAAAGGGAAGGGAAAGCAGAAGCCCCTTCTCCAGAGCCTGGAAAAAAGAGGGAGGAGTTGGCGCTCCGAGAGAAATCCCTTGTTGCTTCGAAACCTGCTCAAGAAATCGTCTTGAAAATCTCCGATCGGAAGGGTGTGGTGCCACGACTTCATGAACTGGTCATGCAATTCGGAGGAGAAGTGGTCGCGACAGAGGGGAATAGTTTCGTTGCATCCCTTCCGACGGGCTCATTTTCGAAGTTCAAAAAAGAATTGGCAGGATTCAGTTCTTCTGGCGAGGCAGATCGATTGATCGCGAAAAAAGATGAGACAGGAAGCCTGAGACTCGATGAAGGAGCGAAGAGGGAAGAGGGTGACGAGAAAAGCAAAGGGTCCGCAAGTCCTACGGCCGATACGAAAAGTCGAACAATCGTTCGCATCCTCCTCGTTGACGAGTAAATTCCGTCGGCGATTCTTCTTTGTGTGTGTAAGACTTTTTGCACCTTGGTCATTTCGTTGTCACCCTGTTTTCTTTTTCCGCACCTTTCTTGGCGACAGCCACGAAACCCTGCGACGTTTTTAGGCGGGCCTCGGCGGATAGGGGTCCGAACGGTTGAGATTGACTTCTGGACTTAGGTCTTGTATCCTATCCTTTATCCAATTTAATTTTTCTCCACCGTTCCTCATTCCTTCAAAAAGGGAAAAACTGTCCTTCATCAAGGGAGGAAGAATTTTATGATCAGGCCATCGAACGGTTTAGGAATAGGATTGATCGCCTTGCTCCTGCTGTTTGGCGTCTGGCAAATGGGATGGGCGGGAGAGAAATACACGGTCAAACCAGGGGATACGCTTTATGGAATTTCGAAATCGTTTGGTGTCAGTCTGTTGGCGTTGAAAAAAGCGAATGGTTTAGAGGGAAATTCGATCAACCCCAGGCAGGTTCTCACCATTCCTTCTCCCGGCGAAAAGAAAGCGGATGAAGCTTTGAGATCGTCTTCAAACTCTTCCTCTCAGAGACTTCCAGCTGAGACAGTGGGAAAAACTACAGGAGAAATGGATTCCTATGTTGTCCAGAAAGGAGACAGCCTTTCCAGTATTTCTACGAAGGTGGGTCTCCCCATAGTGGAAATTATGGAGATCAACGGTCTCCAGACCACGGCGCTAAAGATTGGCCAAATTCTCTGTCTCCGAAGAGACGAAAGCCGTCTGGACGACAAAGCAGAGGAATTAGAAGATGGGGAGGAGGTTTCCGGGTTTGCCGAGAGAGAGAGGGAGAAAACGGAATCCGCGCCCTCCGCTCCCCTTGGAACATGGAGCAACCCGGAGGAAAGAAGCCTTCTGGTGAGGGTTGTCAAGACCTTTTTGGGGGTGCCCTACAAATTCGGAGGGTCCACGCTCAAGGGGATCGATTGTTCCGCTTTTGTAAGAAAAATCTATGAAGTATTCAATATCGAACTTCCCAGGACGACCCGGGAGCAGTTCTCGATAGGAAAGAAGGTTCAAAAGAACCAATTGGAGGAAGGCGATCTCGTCTTTTTCAGAGAGACGGGAAATCGGGCTCACGTCGGAATTTACGTTGGGGAGAATCAATTTGTCCACGCGTCTTCGTACAGCAAAGAGGTCAAAATAGATCATTTAGACACCCCTTATTATAGTCAGCGTTTTCTCAGGGGAGTCCGGGTGAAAGAATTGGGGAGAGAAAGCTGAGGAGTGGTGTCAAATGCCGAAGGCCAAAGCTCGCCTCAGGGCCTGAGCTGAGATTTAAGAAAATAGGCTTGACCCCTTGGCCTAATCCGTTATCTCGAAAGAAGGAGAATCAGTTATGATCATCACTATCAATGCTAAGAATCCACAATCAAGATTGATTCGAAGGGTCGTCGAAGTCCTCGAAGGAGGGGGGGTGATCGGATATCCTACCGATACGATTTATGGGGTGGGGTGCGACCTCTTCAAACCTGAGGCCATCCGAAAAATCCATCGACTAAAGAAATTGGAAGCGAAGAAACCATTAAGTTTCATCTGCTCGGATTTGAAGGATATCAGCCAGTATGCCTATGTCTCGAATTATGCTTATAAAATGATGAAACGCCTGCTTCCGGGGTCCTATACCTTTATCCTCAAGGCAACGAAGCTGGTTCCAAAGATGGCGATGACCAAACAGAATACGGTGGGGATAAGAATCCCCGACAACAAAATATGTCTCGCCCTCGTCAAGGAGCTGGGGCATCCGATTGTCAGCACCAGCGTTTATAAACCCGATGAGGGACTGTACAATGATCCCGCCGAGATCGAAGAGCGCTTTGGAAAGCAATTGGACCTTGTCATTGATGGAGGAATGATTGTTGCCGAGCATTCAAGCATCATTGACCTCACCGATGATTCTCCCAAGGTGATTCGAAAAGGAAAAGGCGATATAAGTCTTTTCCAATAACGTCGAATGGTGCAAGAGAGGAGGAGAGGATGGGACGAAAGAGTCTTTCACCGACGACCATGCTTTTTCCTACTCCGGTCGTTTTGGTAACGACGGTGGATGAAGCAGGAAAATCCAATATCATTACTCTCGCTTGGGTCGGGGTGGTCAATTCAGAACCTCCCATGATCGGGGTCTCGATTCGGCAGGGGCGATTTTCCTACGACTGTGTGAAGCGATCCAAAGAGTTTGTCGTCAATCTTCCTTCCGAAGACATGGTCAGAAAAGTGGACGCTTGCGGTATTCTTTCAGGGAGGGAGACGGATAAGTTTGCCTCCATGGGATGGAAGCAGGTGCCCGCCCAAAAGGTGAAGCCTCCTTTAATCGATGAATGTCCTGTCCAGATGGAATGCAGGGTCAGAGAGACGATCTCCTTAGGGAGTCATGATCTCTTTCTGGGGGAGATCGTTGCCCTCCACGTCAAGGAAGAAATCCAAAAGGAGAAAGATCGAATCGATATCGGGAAGGCTCTCCCTTTGGTCTTCTGTCCGGGTGCCAATGAGTATTGGACCCTCGGGAAATGCATCGGCCATTATGGTTTCACAAAAGGCAAACCTTAACCCCCCGTGGCCGGAGCCACCCCAACCCCCTACCATGATCATCGACTGTCATACACATATCTTCCCGGAGGAAGTAAGAAAAGACCGAAAAGCCTTTTGTAGGAAGGATGAAGGGTTCGCATCTATTTATGATCAGCCCAAGGCAAAAATCGTCGGGGTGGAGGATTTGATCGCCTCGATGGACGAATCCGGAGTAGACCGCTCGGTCATCTGCGGGTTTCCTTGGAGCCATGCTGATCTCTGTTCCTATCAGAACCAATATCTGATCGAGTCTGCCTCTCGTTATCCAAATCGATTGATTATCTTTGTTTCACTCCTCTTTTCAAACCCGAATTGGTCAGAGAAAGAATTGGACCGGGCCGTGAAAGACGGGGCCCAAGGGGTTGGAGAGATCGCCTTTTACCGCGATGCGATGGCTTCTCAGGACATCCGGGCTATGAAACCAATCCTCATCCAGATGGAGAGGAAGGGGATCCCTCTGCTTCTCCATACCAATGAGACTATCGGCCACTCGTACCCTGGCAAGGGGAAAACGCCTCTTGAGCGCTTTTATGAATTGATCCTCTCTTTCCCGGACCTTCCCATCATCTTGGCGCACTGGGGAGGTGGCTTTCCCTTCTATGAGTTGATGCCGGAGGTGGCAAAGATGATGGCCAACGTCTATTACGACACGGCCGCGTCGCCTTTTCTCTATTCGAGGAAGATTTACGCGATCGCCAGAGAGATCGTGGGAGTAGAGAAAATCCTCTTTGGGACAGACTTTCCACTGCTTCCCCCTCAACGATATTACAAAGAATTGGAAGGCTCCGGCCTTTCGAAGCAGGACCGCGAAAAGATATTAGGTCTCAACTTTGCAAGACTGATTCAGCAAGAGTAACACACCCCGTCTTATCCTCTTTCCCTATATACGTGGGAATGTTCACCCATCGGACGTCATTCATCGACACCACAAGCTTGCCGCCGTAAGACAATTCTGATGCCCCGCCCGACCTTCTCTGGTCTTTTCTATTCAGTTGATTTGTGAAACGCGACACTAGGTGGATGGCTGTTTCAGGAAGTTGGAAGTCCCTGTCGCCAGAATCGTCCCGTCCTCTTTGGCCACATGAGCTTTTGCCCTGATCAGTCGTTTATTGACCTCAGTAATCTCTCCATAAACATGTAGGGGTTCGAGGATGGGTGCGGGCTTCTTGAACTTAATTTCTAAAGAGGCTGTGACCGCTGGATAGCCTAGTTCGTAAACCAATTTTGCCATTGCCTCGTCTAACAACGTGCTGATGATCCCTCCGTGGACGATTCCATCCCATCCTTGAAACGTCGGGCTCGCGCTAAACGTTGTTTTGAGAGTTTGTCTTTCTTTGTCAATCTCGAAACGCAATCGCAGTCCGTTCGGGTTGTTCTCTCCACAGACAAAACAGTTTCCGTAAGTTTCAAATTTCATCTCTTTCCTCGTTGCCCCTGCGACTTCGCCAAGTCCCGACCTTGAAGATGGGGCGAAAAGCATGCTTCCATCGACGAGTTCGGGACACTGAGTTTATCAGAGTGCCCCCGGACAAACTCAAGGCCCTGAGTCTATCGAAGGGCAAGGTTAATCCTGAGCAAGCCCGAACCTTTAGGCCGGCGGGTCGAAGGATTGACTTGATTCCATGGGTATCATATAGTCTTCAAAGACGGGTTGTCAAATTGATTCATCGTAGCGCCCTCATTACTCGTGAGGGCGGATTAGAAACCATTTCGTCGACCCTAAACGTCGCCGCTACAAAGCCATGTGACTCAACCCGATGGGGTTGATCAGAAGGGAGTACATGAAAGAGGATGATCGCTATCTTCGAGTAGCCATCGCCGCGGCCAGAGAGGCCGGCCGGATCCAGATGCTCCATTTTGGCCATTCCCATCCCGTACAGTATAAAGGAGCATTCAACCCAGTGACGGAAGTGGACCGGCTGTGTGAGCGAGCCATCGTGGGAATGATTGCGGATGCTTTCCCAGATCATGATATTTTAACGGAAGAGAGTCCATTCCAGGGAAAGGGATCCCCATGGAAGTGGATTATCGATCCCCTGGATGGGACGACCAATTACTTTCACGGGTTCCCCTGCTTCTGCGTCTCCATCGGGCTTGAAGTGGAAGGGGAAGTGGAGGCAGGAGTGGTTTATGTCCCGCCCCTCGATGAGCTCTTTCATGGGGAGAAGGGGAAGGGAGCCTTTCTCAACGGTGAACGGATTGTTGTCTCCCGGGCCGACCGATTGAGCCAGAGTCTTCTTTGCACCGGGTTTCCTTACGATGTTCACGAACATGCCGACTTCTATCTTCGTTATTTCCGTCAGTTTATCACCAGGTGCTTTGCGATTAGGAGGCCAGGTTCGGCAGCCATCGATCTTTCTTATCTGGCGGCAGGGCGTTTCGAAGGATTCTGGGAGTTTAAACTTCACGCCTGGGATGTGGCAGCGGCCAGCTTGCTGATTACCGAAGCAGGTGGGAAGATAACCGACCTTCAAGGCCGCCCCTTCAATATCTACTCCGATGTCATTCTGGCCTCGAACGGGCTGATCCATGACGAAATGATTCAGACGATCCAGGAGATTGATACAAGATCGGGAGATAAGGAGATGGGGAGAAAAGATATATAAGGGATATCATAAGATAGCGGACTCGATGAGAGTGCAATGAAGAAGCAGGCAGAACTTTTTGAGGAGAAGGGGAGAGAGTTGTCCAAGAGAGAGGCCCCTCTCGCTGACCGGAGTAGACCTCAAACACTGGATGAGTTTGTGGGCCAGGATCACCTCCTGGGTCAGGGGAAAGTTCTGCGTCAGGCGATCGAATCCGATCACCTTCCATCCATGATTCTGTGGGGACCTCCCGGTTCTGGCAAAACGACCTTGGCCATGATCATCGCCAGGACAACGGGTGCACACTTTCTCGCGTTCAGTGCTGTTCTCTCCGGAGTGAAAGAGATCAAAGAAGTCATCCAGGAGGCCGAGGAGGAGCGGAAATATAGTCAGAAGCGAACGATCCTTTTTGTGGATGAGATCCATCGGTTCAATAAAGCTCAGCAGGACGCTTTCCTTCCCCATGTGGAGAAAGGGACGATCATTCTCATTGGAGCTACGACAGAAAATCCGTCGTTTGAAGTGATTTCCCCGTTACTCTCGCGCACAAAAGTTTTTACCCTTCGGTCTTTAACAGAGGAGGAGATTGAGTTGATCTTGAAACGCGGGCTGACGGACCCAGAAAGGGGATTGGGTCAGTATCGCGTGATGATCGAGCCGGAGGTGATCAAAGGCGTTTGCCAGTTGGCCAACGGGGATGCCAGGGCCGCCTTGAACACGATAGAAATGCTCGTTTTAACAACCTCCCCTGATAAAGCGGGTATTCGTCAGATCAAAAAGGAGAATTTACAGGAGGTTCTTCAAAGGAAGGCCTATCTTTACGACAAGTCGGGGGAAGAACATTATAACCTCATTTCAGCTTTGCATAAGAGCCTCAGAGGGAGCGACCCCGATGCTGCGCTCTACTGGCTGGGCAGGATGCTGGAGGCTGGAGAGGATCCACTCTTCGTTGCTCGCCGGATGATTCGATTTGCCTCAGAAGACATCGGGATGGCAGATTCCCAGGCGTTGCAGGTAGCGGTTGCAGCCATGCAGGCCTTCCACTTTATCGGACTTCCAGAGGGGAATTTAGCTCTTGCCCAGGCAGCGGTCTATCTGGCTACGGCGCCCAAGTCGAATGCCCTCTACACGGCATTTCAGGGGGTTCAGAGAGATATTCGGGAACTCGAGAATATGCCCGTGCCTCTTCATATTCGAAATGCACCCACGGCATTAACGAAAGAATTAGGTTATGCGGAAGGATATAAGTACCCCCATGATTATCCAGACCATTTCGTTGAAGAGGAATACCTGCCCGAGAACCTCAGAGGAAGAATCTACTATCAGCCGACTGAACTGGGCTTCGAAAAAGAGGTCAAGAAGAGGCTCGATTACTGGAGGAGGAAGAAAAACGAGAAGAAGTGACGGGCCTTTTCAGAAGGATGCAAACCAGTCCGAATTCCGTTCATCCACCTCCACTTTCTTTAAAACCACCATACTGGGGTACAGGACGCGGCTGTAATATCTATCGTAAAGGTGCTTCGGTAAAAGGCAAACCGACATTGACCGAGGAAGCAAGAGCCGAACCACCTTCGCCATCCTAGCAAGAGGCGATTTCCTATCTAGATTTCGGCTGAACTGGGGCAAAAGCCGATAGCAAGGGTATTGGGAAACATATGAAACTACTTTCGATATGGAACCCGTCGTGCAGTCGTCGAGCACGATATAACCTCCGATTCGAATCAGTTGGTTGGCGTAAAAAAAGTCCAGCAGCGTATGATCAAAAGTATGAACGCCATCGATGAAAACCAAATCGTAGGTTCCAGCTTCCCTTTGCGCTAATTCTGGGAGAATAAATTCAGACGGCCTTTCAATCAGCTCAAAAAAAGTGAAGCCCGCACGCTTAAGATTGTAAACTCCCACCCCGTGCCAATAGGCATGTTGAACGGGATCAATGATCACATGTCTCGCAGATTCTCTGGTCGAGAGCGCCGAGCATATGTGCAGTGAAGAGAGTCCGTAGGCGCATCCTATCTCCAAAGTCTTTCGAATCGTTCGATCGGAACTGATCACGGTATGAAGCAGTTCGCCCTCAACTTTATCTACTTCGGAGTGTAACGGGTACTCATTTCCACTCTCGTCGTAAACGAGGCGTGTTTTATAAATGGTTTCAATAAAATCGTTCATCCCATACCTTCCTGCCTGTCTTATCTGACGGCTAACTCATTGATCCAGTGGATTCCGTATTTTTATCGAATCTTCGGCCGATAGAGATCCTCTTAGACTCAGAAAATTTTGAATTCCATAAATTCTTCCAGAAAAGAACGTCTTATACCTATATGAGATAGCCTCAAGGGGTTCAAGGTTCGGCGACTGGTCCCGCAGCATCTCTTTCGAATTATTTCCTCTGTTTCACCCCTTCACCGGTCATGGGGACGAAGAGCACAGGAATCACGTCGATGGTTTCCATCTTTCCAGACCTTTTGATGATTTTCTTTAACTCCTGAGTGTGGGTTCCGACCGGTACAACCATCCGGCCGCCTTCCTTCAGCTGCTCGATGAGAGGGTCCGGAATATGGTCGGGGGCCGCAGTGACGACAATGGCATCAAACGGTGCAGCCTCAGGCCACCCTAAATATCCGTCCCCTGCCATACCCTTGACGTTTTGATAACCCAGTTCTGAGAGTTTTTCTTTTGCCCTGGAGGCAAGGGGTTCAATGATTTCAATCGTGTAGACTTCTTTGGCTAATTCCGCTAAGATAGCGGCCTGATATCCCGAGCCTGTTCCGATTTCTAAAACCCGTTCATCCCCTTTGAGTTCTAGAAGTTCTGTCATTAAGGCGACGATATAGGGTTGGGAGATGGTTTGGCCCTCTCCGATGGGAAGGGGTTGGTCCGAGTATGCCGAGTCCAGGTATTTTTCAGGGACAAATCGGTGTCGTTCTACTTTGAGGAGAGCAGAAAGGACGCGAGGGTCTTTCACGCCCCTTGCTTTAATCTGGCTTTCCACCATTTTCTCACGCATGGCCTTAAAATCCCGTTTGGGGTTTGAGTCGGAAACCTTTCCATCGGTGCATTGTGTCAAGAGCAAGAGAGGAATGAGAATTGCTGATACCGAAAAAATCATTTTTTTCGTCACCGTGATCAACGTACCACAGTTATAAAAAACCTGTCAATCCTTGACAATTTTTCCATATGTTTGATACTTTTCTAACAAAGAGGATCAGGAAGCCCATCTATGTCGTTGCAGTGTGCCTGGGCGCGATAGTGCTTGGTCGAGCGGCTGCAGCTTGAATGCTTCAGCGGAGACCAGAGGCACTTCGAGCAGAGAGTGCTTCGGCACGCAGGCGTGGCAAGAAGTTACTTTTTGTTCGTCGTGACGCCGCCCTTAGGATTTCGGGTGCCCCCGGAAACGGGATTTCGCAAGACTCACCTTGCATCCGGGCGTGTTTGAGCAGCCGGGCAAAAATTGCTTTTTCAGCAGGTTTTCGGATTATGTTCAACTCATTCGTTAAGGTTCTGAGCCTTTGTCTCCTTATTTCAATTACGCTTACTTTTCCCGTTCTCCAAAGCGAGGGACAATACCAGGATACGGGTGAACCCTCTGAAATCACCTTTTTTGGGAAAGAGGAGACAAAATGGTTCGAGAAAAGAGAAGTTCCCCTCCCCGCGAACCTCGTTCAAGGGACCAAGGAGGAGCCTCGTGAGGATTCCTTCGATTTGAGGGAAGATTTTCTCAGTCCGACGAAGAAGATGAGCGCTTCTACGTCGCAACCGGGTTGCGCCTATTCAAGTCGGTTCACCTCGGGGCTGGCAAAAGCCTTTACGGGAGATAAGGCCCTCTATGAAAAGGGAAGATATCGATATCTCAACCGGGCTTACGAAGATACGATCGCTTCTTTTCAGAAGCTGATCCAGGACTACCCCAAGAGTGAGTGGGCGGGGTCCTCCTACTATTGGATGGGCGAAGCGAGATATCACCAAGGGAAGGATGAGGGAGCATTTTCGTATTTTCGTATGACAGTTGAGAAATATCCGGAGAGTGAATTCTATGCCTATGCCCTGTATTCCTGCGGATGGATTCGGTTGAAACACGGTGCCTATGAGGAGGGACATCGATTTTTTCACAAGGTTTATGAAAAAGCTCCAGCCCATCCCGTTGCAGAATCTTCCTTGTTTTGGTCCGGATACAGCCTCTATCAAGCTGGCCGGTATCCCGAGACTCTTGAGGAATTGGAGACCCTTCTTCAGAAGTATCCTGCGGGGAAGTGGAGACCCGAAGCTGAATACTTGACGGGTGTCAGCTACTTCCGGCTCAAAAGATTTAAAGAGGCGGCAGACCAATTTAAGAACTTCTGGCGACGGTATCCAAGGCATCCCCTGGAAGAAAGCTCCCACTATGCGTTGGCCTGGAGCTTGGTCTCTCTGGGACAGTATCCCGAGGGGAGAAAAACCTTCGAGGACATTCTCCTTGCCCACCCCGGAACAAAACTTTCAGATCCGATCTTTTGGGGCATTATAAAGACCTATTTGGGGGGGGATGAAGTGGAAAGGGCCATCCTTCTGTATCAGCGGTTCCTTTCGCAATTTCTTTCCTCCCCGTGGGGAGAACAATGCCTCTTCGATATCGGGCAATATTATTTTGGTAAAAAGGAATATTCCAACACCGCAAACATTCTTCGTCAATTCCTCAGAACTTACCCCGAAAGTGAGCTGCAAGAGTGGGTCCATTTCATGCTGGGAGAAAGCCTGTTTCATCAGAAAGACTATAAAGGGGCCATCGTCTCCTACCATCAGGTCCTGGAGGAAAAGGGAAGGGCAGGGCTGGAACCTCTCGTCATCTCAAAATTGGGCTACGCCCATTTTTACCTCAAAGATTACGGCGTGGCCATCCAATACTGGGAGAGACTCCTTACAGATTTCCCCCATCTGGTGGAGAAAAACGAAATCCGTTACTGGTTAGCCGAGGCTTCGCTTTCGAAACAGGATTATCGGAAAGGGCTCGGATATGTCGATCAATTGCGGGGAGATCCAACCTTGTATCCAAAAGCATTGAACAGTCTGGGATGGTACCATTTTCAAAAACGAGAGTGGAAGGAGGCCAACCAGTATTTTTTGAAGATCCTCGCCGAATTCCCCCAGTATCGGTCCACCCCTTCTCTCTTCCTGATGGTGGGGGAGTGTTATTTGAATCAGAACGACTATCCGAAGGCCAAAAGCTATTTGATGCGACTGATCTCCTCGACGGAGGAGAGCAAAGATCAAGACAAGGTCTATTATCTCCTTGGATGGGTGGCCTACCGGGAAGAACGGTTTGATGAGGCGATGAGCCAATTTCGAGCGCTTCTGGAATCGAACCCCCTCAGCCCCTATGGAGATGAATCCCGGTACTGGATCGGATGGTCCTATTTCCGGAAAAAAGAATTCCCTGAGGCCATCGAAGAATTCCAACGTCTCACCCAAAAGTACCCGCAAAGCGCCTATGTGTCTTCCGCGCTGCTGAAGATAGGAGACGGGTACTATAACCTGAAACGGTACGCCCAAGCCGCCTCCTCCTATTCCCATGTGGTGAGGGCTTATCCAAAATCCAAAGAAGCACCGGAGGCTGATTTTGGAATTCTCCTTTGCCTCCTTCAAGAGAGAAAATATGATTCGTTCATTTCCCAGATAGAAACTTTTCTGAAACGATATCCGCAGCATGCCCTTGCGGGGCAGGCCTTGATGCAATTGGGGGATACCTACCAGCAGGAGCGGATGAAGGAAAAGGCGGTGAAGACCTATCAAGAACTCATCAACCTTTATCCTAACAACGACCTGGCGGAGGAGGCTAAGTTTCGCATCGCCCTTCTCTATGTAAAGGATGGAAAGTGGGCTGAAGCCACCGAGGAAATGAATCAGTTAATTCATCATTCTCCCAGGGGGCATCTCGTGGTTGAAACCCGGATTGAACTCGGAGGTTTGTATCTCCTTCTCAAAAATTACCCGAAAGCCGTCGAACAGTACGAATGGGTGACGAAGAATCATCCTCAGCACCCATCGGTCAAGAGAGCTTACCTGGGGATAGAGGAGGGGTATCGGAGTTTAGGGAAGATGGACCAGGCCGAGAAGACTTTAAAAGAGTTGTTAGCCGCTTTTCCTCAAGATGACATCCGGTTTGAGGGGCAATTGAGACTGGGAACCCTCTACTTCAGCCAAAATAAGTTTGGGGACGCCGTTGCCGCCTTCTCTTCGGCAGTCCGAAGTCCAGAAGAGAGGGTGGCCGGCCAAGCCCAGTTTAAACTGGGAGAGGCCTATTTAGGGGCCGGAAACAGAGAATCGGCTTTGACTCAATTTTCGAAAGTCGTTTATCTCTATCCTCAATACCCGGACTTGATGGAAGAGGCTCTTCTGAAGCTGGGGGACCTCTATATGCAGGAGAAAAAAATCTCTGAGGCCAGGCAGATCTACAACAAGTTGTTGGAGAAAAGCAAGAAGGGGGACCGAAGAGAAGCCGCCAGAAAAGTGCTCGACCAGATAGATCAAGGGGGAATTCGCTGATGGAAAAGCGATCCGCGAGGAACCGGAAGCGTCTCTTCCTTCTCGGTGCCCTTTTCATTATCCTCGTCGGGTTCTTCTCTTGGGTTTTCATTTTCGTCCCCGGGTTCCCGATTCGGTTAAAAGACGGATGGAAAGTGTTGACCCACGAAAGCAGAAGGATCTTGGGCTGGGAAAAGGGCGCACTCTCCCCAGAGGAAAAACGGATTCGAGAGGAAGTGGTTCTTAAGAAGATGGAGGAGGCCAGTGCGCGCGAAGACTGGCGAACCCTTGCCCCAGAATATCCTCGACCGAAAAAATTGGAAACGGCAAACGCCGACGAGAAAATGAAAGCGCTGAAGGATTCATCCGAGTTTAAAGAGATGGACGAAGAGTTGAAACAATATCTGAAAAAGAAGGAGGATCTTCTCTATCCGGAAGCTCCCGTCCCTTCTTTGAAAGAGGCAATGGATTCACTCTCGTCCAAGGAGGATGGGACCGAGAAGGTTGTCCAGAGACTCCTGAACGCCAGAGGAGGAAATGCCCAGGAAAAGCCTCTGGAGGAAAACCTTCGGCTGGGAATAAAAGGGTCGCTTGCCAGTCGGAAGATTCTCGAAAGGCCGACTCCCCCCCAAGTCAAGTCGAAAGTCGAAGTGGAAATCGAATTGACGCTCTGGGTCTTGCCCAATGGAACAGTGGATCGGGTTGTCCCTTCTGTCAAAGGGGATACAGAGCTGGAAAGGATTGCTGTCCAATACTTGAAACAATGGCGATTTTCCGCGTTGTCCAAAGATCAACCCCAGACGGTGCAGTCGGGGACCATCCCGATTAAATTTAGGCTACAATAGAAAAAGGGGACTGACTGCTTTTCTCTGGCAGAAGAATGGTTCCGAATCTTTCTTGATCTCTTCAGAAAGAGTCTGTACCGCTTCCACGGGGGTATCTTGAAGGATCGATGTTTGAATGAGAAAAAGACTCGTTCTTATTTTAGTTATTCTCTCTTTGTTCATTCTCGGGAGTTTCACCTTTTTGGGCGAGAAGGGAATTTTCAATCTCCTTCGCCTCCGGAAGGAGGTGGCCCGGATCAAGGAGGTCAATTCAAAATTGGAGGAAGAGAATCAAAAGTTGAAGGAAGAAGTCAAACGGCTGCAGACTGATAAACGATATATCGAAGAAATTGCCCGGAAGGAATTGGGGATGGTCAAGGAACGGGAGATCATTTATCGGTTCGATACTCCTTCCAAGGGAAAGGAGAATCCAAAATGAAGTATGAGGGGATGATCTTCCGGCCTCCCAGCGAGGCAGATAGCTTGATTCTCCAGGTCACCGTAGGTTGCTCTTATAATCGGTGTACTTTTTGCGCGGCTTACCGGGGGAAACATTTCCGGATCAAGCGTTTTGAAGAGATCAAAGAGGATGTGGATGAAGTGAGTCCGTACAAAGTTCGAAGAGTCTTCTTGGCAGATGGAGATGCGCTGAGCATTCCCCAGAAAGGACTGCTTCCAATCCTATCCTATCTCAAGGCGAGATTAAAGGGTCTCGAGAGGGTAGGGATCTACGCCAATGCAAAAGACATTCTTCGAAAGGATGTGGAGGAACTTAAGGCCCTCAAAGACCTAGGGTTAGGAATACTCTATCTCGGCTTGGAGTCGGGAGACCCCGAGGTATTGAAGCGAATCAAGAAAAATGCCACCGTGGACGAATTGATCCGTGCCGGTAAAAGGGTAAAGGAATCAGGGATTCTTCTTTCCGTCACCGTGATTTTGGGTCTCGGGGGTGTCGATGGCAGTCAAGCGCACGCTGTCGAGACCGGAAAGGTCCTCTCCGAGATGGACCCGGACTATGTCGGCGCGCTCTCTCTCATGATCGTTCCCGGGACCCCCATCGCGAAAGAGATCGAGACGGGGAATTTGGTTTTACCGACGCCGTTCGGTTTGATCCAGGAACTGGAAATGATGATTACCCACTGCCAATTCAGTCATGGTTTCTTTGCCTCCAATCATGCCTCCAATTATCTCCCTCTTCGGATTCAAATGCCTGAAGAAAAAGAAGAAGCCCTTAAGCGAATCCGGGAAGTCCTCCGGAGGAAGGATCCGGATTTGCTTCGACCCGAGTACTTGAGAGCATTATGAAATTCAGGGTTCGAGGGGTCCAGGATTCAAGGGTTCAAACACAATATCGAAGGCTTTTTTGTCATGGAGATCCTCGATCTATACGGCGCAGGAACGCTTTGATCATTCAAGATTTGAACCCATGAACCCTCGAATCCTTGAACCCTTAGTGACCAACCTGCTATAAAAGAAGCGTGAACAAATAGGAGAGAAATTGGAGGGAGTTACAAGTGACGAAGGACCTTGTGGATGTGGAGATCCGGGTGAGGTATGCGGAGACGGACCAGATGGGTGTCGCGTATTACGCCAACTACCTTGTTTGGTTTGAGGTCGGGCGGTCTGAGTTTTGTCGGGAAAGAGGATTCCATTATGTGGATTTGGAGGCATTAGGATACAGGCTTGTTGTCACCGACGTTCATTGCCGGTATCGGAGTTCCGCACGATATGACGAAACAGTTATTGTGCGAACTCGGTTGAAGGATGCCCATAAACGAATGATCACCTTTGGCTATCAGATCCTTCGTAAAGACCGGGCAGGAGAGGTGATTGCCGAAGGGGAGACCCAACACCTCTGCGTCGATTCAAACGGCAAAACAAAGAGCCTGCCCGGAAAATTCCTGGTTTGTCTCACCGGATAGTTTCCTTATCTTCTCATTTTCGGCATGATGAATGAGTCGGCAACCGAGAATCTCTCATCCGGTTCGAGGCGCAGGACTCTGAAGACAAGAGCGTTGGGGTGGGCTTCTATTTCGCAGAAGTGAAAAAAGCGAAGTTCAGGGCCAGAGAAGAGGTCTGGGACACGCTGCCTTCGAGGATCGGTATAAACCTTATGCCTCGGCCCACCTCCTCCCCCGGAGACGATAAAGAATTTGCCCTCCTTCTGAAACCGTTCATAAGAGTGGCTATGCCCGCTCAGAAACAATTGGGTTTTCTGGAATTGAAGAAAAGGATCGGCAAAGGTGATCCGGGTCTGCTTGTTTGGGCGAACGACGGTGCTGTTGGTGAAAGGCGGCTCATGGCAACAGACGATGATGAAATCAATCTCCGCACTCATTTCAAATTTTTCAAGCTCGCCTAAAAACCACCGAGACTGCTGCTCGATTTGTTCTCTGGTCAAGTCCGAGACATTGGAGTCCACCATCACCCATCCGACATTTTTCCAGGTAAAGCTGTACCATCGCCTTTGGTCCAGGTGGGGGAAACGTCCGAAGTAGTTCTCCAGCGCCCGAGTGTCATCGCCATAAAATTCATGATTCCCCAAAATCGGGAAATAGGGGATCTTCTTCTCACGAAATTCCTTGTGACGATCGTCAAATTCCTGCCAGTGTTTCTTCGAACTCCCCCGAGCGGTGAGATCACCCAGATGGACGACAAAGGCCGGTTCACGTTTTGTGATTTCATCGATGATCAATTTCCTTTGTTTCCCATTCCTTTCTCGCCAGAACTCCCAGTGGCTTGTTTGTTGAGTGTCGCCGAGGAGAACAAAGTGGTTTTTCCCGGAGTCGATTTCTTCGAAGCCGGCGTAGAAGGGTCTCTGATGAATCTGATGATTTTGAACGGCCATGACGGCTCCGTCCAGGAGGAATAAGCCAAGGCTGAATAAACCGGCGGCAAAGATGGCCACCCTCCCCCGCATTTTCATAAATGGCTCCGCGACGGCTTCGCCAACGATAGTCAATCCGTAAAATTTCTGAAAAAGAAGCGCTCGATTCCTTCTTCGATGACCAGATCCGGGTGAAAGTAATCGATCAGAAGCTTTGCGGTCTTCTGGTTATAAGGCTGCCATAAATAGACAACCTGTTGGAAGTTTTCCGAGAAGAAGGGCTCTATTCTGCCGAAAAACGAATCTCTAAAGACCAGCGCCCGTAGGCGGCCCTCCTGACAGCCCCTCATGAAAGGTTCCGATTCTTTCGATTTTCGCACGTTTTCCACTGCCAGTTTAAGCTCGATCGGCTGGGCGCAAAAATGCCTTTCTTTCAGAAGAGGGGACATTTCCTTGAGTGTTTCGTTTAGGCCTAAAATCCTCGTGAGGTCGCCGGCCGGACCTTCCACCATCGAATCCTGGAAGTAGAAATCGAGCTTAAATTGTTCTTTTGGAAACCATGGAGAGACCCTATGAATAATTTCTCGGTATCCAACAAACGCTCCGTAATCGTTCCAATGAGTATCCGTTTTCTGGTAAAGCTGTCTTTCTGATTTGGCATTCAAGAGGCTCGATCTCAAGTCCAATATTTCCGCAGGAGGATCCTGTAGGTATTCTGTCAACTGTTCGAGGCGGGTTGTGCCTTTGGCTTTTCGAAGATAATCGGGTAAATACTCGGGGTAAACGGTTTGCTTGTCGGGTACGGATACAAAGAGATAGCGAATGCCCTGTTTGGCCAACCAGTCTCGCTTGTGATCGAAGTCTTCTTTCCAGGACTTGAGCTGCTGTTCCGTGAGGGGTAAAAGTCCCCGGAAATCATCAAGCAGGTCGTTCCCGACCCAGAAATACCAGCCCTCCTTTCCGGCGACAATGGTTGGGACTCCAGGCTGGCCGAATCTTTTTTTCATTTCTCTGTGATAACGGTCGATGAGGACCTCTCTGACGCCGAAATGGTCGTTATAATAGGCTTCAAAGTTCTTCGGGAATTGTAAGAACGTCTTCCAATCGTTCGGAGGCCGAGGAAATGACGTCAATAATCTATTCTCCGCATTTGACCACTCCTTGTCGGGGAGCATTATATAGAATAAAGGCGGAGTCCCGATAACGATGAAAAATAATCCGATGAGGGCGATCTGGGAAATCGTTCGAGTCAAGGTCCTGTCCATGGAAGTTCCTAGAACCCGGAGTATATGAATGGGTTATAAGCGCTTGCCGCCAGACTGATAATCGAAGCATAGACGATGACGGTGAGCAGCACAAAACCCAAAAGGTTGAAAACGACGTTTAACGGAGTCCTCGCCTTCATCGGTCCTGTTTCAACAATCGATGCTTCCATTCGTTTGATCGAGAGGTAAACCGGGGCCGATAGTAGGATCCCCATTCCCATTTCCAACTTCAGCTTGTCGCTCAGAAACATCGCAACATTATATTTCACTCCGGCACCTTGGGCGAACCCGGACATGGCTGCGAGATACGAGACGGCATGCGTCATGGATTCGGTTCGGAAAATAACCCAACCGACCGTAACGATCAACAGAGTATAAATATGCTTAACGGGTCGGGGGAGCGCGTTGAGACCCCGGCCCAGAAATGTCCGCTCCGTCGCCAAGAAGAAACCATGAAACAACCCCCAGATGATAAAGTTCCAACTTGCCCCATGCCACAGTCCGCAAAGGAGAAACACGGCGACTAAGTTCAGATAGGTTCTTATCGGAGTCTGGCGGTTTCCACCCAATGGGAGATAGAGATAGTCTCTGAACCAGGTGGACAATGAAATGTGCCATCTCCTCCAAAATTCGCGTATCGACTGCGAGATATAAGGATAATTGAAATTCTCCGGATAATGGAACCCGAACATCCGGGCAAGGCCGATGGCCATGTCCGAGTATCCAGAGAAGTCAAAGTATATCTGCAACGTGTAACAAATTGCGCCGAGCCAGGCCAACCCGGTCGTGAGATCCCCTGCCGGAAGGGAGAAAAGCTGGTCTGCAACCTTGGCCACAGAGTTGGCAATGAGCATTTTCTTGCCCAGGCCGAATAGAAATTGTCTGCTCCCTTCCGCAAAATCCATCCTCGAGGTGGACCGGCTGATGATTTCCTTTGCAATATGAGCATAGCGGACGATCGGACCGGCCACAAGCTGGGGAAAGAGGGATAGATAGGTGCCGAAATTGATAACATTCTTCTGAGCGGTGATCTTCTGGTTATAAACATCGACGACGTAAGAGAGTGCCTGAAACGTGAAGAAAGATATTCCTATGGGAAGGTGAATCCGGGTCGGATCGAATGGCCCGGCGCCGAATATTGGAAGAATCGCGTTTAGGTTAGTGACAACAAAATTGGCATACTTGAAAAACGCTAATAGGCTGAGGTTCAAAACGATCGCGATGGCGAGATAACCCCTGGACACGCTCGAACCCCGATGATGATCGATCAGGAGCCCGCACGAATAGTTGACGAAAATGGAAATCAGCAATATGAGAACATAAGGCCCCTCTCCCCAAGCATAGAATATCAAGCTTGCAAACAACAGAAATAGATTTTTTCCCTTTTTAGGAGTGAGGAAATAGAGTGCCAGGCAGAAGGGAAGGAACAAAAACAGAAAAATGACAGAACTGAAAATCATGGGCCAGGTTGAACCACTATCGTTGAAGTAACAAGCTTCTCCGGACGATGTTTATACCGGGGTTTGGCTCATCGCTTGAGTATGAAAAACCTTGTGTCGTGGCTCGAGGACTGAGGGACCAATTTTCACCCATGGTGATTCATGATCCGCAACGAACAACCCATGGTAACGGCCCCATCCTTGAGCCGTTTCTCCTGTCAAAATTGACACCACGTCACGGCTGGTATTCTCAGGGCTCAAGGGTGGCTCACTGGCCATGATGATTTGTACAGCAAGGGACTGCTAGTTAAGCCCAATATAAAAGAAGGTGGCTTCTGTGTCAAGAAAGAAGGCTCACATCACAACCCTGTCCGCTCCCAGTTTTTGCTTCTTTTCGCAGAGGGTCTGGGCAAATCCCTCTCCAAGGCTTCATCAGGCCAGGCTTTAGATGAATTGGGAGCAAGCTTTTTTCTGCGCGGAGGTCACCTCCTATCGTGGAAGCCAATCTGCTCGGTCCAGAAGCGGTATTGGCCAATGAAACCTCTCCGAGAGATTCGCCCAGCCCCCTTTCTTATTACCGGATAATATAAAAAGATGGGGGCGGGCAAGAGAATCACGACGGGGCGAATAGAATCGTCGGGGAGATCGTTTATGGACATGAGAGGGATAGGGAGGACCCGCCAGGTAAGATTATAAGGACATGGGAGGATCATCCGGAAACCCAAAAGGTTAGACGAAGGGAGTGAAGAACCCAGGATATAAGAAGAGACACCCTGAAGGAGTGAATTTTGGTTCTGTTTTTCAAATTCAATAGTAATTTAAGAGACTTGTTCTAATCCCTGCTCTTGAAAATTAAGGGGTAATAGGCTAATGTTTCAGAAATGGACGATCAGAAGTTTCTCATTCTAAGGTTAAGCGCAGTGGGGGATGTGATCCGAACACTGCCCGCCGTCAAGACGCTAAAAGAATATTTCCCTTCCTCAACGATCACCTGGATTGTTGAAGAACCCTCTCGATCTTTCCTGGAAAGTCAACACGAGATTGATGAGGTCATCCTTTTTCCGAGGAAGAGATGGACCCGGGGGATGACATCGCTGACCCAGGTATGGGGAACGATCGGTGAAATGAGGGGGTTCATTCGAGGGCTTCGGAAGCGAAAATTCGATACGGTGCTCGATTTTCACGGGATTCTTAAAAGCGGGGTCCTTTCTTTTCTCTCCGGTGCTCCCAGGCGGATCGGATATGACCGGAAGTCGACCAAGGAAGGGAATTTCTTATTTTCGAACGTGAAGGTGGGGCTTCCGAAAGAAAGAATCAGCCGCTTTAAAAGGAACCTCGCTCTCTTAAGAGGTGTGGCGCTCGAGGCAAAAGAGCTTAAATGCGGTCTTTATATCCCCCCCGAAGATCGGGAGTACGTGGCGTTGTTTTATAAGGCTTCATCCGCGTCCATCCGGAGACCGCTGATCGCCATTCATCCGGGAACGAGCACCAAAGCAGTTTTTAAGCGATGGATGCCGGATCAATATGCCCGGGTGGCAGATCAATTGATCGAGGGACTGCAGGCGACCGTTCTCTTTACATGGGGAGACGGGGAGCTCGCATGGGTGGACAGGATTCGAAAACAGATGAAGAACCCGTCTCTTTTGGGGCCAAAAACAGAATCGTTGACACAACTCGGGGAAGTGTATCGACATTGCGATCTTTATATCGGCGGAGATACAGGACCCATGCACGTGGCTTCCCTTATGGGAATTCCTGCCGTCGTCATTTATGGACCGACGGACCCCGTCGAAAATGAACCGATTGGAGATCACATCAAGGTAAGAAAAGAAGTGGGCTGTAATCCGTGTCACGAATATTCGTGCAAAGAACTTTCCTGCATAAAAACGATCTCCGCCGATGATGTTTTTGAAGCGACGAAGAAGATCTTGAGGCCAACACGTTGAAAATGTTTTATTCTGAGTAGGATGGGCTCCGTGCCATACCCTTTCTAATTTAACGAAGGAACCATGCTTTGAAACAGGATCTTAGTTCCAAGAGTGGCGGGATCAATCGTATCCTCGTCAGAGGGGTGAACTGGGTAGGGGATACGGTGCTCAGTTATCCAGCGGTTCAACAACTGAAGACTTTCTTCCCCACATCCCACTTAGCGGTCCTCGTTCCAAGTTATCTCGTCGACTTGTGGAAGACCTTTCCTTATGTGGACGAGATCATCCCTTTTCAAAAGAGGGCAGGAATCGGATCCCTTTGGGAAGATTTGAACCTCAGCCAATCATTAAAAGAGAGAAATTTTGGTCTGGCTGTGATTCTCCCCCGGTCTTTCCGCTCGGCTCTCCATATTTTTCTGGCTCGAATCCCAATCCGGGTCGGTTATCGAGATGAATGGCGTTCACTCTTTCTGACCCACGGAATTCGTCGAACCAAAGAGGTGCTTCAGGGCCACCGAGTCTATTATTACCAGAAACTGATTGAGCCGTTCGGAGCGATAGAAAGTCCTCCTTCTCCTCGAATCTTTCTCAGAGAGGAGGATCGAAAGTGGGCGGATCGAATGTTGCAGGACCTCGGAATTTCGCATGGGAAACCCCTGATCGGAATGAATCCTGCTGCCACTTATGGTTTAGCCAAATGCTGGGAGCCGGATCGATTTGGGGAATTAGGAAGGAGGCTTGTCGATCATTGGGGAACCAAGATCCTCCTCTTTGGCAAGGAGGGAGAGCGCCCGATCGTCTACGAGATCCTACGCCGTTTAAATGCAAAAGGGATCGACTTGACCGGGAGAACCGGGTTGCTCCAACTGGCCGCCCTTCTGGAACGTTGTACGCTCCTTGTGACCAACGACACCGGGACCATGCATGTCGCCGCTGCCGTCGGTACCCCCGTCGTCGCTCTCTTTGGATCAACACTCCCCCTCACGACGGGCCCCTGGGGAGAGGGGCACGTGGTCATTAAGAAGGATATTTCTTGCAGCCCTTGTTGGAAGAGGGTTTGTCCGACGGATCACCAGTGCATGGAGCAAATCACCGTGGATGAAGTCGAGGGGATTGTGGATCGAAAGTTGGAAGAACTCGCATCCAAACGATGAAGGAAGCAGAAGTGGCGATGGGAAAGATTCCGGTTTCTGTCTATGTCCTCACCACCAACAATCTCAGGACGATTGAACGGTGCCTCAAGAGTCTCTCCTGGGCTCAGGAGCTGGTGGTCGTCGATTCTTTCAGCCAGGACGGGACCTTCGAACTCTGCAAGCAATATACGGGCAAGATATTTCAAAGGACGTGGTCCGGACATCGTGACCAATACCAACATGCCGCCGATCTCACCACCCACGATTGGATCATGTTTGTGGATGCCGATGAGGAAATTCCCCCAGAATTAGCCGAGGAGATTCGACAGGAGTTGAACGGAAGGGGAAAGGATTTCGACGGATATTTTGCTTATCGACGTACCTATTACCTGGGAAGATGGATTCGATACGGAGGATGGTATCCCGACGGTGAGATTCGTCTTTATCGAAGAGAGAAGGGGAGGTGGGAAGGGGGACTTCACGCCAAACTGGTGGTCGACGGGAAAATCGGTGTCCTAAAACATCAATATCATCATTATACCTATGGAAACATCTCAGATCAGATTCAAACGATCGATAAGTATTCTAAAATTGCGGCAGAAGATCTCTTCGAGAGCGGAGAGAAGTTTAGCCTTTTCCATCTTCTCCTTCACCCCCCCTTCCGGTTCGTCAAAGAGTATCTTCTTAAATCAGGATTTCGGGATGGGTTACCGGGGTTCATTATCATCATCTCGACGATGTATTACGTTTTTATCAAATATGCCAAATTGTGGGAGTTGACCATTTCTAAGAAGGAGAAAGAGAATGGCTCCTGATACGGAGGTTTTTAAAGGGAGGAAAGTCTTGGTTACAGGGGGATTGGGTTTTATCGGGTCCAATCTGTCGGCCAGGCTGATCGCACTGGGGGCAAGAGTGACGATTGTGGATAATATGATGCCCCGTTTGGGGGGAAACCTTTTCAACGTGAGGGAGATTGTCGACCGGATCCAGATCAACTTCAGTGATGTGAGGGATGGCCATTCGATGGATTATTTGGTCAAAGGGCAGGAGATCATTTTTCACCTCGCGGGGCAGGTGAATCATGTGGACAGTATCCGGAACCCGATTCAAGATCTGGACATCAATTGCCGCGGAACGCTGGTTCTCCTCGAATCCTGCCGAAAATATAATCGGGAGGTCAAGATTATTTTTGCCGGGACACGGGGGGAATACGGCGCCAGTGTGACCTTGCCGGTGGGAGAAGATCACCCGACGAATCCCAAGGGAATTTATGCGGTCACCAATCTATCGGCCGAAAAGATGGTTCTCGTCTATCACGATGTTCACAAGATTCAGGGGACCTGCCTGCGGATTACGAACACCTACGGCCCAAGGCATCAAATGGCCCACGATGAGTATGGGGTGGTCAATTGGTTTGTTCGTAAAGCCGTCGACAATGAAGCGATTCCTGTTTTTGGAGACGGTCGGATATTAAGAGATTTTCTTTACGTGGATGATTTGGTCGATTGCTTTTTACAAGTGTCGGCCTGTGCTCAGGCCTATGGAGAGGTGTTCAACGTGGGGACGGGCATTCCCATTAACTTCATCGACCTGGCGAAGAAGATCGTCGCGATTTCCGGAACGGGCAGGGCGGCCTTTACCGAATTCACCCAGGAGCGAAAGGAAGTCGAGCCGGGAGATTATTATACCAATATCTCGAAGGTCAAACGCATCGTGGGCTGGGAGCCGAAGACGGGTTTAGAGGAAGGTCTTAGGAGAACGATCGAATTTTATAGAAAGTATAAGACGGAATATTGGTAATGCGGAATTCGGAATGCGGAATATGAAATGGGGAACCAGTAAGATGTTCGATTCCGAGGAAAATGATTGAGTGTTCCGGCAAGTAGAAATCTCGGGGGGAAGACCAAAACATCAACCGCGGCGTGCAGAGTCTTTTGATTTTCTATTAAGATTCCGCAATCCGAATTCCACAATCTAAATTTGGGGTTTACCGTGGTTCCTTTTTTCGATTTGACCCGTCAATATGAAAAGATCAAAGGCGAAATCCTCTCGGCGACCCGAAGGGTCTATGAAAAGGGGCATTTTGTTCTGGGAGAGGAAGTTTCAGCGTTTGAGAGGGAGTTTTCCCATTATTGTGGGGTTCCGTATGGGGTCGGGGTCGGCTCCGGGACCGATGCGCTCTATCTGGCCTTGAAAGCAGCCGGCATCGGTGAGGGAGATGAAGTGGTCACGGTGGCGAATTCCTTTGTGGCCACAGCCCTCGCGATCTCCTTTACGGGGGCGTCACCCCTTTTTGTCGATATCGACCCCAAAACTTACACCATGGACCCGGAACGACTGGAATTTCTCTTAAAACGTCAAAGGGCAAGGGGCAGGAGCCGAAAAATCAAGGCCATCCTCCCGGTCCATCTCTACGGTCACCCGGCGGAGATGGATTCGATTATGGAAATTTCAAATCGTCATGGTCTCATCGTTGTCGAAGACGCCTGCCAAGCCCACGGGGCAAAATTCGGAAATAAAAAAGTGGGCTCCTTCGGTGCTATGGGGTGTTTCAGTTTCTATCCGACCAAGAACCTGGGAGGATACGGAGATGGCGGAATGGTCGTGACGAATCATAAAAGATATGAACAGAAACTCCGACTCCTTCGATGTTATGGAGAGAGAAAAAAATATCACCACGTCCTGAAAGGGCATAACAGCCGATTGGATGAGATCCAGGCAGCACTTCTCCGAATCAAATTAAAATATCTGGATCAATGGGGCGAGGAGAGGAGAAGGAAGGCCAGAATTTACACAGAGAGGTTGTCTCCCTTAGGAGTCACCTGTCCAGCGGAAAGGACGAACGTTCGGCATGCCTACCATCTTTACGCAATCCAGACGGAAAAGAGGAGTCGGCTTCAGGCGTTTTTAAAAAAGAAGGGGATCGAGACGCTCATTCATTATCCCATTCCGATTCCTCTTCAGAAGGCTTATCATGATGTGAGATACAACTGGAGGGACTTTCCCGTGACCCACGCGTGGTCTCGAAAGATTCTCTCTCTTCCTTTCTATCCGGAGATAAAGAGACAAGAGATGGAGGAGGTGGCAGACGGGATTCGTTCCTTTTTGAAGAACGAGTGAAACGAATGACTTCGTTAGCCGCATGAAAAAGATCAGGTTTGCCATAGGCCTCCGTGACTTCTCCAAGAAAAAGGGAGGAGCCGAAAGATATTTAGTAGACCTCTGTACGCGAATGGCCTCCG